>Ga0075012_10000104_pt1 | contig 80817 bp, 73 predicted proteins | sample All_14_2_FD_71474 | JGI IMG/M metagenome (GOLD analysis project Ga0075012, IMG submission 71474) | Freshwater microbial communities in response to fracking from Pennsylvania, USA - Allegheny Zone_MetaG_DW_15 | ecosystem: Environmental > Aquatic > Deep subsurface > Groundwater > Drilled... | reverse complement strand
TTGGTAGGGAATCCCATATCACCACATACTAGTTACATAACTAGACTTTTGTCCACACAAAAATGATCATTCTTCATCGCTCCTCAACGCGCTTGTCTAGTCAAAGGCCAAACTCCAGGGGGGCCAAGGGGCCACTACCTATATATAGGTAGTGGCCCCTTGGCCCCAAATCCGCCTCCAAAGAAAAACCCCAATGGGTTCACAGATGTCTCCTTTCAGCAGCCTGCCGGGTAAGGCGACGCCCGGGCCGAGGCGAGGCACGATGGCCCATCGCACTTCCTCCTCCCGACTGACAGGATTGACGCCCACGGCCCGTTCATCATACTCACCCCATGCTCACTCGCGCCCTTTCCCTCCTCCTTGCCGCCACCGCACTCGCACATGCCGCCCCGTCCGAGCACGTCATCCTCATCAGCATTGATGGCTGGGCGCATCAGTACTTCGATGACCCCAAGTGCCACATGCCTACCGTGAAGGCGCTGGCGGCCCAGGGCGTGCGGGCGAAGCGCATGGAGTGCTCCTTCCCCACCGTCACTTGGACGAACCACACCACCCTCGTCACCGGCGTGCATCCGGGCAAGCATGGCGTGCTGGCCAACGAGTACTTCGACCGCGCCACCCGGAAGAAGGTGCCGTTGATTCCCGACCCGATCTTCAACAAGGACGAGATCGTCAAGACCCCCACCATCTACGACACCGCCAAGGCCGCCGGTTTGACCACCGCCGGGGTGATCTGGCCTGCCTCTCGCGGTGCCAAGACACTGGACTGGACCGTGCCGGATGTGTTTGATCAGGAGCTGTTCGAGAAATACGGCACCCCTTCCCTGCTCAAGGAGGCACGCGAGGCGGGCATCCCCATCGAGAAGCAGAACGAATGGTGCAAGCTGGGAAATCCCGGCAAGGCGCCGCGCGACTACCTGTACTCGCAGCTCGCCCAGCACATCATCAAAAAGCACAAGCCGAACTTCCTCGCGCTGCATCTCGTAAGCCTGGACTCCTTTGAGCACGCTCATGGCCGCCAGGTCGCGGAGGCCTACTGGGCCGCCAATGATTCGGACAACCGCGTGGCCGACATCGTGCGCGCCACCGAAGAGGCCGGCATCCGCGACAAGACCACCTTCGTCATCACCACCGACCACGGCTTTGTCACCTTCACCAAATCCATCAACGCCAACGCCGCGCTGCGGAAGGATGGCTTCGTCAAAGCCGTGCTGGGCAAGAGCCTCGCGCCCGATTCCCAGGTCTTCGCCATGGCCGAAGGCGGCGCCTGCTTCGTCTACGTGCTGGATGATGCCAATCGTGACAGCGTTTTGAAACAGATCACGCCCACGCTCGCCAAGCTGGAAGGTGTGGAAGGCGTCGTCGAGGCGAAGGATTTCGACGCCAAGCTGCACCACGTCACCGCCGCCAAGGATGGCCGTGAACCCGACCTCGTGCTGCTGGCGGCAGACGGCTACACCTTCACCGACTCTCTTGCCGACAACGACGTCATCATCCCCAATGCCCCGCCCAAAGGCGCGCACGGCCACTTCCAGCTCGACCCCAATCTCTATGGCGGCTTCGTCATCAGCGGCGCCGGCGTGCAGAAGGGCAAGGTGCTCGATGAGATCAAGAACATCGACGTGACACCGACGATGGCCAAGCTGCTGGGAGTCCCCTTCCCTGATGCGGATGGCCGCGTGCTGGACGAAGCGCTGACGAAGTAAGAGCCACGCTCATGGACAAGGCCCGCCGAGCGCAGTCAAAGCAACGCCTCCTCAAGGTGTTGGATGACCGGCCACGACGGATTCGAATGCTGCTGGAACGAGGATTGATCAAAAACGCGTCGGAGATTCCTGCCGATGCGATTCCGATTGATCCTGAGCTTTCGACGAAGGCCAACCTTTGCATCCCGGTCGTTTGCTACCAAGACATCGAGTTCATCTGCACCGAGTGCGGCCGGCCTGATTTTTGGTCCGCAGGTTCACAGCAGCATTATTTCGAGATCTCGAAGGCATCGCCCTACAAGCGACCGAAACGCTGCTACGATTGCAGGCAGAAAGAGCTGGCGCGAAAGATTCAGGCCAGACTGGATTCGGGGCACACGCCCTCATGAACTGACGTGTGCTGGAGGCAGCACCGTGCGCGAAGAAACAGCCGCGTCTTGCCAGCGCGAAGCGGGAGGGCGAGAGCGGAGCGCATGGGACCAGGATGGTCCCACTCCTCCCAAACCACCCAGCGCCTCCGGCAGGAGAGGGATCATCATCCTGATCCCTCAACGCGCTTGCAAAAGCAGTCGCGTCAGCGAGGAAGCAAGCCGCGTCTTGCCAGCGCGGAACGAAGGGCGAGAGCGGAGCGCATGGGACCAGGATGGTCCCACTCCTTCCAAACCACCCAGCGCCTCCGGCAGGAGAGGGATCATCCTGATCCCTCAACGCTCCGCGTTCACCCAGGGCTGCATGACAGCAGCAGCCGGAAAGTGCTGTGCCCTGGGCCGTAGGTCGGTCGTGTTTGGCGTCGAAGACCTTCACCTGCACCCACCACCCACTCCGCCAAACCGCCCGACTTCGAGGACGCTCGTACGCCTTGGTGTTTCCAGCACGCTCACAGACGGGCGGGCTTCGCCACGACCGTCCTACGTTGCCGTGCCACACTCGTTTCCTACAGCATGCCCGGCGTGTAGCGGGGGCGATCGTCGCTCCCGGCACCAATTTGCTGCCGCATGCGGGTGTCATCCAGGGCGCGGTCCACGGCATCCTGCAGCGCGCGGGAAGTCAGCTCACGCAGGACGGGCACGGGCGAGCCGGTGCCCGGACGGTAGGCCGTGCTTTGACGCTCGCCTTCATAGACGCGGGTGTGCAAGACCCGCCCGGACGTGGCTTCCACCACGTTCACACGGATGCGCGCATAGCCATAGGGATGCACCAGAAGCTGCGAGCGAAGATCCTGGATTTCCCCGGTGAGAATAAAACGGCCCTTCACGTCCGTGGCCAGCATGCCGCGTGACTCCAGCGCATAGCCAAAGGCGTTGCGCACCACATCGCTGACCGGCAGGCGCGTCTGGATGGTATCGACCGAAGGGCCGATAGGCAGGCGCACATGGCCCAGCGTCTGAGCCTGCTCACCGCGCTTGTCCTTGAACTCACCGACGGCAAAGTCCGGGGCGCCCCGCAGCATCCGGCCAGACTGCGGCACATAGTCGAGGCTGATGATGGAAGAATTTCCACAGGATGAGAGGCTGAAGCAGGCTGCCGCTCCGAGAAGAATGACTGAAAAGCACCGAAGATTCATGAAGGGGATCATTAGAACGCCCTTCGACGCGAATCAATGCATTCGATTCACCCAAATGCCTGCTTGCAGGCAAAAAAACAACCCTGCCGGAACTCGGAGCTCAGGAAAAAAACCCCCAAAACCTGAATCCAATTAACCCGGCAGGGTTGATTTATTGAATATATTCGGAAACAGCTTCGCCATGCAATACCAAAAAGTTTTCCATCGAAAAAAGGCGGGCCTTCTCACGCTGCTGGCCATCGTCATTTTTGCCCTGAGCCCCTCAGAGTCTCACGCGCAGCTCGGTCGAGCCGTACGCCAGGTGATCGTCTCCCAGGCGGCCACGTGGAATTCCAACACGGCAACCATGCAGTGCTACCAGCGCGCCTCCGCCGGGGCTCCCTGGCAGGCCGTCTTTGAAAAGCCCGTGCCGGTTTTGCTGGGCAGAAAAGGATTGGCCTGGGGGCGTGGCGTGTTCAATCCGCCTCAAAATGGCATCCCCGCCAAGGTGGAAAAGGATTGGCGTGCCCCGGCAGGCGTGTTCCAGCTCGGCTCCCTCTTTGGCTATGCCGCCACGCCGCCCGGCGGTGCCCGCTGGCCCTACATCCAGGTGGGCCCCTGGGACGCCTATGTGGACGACTCCACCCTGCCCCAGTATTACAACCGTCACATCCGCATCGATCCCCGCCAGGGCATCCCGCCGTGGTTTGAAAAACAAAAAATGCGCCTCGGAGACGCCGCCTACAAATGGATGCTGGAGATCCGCCACAATCAAAACCCCTCCGCCCCCGGCTACGGCAGCGCCATCTTTTTCCACGTGCGCCGCGGCCCGGACAAACCCAGCGCCGGCTGCACCACCATGGCCGAAGGAGACCTCACCCGCCTCCTCCGCTGGCTCGATCCCTCCGCCTCGCCGCATTACGTCCTGCTGCCCAAGGCGGATTACGCCGCACTGCGCGGGCCTTGGGGACTGCCTTAGGCTGTTCGCGAAGCCAAGTTGTCCAGTTGCGCCGCAACTGGAGTGTTTCTCAAGACCAGTTGCGGCACAACGGGGCTGCCTTACCGCCCCGTGCTCTTGATCGCCTTCTTGAGCCACTCGCCCTCTTCCTTCCAGGGCGTGCCATTGCGCAGCTCGGCAACGGTCATGGGCAGACGGGCGCTCCAGTTGCTGTCGGCGGCGATCCCGGGGACGTTGAAACGATCCTCCAGACCATAGAGGTCCGTGAGCATGAAGGCGGCGAAGCGGGCGTTGCTGGTCAGCAGGGCTTCCAGCAGGGCATGGCGGATGTGGGCGTCGTATTCAGGCCAGCCGTCCGAGGAGAAACGCAGACCGGCGAACTCAGCGAGGTCTCCCAGCTCCTTGTTGCCCAGAACGCGCTCGGATTCAAATTCGCTGCTGGCATCGCGGCGGCGGTGCTCCCAGTGCGTGCGCATGGGCTCATGATCATGCGTGGCGTAGGTGGTGAAGGCGCAGTTGTCGTAGTCACTGCCCATCACCACACGGCCCTCCTCGTTGTGCTCCCACTGGCAAACTTTGAATCCGGGGATGTCGAGGCTGAGCAGATGCGGGCGCACGTAATCAGGCACCGTGCCCAAGTCTTCGGCCACCACCTCGGCCTTGCCCGCAGCGGCATCGAGAATCATGCGCAGGTATTTGTCTCCATTGGCGAGATTGGCGGCCTTGTGCTCCGGTGTGTCGTCGTCGTTTTCGATGAAGTGCGGCAGGCGTCCGCCGGTGAGGGCTTTGGCCGCTTCATCGCTGAGATAGCAAAACTCCGCATTGCGCGTGGGCCGCCAGGGGAAGCTGTAGATGCGGTAAAAACCCAGCACGTGGTCGATGCGGAAGATGTCGAAGACTTCCGTGAGCTTCTGCGTGCGCTGGCGCCACCACTGGTAGCCGCCCTTCTCCATGACGTCCCAGCGGTAATGCGGGATACCCCAGTTCTGGCCCCAGTGCTGCACGAAGTAGTCGTCTTTAAAGTAGGTCTCCGGCGGGGCTCCGCCGCACCAGGTGAGATCAAACTGCTCGGGCTTGAAAAACACATCGGCACTGCACCAGGAGATGCCAAAAGGGATGTCGCCCATGAGCTTGACCCCCTTGCCGTTGGCATAGGCGCGCAGCTCCCCCCACTGGCTGAAGCAGAGCCACTGCACGTAGGCATGGAAAAGGATGCGGTCGTCGATCGCATCTCCCTGCGCATCACGCCAGGCGCGGGCTTTGTCGGCGGTGTTCAGCTCCTCGCGCCAGTTGGTCCAGTCTTCATGCCCGTGCTCCTCCATGAGGACTTTGAAGAGGCAGAAGTCATCCAGCCACCCCGCCTCCTTCACACAGAAAGCCTCAAACTCAGCCATGCGCCCGGGCTGGCTTTCGATCTGGCTGAAGGCGCGGCGCAGCAGGGTGTTTTTCAGCCGCCTCACCTTCGGGTAGTTCACGGAGCCATGCCGCAGAAGATCCGCGCGCAGGATGCCGGTGATGGTGCTGTAAAACTTCTCATCCAGCTCAGGAACCACCGCCGGGGAGAGATCCAGCGTCAGGTAGTCCAGCGCCACGGAGCTGATGGCATTGTAGGGGCTGCTGTCGCTTCCGGTGGCGTTGATGGGCAGAAATTGCACAAAGCCGATGCCTGTTTCTGCGGACCAGTCGATCAGCTCCCGCACCCCGCCGATGTCGCCAATCCCAAGATCGTCGGCGGTGCGCAGGGCGAAAACAGGGATCAAAATGCCGGCGCGGCGGGGCTGGGTGGTGGGCATGGGGAAAGAAGGGTTACCAGAATACGGATTGGCAATTGTTTGTGGTTGTCTGCTGCGATTTGAGTAACTTCGCAAGCGTATAGAGCACGATGCGTTCCCAACTCCTGATGATGCTGTTGTTTTTGTCGATCTCCGCCGCCACGGCTGCGGAGACCAAGGATCTGCGTGTCATTGATTTCAGAGGACCGCCGCATTCCTACCTGGACTGGAAGCCGAAGGACCGCTTTGCCGAGCTGCAGGAAAAGGCGCAGAAGGGCGAGGTGAAGCTGGACACCACGAACGACAAGGCCTTCCTCACCAGCCTGCTTCAGGCGCTGAACATCCCCGTCAGTTCGCAGATCATGGTGTTTTCCGCCAGCTCTCTGCAAAGCGAGATCATCAATCCGCGCAACCCGCGTGCGCTTTACTTCAATGAAGACACCTACCTCGGCTGGGTGCCCGGCGGGCTGGTGGAGATCATCGCCGCAGACCCGGAGATGGGCCCCATGTTTTACGTCTTCGACCGCCTGCGCCCCGGCGGCCCCGTGCCAAACGTCACGCGCTCCACCAAGTGCATGAACTGCCATGCGGGCAATGCCACGCGGCGGCTGCCGGGCCTCATCGCGGAATCCCTGCTGGTCTCGCGAGCGGGCTCCAGCCTGGAAACCTACCGCAGGGATGTGCAGGGGCATCAGATTCCGCTGGAGGACCGCTTCGGCGGCTGGCACCTCACCGGCCAGCACAACATCGCCAACAACAAGGCGAATGTGATGGGCATCCCCAACGGCGGAAAAAACCAGATCACCTCCGTGAATCCCGGGCAGTTCTCCGATCTCAGCCTGCACCTGCTGCCCACCAGCGACATCCTGCCAAATCTGACCAACGAGCACCAGATGGGCTTCGAAAACCGCCTGGTCTATGCCATCTACACCGTGCGCCAGCTCAAGAGCGAAGGCAAAGGCATGCTCGGCGCGGCGGCCAAGGCGGAGATCGAGGAACGAGCCCAGGAACTCGCGCGCTACATCACCTTTGCCGATGAGGCCAAGTTCCCCGCCAAAGGCATGGTCGGAGACCCCGCCTACGTGCAAGATTTCCTCCGTGACCGCAAAGTCTCGAAGACCGGCCTGTCACTCAAGGATCTCGATCTGAAGACCCGCATGTTCAAGCACCGCTGCAGCTACATGCTCTACACCGACACCTGGAAGCACGCCCCCAAGGAACTCAAGGAGCGCGTGTACTACCACATGGCCCTCTACCTCCGCGAACAGCCCGATGCCCAGCACGCCCACATCCCGCCAGCCGAACGCGTGGCCATCCGCAGCATCCTCAAGGACACGATGACGGATCTGCCGGCGTGGTGGAGGTGAATCATTCGACAAACCATGGGTGCATTCATTGAACGAAGCTCCAAAGGAGGCAGGATTGGCGTTTGGGTATCCAATGGGGACCGCGATGCCTTTCTAGATTGGTTTGCAGAGCACCGCTGTCAGCCTCATGATGCCACATGGAGCTTCTGCATGTGCCCAGGAAACCGCTGGTCTGGCTGTGGCCTTGATCTCGATAAGCTGCAGCTCTCCGATCAACAGCCTTTGGAATTTACTGAAGCAGAACTCAGGGATTTATCACCGGACTACCAGGCTCGTTTTGCCTGCATGTTGCAGATCCTGGGTCAGATATGGACCGGCGAATGGAAACACCCGCTGGGCAGCGAGGAAGCGGTGTCGTGGTGGAAATGAGCAAGGCCTGAGCTTGCAGACAACTCTGCGCCCCCAATCCCCTCATTTTATTTTTCCATTTTCACCGCCGTTTTTCAGCATCGGGCGGTGCCTGTCCAGGCTGCACATCTGGCTGCTGCGACATCTTGATATCCTTGCGCAGGCTGCTTTCGCGTTCGAGCTCATACCGGGTTTTTTCGACCTGAATCGGGACCCGCTTCGTCGAAGGAGTGAGCTGGGTGGCCATATGCGCGCCAAAAATCAGCAGTCCGGTGCCGACGATGGCGAGGCCAGCAGTCCTGAGGTTGTGCGGATTCCCCAGTTTGATCAGGTGGAACATCGCCACCTGAACCCAGCGGTACTTCCAGGCATTGGCCCAGACATCCGCAGGCACGACGCCCTGCACCAACGGCCTCCCAACCCACTCGGGCCCCTGCAGGACCACGGCATACAAGGCGTGCGCGGCGTCATCGGCCTTCCAGTCACAGGCTGATTCAGGGTGCTCCAGCCGCCGCACCCAAAAGGAGCGGAATTCCGGCGGCAGATCCCGCAATGCCATGCCCCGGGTGATGCATGTCTCGAGGCAGGCGAACCTCGCCGAATACGCCGAGGCATCAAGGAAGCCATGTAATTTGCGCATCATCGACTGGGCGAGAAATGGTCGGTCGCCGGCCACCAGACACGCCGCACGAAAAAACAGATCGGTGGTGCGTTCGGACCAGTCCTCAACCTCACACTCAACGATCTTTTGCATCAGGTTGGTGAGGTGGGCAGGGCTGCCCGCGTTCTCCAACGCCTGGATGGATTTGTCCAGGAAGCCGGTGCGCCCGCCCTGCAGCAACTGGGTTAAAATCGTGACTGGAGCGGTCATGCCGAAAAGTCCCGCATCCGCCTCAAAGGCATCGCTGAGGATGCATTCGAGAGCATCCGGTGGAATGCCGCACTCAATCACATCCACCGCCAGCGCCCGGAGCGCCATGGTGATCACATCCAGATAGCGCCTCGGCTGCTGCAGGGCGCGGTCCAAAGCTTCAAGCGCGAAGGACCATTCTCGCGGCCAGTGACGCTCCGGCCGTCGCGGCTTCTTGCGCTGACTCTGCTCCTGAGGCGGCGTTTGATCAAGCTTGTGCGGGAGAAATGGGACTTCCCCATCAGCCCAGGAAGAGGTCAGCGGGAGATCTGAAGGTGGTGTCGCAGGGGGCGGATTTGAAACTGCGGGCGACTCCTCCTCTTGCTCTAATTCCTCCCAATCATCCGCAGGCTCATCCTCTTCGCTGAAGGCCCGATACTTCAGCCAGTTGAGGGCTTCCTCATAAGCCGTGCGCAGCCGCTGAAATCCCTCCGGGTCCTGGTCGGGACGATGCACCTTGAGCAGCTTTGCATACGCACTGCGCACCTGCTTTTCATCCGCAGTGTCAGAGCTCAGTCCAAGGATGCTCCAGGGATCAGCCATCGTTGTCGCGGAAGAAGGGGGCCATGAAGGTGTCCAGATCCTGGGCCGCAGCGGTGATGCGTTCCCGATCCTGGCTGATGAGCGCCGCCTCAAAGGCCTCGATGAATCCTTCCAAAGAGCGCCGCATCTCGCCGGAGAGATCGGCATACAGGCGGTTCGCACGTTCGATGCGCGCACGATTTTCCGGGCGGTCCGCAGGGTTGGTCTTCAGCGGCTGCAACTTGCGCAGGGCTGCGGCGATCTGCTCGGCGCTGAGTGTGCCAGGGCGCTGCTCGAAGACTTTGCTCACCTTTTTCCCGGTCTCCTTGATGGTGACCTCCACTTCGAGAAGGCCGTTCATGTCATAGCTGAAACGCACCTCCACCTGACCGGGATACTTCTGGCCGGCACGTGCGCGCAGCCCTTTGATCAGCAGCTTGCCGATGTTGCGGTTGTCCTTCACCAGACGGCTCTCTCCTTGGTACACCTGCACGGCCAGCTCATCCTGCTCTGGGGAAAGCGTGCTGAAGCCCTCACTGCGACTGCACGGCACCATCGTGTTGCGCTCGATGATCGGGGCGAAGAAGCCGTGCTCGCGATGCCCGCGCACCAGCTCCTTGGTGGTTTCAATGCCCAGGGTATGAGGGCACACATCCGTGAGCACCAGGTCTTTGACGGCGGCATCACCGGCCACCAGCGCCTGCTGCACAGCGGCCCCCAGCGCCACGACGCGGTCGGGGTCCAGCGTCCGAGAAGGCTCCATGCCCAGCAGGTCTTTGAGATCATCGTAAACCACCGGCATGCGGCTGGCCCCGCCGACCAGCAGCACGGCATCGATCTGCTTCGGAGTCAGCCCGGCGTCACGCATCGTCCGGCGCACTACGGGGCGCAAACGAGCGGTAATATCCGCTGTGGCGGAAATGAAATCATCGCGCGTGATCGGCGCCTCCTTGCCATGCAGGGCAATCGTGGTGCTGGTCTGTTTGGACAGGTCACGCTTGAGCATCTCCACCCGCTCCCGCCAGCGCTGCGAATCGGCTGCGGGCGGGTTCCAGTTGAACTCGCGCTCGATCCACTGCGCCAGGGCATCCGTGTAGTCCTCGCCTCCAAGACGGCTCTCCCCGGAGGAGGCCTTGACCTCCACCACGCCTTCGAAGGATTCGAGCAGTGTGACATCAAACGTGCCGCCGCCCAGGTCAAAGACCAGCAGCGTATTGAGGTCATCCGTCGCACGATAGCCGTAGGCCAGCGCAGCGGAGGTCGGCTCATTGAGCAGACGCAGCACCTTGAGCCCGGCGATGGCCGCCGCATCCACGGTGGCCTGCCGCTGCAGGTCATGGAAATAGGCAGGCACGGTGATCACCGCCGAATCCACCGTCGTCTGAAGCTGCACTTCGGCGATGCGTTTCAGCTCCCGCAGAACCAGCGCGGAGCATTCCACCGGCGACCACTTCCTGCCGCCAAACTCATAGGTCGTGTCCGTTCCCATGTCCCGCTTGAAGCAGGCCTGCCCCGCCTTCGGAGCGGTCACCAGCCGGTCCTTCGCGGCACGCCCCACCAGCAGCGTGCCATCTTCTGCCACGGCCACGACCGATGGAATCAAATCCTCACCCAGTTCATTCTTCAAGGTCACCGGCTGTCCATCCCGAAGAACGGCCACCAAACTGTTGGTGGTGCCAAGGTCGATCCCGATCATCGCAGTGGAGAAGGTTTGGTTTTCCTACCGGCTCAGCTCCAGCATCCGCAGGATCGGCTTCTCCGCCTGCTTGCGCAGGTCTTCATCCATCTGCACCTGCGGTGTCAGGTCGCGCAGGCAGTCGTGCAGCTTTTGCAGCGTGTTCATCTTCATGTAGCGGCAGTCCGCGCAGGCGCAGTGGCCGGTGGGTCCGGGGATGAATTTCTTGCCCGGCACCTCGCGCTCCAGGCGATGCAGCATGCCGCTCTCCGTGACGATGATGAACGTGCTCGCGGGGCTGTTGCGGCAATAACCGACCATTTTCTCAGTGCTGCACACTTCATCGGCCAGAATGCGGACGGCATAAGTGCACTCGGGGTGCGCCACGACCTTGGCGTCCGGGTACTCATCCTTGATCTGCTGGATGCTGTCGCGCGTGAACTCCACGTGCACGTAGCAGGCGCCCTTCCATAGATCCATCTTGCGGCCCGTGCGCTCCATCACCCACGAGCCGAGGTTCTGGTCCGGCACAAAAAGGATCGGGCGATCCTTCGGCGCGGCCTCCACGATCTTGTCCGCATTGCCGCTGGTGCAGATGCAGTCGCTCAGCGCCTTCACATGACCGCTGCAGTTAATGTAGGCGATCACATAATAATTCTTCGCCGCATTCGCCTTGAGGAAAGCCTCAAGCTGCGGCCCGGGGCAGCTCTGCTCCAGCGAGCAGCCGGCATTCGCATCCGGCAGCACCACGATCTTGCCGGGGTTCACGATCTTGGCCGTCTCCGCCATGAAGTGCACGCCGCAGAAGACAATCACGTCCGCCTCCGTCTCCTTCGCCTTGTAGGCCAGCCCGAGGGAGTCCCCCACAAAATCGGCGATCTCCTGGATGGCCTTGTCCTGGTAGTTGTGCGCCAGGATCACGGCATTGCGTTCTTTTTTGAGGCGGAGAATTTCTTCGGTAAGGCTGGGGGCGGTGGTGGCGACCATGGAATTGAAAGCGCTGAGCGTAAAACGGAGCGGCGCGGAAGCAAGAGAGGAGTCGGAGTGCTCAGTCGTCCTCGATCATTGTACGCCCGCAGGCCGAGGGCGTGATGGAAAACCGAAAATGCCACATTCCGCGTGCCCATTTGGCATTCGTCATTCGACATTCCACCTTCATCATTCCACAGTTCCCCCCGTGACCCAAAAACAGCCCCACCCGCTTCTCGACCTCGGCCTCACCTTCCTCCTGCCCTCCTTTGCCTTGGAGAAGCTCAGCACGCCGGAGCGGCTCGGCCCTCTGTGGGCACTGATCGTGGCGCTGCTGCTGCCGCTGGGCTTTGGCATCTGGTGCGTCATGCGGAAGCACAAGATGAACTTTGTTTCCATGCTCGGCCTTGTGGCGGTGATCATCACCGGCGTGCTGGGACTGTGGAATCTGAATGCCACGTGGTTTGCCGCCAAGGAGGCCATGTTCCCCATCTTCCTCGGCATCGCCTTTCCGCTGAGCCACCGCTGGGGCAAGCCGCTGATCAACGAGATGCTGCTCAATCCCACGGTCATCAACCAGCCCGCCCTGCATCAGGCCTTGGACACCCCGGAGAAGCACCACAGCTTCGCCCTGCTGCTCAAAAAAGCCTCCTGGATCATGGCCGGCACGATGCTGTTTTCCTCCGCCGCCAATTTCTGTCTCGCCCTCTACCTGCTGGGAGACAAAGTCCCCGGCAGCGAGGAATACACCAAAGCCATCGGCCGCCTGAACTGGGGCGGCAGTCTCGTCATCGGAATTCCCCTCATGGCGGTGATTCTGGCGCTGCTTCTCTGGCTGCTGCGTTCCATCACCCGCCTCACCGGTCTGGAGCGTGACGATCTGATGAATCAGGGCACGACGGTGCGCAAGCAGGTGAACAACAACTGATTCCTTGTCAAAAACCGTTTGCCCAAACCGCAGGAGCCGTTTATAGACTCCGCCCCCGGACTCGCGCGATTAGCTCAGTGGTAGAGCATTACCTTGACATGGTAGGGGTCACAGGTTCGAACCCTGTATCGCGCACCATCTTCGATTGAAGATTACAGTCCACTAAGCAGGCTCCTCATCAAATGGGAGCCCGCAAGTTTCAAACCGCAGAACGCGACGCCCGTTTGGCAGGAGCACGCACCGGCTTCACGGCCATCCGCAGCCCAAGAGAGCCAAGAACGCTCTGAAAGGTGCGAAGCCGTGGATTCCCCTGCGGTGAGAGAGCCTCGTGCAGGGCCTGCCGGCTGACATCGATTTTACGTGCCAGCGAAGCCAAACCGCCTTGAGCCTGTGCTACAAGTCGAAGCGTGTCGAGAAGCATGTTCACGTCATTGTCCTGCTCGAACTCCTCCAGCGCGAGTTTGATGGCGTAGTTAGCCTGCTTGGGGTCACGCAGGTATTTGAGCCTCACTTCATCAAGTGGGATGCCGCCGCTCTTCTTGGGTGCTTTCATGAGTGATCCTCCAAATAGGTTTTCCAATATTCCTTGGCTCTTTTGATGTCTTTGCTCTGCGTGGATTTGTCGCCGCCAGCGAGAATAAGAATCGTTTTTCCACCGTGTTCGCCGAAGTAAACCCGATACCCTGGGCCGAAGAACAGCCGTAGCTCATACAAACTGCGGTCAATGGCTTTGCAGTCGCCAAATTGGCCATTTTTCATTCGGGCAACTCGCGCCAAGATACGCGCCTGCATCTTCCAATCCAAGGAGTTCAGCCATTCCAAATAAGGACTTTCGTCCGAGCGATTTCGGAAGATCAGGACTTCGTATGTACCGGGTTTCAGCAAGAGGGTGCTTTGGCTGCAGTTACAGCCATTCGTAAACTATACTTGACGCTTTGTCAATAATCCTGTCGCTTGGGTGGAGAGGACTCTCGCGCCTCATTGCTTGCTTCCCGCCCCCTTTACAAGAAGCGCCCGAGCTAAGATTCGGCTCCGTGAATGAACCAGGACCCAGCCCCTCACCCCAGCGGGATCTGCGGCACCGTAATGACAAACTCTGTCCCCTTCCCCGCCTCACTCGTCACAGCCACGGTGCCGTGGTGCGCCTCCACAATCGCCTTCACCAAACTCAGCCCGAGGCCGAGGCCGCGCTGGGTGCGGCTTTTGTCGCCACGGTAGAGGCGGTTCCAGATGTGGGGCTGGTCGGTGGCGGGGATGCCGATGCCGGTGTCATGAATGCTGACGCTGACGGTGTTGGCGGCATCCTGGCAGGCCAGATGCACCGTGCCACCTTCGGGGGTGTATTTGAGCGCGTTGTCCAGCAGGTTGGCCAAGGCCTGGCTCATGCGTGTGGGATCCACGGAGGCCTTGCAGTCAGACGCGAAATCCGTGGTGATGATGATGCGCTTTTCCTCACTGATGAGTTCGTAGAGCGCGATCACCTGCTCCAGCAGCGCGGGAATGGACGTGAGTTCGCGGTGCAGCCTCATCATGCCGGCCTCCGCTTCACTGATGTCCATCAGCGCCTTGAGCATGGTGAGCACGCGGTCGGACTCCTCCACGCAATCTGCGAGCGCCTCACGCGCCACCGGATCTGGCGTGCTCTGCACCGCCGCCTCAGCCGTGCCGCGCAGCCGGGTCAGCGGCGTGCGCAGGTCATGCGCCACATTGTCCAGCGCATGCCGCATGCCCTGGATCAGCGCGTCGTTTTTGTCGAGCAGGCGGTTGAACTCAGTAGCCAGCTCCTCCAGCTCCGCCTGGCTGGCGTGCGCGGTGACGCGGGCGGAAAAGTCGCCGGTGTCTGAAATCGTGCGCGCCGTGGCCACCACATCGCGCACGGGCTTGGTGGCACGATGCGCAAAGAAGGCGCCGCCCAGCACCGCGAGCACGAGCGTGGGCGTCATCACCAGCAGGAAATTGAGGCGGAAGGGCTGCAGTACGGTCTCGCGGCTGTTCGTGCTGCGGCCCACCTGGAGGAGGGAGCCGTCATACAAACGAGCGGAGGCGACTGTGAGATCCTTCTCGTCATCCTTCGGAATGCGCAGCCACTCAGCGCGGGTGGTGTCGCCCTGAGATTGCAATGACTGCTCGTCCGCCTGCAGCCAGTCGTTGGGCACATTCACAAACAGCACGCTGCCCAGATTACCCGTGACGCGGACAAAGAAGGACTTCGATTTGCCCTCATCCGTGCTGTTGAGCTTCACCAGATTACGCAGCGCAGGCAGACCACCGCTGGAATACACCGCAGCGCATTCCTTGAGACGCGCCTCGATGACCTCGCGGTCCTTGCGCTCCAGCGCGGAGGCGAGCAGCACATACAGCAGGCTGAAGAGAACCACCGCGCTGAGCGTGAAAATGAGCGCATAGCCGAGCGTCAACCGCACGGCAAAGCTGCGGCTCCACTGTTTAAACAGGTTTGAGGACATAGCCGACTCCGCGAATGGTTTGAATGAGCTTCACCTCGAAGTCCTTGTCCAGCTTGGTGCGCAGCCGATGCACCAACACGTCCACCACATTGGTCTGGGGGTCAAAGCTGTAATCCCACACATGCTCCAGAATCATCGTCTTGGTGACAACCCGGCCCGGGGTGCGCATCAGCAGTTCCAGCAGGGCAAACTCACGGCTTTGCAGCTCGATGCTGCGACCTTCACGCCGCACCTCGCGCGAAAGCAGATCCAGCGTGACGCCTGCGGCGGTGAGTGTCGTCGGCTCCACCACGTGCGTGGCGCGGCGGATCAGGGCCTGCACACGCGCCAGCAGTTCCGAAAAGGCAAAGGGCTTTGTCAGGTAGTCATCGCCGCCAGCTTGCAGGCCCTTCACGCGGTCATCCACACTGGCCTTGGCGCTGAGAATGAGCACAGGCGTGTTGACCTTTTCCTTGCGGAGCTGGCGCAGCAGCGAGAGGCCGTCCAGCTTTGGCAGCATCAGGTCCAGCACAATGCAGTCGTAGGTCACCGTGCAGGCCAGATCCAGCCCCTGTTCACCATCGGCGGCGGCATCCACGCCAAAGCTGTTCTGCTTCAACCCGTTCACGATGAACGAGGCGATCTTGCTGTCATCTTCGATCACTAAAATGCGCATGGTCGGCGGTGTTTGTCTATGGTTAGCTGCACTGGGAAGCGTTGTCCAATGGTCGGACAGAGTGCTGGAGGCTGTTCTTGGTGCTTCAATCTCGTAGAACCCAGCGTGGCGTGGACTGCACTCTCCGAGTGCGGCGTCCGGACTCCCAGACCGCACTCGGAGAGTGCGGACCACGCCGCGTTGCAGCCTTCATCAATTCATATTTTCAAGTTGAGCCCCATCTAAAAAAACCCGCCCCGGCACTTTCGTACTCAGGGCGGGCCTCATACACACACGTATCGCTCACTCAAACATCAGCCGGCCTTGCTTTCGTCCACCACGATGAAGCGGGTGCCTCCGCGGCTCCAGACTTTCACCAGCGAGACCTTGGACTCCGGCTTTGCGCACAAAGCCGTGGCCTGATCGGCGTTCTTGACGGGCTGGCGGTTGATTTCGAGAATCACATCTCCCTGACGGAGTCCGGCATCGTAGGCCACCGAGTCTTCATCCAAGGAGACGATCACGGCGCCTTTGATCTGTGAAGGGACCTTCAGCTGTTCACGCGTGGCCTGGTCGAGATCCGCCACACCGACACCATGGAGGGCATCGTCGGCGTTGTCTGCGGCCGGGGTGGCGTCCGCCAGCTTGTCGCCGGGCAGCGCCTTGACGGTCACGGTCAGGTTCACGGTTTTGCCATCGCGCAGCACATTCATCGGCACAGCGGCACCGGGGGCGGTGGAGCCCACCTGCAGTTTCAGGTGGCGGCTGTCATTGACGGGCTTGCCATTGAAGTCGGTGATCACGTCACCACTCTTCACACCTGCTTTGTCCGCAGGACTGTCAGGCGAGACACCCGAAACGAGGGCTCCTTTTGCACGGTCCATCTTGAACTGCTCAGCCAGCTGCGGCGTCATGTCCTGGATGTTCACTCCCAGGAAACCACGCTCCACGCGGCCTGTGTTGACGAGGCTTTCCATCACCCAGCGGGCGAGGTTGGTGGGCACTGCAAAGCCGATGCCTTGATTGCCACCATTGCGACTGAGGATGGCCGTGTTCATGCCGATGAGGCGGCCTTCCACGTCCACCAGCGCACCACCGGAGTTGCCGGGATTGATGGCTGCATCCGTCTGGATGAAGTCCTCATAGTCGAGGCCCATCGTGGCACGGCCCTTCGCGCTGATGATGCCGGTCGTCACCGTCTGACCGATGCCAAAGGGATGACCAATGGCGAGCACCATGTCACCGACTTCGATCTTGTCGCTGTCAGCAAAGGCCATGGCGGGCAGGCCCTTGGCATCGACTTTCACCACAGCCACGTCAGTCTTGGGGTCACGGCCGATCACCTTGCCATTGAACTCGCGTCCGTCAGTCAGGCTGACCTTGATCGTGCTGGCATGGTCCACCACGTGGTTGTTGGTCAGGATGTAGCCATCCGGGGTCACGATGATTCCGGAGCCGACGCCCTGCTCTTTCGGCATGTGGCGCTGGCGTCCCTGCGGCTGCTGCATTTCATAGGGCATCTGGAAGCCAGGGCCAAAGAAGCGGCGCAGGTCCATGCCGCCGGGCATGTCCATTTGACTGACCTTGGCCTCGCTGGAAACCGCGATTTTCACCACGCTGGGTGCCACGGCCTTGACGACGGGTGCAAAGCTCGGGAAGCCCCGGGCTGCGGAGGACAGCGGCGCATCGCTGACCTGAATGTGAAGCGGCTCCGCCTTGGTGCCCGCCGCGTCTTTCGCAGACGTGAAGGCCACCAGCGAAGCGCTCAGGACACACACAGAGCCGAGGACGGCCGTGCGCTTCCAGAGAGATGGATGGGATGAGGTTTTCATAAAGCTATCAGTAGGATTCATGGGTTGTTGGGATGTGGATTGCTTGCGATGACAATCAAAGCACCCCGGCCATGCTCTTTGTGTTACTGGAGCATTACATGCGTGTAAGGTTTGCTCAGTGGTACGATGGACACTCCTGTCCGTCGATCAGCGCGACCGCCAAAATCCACGACTCCCAAACTCACCCACGCCGCCGCTACATCAACGGCATGGGGCTCCACCACGCGCCCACTTGCTGTAAATCGTGTACCATGAATGCCAGCGGTGCCGCTAATCGACGGACAAGAGTGTCCATCGTACTCCACTCCTCACGCCAAAATCTCACTCACCACCCGCGCCTGCGGATTTTCCACCAGCACCTGCTCGGTGCCGTTGCGGCGGTAGCTGAGGTGCTTGGCATCAAGGCCGAAGAGGTGCAGCAGGGTGGCGTGGTAGTCGTAGTGATTGACGACGTCCTTCACGGCGTGGTGGCCGAAGTCGTCGGTCGCGCCATGGATGTGGCCGGCTTTGAAGCCGCCGCCGGCCACCCACATGCTGAAGCCGTAGGTGTTGTGGTCGCGGCCCACGGTGCTGCGGTCCTTGGAGCCGGAGCGGTTTTGAATGACGGGCAGGCGGCCCATCTCGCCGCCCCAGTGGACGATGGTGGTGTCGAGCAGGCCACGCTGCTTCAAATCGATGACGAGGGCGGCAGCCCCTTGATCGACATACTGGCAGGCGGCAGGCAGCGCGGTGCGGATGTTCTGATGATTATCCCAGGTCTGATTGCCCGTGAAGAGGGACACGCAGCGCACACCGCGCTCCACCAGACGGCGGGCGATAAGGCAGCGCGTGCCGAACTCCGCAGCGGCCGGATTGTCGAGGCCGTAGAGTTTCTTGGTGGCGGCGCTTTCTTGATCGATGTCCAGCGCTTCCTTGGCCGCCGTCTGCATGCGCGCGGCGAGCTCAAAGCTCTGAATGCGCGCTTCGAGATCGGCCTCACCGGGGCGGGCTTCCAGATGCTCCTGGTTCAGGCGCTGCACAAAATTCAGGTAACGCTTTTGCGCATCGCCTTTGAGGCTGAGCGGCGCGTCGAGATTCGGAATACGCGGCTCCTTGGGCCGGATGACGGTGCCCTGATACAGCGAAGGCAGCCAGCCGTTGCTCCAGTTGTCCACGCCCAGAACCGGCAGGCCGCGCGGATCGGTAAGAGCCACGTAGGCAGGCAGATCCTGATTTTCTGAGCCGAGGCCATACGTGAGCCAGCTCCCCAGAGTGGGCCGCCCACCGGTGACCTGCCCATTGAGCAGCGCATAGATCGACTGGCCGTGATTGTTCACACCCGTGTGCATGGAACGGATGAGAGTGACATCATCGACGATGTTTGAGAAATGCGGCAGCAGCTCGCTGACATCCATGCCGCTCTGGCCGTACTTTTTAAACTTCCACGGGCTGCCCAGGCACTCGCGGCTCGCGCCGGCGGCGTCGTCGTATTTCACTTCGCCGGGGAAATCCTTGCCGTCGTACTTGGTGAGCTCGGGCTTGGGGTCAAACAAATCCATGTGGCTCGGCCCGCCCTGCATGAACATGGAGATCATGGCCTTCGCCTGCCCAAAGCCATGCGGCATCTTGGGCTTCAGATCGAAATGCTTGGGCCCGATCTGCTCCGGACTGGCCAGCAGATTCTGGTCTTTGAGCAGGGACGCCAAAGCAATGCCGCCGATGCCGTAGGCGGAGCGGTGAAGAATGGAGCGGCGTGAGTGGAGCATGCCTTTACCTACGCAGGCAGCGGGCCAAATCTTCCCCTGCGCCGCGCCAATCCTCCTCTTCCTCCTACTTTGACTCCTCCTCCCGAAAATCCGGAAATCCCCGGAGATTGAAGCAGCGCTGAGTTACTCGGCGCCCTTGACCACACTTCTCACCGCCCCATGTGCCAGGCGTGTCACGATCTCATCCCCAGCCTTCACTTCCGCCGCATCCTTGAGCACTTTCCCCGCCGCATTTGTGGCGAAGGAAAAGCCCCGGGAAAGGACGGCCTGCGGGCCAATATGTTTGAGCAGCTCCGCGCGTGATTGCAGCCGATCCGCCAGCCGGTCCAGGCGATGCTGGAGGCCCTGCTGCAATCTGCGCCCGCTCGTCTCCGCACGGTGCACGGCCTCGGTGAGCTGCACGCGGGGATGATGTGCGGCCAGCACATGCTGCTTTTGCGTGAGATCATCGGTCCAGGACTGAAGACGCTCGCGCAGCATTTCGCGCAGCCGCTGCTCATGCTCGTCCACATTCTGCTCCGCCTGCTGCAACAGTCGATCCGGGGCGTGCAGAAGCGAGCCTTTGGCGGTGAGTTCGATCACATGCTGATGATGCTCCAGCAGCGTGCCCACCCGTGCCTTCAGCGTGCGCGCGATGCTGTCAAAATGCCGCTGCAGCTCCGTGCTGTCCGGTGCCAGCAGTTCCGCCGCCGCGCTGGGGGTCGGCGCACGCAGATCCGCCACGAAGTCCGCAATGGTAAAATCAATCTCATGCCCCACGGCGGAAATCACGGGAATCGGACAATCGGCGATCGCACGGGCGAGTACTTCTTCATTGAAGCACCACAAGTCCTCCAAGCTGCCGCCACCACGCCCCACCACGATGGTGTCCGGCACAGGCAGGCCAAAGCTCTCCGCAGCGCCCAGCACCCGCAGCGCACGCACGATCTCCATTTCGGCCCCCTGCCCTTGCACACGCACGGGAAAGACGAGCACCCGCACCCAGGGCGCACGGCGTGTGAGAATGTTCAGCATGTCCTGGATCGCCGCGCCGGTGGGCGAAGTCACCAGCGCCACCACCCGTGGAAAGCGCGGAATGGCGCGCTTGTTTTCTCCATCAAAAAGCCCCTCCGCATGCAGCCTGCGCTTCAGCGCCTCAAACCGTTCCTGCAGCGAGCCCTTGCCCTTCGCCTGCACTTGTTTGACGACCATCTGGTACTGCCCGCGCGGCTCATACACGCTGATCTCACCATACACCTGCATCAGCGCCCCGTCCTGAATGCGCACACTGCTGCGCGCCGCAGCCCCGCGAAACATCACGCACGAGAGCTGCGCCCCGGCGTCCTTGAGGGTGAAGTACTGGTGCCCGGAGGATTGCAGCCGGTGATTGCTGATCTCCCCCTCCACCCACACGCTGCCGATGCGGCTTTGCAGCACGTCGCGGATTTCGCGCGTGAGCTGGGTCACAGAGAGGACGTCAGGGTCTTCGGGCATGGGCAGCGTCCATTGACCGAAAAGAGGCCAAAGTCCAGCCGCAGCTCAGAACACCAGATGCCAAAGCCAGCTCACCATGCCGGAGGCCACCGACCACCAGCAGCGCGCCACTTCCATGAAACCCAGCCCCGGTGCAGGAGACGAGGCCAGGAACAGCGCAATCAGCAGGAAGGCATTGAAGAGAAAGATCAGCATCATCGAGAAGAATTCCCCGTTGCGCTTAAGGTCCCCCTGCTCGGCGATCACCGTTTTGACCGTGTAAGTGGCGTGAAAGCACCACGTCAGCCCGACCATGGCGTAGAGCAGCCGTGCAGGCTTCAGATGGACCGTCCATTTCAAAAGATGCACGTCGTGCGCCTGCTGCATGTCCAGCGCCAGACCCAAAATGCCGAAGACCAGCATGATCACCAGCGTGTAGAAGGGGATCAAATAGGGAGCCAGCGTGATCCAGGTGTTGGACTTGTCCGTCTCCACGTAGCCGCCCTCCGCGCTCACTTTCCAGTCAAAGATGCGCCCGCCGAACAACCGGGCGGTGACAAGGTGGCTGAGCTCATGGCCAAAGACATAGGCCGTGACCGGACGCACCCCGGCCAGATAAACCACGGCCCACACCAGCCCGCCAAACGAGAAAAAGATGAACTCCTCCGACTTCAGGAAAGCCATGCGGGCGACCGCGCGCCAGAGCATCATGATCAGCGTGATGGCCGTCACCAGACAGGCCGGAGCCAGTACGGCACCTCCAATCCACCGCTTCAAAAGCAGGAGGTAGTGATCCCGCTGCACGTCACGCCGGTTGTTGATCCCGGCGGGGCGGTTGCGGGTCTCATGGAGATGTCTGCGCTGGTTCGCGGTGGACATAGGAATGATGAGTTATTTAATGTTTGTTAAACATCTTCACAATTTAAATGTGAATATGTGAATAATAATGTGCCGTTCTTTTCACAAATTCCAGCAAACGACCGCACTTACCAGCATCACAAAACCGATCCCAATGGCCTCCCACGACTCTGGATCAGGCTTGTAAAAGCCCAAACTGAGCAGTCGCACTGTCCACGCCCCAAGATCACCCAGCCTTGCCCCCAGAAAGCTGTCCGAAAACCAGTTCACTTGCGGAAAATAAAATACACCGCTCCGCACATGCAGAGGGCCGCCCAGAGGTAGTCCCATTTGAGAGACTCCTTCATGTAGAAAACCACAAAAGGCACAAAAATCGTCAGGGTGACAACCTCCTGAATGATCTTGAGCTGCGGCAGTGTCAGCGCCGTGCTGCCGATGCGATTGGCCGGCACCTGCAGCATGTATTCAAAAAACGCGATGCCCCAGCTGATGAAGGCGGCGATGAACCACGGCTTTGACTTCAGATCCTTCAGATGCGCATACCACGCGAAAGTCATGAAAATATTCGACCCCATCAGGAGGACAACAGCTTTTATCACAGGCCAGTTCATGCGTGCATGAGAGCATAGGAACGGCGGATGCCAAGCGCTGCCCGGAGGATAGGCCTCCGGCCTGTCTGCGGTCTGGGGCTTCTAGCCTTCAGTCCTCTTTAATAAGAGAAAGGCGGGACGCCTCGAATCGCCGGACAGGCCAGAGGCCTATCCTCCCCACCTCACACCCCGCCCGCCAGCGCAGAACCACGCACCAGCAGGTCCAGGAATCGCTCCTCAAAGGCCTCCTCACTCGTCACCTGCATGAAATCCACGCTGTGGCTGGCGCATTCACTGGCCAGATTGCCCACAAAGGCATCAAAAGTTTCCACGTAGCGCTGCACATCCCGCTTGGTCAGCCAGAAGCGACGGCGCTCGCCGGTTTCCACCTCGGTCAGCTCCAGCTCACCCTCGATTTCCGGCTGCCTCTCATCAGGGTGCACGATCTGCAGAAAGTGGTTCTCCCCCGGCCATGCCGCCACGCGGGCCACCGCCTCCGTGGCGCTGCCGATCTCGCGGCCAAAGAAGTCGCTGATGATAAAGATGATGCCGTAGCGCTGCTTGCTGGGGCGGAACTCCTCAAAGCAACGCTTCATGTCGGTGAGACCGTCAAACTTCAGCTTCAGCACCGCCTGGATCACCTTCTCGATGTTCCCCTGCCCCCGCAGAGGCGGCAGTTCCTGATGCACGCCGCTGCTCATCGAGTACAAACTCACCCGCTGCTGCGCACTCAGCGCCAGATAGGCCAGCGCCACCGCAAAGCGCAGCGCCTGCCGCCGTTTTTCCGGAAATGGCTGGGCCATGGAGGTGCTGGTGTCAAGCATGATGTGCAGGTTCAGCTCCTGTGTTTCCTCGTAGAGACGCACAAAGAGTTTGTCCAGCCGCGCGTACAAGCGCCAGTCGATGGCACGATAGTCCTCCCGGGGCGTGTAGTGGCGGTAGTCCTTGAACTCGCGGGTGAAGCCCGTGGCCGAGGTCGATTGCGAGCCGCGGCGCATGAGTTGCCGCCGCTTGCGCAGGCGCAGTGCCAGCACTCTCAGCCGGTCCAGAAAGGAGGCGTCAAAAAGGTCTTCGCGTTCGAGGGTGTCGGGCATGTCTTTTTTCTCCAAATCTTCCTGACGTTTAAAAGCTGACCGCCCTCTCAAAAATCACAATAACATCGCCTGCAGCCAAAGGCTCTTTTGAAGAGATGGTTCTGACGGAAGGCCCGGCAGCAAGCCGTGGAGGAAAGCGAACTCCATAAAAGGCAGCAGCCCGGGGCTTCCATACGGCAACGTGATAAAATGAGGGGTAAAAAGGCTCCTTGCTGATGCTTTGAACCGCGACGTCAACAGACACGCCGGGTTTGAAGATTTTGCTGCCAAGCGCACCGCAGACGATCACCTCCTTGTCTTTGGATTTCTGCCACTCCGGTGTGGCTGCCATGAAGCCCAGGTAAGCGCGGCTGAAGTTTTCCGTGGGCACAGGAGCGATATCATTATAAAGAGACGGCATGTCGAATTTCCCGCCTCCGGAGTGACGACATCCGCTCAGAAAGCACAGGCTGCAAAAGATCAAAATGAAGCATTTCATGAGCGCTTGCCTTCCCCCTGCACCGCCAACGGGCCGTCGGAGATTCAGGCACTGTTCCGACTCTCCGCAGCAGCCTCGCATGTGCAAGTGCGGTTCGTGCCTCGGACCTCACCAGCTTCATCTCTGGCGGCTGTGCTCCGCGACGTCTTCTTGAGACCGGTCATTGGCAGTGACGGGGGCAGCTTGCATTTAGGTCATGAGAACTGAGCAGCAAATTTGAAGCGGTTTTATTCAGATTTGGCCAGAGTCCTACTTGCGCAGACCAAGATACTTTTGTTAAGCAGATGCCCGCATGAAAATCCGACCTCTGCACCACCCTGCGGGGTTCACCAGCCTCGGCCTCCTCGGCTACGTGGCCATCCTTGGCCTGCTGATCACAGGAGGCCAGGGCGCCTATGTGGCGCTCAAAAATCCAGATCCGTACGAGATCACGGTGGCCGACTACATTGCAAAAAAGACGAATGCTGAGTGGATCAGGCTGCGGGACGCGCAGGTGAGCCTCGTAGAAGCCGGCTACAAGGCCCGGCTGGGAAGTGTCTCCGAAGTTTTTATCCCGGTGCGCCCCGTGGGAGAGTCTGCGAACGTCCCCATCCACATCCTGCTCTCCACCGAGGATCCCGCCGTCCTGGCCGCGTTGAAAAAACTGAGCCAGCCTGGCGGCACGATGAAGAAAAAAGTCGATGCCGCTTCAAGACAGGCCGACCAGCTTTTCCTGCGGCAGGACATTACCGGTCTCACGCGCTATGGCATCTTCTACGATGTCTTCATGCGGGCACGGCTGGCCCGCCTGGGGATGAATCTGGCCGACGATTTTGTGATCATGAATGACGGCGCAGCCCCCGACCTCTGGGTCAATCTCGGCATGGTGGGCGCGGGTCTTCTCATCTGGCTTTTCATGCTCTTCAGCACGCTGTCAGAAGCCCTGTGGCGATGGCGCCGGAGGCGGGCTTTCTTCCGCCAGAGATCGGGAGGGTGACTTCCCCGTTCAAGCGGCCTGCTGCGCGGGTGTCTTCACCTGATCCAGCAGCTTGGTGATGATGTCGTCCACCTTCACCTGACCGGCTTCGCCTTCGAAGTTCAGGATGATGCGATGGCGGAGCGCGACGTGGGCAATGGCCCGTATGTCATCGGTGGAGACAGCCGTGGCTCCCTGGATGGCTGCCCAGACGCGGGCTCCGCGAATGAGGGCCTGCAATCCACGCGGGCTGGCTCCGTAGGAAACGTAGCGCTTCACTTCGGGAAGCGCATCCGGCTGCTCGGGATGGCTGCTCAAAATCAAACGAGAGGCGTAGTGCGCCACCGGATCGGCCACGGGAATTTTGGAAAGCTGCTGCTGCAGTGCGATGAGCTTGGGCCCGTCGGTCATCGTCGCCAGCTTGGGCTCGGTGAATCCGGTGGTGCGCCGGGAAATTTCGACGAGCGAATCCAGATCCGGAAACGGCACCTTGATCTTGAACATGAAGCGGTCGAGCTGCGCTTCGGGCAGCGGGTAAGTGCCCTCCATTTCCATGGGGTTCTGCGTGGCCAGCACGAGAAAGGGCTCCGGCACCAGGTGGCGCTCACCGCCCGTCGTCACGCAGCGCTCCTGCATCACTTCCAGCAGAGCAGCCTGCGTCTTGGGCGTGGCACGATTGATCTCATCCACCAGCAGCAGGTTCTTGAACACCGGGCCTTTTTCATAGCGCAGTGTGCGGCGGCCCTTTTCGTCCTCACCCACAATGTGCGTTCCCAGAATGTCCGCAGGCATCAGGTCCGGCGTACACTGCACGCGCCCCGGCTCCAATCCCACCACCTGCGAAAGTGTGCGCACGAGGTAGGTTTTGCCGAGACCGGGGACACCTTCCAGCAGCACATGCCCGCCGGAAAAAATGGCCACCAGCACGTCACTGAGAAGTTCATCGTAACCGACGATGGCTTTTTGCATCTCGGCCTTGAGGCTGGTGAACAGGGTGCGGAAGTCTGCGTGGTCGGACATGGGGCGATTCTCGCCAGCGGCCCGGATTGCGCAAGGGTGGTTGTCGCCGCGAAGCTGATTTCACTTCTTGGAGCCGGAAGGCCTCGGAAACCTTGGGGCAGGTGGCTCCTGCAAAGGTCCTGGGGTGCGCACAGGTGTTGCCGCCACCGGCTTTTGATAAATGCCGCTTGGCTGTTCTGGCACGGGCACCAGCCCCAGCGCCTCCCGTAGAAACTTGAGCGAACGAGGCGGCGATTTTTCATTACCGGATAGCACCGATCTGACTTCGTCCGCGATGGCCTCCACTTCGGCGGGAGGTGATTTGCGTAAAAGGCCCAGCAAAACGAGCCCCAGCAGTGCATTGTCCCGCTCCAGCTGCAGGATTTTTTCGTTCGCATCCTTCAGGACCTGCGCATGACGCACCGAGGTCGATCTGGCGCTCAGCCGAGCGCTTTCCGCCTCATACATCGCCTTTTCGATGCGCTCATCTTGAAACAAATCGGCCACGTCGCCAAAAAACAAACTGCTGAGTTTCATACCCCGCGAGCATCCAAGGCAGCCTTCCTCTTGTCGATTACAAAGTGACCATCGGGATTCTCTTCAACCGCTGCTCGCTGAGCAAGTCACGTGATCCACGTCAGCCGGGATGATGCAATTCGCTCAATCCATTTGAACCAAAATCTCACGCGGCTTCGCACCTTCCCCTGGGCCGATGATGCCGCGGTCTTCGAGAATGTCGATCATGCGGGCGGCTTTGCCATACCCCAGGCGCAGGCGACGCTGCAGCAGGCTGGTGCTGGCTTTCTTTTCCTGACGGATGACTTCCAGGCACTTCTCCAGGCATTCTTGCTCGTCGGAGCTGACGCCATCTTCGCCCATGTCGTCATCGTCTCCAAACTCGCCGCTTTCGTCATCGACTTTCACATCAAAGACCGGCTTGCCCTGTGCGACGCAATGCTGCACCAGCGCGTGAATTTCGTCATCGGTAACGAGCGCGCCCTGGCTGCGGATCGGCTGCGCTCCACCGGGCGGCACATAAAGCATATCCCCTTTGCCCACCAGATTTTCCGCTCCCTTGCGGTCGAGAATGACGCGGCTGTCCAGCGCGGAGGACACCTGGAAAGCGATGCGCGTCGGGATGTTCGCCTTGATGACGCCCGTGATCACGTCCGCACGCGGAGTCTGTGTGGCAACGATGAGGTGAATGCCGGCCGCGCGCGCCATCTGAGTGATGCGGGCGATGGCCACTTCGATGTCCGCAGGTGCAGTCTGCATCAAATCCGCCAACTCATCAACGATAACGACGATGTAGGGCATGGTGTCAGGAATGACGACCTCCTGCTTGCGCGGAGGCGGTGCCTGGGAATCACCCAGCCAGGTGCCGCTGGCATCACGCAGTTCGTTGTTCTCGCTATCTCCATCCACGGTGCCAACTTCAGCAGTCTTCGGCGCTTCGTTTTCCTGCGCAGCCTCCTCGGCGAACGCGGCGGAGACACGGGCGTCATCCACTCCCGCTTTGGTCTTGGGCTTGGTCTTGACCACGGTTTCAGCAGGCGCGGGATTGGCAGCAGCGGCGGCATTGCGCGCGGCACGGGCGGCCTCCGCTTCAGCCTTGCGTTTGATATTGCGGTTGTTGAAGGCTTCGAAGTTACGGCAGCCTTCCTGTGCAAAGATCTGGTAGCGGTTCTCCATCTCCTTGACCACCCAGCGCAGCGCCAGCAGCGCCTTCTTGGGATCCGTCACCACGGGCAGCGCCAGATGCGGCAGCTCCTCGTAGTTCTGCATTTCCACGACCTTGGGGTCGATCATGATGAAGCGCAGCTCATCCGGCGCAAAGCGGCAGATCAAACTCGTGATGATGCTGTTGATGCACACGCTCTTACCACTGCCGGTGGCACCCGCGACGAGCAGATGCGGCATGGCCGCGAGATCACCGATGATCGTCTTGCCATACACATCCTTGCCCAGCGCAACAGGGAGCTTGGACTTGCCGTTGACGAACACATCGTCCTCCAGCAGCTCGCGCAGCGGAACGATGGTCTTCTCCGAGTTCGCCAGCTCGATGCCCACGGTGTCTTTGCCAGGAATCGGCGCGAGGATGTTGATGCGCTCGGCTCGCGTGGCTCGGGCGATGTCCGCATCCAGATTGGCGATGCGGCTCACGCGCAGACCGTCCACAGGACGCACTTCATACCGGGTGATCGCCGGGCCACGGGTGATGTCCCCCGGCTCCACGCTGATGCCAAAACTCGCCAGCGCTCTGACGATGGTGGCCTGGATGCCGAGCAGCTCGCTCTTGTCCGTGGGAGCACGTTTCGAATCGTCCGGCCACTTCAGCAGCTCCATGGAGGGCAGCTTGTAGTCCTTGAAAAGCTTGGTCAGATTTCCCAGGGAGCCATGCGGCGCCTGCTCCATCTTCTGCGCACGCTTCTGCTCCCAGACCTCGGCCAGCTTGGGCTTGTCGCTGCGATCGTCATGCGCGCGGGAGATCGAGGAGTCGATGATCTTCGGCGGTGGCGGATCAAACTTGAGCGGCAGCTCCATGTTGGTGGCCGCCGCAGCCGGGGTGTCACCGCGCAGTTCCGTGCCCTTGTCCTTCTTCTTTTTCCGCAGCCCTTCCGGCACGGGCGTCAAGGTGCCAGGAATGGTGTTCGCAGCCTCCTCGGCCAGCTTTTCTTCGATCAGGCGCTGCGCCTCGCGCTCCGCTTTCCAGCGCGTCAGTTCCAGACGAATGTTGTGCATCACCGTCAGGGGGTGCTGGCCCGTCACCAGGAAAAGTCCCCCCATGTAGATCATGCCGAGAACCAATGTGGCCCCCACCTTGCCGAGCAGGTTTTTCAGAAGGCCGCCGCCGATCACGTATCCCAAGCCCCCTGCACCGCCCAGAGGAGTGAAATGGTCCCTCTCGCTCAGCAGGCTCTGCACCTCCAGCAAGGCAGCACCGCTGATGATCATGATAGCCACCCCCAGCCAGGCTGCGCGAGTGACCTTGATCTTCGAGTGCAGCTTGCATACGCCGAACCACATCATGCTGCTAGGCAGCAGGTAGGCCGCGTAGCCCATGAGCCACAGCATGTGGCCCGCCACCAGCGCACCGATACGACCTACAAAATTATGCGTCACCTCCCCGGATGACTCGGAGAGCGCCAAAAAAGACCACGATGGCATGTCCTGAGGGTCATAAGACACCAGCGCCAGCAGCAGCAGCACCGCCATCATCAGAAAGCCGATACCAAAAGCGTCATTCCATGGGCTTTCCTTCTCGTCCGTAGATCGGGCGCGAGGGGGGCGGGGGGCAGCAGCGGCACGACTCATGACAACAATCTGGTAATTGTGGCAGACGAAATTATTTAAGGCCACCAAAATATTTACCTTGCCTCACTTTTGTGAATCGGCTTCGATCACAACCGGGATGCCGCTTGACCTCGATATTACTGCGAACATCTTTGCCAATCCTTACGTCACACCACCCTCATGAAAACCACCCTCGCCCTCACCCTCAGTGCCGCGCTTGCGCTCGGCCTCTCCGCCACCTCCACCACCAGCGCCCAGGACGCGGGCAAGGTGGACTTTGAAAAGCAGATCCTCCCCATCCTGAAGGAGAGCTGCTTCAAGTGCCACGAGAAGGAGCATGAAGACAATGGCAAGATCAAGAAGCCCAAGGGCGGCCTTCGCCTTGACAGCGCTGCAGCCATCATCAAAGGCGGCAAGGAATACCCGGATGAAAACGTCGTCGCCGGCAAGCCTGACGCAAGCTGGCTGGTGAAGACCATGGCCCTTCCTGACACCGACGACATGGCCATGCCGCCTGAAGGCAAGGGCGATCGCGTCTCCGCCGCCAACATCGACCTCATCAAGAAGTGGATCACCGAAGGTGCCAGCTTCGGAGCCTGGAAAGGCGTTGAATAATTTTTAGCCACCACATCTCACCACGGAGGGCGGAGCCTTGGCTCCGCCTTTCTTTTTCCACTTCATGAACGCCCCCTTTCGCTTCACCACCTGCCGCGCCGGATCTGAAGCCACGCTCAAGCGCGACATCGCCAGCCACTTCGCCGGCGAGCTCACCCCGGCGTTCATGAAGCCGCAGTTCATCACCTGGAAGCTGCGCCACCCAGGCTTCAGCCCGCCGAAAAATCTCAGCCACTTTGCCCGCGTCAGCGGCATCTCCCTCGGCCTGTGCAAAACGATCCCTGAACTCGTCGAGCACGCCCGGAATCTCGGCACCAAGCCCTTGCGCCTGCACGTCTTCCCGCGCATCACCGCAGAGGACGGCGTGCAAGCCGCCACCTGGCAGCGCATCGACGCCCTCGCCGCCGAGATCACCGCCGCACTCACCGAGGCAGGCATTGCCCTCGAAACCCAACAGCCCCTCGCCCAAGGCGATCTCATTCTCGATGTCATCGTCGGTGAAACTCCTGAAGAGCCCATCTTCCTCGGCTGCCACGAGCACCAGCCCGGCATGCACCCGCATCCCGGTGGCCTGCCACGCATCGCGCTGCCAGAAGACGTGCCCTCACGTGCCTGGCTCAAACTTGAACAAGCGCTCGCCTGGCGCGGCTGGGATCAGCTTGATTTGCGTGGTCAGACGGCTCTCGATCTCGGCTGCGCACCCGGCGGGGCCACCTATGCCCTCATCCAGCGCGGCATGAACGTGCTCGGCATTGATTCGGGTGAAATGGACCCGCGCGTGCTCGATCTGGCCAAGACCAAAGGCGTCAGGTTTGAGCACTGGCGCACCGCCGCAGGCCGTCTCAATCTCACCGCCCTGCCCCGCGAACCCGCTCTGCTTCTGTGCGACATCAATCTCGCCCCGCCCGAGATCATCCCCACTCTCCAGCGCATTCAGGATGCCGTGCAGGCACGCCGCCTCATCCTCACGATCAAGCTCAACACCCCAGCCCTCGAAGACCGCGCGCACGAGTTCATCGACACCATCCGCGACTTCGCCCCGGCCCCCGTCTTCGCCACGCAGCTCGCCGGCAATCGTCGGGAGATCTGCGTCACCGCAGGCTGAGCCAGCCCAAGTACTTGTGAGCTTCAGCTCACTCTGGAAAAGCGTCGCGCCCTCCACAGCGAGCTAAAGCTCGCGAGTACTTTCCTCTCGCCTCCCGCTACCCTCTCTGGCACTTCGGGCAGTAATACGTCGCACGTTGCCCCTGCACGATGCGCTTCACCGGCGTCTCGCACACGCGGCAGGGTTCGCCCTCGCGGTCATACACGCGCAGCGTCTGCTTGAAATAACCCGGCTCACCGCTCTCGTTTAAAAAATCCCGCAGCGTGGTCCCGCCCATCTTAATGGAAGCCTCCAGCACCTGTCGGATGGCCTGCACCAGCTTCGCCAGCCGTGGTTTGGAAACTTTCCCCGCAGGCTTTCGCGGGTCAATGCCCGCCATGAAGAGCGCCTCGCTCGCGTAGATGTTCCCCACGCCCACGACCACATGCGCGTCCATGATCACCTGTTTGATCGCCGCCGTCTTGCCCTTGCATTCCGCCTGCAAATGATCCGTCGTGAATTCCTCCCCCAGCGGCTCCGGGCCAAGCTCTTTGAGCAGGGGATGCAGCATGGGATCTCCCTCAATCCATAGCGCCGCGCCAAACCGCCGCGGATCGTGCAGGCGCAGTTGCTTGCCACCCTCCATCGTGATCGCCAGGTGGTCATGCTTCTTGAATGGTGTGTCCGCCGGCAGCACACGCAGATTTCCCGACATGCCCAGGTGCAGCAGCAGCGTCCCCTTGACCGAACGAAACAGCAGGTACTTCGCCCGGCGTTCTCCGGATTCAATACGGCAGCCTTCCAGCTCATGAATCCCATCCGGCACCGGCCACCGCATGCGCTTGTCCCTCACCATCACTTCCCGAACCTTCTTCCCAATCACATGCGGCAGCACACCGCGCAGCGTGGTTTCGACTTCAGGGAGCTCGGGCATATAACTTACTTCTCCTCCAGCGCCTGCTCCAGCGCTCTCCACGCCAGCATGGCGCACTTCACACGCTGGGGGAATTTTTGCACGCCTTCCAGCAGGATCAGCTCGCCCAAGGCATCCTCATTCGCAGGTGCACCGTCTCCCATCACCACGCGGCGGAAGTCTTCGCGCACAGCGGCGGCTTCGTCCTTGGACTTGCCCTTGATCTTCTGCGTCATCATCGAGGCGCTGGCCTGGCTGATGGCGCAGCCTTGGCCGGTGAACTTGAGGTCTTCGATGTCTCCTTTGTCGGACACACGCACCCACACGTCGATCTCATCGCCGCAGGAGGGGTTGTCGCCATGGGCATGGAGGCAGGGCGGCGGTAGTTCGCCGTTGTTGCGAGGGTTCCGGGAGTGATCCAGGATCACCTGCTGATAAAGGTCGCGGAGGTCGTCAGAGAGCATGGTCAAAAAGACTTAACAGGCTGGAGGCCTGTGTCATGTAAAGAACTTACGCGCGAGGAGCAGTACTTCGACGAGGCGATTGATCTCTTCGAGCGTGTTGTAGAAATAAAAGCTGGCGCGGGTGGTGCCGGGCACCTTGAAGCGCTTCATCAGCGGCTGGGTGCAGTGATGCCCGCCACGCATCGCCACGCCGTGGCTGTTGGCAAATTCCACGAGATCGTGCGGATGCGCGAAATCCAGATGGAAGGCGGCCAGCGCCCCACGGTGCCCGTTCTGCGGGCCGAGGATGCGGATGCCGGGCACCTCGCTCATGCGCTGCACGGCGTAGTTGGCGAGATTATGATCGTGGCGCTGGACGTGTTCGAGGCCAATGGCCTCCAGATAGTCAATGGCGGCACCGAGGCCAATGACTCCGGCGATGTTGGGCGTGCCTGCCTCAAAACGATGCGGCGGCGCCTTGTAGGTGCTGCCTTCCATGGTGACGGTCAGGATCATCTCGCCACCACCATGCCAGGGCGGCATGGTTTCCAGCAGGTCCAGGCGGCCATACAGCACGCCGATGCCGGTGGGTCCGCACATCTTGTGACCGGAAAAAACGAAAAAATCGCAGCCCAGATCCTGCACCTGGATGGGCATGTGTCCCGCGCTTTGCGCGCCATCCAGCAACGTCACCGCGCCCACGGCCTTCGCTTTCGCGATGAGTTCCTTGGCGGGATTGATGGTGCCCAGAGAATTGGAAATGTGGACAAAGGCAAAGAGCTTCACCTGCTCATTCAGCAAAGCTTCGATGGCCTCGTCATCGAGGGTGCCGTCATCCAGCACGGGAATGTACTTGAGCGTCGCGCCCGTGCGCTGGGCGAGCATCTGCCACGGAATGAGGTTGCTGTGATGCTCCATGCCGGTGATGAGAATCACATCGCCGGGACGAAGATTCGCCGTGCCCCAGGTGTTCGCGACGAGGTTGATGCCCTCGGTGGTGCCACGGGTGAAAATGATCTCGTCCTCCGACGCGGCGCCGATGAAGCGTGCCGCTTTTCCACGAACTGCTTCAAAGGCCTCCGTGGCGCGATTGCTCAGTTCATGCAGCGCACGATGCACGTTGGCGTTGTCTCGCTCGTAGTAATGAGCCAGCGTCTGGATGACCGTGCGCGGCTTCTGGCTGCTCGCAGCGCTGTCCAGATAAACCAGCGGGTGACCATTCACCTGCTGATCGAGGATGGGGAAATCAGAACGTATGCGATGCCAGTCCATGTGTGCTTGCAGCACACTTAGCGAGCCGCAACGCGCTGTCCAGCAGCACGCACGGCCGCAGGCGCACGGCCTGCATAGTGGCCGCGGCTTTCGATCTGCCGGGCGCGCTCCTGCATGCTGGCAGGCTTGCCGTCTGTGGGCAGTTCATTTTCACCCAGCCAGTCAAGCATGGCAGAACCAGTCTGATCCAAAAACCTCACCGGATAAAGCAGGGAGGAATTCTTGAATGAATTCCATGTCCGGCTGTTGCTGCAATTGGTGAAGCAAACGGAGATCAAAACGAGAAAGCTGGCGCGGGCGAATTTCATGAAAGTCGTGTTTTTATCATGCCGGGTTGTTTCTGTAAACAACAAGATAGGTCAGCGATGGAAAGCGAGCCGGGACTCTGCATTGTCAGCAGTGGCAGGCAGGATTTTGCGTCCCCCTTTTTGCTGAATTTCCTGCCCGCGCCGTTCGATGGTCATTCCCCTGCCATCTTCTTCAGCAAAAAGCAGCGCGTAGGGGGCAAGTCTGAGCGCCGTCCCAATGAGCCCGCAATTGCTGAGCAAGAGGCAGGCGGCGAGAGCGAAGATCAGACGGGATTTAACGGACATTTGGAGATTTTTACCACAGCCGCCCCCATCAGTAAACATTTTTGATACCCGCGTGATAAGGCCGAACTTGCGCATTCCACGGCAAACTTTGATCGTCCATCCCCGTATTTCACTGCCCACCTGACCAGCCCCATGAAGAAACTGCTTTCCCTGCTCCTCGTCTTTTCCGCCTCACTTCATGCGGAGATCGATCTCAAAAAAGGCGATCACATCGCCATCGTCGGCAGTGGTCTGGCGGACCGGCAGCAACATCACGGCTGGCTGGAGTCGCTCGTTCACAAGGCCTACCCAGACCTCGAACTCACCGTGCGCAACCTCGGTTTCGCCGCCGATGAAGTGAACGTGCATCCCCGGAGTGATGAAGTGCCCACGACGGAGTATTTCCTCAACATGAAACCCGGCACGCTGACCACCAAGGTGGGCGAGACCGAGGTGACCTACACCGCCGGCGCAGACTTCCACGCCAGTGTCATCCTGGCCTACTGGGGCTTCAACGAGTCCTTCAAAGGCGAGGCCGGCCTGCCCGACTTCAAAAAGGCGCTCGATGAATATCTCAAAAAGCAGCTCAGCGCAGACTACGGCAAGGGCCAGCCCCGCGTGGTCCTGCTCTCCCCCATCGCCCAGGAGAATCTCAAAAGCGCCGATTTCCCCGACGGCTCCGCCAACAACAAGAACCTCGCCGCTTACACCGCCGCCATGGCAGAAGTCGCGAAGGCAAACAACGTGCCCTTTGTCGATCTCTTCGCCACCTCCCAAGCTCTGTATGCCAGCGCCGCCGGGCCCCTGACCATCGACGGCGTCCACCTTTCTGATGCAGGCGACAAGGCGCTCGCCCCCGTGCAGTTCAAGGCGCTCTTCGGCAAGGACGCGCCCAGCATGGATGATCCCTACATCGCCAAGATTCGCGAGGCCGTCTTGGAGAAAAACATCCAGTGGCACCACCGCTACCGCACCGTCGATCAATACAACATCTTCGGCCAGCGCTCCCGCATCAAATACGCCGACGCCATCACCAAGACCAACGGCATCGACAACGCGACGATCCTCGGCGCAGAACTCGCTCAGCGCGATGTGAAGACCGCCAATCGTGACAAGGCCGTGTGGGCCGCAGCGCAGGGCAAAAGCTACGCAGTGAAGGATGACAATCTGCCTGCTGTCCCCGCCGTGGCCCCCAACCGCCCCGAGCCCGTGCCCTACCTCACCGGCAGCGATGAGCTTCCTTTCCTCACCACTCCCGAGGGCGTGAAGGTGGAATACATCGCCTCCGAGATGGAGTTCCCCGACCTCATCAACCCCGTGCAGATGAACTTCGACACCCGCGGCCGCCTCTGGGTCGCCGTCTGGCCGAACTATCCTGAAACCACGCCCACGACCAAGGTCTTCGACAAGCTCCTCGTCTTCGACATCGACCCCAAGACCGGCAAATTCTCCAAGTGCACCACCTTCCTCGACGGCCTGAACTGCCCCACCGGCTTCCAGCTTTATAAAGATGGCGTGCTCGTCATGCAGTCCCCCGACATGTGGTTCGTGCGCGACACGGACGGCGATGGCAAAGGCGACTGGAAAGAGCGCATCGTCAACGGCCTCGACGCCGCCGACTCCCATCACGAAACCAACTCCATCTGCTATGAGCCCGGCGGCGCGCTCTATTTCAGCGACGGCGTCTTCCACCGCACCAATGTCGAGACCCTGCACGGCCCCGTGCGCAATGTGAACGGCGCGATCTACCGCTTCGAGCCCCGCAGCTACCGCTTTGACCGCTACGTCCCCTACGGCTTCGCCAATCCGCACGGCCGCGTGTTTGACTACTGGGGCAATGACATCATCACCGACGCCACCGGCAACGCGAACTACTTCGCACCCGCCTTCAGCGGCCACCTCGACAGCGGCGCACATCCGAAAATGAAGGAGTTCTGGAACCGCCCCTCCCGCCCCACGCCCGGGACTGCCATCCTCAGCAGCCGCCACTTCCCCGAAGACTGGCAGGGAACTTTCCTGAACACCAACGTCATCGGCTTCCAGGGCATCTTCCGCGCCAAGATCACTGAAGAAGGCTCCGGTCTCAAAGGCGAAACCATCGAGCCCGCCATGCTGCAGACCGACGTCAAGGCCAATCCCAACTTCCGCCCCAGCGGCGTCGCCGTGGCTCCCGATGGCTCTCTCTACGTCATGGACTGGTCGCAGATGCTCATCGGCCACCTGCAGCACCACCTGCGCGATCCGAACCGCGACCACCAGCACGGCCGCATCTACCGCCTCACCTACCCTGGCCGCCCGCTGCTCACGCCGAAAAAGATCCACGGTGAATCGATCGCAATCCTCCTCGAACTCCTCAAGGAGCACGAGGACAACGTGCGCCAGCGCGCCAAGATTGAGCTGGACACGCACGACTCCAAAGAAGTCATCGCCGCCGTGCAGAAGTGGGAGGCCTCCCTCGACAAGGGGGACAAAAACTACGAGCACAATCGCCTCGAGGCCCTCTGGGTCCATCAATGGCACAACGTCGTCAATCTCGACCTTCTCAACGCCGTCCTCAAATCCCCCGAGCCCCGCGCCCGCGCTCAGGCCATCCGCGTCGCCTGCTACTGGAGCGACCGCGTCCCGGACACCCTCGCCATCTTTGAAGCCGGCATCAAGGACAGCGCCCCGCGCGTCCGCCTCGAAGCCGTGCGAGCCCTCAGCTTCGTCAAAGGCCCCGACGTGCTGAAGGCCATCGAGCTCGCCAAGCTGGTGATGCTCGAAAAAGACTACTACATCGACTACTGCTTCCGCGAGACCATGAAGCAGCTCACCTCGCAGCCCGAGGCCAAGGACGTCCTCGGCAAGGAGCCGCTGCTCGCCGCCCGCCTCCGCGCCACGCCGGACGCCAGCTTCGGCCCCACAAATAAAAAACTCTCCGGCCCCGACAAGCAGCTCTACGACCTCGGCAAGGAGGTCTTCAACCGCGAAGCCCACTGCGTCACCTGCCATCAGGCCGATGGCAAAGGCGTGGAAAACATCTACCCCGGCCTAGCCGGCAGCAACTGGCTGCAAGGCGATGGCGACCGCGTCATCAAGATCGTGCTCAAAGGACTCTTCGGCCCGCTGGACTTCCAGGGCAAAAAATACGGCCCCGAAAAAGGCACCCCGCCCATGATGGGATTTGGCCCGCTGCTCAAAGACGAAGAAGTCGCCGGCGTCATCTCCTACGTCCACCAGTCCTTCGGCAACAACCTCCCCATGGTCAAAGTCGAGGACGTCAAACGCGTCCGCGAAGCCACCAAGGACCGCGCCATCTTCTACATGGTCGATGAGATCCTGAAGGAACACCCGCTGGGGAAGAATTAGGAGTTTTCCCCTCCGAACCAGGCGCCTGCAGCATCCACGTCCACACTCCTCTGTGTGCTCTGCCGTTGGCGTCTGGGGGGCTCCGCACGATTGGCTGACGCCGAAGACCACAGCAGCCCCCTTCATTCAGACTCATTCTCAACGGGCCTTGGCATCACACCGTCGCAAAACCCCAGAGGATGAGCACGGCACCACGCTCTTAAGGTCCCATCCTCTCCAAATCTGCTCTCACATCAGCTTTCCCGAATCTTCCCGGCCAGCGTGTCCAGCGTGCGCTTGAAGTCATTCGAGCCCGTGATCAGGTTCGTGACGACTTTGCAGGCGTGGATGACGGTGCCGTGGTCACGACCGCCGAATTCATCGCCAATCTGCACCAGCGGCAGCTTGGTAAGAGTGCGTGTGAGATACATGGCCACCTGGCGGGCTTCGGCGATGTTCTTGGGACGACGCGGCCCCGTGAGGTCGCTCACGCGCAGATCGTAATGCGTGGCAATGATGCGCTGGATGCGGTCAACAGTAACGGTCTTCGACGGATCTTCATCGATCACATCATGCAGCATCGTCGCGAGCGCAGACTCCGTGGGGACAGTGCCTTCGAGCGAGACATGAGCGGCGACACGCATGAGCGCGCCTTCCAGCTTGCGCACGTTCACGCGGATGCGCTGTGCCATGAAATCGAGGATCCAGGGATCGAGAGAGACATTGAAGTCGCTCTGCTTGCGGCGCAGGATGGCGATGCGGGTTTCAAAATCCGGCACCTGGATCTGCGTGGCAAGGCCCCATTCAAAACGTGAGACGAGGCGGCTTTCAAGATTTTTGATCTCACTCGGCGGGCGGTCGCTGGCGAGGACGATCTGCTTCGCGTTGTTGAAGAGCTCGTTGAAGGTGTGGAAGAACTCCTCCTGCGTGCTGTCCTTGCCTTCGAAGAATTGCACATCGTCGATGAGCAGCACATCCACCTTGCGGTATTTCTGGCGGAACTGGCTGAAGGTCTGACGCTTGATGGCGTCCACAAACTCGTTGGTGAACTGCTCGGAGGTGACGTAGCGCACATTCGCACGCGGCTTGCGCGCCAGCACTTCCTGTCCGATGGCCTGCAGGAGATGCGTCTTGCCCAGGCCTGTGGCGCCGTAGAAGAACAACGGATTGTAGATGCGGCCCGGTTTTTCAGCCACCGCCTTGGCCACGGCCACGGAATAGCTGCTGTTGGGGCCGATGACGTAGCTGTCGAAGTTGAACTTGGCGTTCAGCCCGGCTTCACTGAAGAAGCGAATGGGGGCTTGGTCACCGGCGTTGACACGCGCCGCTTTGAGCTCGGGCATGGGCGCGTATGAAACAGGGGTGGGTTCCGTCGCGACGTGGAATTCAATGATTGCAGGCACCCCGGTGACTTCAGCCACCGCATCCGTCACGGCGACTGTGTGATTGCTCTCGATCCAGAGCTGATGAATCGGATTCGGAACCGTGATGATGAACCTGCCATCATCTGCAAGGCGCGCGGAGGTGCCGCTGAAGCAGCGCTGAAAATTGTCGCCTCCAAGGCGTTTCACCAAAACTTCGCACACTTGATCCCAAACGGTGGGGACAGGTGTGAAGAGTTCGGTGTTTGCATGATTTGCCGATCCATTGAGGGAAGTGTGATTCGAGTTTTCATCGTTGCGCGCCATGATGAGTTTTTCTGGGAGATGAGGTCGGGATTAGGTTGAGAAGATGTGTCGGAATGATTTCAGATGGGAGTAATCAGGAGGCCATTGAATATCTTTTTAAACGACGATGCTTTGTATGTCGAAACCGACACATGAAACAAGCTCTTCTTCTATATATTTTTTGAAGTTTCCATCCCGCTGAACAAAACATTCAAAATTAATTTGCATTGAATTGTGAACATCCGCTCAAACTGAAGCGAACAAGCTGTGAACAGTCTGCGAACAGCTGTGAGCAACCATAATAGGCACGCAAAATGCGTGCCCGACCTCATGCGGGAAAACTCATTCCCGGATTGTTCGCCGGAATCAATGGGCCTGCTTCACGTGCTCGCCGAGCACATCACGACCAAAGTCACCATCGAAGCTGCGCCAGACGCTGTGCACATGATTGGCGTTGTTCTGCGTGTTGTCGTACTCAAGCAGGAAGCTCTTGCCCTGCACACGGTAATAATGCGGCTCACCGCGCTCCTTGCCGCCGGCCCAGGCGAAATGAATCGGCCCGCCTTCTTTAAATTCAGCGCGTGCTGCCTCGGCGATCTCCGGACGCAGGCGGTCGATGTACTCGGCGATGATGCGGGAGAGCAGTGCCTTCTGCTTTTCATTGAGTTCGGAATCCGCAATGCCGGCAGGTGACAGCGGGCTCACTTTGTGCTCGGCGGCGGTGATCATTTCCTTGGGTGCTTCCGTGGCGACGAAAGCCGTCTTGAACTGCTCGGGCGTGAGTGACTTCACCAGCTCACGGCCCAGTTCTTCCTCAACACCAAGCACACGCAGACCGGTGAGCGGTCCCTGACGGATTTCTCCCGGGTTGGTGCCCATGAATGACGGAGTGGCACGGATCAGCTGGCCGTCTTTGATGGTGAAATTCAGTGACAGGTGATGGCCTTCGACACGCCAGCCCCAGGCGCCTTTGTCCGCAGGTTCGCCGAAAATCGAGACAAAGTATTTCTCCGGATCACGCTTTTCGCGGGTGGCGGCACGCTTGGATTCATCCGCGCCTTCCATTTGATAAAGCACTTCTTCAAGACTCATGATCGTCACCGCCTTGGCGGAGCCACGAAAGCTGAGTCCCGTGTTCAGCAGGGCGTGGGCCAGCAGGCGCTGCTGCGGCGTCATCTCTTTCAGCGGCAGACCTTTCCGCTCACGCGGGATGAAGTGCCAGTTCTCACGCTCCTCGGCGGCAAACTCGAAGGTCGCCTTTGCTTTTTGCTCCGGCGTCAGCGCGGCCAGGAAAACCTTGGCAATGGCGGACATCTGCGAACCCGCATCGTGAGCCCCGGCGGTGCGCGGAGTGAGACTGGAGAAGGCAAGGCAGATGCCAAAAAGTGAAGCGGAGAGGCGCTGGGCGAGGTGCATGGTGATGAAGTGAATCGTCGTGAATGGTTGGCGGGGCAAGTCGAACGCTCCTTCGAGCGGCGGTTTGTCACTCATTGTCATCAATTTTCACGTTGCGAGCGCCGAGACGTTGACACTTTCCTGCGTGAGGTTGTAGTCTCATGATTATCGTAAAATATCGTTTTCACGCATCACCCGCCACGCAGATCCGAATTCATGTACTCCAATGAAGCATACCTCCTCGAACAGCTCCTGGAAACCGGCCAGCTGTCCGAGCGTGACATCCAGCACGCAAAAACAGGCCTGAAACCTGGAGAGAGCACGGTCGCGGTTCTGGTCAAGTCAGGAGCGATCTCAGACGAGCAGATCGCACGCACCGTCGCAGTCAGCTCTGGCATGGAGTATGTGGACCTGAACGGATTTGAAGCCCACCCCGGACTCAAGGCCCTCGTGCCTTTGGATGTGGCCCAGAAGTACAAGATCGCGCCGCTCGGGATGAACGGCAGCACGCTTCAGGTCGCGGTGGCGGACCCGTTTGACTTTGAAACCCTGGATGCCCTGCCCCACGTCCTGCAGCCGGACATCGAGTACTACTGCTCCACTCCGTCGTTGATCAAGACCGTGCAGTCGAACATTTATGGCAATGACGCCATCCTCGGCATCACCACCAAGGGCGGTGATCCCAGTGTGTCCTCCGACGCCGACGCCCCGGTCATCAAGCTGGTGCAAAACATGCTCATGGAGGCCTTCAAGCAAAAGGCCTCTGATATTCATGTGGAGCCGCTGGAAAAGGACATCCGCATCCGCTACCGCATGGACGGTGTCCTCGTGGACGTGGAGCATCATCCCAAACGCCTGCATTCCGCGATCATCGGCCGTCTTAAAATCATGACCGGCTCCATGCAGCTGGATGAAAAGCGCATCCCGCAGGACGGTCGAATCCAGATGAATTTCAACGACAAGGAGATCGACATGCGTGTGTCGATCATCCCCACCAACAATGGTGAAAGCGTCGTCATGCGTGTGCTCGACAAGAGCAGCCTGAAGCTCGGCCTCGTGGACCTGGGATTCCTCAGCGATGACCAGGCCTCTTTTGAGCAGCTCATCACCCTGCCGGACGGCATCATCCTCGTGACCGGCCCGACGGGCTCAGGCAAAACGACCACTCTTTACGCCTGCCTCAACTTCATCAACCGCCCCGACCGCAAGATCATCACCGTGGAAGACCCGGTGGAATACGAGCTCGCGGGCATCAACCAGGTCATGGTGAAGGAAGATGTCGGCATGACCTTCGCCGCAGCGCTGCGCGCCATGCTGCGTCAGGCGCCCAACATCATCATGCTGGGGGAAATTCGTGACTTGGAGACCGCCTCCATCGCCATCCAGGCCTCTCTCACAGGCCACTTGGTCTTCAGTACGCTGCACACCAACGATGCACCGAGCGCCGTGGCACGTCTCACGGACATCGGCGTCAAGCCCTTCCTCACTGCCTCCGCCGTGCGCGCCATCGAGGCCCAGCGCCTTGTCCGCAAGCTCTGCCCGGACTGCAAACAGCCCGGCACGCTTTCCACCCACGAGCTGCGCTCCCTCGGCCTTGAGGCCGCCCAGATGGCGGAGTCCACCATCATGAACGCCGTCGGCTGCTCAAAATGCCGTCAGCGCGGATTCCGCGGCCGTATGTCCATCGTCGAGATCTTCAAGATCGACGACGAAGTGCGCGGCATGATCAACCAGCAGCTCACCACCCCTCAGCTGCGCAAACGCGCACGCGAACTGGGCATGCGCACCCTCCGCGAAGACGGCATCCGCAAGGTGCTCTCCGGCCTGACCACCGCCGAAGAAGTGATCGAGGCCACCATGGCAGACGCCGACTGATCTTCACACCTCGACTTACCCAACGAACTTCATTTTTACAGACGACTATGACTCCCCATAATGTGGTAGAGATGCTCAAAAGCCGGGGCGTGATCGACAAAGGTCTCGCCTATGACATCGAGCAGGATTCCGTGCAAAACGGCAAGGACATTGTCCAGGTGCTGCTGTCGTACGGCATTTACACCAACGAGGATGAATTCTGGGCCCAGGTGGCGGATGAACTCGGCGCCGACCATTTCGATCTCGACAATTTTGAGCCTCCCCCCTCGGTCGTGGCATTGATCCCGGCGGGCATGGCCCGCTTGTACGGCGCGTTTCCCATCACCTTGGATGGCCAGGGCCTCCACGTCGCGTTCACGGATCCGCTCAATCCCCAGCTCGTCGAAGACCTCCGTTTCGGCCTCGAAAAAACGATTGTCCCCGTCGTCGCACGCCGCAGCCAGGTGCTGACCTTGATCGAGAAGTTTTATGGTGCCGGAGCCCCCAGCATCGACGAGATTTTTGGCCAGCTCGGCAAGGCCGGGAAAGAGGGTGTCACCGCCGAGGCGGAGGCCAATTCCGCCCCCATCGTCAAATTCGTCGATCTGGTGATGCAGCAGGCCATCAAGGAGCGTGCGAGCGACATTCACTTTGAGCCTTTTGAGCGTGAGTTCAAAATCCGCTACCGTGTGGACGGCGCGCTCTATGAAATGGCACCGCCGCCCATTCACCTGGCGACCTCGATCATCTCCCGCATCAAGGTCATGTCGAACATGAACATCGCCGAGCGCCGCATCCCGCAGGACGGACGCATCATGACCAATGTCGGCGGCAAGCCGGTGGACATGCGCGTCAACTCCCTGCCCACGCAGCATGGTGAATCGGTGGTGCTTCGCGTGCTTGACCGCTCCTCCATCAACATTGAGCTCGAAGCGCTGGGCATGCAGCCCTTCCTGCAGGACTACATCGTCGAGACCATCCACAAGCCCAACGGCATCTTCATCGTCACCGGTCCCACCGGGGCCGGCAAGACCACCACCCTCTACGCCTGCCTGCGGCGCATCAACACCGTCGACTGCAAGCTGCTCACCGCTGAAGACCCGGTCGAATACGAACTCGATGGCGTCATGCAGGTGCCGATCAACGAAGGCGTCGGACTGACGTTTGCCAAGGCCCTGCGCTCTTTCCTGCGTCAGGATCCTGACCGCATCATGGTGGGAGAAATGCGTGACCTTGAGACCGCCCAGATCGCGATCCAGGCCTCGCTCACGGGTCACTTGGTGCTCAGCACCCTTCACACCAACGACTCCGCCGGCGCCGTCACACGTCTCGTGGACATGGGCGTGGAGCCCTTCCTCGTCTCAGCAACGCTGGAGGGCGTGCTCGCCCAGCGTCTTCTGCGGACAATCTGCAAGAGCTGCCGTTCCCCCTATGAGCCCAGCCTGAGCATCCTCAACCAGCTTGGCCTCACCCCGGAGGATCTCGGCGGGAAGCACTTCTACACCGGCTCGGGCTGCTCCGTGTGCGGCAACAGCGGCTACAAAGGCCGTAAAGGCCTGTACGAACTGCTGGATGTCACCGACCCGATCCGCGAACTCATCACCGGTCGCGCCCCCTCCATCGTGCTCAAGCAGAAAGCCATTGAGCTTGGCATGGTCACCCTGCGTGAGGACGGATTGCGCAGCATTTATGACGGTGCCACGACCATTGAGGAAGTTCTGAAATACACCTGATGCCTCAATGCCTGCCGGCACGACGGTCCCCTGCATTCCCTGTACATTATTTGATGGACAGAACGCCCGCCGTCCCGGTATTCTAAAATTACCCTGAACAAACGCCGCCACGATACGCCCCTATGCCCACGTTTCATTACATCGCCCTGGATCAGAACGGACAGGAAACCGCCGGAGATCTTGACGCTGCCTCGGAGGCAGATGCCATCAATCAACTGCGCCAGTCCGGCCTCTATCCAACGAGCGTCGCCGCCGAAGGCCAGGGACAGGCTGCCGCCATCAAAAAACGCGTCAAATCCACTTCCAAGGGCAAGACGAAGACCGTCAAAGTCGGCGCGAATGCCAAGGTCAAGAGCAAGAGCCTGATGATTTTCACCCGCCAGCTCGCGACGCTCATCGATTCAGGACTCCCACTGCTCCGCGGCCTTACGGTGCTGGGCCGCCAGGAGCCCAATCTGATCATGAAGGGGACGATCAACACGCTCGCGGACAACGTGCAGACCGGAAGCACCTTCTCCGAAAGCCTTCAGCAGTACCCGCGCATTTTCAACAAGCTCTACATCAACATGGTGAAGGCAGGCGAACTCGGCGGTGTGCTTGAGCTCGTCCTCAACCGTCTGGCCGAATATCAGGAAAAGGCCCAGAAGCTCAAGAACAAGATCGTCGCGGCGATGGTTTACCCCATCATCGTCATGTTCATCGCCGCGGCCATCATGGTCTTCCTCATGATGGTCATCGTGCCGCGCTTCGAGGTCATCTTTGAAGACATGCTCGGCAGCAAGGACAAGCTGCCGGAACTGACCAAATGGGTCATCGGTTTCAGCCGCAACATGTTTGAGTACAAATGGATCCTGCTGACCATCATTGTGGGATCCGTGGTGGGCTGGCGCCTGCTTGCCGCCACCAAAGGCGGACGCCGCTGGATTGACCGAACCAAGCTCAAGCTTCCCCTCTTCGGCGATGTGCAGCGCAAAACCGCCATCTCCCGCTTCACCCGCACTCTTGGAACTCTGGTCACCTCCGGCGTACCCATCCTGCAGGCTTTGAACATCACCCGTGACACCGCCGGCAACACAATCGTTTCCGACGCCATCACCAAGGTGCATGATGCCGTCAAAGAAGGGGAGTCCATGGTGGCCCCTCTTGAATCCAGCGGAGTCTTCCCGCCCATGGTGATCTCCATGGTCGATGTGGGCGAAGAAACCGGCCAGCTTCCCGAAATGCTGCTGAAAATCGCCGACGTGTATGAGGATGAAGTGGACAATTCCGTCTCCGCCCTCACCTCCATGCTGGAGCCACTCATGATCGTCGTCCTCGCCCTTGTTGTGGGTGTGATCGTCATGGCCCTCTTCCTCCCGCTCATCGACGTGATCAAAAACCTCAGCGGCGGCGCTGGCGGCTAAGGCCTCCCTTGCCCCCCCGACAACCAACCAACCTTTGGAGTCATGAAATCAACCCACTTCGCATTCCATTCACGCAAGCGCGCCTTCACCTTGGTGGAGATGCTCATCGTGGTCACCATCATCTCGATGCTCGCCGCCCTGACACTGGGCGGTTATACCTTCGCGATGCGCTCCTCCAAACGCCGCCTCACCACCGGCACCTTCGAGGCGATCAAACTCGCCCTCGAACGTTACAACACGGAATTCGGAGAGTATCCGCAGGCGGCCAACAGCAATCAGATGGTTCAGTTCCCTCCTGGCGTGGCGACGTATGACACCTCCGGAGCTGCATGCCTCTATCAGGCGCTGACGGGCGACGGCTTTGACCAGATCAAAGGCGTGACTTCCTCAGGCGCTGGTGGAGGCGGCTCTGGCGGCTCGTCCGATGGAAAAGTGGAAGGCATCGCCGAGCTCAAAAACAAAATGCTCACCGAAATCCCCCAGACTATTTACACGCGAAAAGGCTCCACGTTCATTCTCATCGATGGCTTTGGCCACCCGTTCCAATACATCAAGGCCGCGATCCCCACCACCGCGACAGGATCCAGCAGCAGTGGATCTTCCGGTTCTGGTTCGACCCCCACTCCGATCACCATCAACTCGACGTATGACCTCTGGTCCTACTCAGAAGATGAGGTGAACACCACCAAGACGAGCATCAACAGCCTGACGGACCCGACCGTGTCGGTGAAGTGGATCAAGAACTGGTAAACTCAGACGGCGGACGTCTCTGAAATCGACATGGGCTGCGTGTCTTGGGGGGACGTCTGACAAAGTATGCCCATCGGTCTTGCCATCGCTTCCATTCTGGCGCTGTTTGTCAGCTTCTGGGCACTGAACATCGCACGGGACCCGAGCGTCTGGCGGCTTTGGTGGATGGATCTGCTGGGAGTGCTTGATGTGGATTCAAACAGGGAGCAGCGCCGGCGCCATGAGCGCCAGATGTCGTTCATTTGTTTCACCCTGTTCCTCCTGCTCCTGGCCACAGGCCTCAGCGGTGCCTTTTGGACGGTGGATCTGGTAAGGAATTACAAGCGTGGCAAAACACGCTTTGAGCGCGCCGAGGAAAGCTCCAACCGCGAGATCGAAAGGGTCAAAAGCCAGCCCCAGAGCATCTCCCGCTGAGGTGTGCCGCCTTGCAAGGGGTGGATTTTGGTTTGCACGTGGGCTGCATCGCTGCGAAGAAACGTCTCATTCCACCCTCGATCCTATGAACCGCCAGGAAAATCTTGAAGCCCTCTTTCGCAACGGCAAGACCGTCATTCTCCCCATCGACCACGGTTGCGCCATTCCTGTGCCCGGTCTGGAAAATCCCTTTCAGCTCATCGACCAGGTCAATGAATTCGTCGATGGCTACGTCATGAACCTTGGGGTCGCCCTGCGCGCGGCAGACAGCCTCGCCGGCAAGGGCATCATCCTGCGCACCGACGTCTACAACACCCGCACCACCGGCGAAGGCGCCGGCAGCATCGGCGTCTTCGGCGTCGAGGAGGCGGAAATGGTCGGCGCGAATGCCGTCATGAACATGCTCTACCCCTTCTCCGCCTGTGAGAAGGCCAACTTCCAGGAATGTGCGGACCTCATCCGCCTCAGCCTCGACACAGACATCCCCGTCATCCTTGAGTCCCTGCCCTACGCCCTCGGAGCTCCGGAAAAATACACCGTGGAAAATGTCAGCTTCGCCGTCAGGCTCGCCGCCGAACTCGGCTCTGACGTCGTGAAGACGCCCTTTCCGACCAACGGCACCGTGGAAGACTTCCGCCGCATCGTGGGCCAGAGCTTCGTCCCGGTCATCATCCTCGGCGGTGCCGCCATGGGTGACGACGCCGGCCTCTTGAAAATGGTCGAGGACGCCATGGACGCCGGAGCCGCCGGCATCGCCATCGGTCGCAATGTCTGGCAGCACAAAAATCCCGCTGCCATCGCCCGCAGCCTTGCGGCAGTGGTGCATGAAGACGCCTCCGCGCTCGAAGCCCTCGCGCTGCTGAAAGAACCCGTCCGCTGAGGCAGTTTCGTTTTCACCGCCATGAAACGACTGCTTCTCGCCGCAAGCCTCTTCACCGCCTGCTCTCTTCACGCCCAGCAGCTTCAATCGTTCGAGATCAAAGCCGACGACTGGGCCGAAGGTGAGCCGCCGAAGGAGGTTTTCGTCGTGGATGGCACCATCAAGATCGCCGCACGCGATGGCAACAAGGCCATCGTGATCGATCCCAATCCGATCACCGATGCCAGCGCCCAGCTCGCCGTTTCCGCCGCCGGCAATGCCAGCATCGAGGCCCGCATCCTTGCCATCAAGCGCGGCCGCAGCACACCGCGCTTCGGCGTCAGCGTTCATGGCATGAGCGGCCACCGCCTCATCGTCAATCCCGCCAAAAAATCCCTCGATCTCATCAAGGGCACCGACACGCTGGCCTCCGCCCCCTTCCCCTGGACCAGCGAAGTCTGGGTGAAGGTCAAACTCGAAGCCAAAAAAACCGAGGGCGACGCCTGGACCATCACCGGCAAAGCCTGGCCTGCCGATGCCGCAGAGCCTGCCGAGCCCCTCATCAAGCACGCGGAGAAAAACCTCAAAGGCCAGGGCAAATGCGCCATCTGGGCCACGCCCTTCTCAGGCGAGCCCCTGTTCTTTGACGACATCAAAATCAGCGTCGAAGCAGCCGCCCCCGCTCCTTGATCTCAGGGGGCAGGCGGTGGCTTGACCGTCGTGCTTTCAGGCAGGGAGGCGTTCGCCTCTTTGCCGCTAAGAGTTTCAAACTTCGTCAGCCGCGCAAACATGAACCCCACGAAGACACTGGCGTTCATCTCGATGGGAATGCGCAGTTCATCATCGGAGACCCAGATCGTCGCCGTCTTCATCTTTTTGTAGGCGCTCAGTGCCAGCGTCGTGCGGTCGATCTTCCGGATCTGCAGCCCCAGCTTGATGCAGGGCCTCTTTTCCCCGCCATACACAATGGTCTCACGCCCCAGCACCTCAAAGGTGGTCAGATAAGGCGTGTCCCAGGGCTGCACCACGCGCGTGATTTTCTGCCCGTCCTTCAGTTCCAGACTGCGCACATAGAGGATCACGGAGAGAATGTCATCCATGGGGCCATAGGGGCACACGGCTGTCGATTGGCCCGGCGTGCCCTTCACCGGCTCCACACGCGTCTCGGTGATGACGCGATGCCTCTCAAATGAAACCCGGTAGCGGCAGGTCTCGGCGCTGTCCGTTTCGCGGTGCTGCAGATAATGCGCCCGCAGATCGCCACGATGCATGATGGAGGTCATCTCGCAGTCATACTTCCAAAGCGTGCGCGCCAGGCCGGTGCTCGCGGCGGTGGCATCGGCCCGCCAGAAATTTCCAGCCTCGCGCACCGTCAGCGTGGCCTGCCCGGCCGTCATCACATGGCTCCAGCCGATGTCAAAAGTCAGCTTGCAGGGCGGGACCTTCCTGTGGGTCCCGGCAGTGCCTGGCGTGAGCTCTTTGACCCACTCCGGCGTCTGGGCGCAGGTCAGAGATTGGCCCAGCACACCAAGGAGGATGAGGAGCGAAAAGCGCATGCGCCCAGTATTCACTCAATTTTCCCTTTTGCCAGTCCGTGTCTTTTCCGCCACAGTCCCTCCATCATGCACGACCCACGAATCGACGCCCTCTCTCGCCAGCTCGTCCGCTACTCCACCAAGGTTAAAAAAGGTGACTTGGTCTGGATCGACCTCTTCGATGTGCCGAACACCGTGGGCCAGAGCCTCATCCGCGAAGTCGTCGCCGCCGGAGGCATGCCCATGGTCCGCCTCAATGATGCCGTGCTCACTCGTGAGCAGATGATCCACGCCAGCGAAAAGCAGTACGACATCATCGCGGAAAACAACCTCGCCCTCATGAAGCAGACCGACTGCTACATCGCCGTGCGCGGCAGCCACAACATCACCGAGGCAGCTGACGTCCCGCCCGAGCAGATGAAGATGGTCATGGCCAAGCTGCGCCCCGTGCAGAACGAGCGCGTGAACAACAGCCGCTGGGTCGTCCTCCGCTGGCCCACCGCCTCCATGGCCCAGCAGGCCGGCATGAGCACCCAGGCCTTTGAGGATTTCTTCTTCCGCGTCTGCCTGCTCGACTACGCCGCTCTGCTGCCCGCCATGAATGCCCTCAAGAAGCTCATGGACAAAACCAAGCATGTCCACATCGTCGGCCCTGGCACCGATCTGAACTTCAGCCTCAAAGGCCTCAAGTCCTACGTCTGCGGCGGCGGCCACAACATCCCCGACGGCGAGGTCTTCTCCGCCCCGGTCAAAGACAGCGTCGAAGGCGTCATCAGCTACAACGCCCCCACCATCTACCAAGGGATCGCTTTTGACACGGTGAAGCTCGAATTCAACAAGGGCAAAATCGTCAACGCCACCGCCAACAACACGCCCGCCATCAACAAGATCCTCGACAGCGACGACGGCGCCCGCTACATCGGCGAATTCGCCATTGGCTTTAACCGCGAAATCAAGGAGCCCATGCGCGACATCCTCTTTGACGAAAAGATCGCCGGCAGCTTCCACTTCACCCCCGGCCAGGCCTACGAAGGCGTCGCCGACAATGGCAACCGCAGCCAGGTCCACTGGGACCTCGTTAACATCCAGCGCCCCGAATACGGCGGCGGCGAAATCCGCTTCGACGGCAAAGTCATCCGCAAAGACGGCAAGTTCCTTCTGCCGGAACTCAAGCCGCTGAACTACTAAAAGTTGACCAGTTGCGCCGCAACTGGTCAGCATCATTTCAAGCTACCGGCGGCTGAAAGTTCAGCAGCTCAATCTCCACGGCATGCTTCCGCTCCGGCAGCAGTTCCACCACGCTGATGCTGCCATACTCAATGTTGAAAAAGGCCATGTGCTTCAGCGGCATTTCCAGCAGCAGCGCGATGATCGCCCGGATGATGCCGCCGTGGCAGTAGATGGCCACCTGCTGATGCGGGTGCGCGTGAATGATCTGCAGCAGGCACTCCCGCACCCGTGACATCAGCGCGTCGATCGTCTCGCCGTTCATGATGCCGTTGTTCTCGATGATCTCCAGCCAGTCAAAAGCGCTCTGACCGAAGTTCGTCTGCACCTCGTCCCAGCGATGCCCGGTCCAGTCGCCGAAATCGATCTCCATCAGCCCCGGCATCACCACCGGCTGCATGCCGCGTTGCCTTGCCAGAGGTGCCAGCGTCTGCTGCACCCGCAACATGGGACTGGCATACAGCGCATCAATCTTCGTGTCCTTCAGCCAAGCCGCTGCCGCCTCCCCGTGTTTCACGCCCAAAGGCGAAAGCCCCATGTCGATGCGCGAGCCACCAAACACTTTGTGATACTTCTCCTCCACCTCCCCGTGGCGGATGAGATAGATCTGCATGGGATGATTCGGAAGATGGGATTTCACGAGGATTTGGAATAGGGTGGAAATGCGGAAGGCAGCGCTTTGACGCTGCCTTCCAAGAGATGCTCAATTAAACCCGGCCTGGCTTACACCGTGCCGAAGATCGTCTTCCCGGTGCTCAGCAGGTCGTTGCAGGCTTCCTTCATGCGTTCGCACAAGCCCTGTTCGCCCTTCTTGAGATAGGAGCGCGGATCGTAGGTCTTTTTGTCGCCCACTTCACCGTCGATCTTGAGGACGCCGGCGTAGTTCTTCAGCATGTGGTCCACGATCGGACGCGTGAAGGCATACTGGGTGTCGGTGTCGATGTTCATCTTCACCACGCCGTAGCCCAGAGTCTCGCGAATTTCTTCGAGGAGGGAGCCCGAACCGCCATGGAACACAAGGTCCATTTCAGCCTTGGCACCGTGCTTCGCCGTCACGGCGGCCTGACCGTCGCGCAGGATCGTCGGCTTGAGCTTCACAGCACCCGGCTTGTAGCTGCCATGCACGTTGCCAAAGGTGGCGGCGAACATGAAGCGGCCGATGCCACTCAGAGTCTCATACACTTCCACCATGTCTTCAGGAGTGGTGTAAAGCTTGTCAGCAGCCACACCGCTGGTGTCATGGCCGTCTTCTTCACCACCGACCACGCCGGCTTCGACTTCGAGGATGATTTCGTGCTTCACGCACTCTTCGAGGAGCTCCTTGGAAAGGCGCATGTTTTCAGCCAGCGGCAGTTCCGAGGCGTCGAGCATGTGGCTCTGGAAAAGGTTGTTCAGGCCCGCAGCACGGCGCTTGGCGGTTTCGGCGATGAGGGGCTTCAGGAAGCTGTCCACCTTCTTCGGCTGGCAGTGGTCGGTGTGGAGGCCGACGAGGATGTTGTACTTTTCAGCGAGGCGATGGGCCGCCTCAGCGAGGACGATGGCGCCAAAGGCCTGATCCTTGAGAGCGGTGCCGGATGCAAATTCGCCGCCGCCGGTGGAAACCTGGATGATGCCGTCGGACTTCGACTCCGCAAAAGCTTTCAGCGCGCCGTTGATGGTCGTGATGGAAGTGACATTGATCGCAGGATAGGCATAACCACCCTTCTGGGCGGCATCAAGCATGGCACGGTACTGGGCGGGTGTGGCTACGGGCATCTGTGGTTATAGGGGGTGATTCAGGGGTGTTTACAGAAGCAAGAAACGGGCCGGGTGCAAGAAGCGCTTCGTATTCGGCGGGGGGATGACTCAGGCGATGCTTGAAGATTGCCTCACCGGCCGCCCATGGCATTGCGCACAGAATGTGCTGACAGAAACGCCCCCCCCACAGCACCTCGTCCCCCCACCATTCTCCTCTCACTCCCGGGTTGACGCCCGACTATTAAGGTCTTTTAACTAGCAGCACCTCCTTCTCACGCAATGCCGCCCATGGAATCTTTTCTCTCCCCCGGCCTGCAGTATGGCCTCGAACATAGCAATTTGACCTGCTGGATCATCTGCGGCCTCCTCGCTTTGTTCTCCATCACCAGCTGGGCGGTCATCCTCAGCAAGCACTTCCTGCTCTCCCGCGTGCATAAGGCCAACCTCTCCTTTCTGCGCGAATATCGTGAGAGCAACCACGCACTGGAGCTCTACCAGCAGCGCGAACCCCATGAGTTTTCCTCCTTCTACCACATCTACCACGCAGCCTGCCGCGAGATGTCCTGGTACCTCCTGGGAGAGGATGAGCCGGGCACGACGTTTGCCGCACGCCTGCAAGGCGCCGGCCGAATCACGCCTTCGCAGATGAATGCGGTGCAAGTGGCCATGGAGCGCAGTGTGGCTGAGGCGGCACTGCGCCTCGAAGCTCGCATGAGCTGGGTGGCCACCACTCTGAGCAGCGCGCCATTCCTCGGCCTGCTGGGCACCGTATGGGGCATTCTGGACACCTTCAGCACGATGACGTCTGCCGGCGCCGGCGCGACCCTTGCCTCCCTGGCGCCGGGCATCACCACCGCGCTGGTCACCACGGTGCTTGGCCTCCTGGTCGCCATCCCCAGCATGGTCGGCTACAATGCGCTGGTAAACCGCATCCGTGGCATGGTCGTGCGCCTCGACAACTTCGCCAGCGAACTGAATGCAGGCTTTGACCGCACCTTCGTGGACCATCGTTTTACCAATGAGGCGCTGCCCAGCATGAGCGCCCTCGGCAGCCCTTCGATGCCCGCCTTTACCGGCTCCAGCACATCCCCCCTTCCCTCGTCAATGCACGCCGTTCACGCCCGCGCATGAAACGCCACTCCAACAGGCATCAGCTCCGCCTCATCACCGAGATCAGCATCACTCCGCTGATGGATCTGGTGCTGGTGCTGCTGTTTGTTTTTTTGCTGGCCGCCCCGCTCCTCAAGGCAGACAAGGCGATGCTGACCGCCGCGCCTGCCACGCTCCCCGCAGCCCCCGCTGGCGCGCCTGCTCCGTCGGAAACCATGGTGCTGGTGGTGAACAGCGACCAATCCGTGACTTTGAACGGGGCGATGCTTGCGCGCACGGATCTCCCCGTATCTTTAAAGCAGCTCGCCCAGCGCAAACCCGGCCTCGGCATCGAAGTGCGCATGCACCGCGATCTCCCGGTGCAGCAGCTGGTCGAAACGATGCGGCTGCTGGAATCGGCGGGCATTCAAAAAACCGCCGTCACGACCCATGCCGACGCCCCTTGATTGAAGATGAACCGTAAACGTCCTACCACGCTGGAGCCCATCTCAGCAGCGGTGTTTGTCATCGTTTCGCTGCATCTGGCCGCGGCGTTTGGTGTCTGGTGGTGGTGGCAGAATGTCGGCAGCCTCAAGCGTGATGACAGGACCTCGAAGCTTGCCTGGATGAACCCCGGCGACTTCAAATCACAGGTTCCTTTGTCACCTCCTCCGCCTCGGCCCCAAACAACAGCCTCCGCCAAGACCGAGAAAAAGGCCCCGGCCACCACGCCCAAGCCTCCGGCGGATCCCCCGGTGCAAAAAGCCACCCTGATCGCCGCCCCGCCCCAGCAGCATCAAATGGAGCCTGTGCCAAACACCGCCGGAGTTCCCTTGTTTGCAGGAACTCCCGGGGCGCAGCCAAAACCTTCGGCCAATCGCAGCATCACCCTGCGCAGGGCGCCGGAAAAGCGTGCGGGAACCACCACGTTTGGCGCGCCTGTTCCACCCATCACCAGCCCAACGCTGATGGACATCGCCCGCCTCAACACGCTGCGCCCCTCGGCCATACCGCCCCCTGACATTGCAGCCCCCGCCCCGGAGGAGGCGGATCTGGACGCCGTCGATGAAGCGGTCAATGCGGCATTCCTCAGCGGCTGGACCGCCCCCCCCATCGAGAACGTGCCCGAGGGCCAGCGCGAAGGCCGGCTGAACATCTCTATCGGCAAGGATGGCACGGTCTTGAAATCTCAAATGAACAAGTTTTCCGGCTCGCATGTTCTGGACCAGTCCATTCTCGAAGCCGCCGCCAAAGTGAAAAAAATTTCCACAACCCTGCCTTCTAATTACTCCAAAGACAGCTACGATCTGGAACTGAACTTCATTCTACTGCCCTGACCCCTGCATGAACGCCCGCGCGCTGCTTCTCACTCTCACCCTCGTCGTGTGCCACGGCCCGCGGGCGGAGGCCGGTGTCATGGACAGACTGCGCGGCCTGCTCAGCTTCGGCGGGAGCAAAAGTAAAACGGAGGAGCCGAAGAAAATCATGCCCCGTATTCGCGTGGGAACATTTTCCGGCGGCACAGGCGCCAGCGCCCAGCAGGCTCTGCATCAGGAACTGCTGGACTCGCGCGAGTTCTTCGTCGCCGGTGCGGACGAAAAGGCCGACTTCGTGGTGGAGGGCGTCTCCGTGGGCGGGCGTGTCACCGGCAAGCTGAAGGATGCCAAAGGCAAGGATCTCTTTCAGCGCAGCTATGCCGCGCCGGGGCTGGACGAAAACCTCAAGGCTCTCACTGACGATGTCATCTACACCATCACCGGCAGGCCCGGACTGGCTACCAGCCGCATCGTTTTTGTGAGCGACGTCAGCGGCAAGCGCCAGATCTACATCTGCGATGCTGAAGGCGGGGAGGTGCATCAGGTCACGCATGACAAGCACGCAGCGGTCGCCCCCTCGCTTTCGCCAGATTCCTCCATGATCGCTTTCACGAGCTACCGCACCGGATTCCCCATCATCCGTCTGCTGGACCTGAACGTCGGCTGGGAACGCGGTGTCACCGACACCCCGGGCAGCAGCTTTGGCTCGGCCTTCTCTCCGGATGGCACCCATCTCGCCGCCGTGATGAGTTTCATCGGCAATCCTGAGATTTTTGTCAGCGACCTCAACACCAACACCGCCGCCTGTGTGAGCGATTCCGTGGGAGCCCCCTCCAGCCCCTCATGGCATCCGGATGGTCGTCAGATCGTTTTTTCCAGTGACGATGGCGACGGCCCGAAGCTGTACATCGTCGAAGTCCCGCAGAAGGAGGGGCAAGCCTCGCGCCTGTTTCGCTGGCGCACCGGCTACCACTTTTGCACGGATCCCGAATGGTCGCCCGACGGGCGGCACATCGCCTTCACCACGCGCACCAGCGGGGAATGGACCGTCGCCATCAAGCCCTACCCCAATGGCGGCGTGAATGTGGTGCAGACGGGCGGAGCCGAGCATCCCTCCTGGAGCCCGAACGGACACTTCATCACCTATGTCCAGCACGGTGAACTTTTTGTGCATGATCTCCGCAGCGGCAACCGTCGTTCCATCGTGCGCGGCTATGGCCGCATCTCCGAACCGCGCTGGATGCGCTGATCCCTGAAGATGAATGCCGCCCTGCCAATGATCAACCGCCCTGCCGCCCTGCTTTTAGGTTCTCTGTTGCTCGCATCCTGCAGCAGCATCCCGATGCCGTCGTTTCTGCACAATCCCGCGTCTGAGGCCGTCGTTTATGCGCTCGGCCCCAGGGACAGCTTCTCCTCCCCGCTGAATGGCAGCCTCAAGCCTGCCTGCCCCGCCCTGGTCTTCGACAGCGCCGACTTTCAGCTCACCTCCGCGCATCAGCAGGCCCTGAACAGCCTGGCGCAGGAATTGGCCAAGAACAAAAAGACCCGCCTCCTGGTGGCAGGCTACACGGCCCCGAATCTTCCGGCGGATCACGCTCGCTCCCTGTCCGAACGCCGTTCCCTGGCGGTGCGGCAGCGTTTGATCGAACTCGGCCTCGAAGCTGCCAGCGTGCAGACGGTGGGCTTTGGCAATGACTTTTCCCCCAGCGGCCCATCCTCGGATGTGGTGGTCATTTATCGCCAGAACTGAAGCCGCCGCTGCCATGCGCAGCAACAGGTGAAATCGGTCGCGCAAGGGCGCAAGATCACGGCATTCCTCCCGTTCCCTCTGCCCCCACAATCATGCCCAACCGTCCCAACTTCCTCGTCGTTCTCGCCTTGGTCGCACCGTTTGTCCTCATTTCTGCCAGCCCGGACAAACCCGCGAAGGGCAAAAAGGACAAAGGCCCCTTCGTCGCTGGCAAGCCCGCCTTCACACCCGATCCTGAAACGCCGGCCTTCGATCCCGCTGCCGTGAAGCCGGATCATCTCGAGCCCAGCGCGTTCAAGGTGCCCGAAGGTTTCGAAATCACCGTCTGGGCGACCTCCCCGCAGTTGTTCAACCCGGCAAACATGGACATCGACCACGCAGGCCGCGTCTGGGTCACGGAAGGTGTGAACTACCGCCGCCACTCCGGACGCAGCCGTGAGGGGGACTGCGTGCGCGTGCTGCAGGACACCGATGGCGACGGCAAATGCGACAGCAGCCATGTATTCGTGCGTGAAAAGGAGCTCGAATGCCCGCTCGGCGTAGCTGTTTTCGATAACGTCATTTATGTCTCCAACACGCCTAACATCATCAAGTACACGGATGTGAACCGTGACTTGAAATTTGATCCCGCCATCGACAAGCGTGAGATCTTTCTCACCGGCTTTGAGCAGCCGCAGCATGACCACAGCCTGCACAGCGTCTATTCCGGACCTGACGGTCGCCTGTACTTCAGCAATGGCAACTGCGGGGCGGAATTCAGCGACAAAAGCGGCAACACCTTCCGCATCGGCGGGGCCTACCTGAACAATCCCTATGCCGGTGCCAAAAGCGACGACGGCCATGTGTATGTCGGCGGCTTCACCGCCAGCATTGATGAAGACGGCCACCATGCACGCATCCTCGGCTACAACTACCGCAACAGCTTTGAAGGCGTGCGCACCAGCTATGGCGACATGTTCCTCAACGACAACGATGACCCACCCGCCTGCCGCGTAAGCCATCTCATCGAAGGCGGCAGCTTTGGTTTCTTCTCCCGCGATGGCAAACGCCAGTGGCGTGCTGACAAACGCCCGGGGCAGAGCATTCCCACAGCCGAGTGGCGGCAGGAAGATCCGGGCAGCATCCCCGCCGGCGACGTGTATGGCGGCGGCGCGCCCACCGGCATGTGCTTCTATGAAAACGGCGCACTCGGAGAAAAATGGAACGGTTTGCTGCTAAGCTGTGAAACGGGACGCAACGTGGTGTTTGGCTACCTGCCAAAACCGGACGGCGCAGGCTTCAAGCTGGAGCGTTTTGACTTCTGCACCACGAACACCACCGGCGTGTTCAAGGGCAGCGACTTCGTGGGTGGCGCGAACAATCTTTCCGACGAACGCCACACGATGTTCCGTCCTTCCGACGTCTGCGTGGGGGCGGATGGTGCGATCTATGTCAGTGACTGGTTCGACAAGCGCACGGGAGGGCATCAGGACACGGATGAGACCTGCAGCGGCACGATCTACCGCATCGCGCCGAAGGGCTTCAAGCCCAAGGTGCCTGCGATGGATCTCAGCACCGTGGAAGGTCAGCTCGCGGCGTTGCAGTCTCCTGCCACGAATGTACGCCATGTGGGCTTTGAACGCCTCAAGGCCGCTGGTGACGTCAACATGCCGGCTGTCCTCAAGCTGCGCGATCATGCCAATCCTTACATCGCCGCGCGTGCCGTTTGGCTGCTGGCGCAGCTTGGTGAGCCGGGGTTGATTTCGGCGCGTGTCTGGCTGGAATCGGAGGACGCGACGAGGCGGCTGGTGGCATTGCGGGCGATTCGGGCGGCCACGACTGATTGCATTGATATTCTGAGCAATCTGACCACCGACCTTTCGCCGATGGTGCGGAGCGAGGTTGCGGTGGCGCTGCGGGATGTGCCGGCGGCGCAAAGCGTGGCATTGCTGTGCAAGCTTTCGCATCACATTGACGGCGGCGACCGTTCGCTGCTGGAAGCCTGGGGCATCGGGTGCGAGGGCAAGGAAGAGGCCGTATGGACTGCGCTGAAACCTCAGGGTGCGTGGAACGATGATTTTGCCCACATCACTTGGCGTCTGCATCCCGTCTTAGCTGTGTCGGATCTCGCAAAAAGAGCTGCGAATGGCAAGCTCACGACAGAGCAGCGGAAACTCGCACTGGACACCCTTGCATTCATTCCGGAAGCCAGCGCGGCGCTGGCTGTTCTGGAGCTGGCCAAGGACAAGGAATCCCCGCTGCATGCTGACATCATGTGGTGGCTCATTAAGCGGAGCACAGATGACTGGTCTGCTTTTGGAATTGGGGAGACCTTGAAGAAGGAGGGCATCTTTGATCCGGAGCATGCCAAGCTGGTGACCATCGTGACTCCGGAGGCGATTCCGAACACGATCAACCTTGATGAAGTGGCCAAGCTTCAGGGCAATGCCAAAAACGGCGCGCAGCTTGTCACCCGTTGTGTGATGTGCCACCAGATCAACGGCCAGGGCGTTGAGTTCGGGCCGAGTTTGGAGGGCTGGGGACGCAGCCAGCCGGGAGACATCATCGCGCAGGCGCTGGTGGAACCGAGCAAGGACATCGCCCACGGCTATGATGGACAGAAGATCGTGACGAAGGACGGGGTGACGATTGATGGCATGGTTCTCACCGAAGGGGACATCATGATTGTCCGAAGCATGGGCGGGCAGAATCAATACATCGCCAAGTCACGGATCAAGAGCCGGCGCAAGCTGGACCACAGCATGATGCTCAGCGCCACTCAACTGGGGCTGAACGCGCAGGATGTGGCCGACATCGTCGCCTATTTGCGAACCGGGAAATAGGCGATAAATATTCACCGCATTGACGATGAGGAGCTCCTGCCTTTTTGTCTGGAACAGGCAGTTCAATTTTCACATGCGATCATGATCTTTTTCCGACTCAGCTTCTGCGCCGCCGTGCTGAGTTTCGGTCAATGCAGCCATTCACGAGATCCGGGCATGGTGGAAAGTGATGAGCCGGGTGGAACCGGCTCTCCGGAGACGGTGGATATTTCGCTGGCGATGAAGCCGACTTTTGGTGAGGCGCCAGCACAAGAACCAGCGCCTCCACCGCCTGAGCCAGCGGTTGAGGCGAAACCGATGAAGGTGGCAAAGCCCAAGGCTGCAAAAAAACAGCCGGCCAAGCCGAGAACCGAGGAGGTCAAGACGAGCAATCCGCCCATACCACCGCTGCCCAAAACCAAGGAACCTACTGAGATTGAACGCTCAAAGCTGCTCAACCTAATGCGTGAGCCCACGGATCGCTAAGTGTGCAAAGGAACCGAGGCATGCGCCTCTTCCATTCAACGCATTGACGAGGCAGCCTTTCTGTATCTCGTGCCATCAAGCCCGCCCCCTTTTCCCTTTTTAATCGATCATGATCTATTTTCGCCTCGGCCTTTGCGCCGCCGTCCTGAGCTTCAGCAGTTGCAGCCTTTCCACCGCGCCCGAACCACCCGACTTCAAACTTTCTGCCGAGGCCCTGAGCAAGCAATACCGCGCCAGCCGGAAAACGGGTTCCGTGCGTCTGTATGCCAATGAGATTCAGACCAGCCGCGACCAATGGGGACGGGAAACGCACCTGGCCAGCGGTGGATCGCTGCTGGTGAAGGAGTCGGTGCCGCCGATCATGGCGCAGGCGCCGAGGATCTCGATCACCCCCGAGTTTGCCGAGGCGCACGGCAAGGCCACGGTGATGAAAGCTGACCGGTTGTACATCGGACAGGACGAGTCCAGCACCATCCGCATCGACGGCACGGCGATCAAACCGGAAGGGCCGCATGTGGTTCGTGCGGTGGCCTCTGAAGCCGCTGCCGCGGAAGCGAGGGCCAAGGCGGAAGCCAAAGCAGAAGCCAAGGCCAAGGCAAAAGAAGAAGCCAAGATCAAAGCGGAAGCGAAAGCCCTGGCCAAGGCGGAAAAAGCCAGGGCTAAAGCCGAGGCGGAGCTTCAAGAAGAGGCGGAAGCCAAGGCGAAGGCGGAGGCCAAAGCCACGGCCAAAGCGGAAGCAGAGGCCAAGTACCAAGCCGAGAAAGCCAATGCAGCGGCGGAGGCCCAGGCTCAGGAAGAGGCGGCTGCCAAGTCTCAAGCCGAAGCCAAAGCCATGGCCCAAGCAGATGCTGAAGCGAGGATTCAGGCCGAGAAAGCCAGGGCGGAAGCAGCGATGAAGGCAGAGGCCAAGGCCAAGTCCACAGCCGCCGAAGAGGCACCCAAAAAATCTGCTGCTTCCTCAGCCACCACGGTGGCCAAGAAAAAGGCGGCCAGCGAGGCCAAACCCAAGGCGAAGACGACCGCGCCCAGCAAGCCCAATCCCACGGTTGCCAAACCCAGCAGCCCTCCTGCGGCGGAGAAACCCAAGGAGGCACCTGCGGTGGACCGTACACGCCTGCTCAATCTGATGCGCGAGCCGACGGATCGGTGATTTCAAAACGCCCAGCGAAACGGGGCGTTGGGGATCAGTTTGGATTTTGGATAGGCGGAGATGCGGACCTGATTTTTGGAGTTGCCGCTAAGGAGCCATACATTGGTGTCATCCTGCGCGTGCAGGAAACCGATGTGGCCGCTGCCGGCCTGATCCACGGTAAGCGGCTGCAAGATGCAGATGGCGCCGTAGGTCGGAACGACCGGACGTCCCCAGCTCCACCAGTCGGAAACTTTGGCGCTGCCGCGCGGCTGGTAGCCGGAGTTCTTCACGCACCAGTTCACAAAGGCGGCGCACCAGGCGGTTTCATCGTGCAGCAGATTGCCGCTGATTCCGCAGCTCCGCAGGTACTCCAGGATGCGCGGGTTGTCCGCCGCTCCCGCCCACTCCTGCACGCCGACTTCCATGATGGCGATCTGCATCCATGGCGGTGGCGCGGCAAAATCGGCCGGAGCCGTCGCGGCGGGTGCCGCCACAGGTCCGCCCGCTCCGGCGTCACCCACATTCACCAGCTGACCGGGAAACAAAACCTTCCACCTGCCCGTGCCATATTCGACGAGGTCAGGGTTCGAATATTGAAACTGATCCAGCGTCATGCCAAAGGATGCCGCGATCTTCGAGGGGTTGTCGCCGGGACGGACGGAGTATTGGGCCATGGGTGGGGATGATTGCTGACGGTGGGTGGAAAAGCGAGGGGGTATTTTTAGAGTGCCGTCGTTTGCTGCGAACATGGTCAGGCTGCATCCGGGGCGGTTTTATCCCTGCATGCGACCAGACGACAGGGGGGCTTCATGGGTTCGGCGAACGTTCCAGATGAGCACACCACTCACGAAGCGGGATCGAACCCGAAAACGCGCAGCTCCTGATGGCAGCGGCAGGCTTTCGCCATGCGGGCGGCCCACGCGACGGCCTCTTCGCGCGAGGGCAGTTCGAGCACTGTGAAGCCGCCGTTCAAAGGCGGTGCCCAAGGATAGCCACCTTCGGTCACCGTGCCATCGGCTGAGACGAGAGCGGGCGGCACCGCTTCATCGATTCCGCCGCCGAAGACATAGACGCCGGCGGACTTCGCCTCGTCTATCACGGAGTGAGCATCACGGCCTACCGCCGCCAACTCATCGTCGGGCACAACCATCGCTGCGCTGGGAAAGGAAATTAGATACTTGGCCATGGGTCTCTATCTTTGGGAGTTGAGGACAGCGGCGCACGATGTCTTTGTCCAGACAGATGCCACACGAGTCGTTGCCTTCATCCGATTTGTTCGGCCTGATGTCGTTTCAAGGCGTCTCGGTCACGTGAAACAAATTCCAGGCGTGGCCGTCGGGATCAAGGAAGCTGTGCTGATACATGAAGCCGAGATCTTCGGCGGGTTCGACGGTGGAACCGCCGGCTTGAACGGCTTTTCGAACGAGGTCATCCACTTCGTCCCGGCTGGAGCAGGTGAGGCAGTTGAGGACTTCGAGGAACTTGGAGGTGTCGCAGATGGCGCGTGGGGAGAAGGTGGCGAAAGCGGACTCTGCGGAGAGCATGAGCTGGATGGTGTCGCTGATGGCGATGCAGACGTGGTTTTCACCGCTGAAAGGCTCGTTGCGGGTGAAGCCGAGGGCGGTGTAGAAGGCCTGGGCTTGGGGGACGTCCTTGGTGGAGAGGTGGATGAAGATCTGGCGGGTCATGGTGGCAAGGCGGCTGGATTTCCAGCTATGACACCGGCAGCCTCAGATGGTGATGCGAAGGCATGAGAATCACAAGCCGTATCCCGCCGATCATTTGTTTGGAGCCGCAGGCTTTTCCGGCGGCGTATTTTCCGCTCTCCAGGCATCCCTAAATTCTGCCCATGTGATTTTTTCTCTTTTGGTAGGTGAGTAAAACTTATTGGATTCGTCCACTCCAAACCATGATAAGTTCAGCCCCTCCTTGCCATCCATTAACAATATTTTGCTGCGTTCACACCATACCACGTACTTCTGTCCTGCCACCCAGTCGAGATGCGGGACTGCTGAAGCTACAAACGACAAACTTTCCCGAGATTCCACCTTCGCATAATCACGAAGCATCACGGCAAGCTCGCCTGCGTTCGTCCTAACGATTTCCACCAAAACAATCGTTCTGCCATCAGCCCACGCGAAGCATGGCAGGGACATCGTCAACATCAGACATAAAATCACGCTTTTCATGGTCTGCTTTGGTCGGTCGTAGTTGCCCTCGAATTAGATCTGGAGGGTTTAGGCCAGTGAAATTTGACAGCAATGCCTGCTCACGGCCAACCATTTAGTTGGGCGCAGTCGCAAGTTTTAGGGGGGGGGAACGACACGACAGATGGTTGTGCAGGATGCATAGGCACGACCTGCTGTCCAGGTAATGCGCCCTCACATCGGCAACACGGATGACGGAGGAAGGAGAGGCGATGAAGGGGCCACCTCCCACGAGGGGTGTGGGGCTTTGTGGCGTACGAACGCGCTCGCGGTCGGACGGTTTGGCGGAGGGGGATCTGGGCATTGAGATGTCCTGGACGCCAATCACATCCGACCTACGACCGGAGCGGTACGAGGTTTGGGAGCCCCTGGGGGGGGCGGGGGCGCTGGGCTCATCTCGCGGAGCGAGATGGCTACTGTACTCAAGCGGCGAGGCCGTAGTGTTCGCCGATGACTTTGCCGCGGAGGCGGTCGGCTTTGGCACCGGCCTGGTCGTGCTCGATGACGCCGTCTTTGAGGCGGATGATGCGGGTGCAGCGCTGGACCATACGCTCGTCATGGGTGACGAAGACGAGGGTCTTGCCCTGCTGGTTGAGGTCGTCGAAGAGGTCGAGGATTTCCTTGCCGGACTTGGAGTCGAGATTACCGGTGGCTTCGTCTGCGAGGATGACGAGGGGGCTGTTGGACAGGGCGCGGGCGATGGCGACGCGCTGCTGCTGGCCGCCGGAGAGCTCGGTGGGCTTGTGATGAAGGCGATGCTCCAGGCCGACCTGGGTGGCGAGCCGGGTGCCGGTTTCGAGCATCTCCGACTCCTTCGCGCCGCCGTAGTACATGGGCACGGCGATGTTTTCGATGACGCTGAGCTGCTGGATGAGATTGTAGCTCTGGAAGATGAAGCCGAGGTTTTTGTTCCGGGCGGCGGAGAGGTCATCGTCTTCGAGGTGCGCCACGTTGAGTCCGCCGAGGTAGTAGTCTCCGGAGGTGGGCTGATCGAGGCAGCCGAGGACATTGAGGAGGGTGGACTTGCCGCAGCCGGAGGGGCCCATGATGCAGACGTACTCGCCGGGATAGATGGAGAGGGAGACGCCCTGCAGCACGTGCTGGGTGGTCTCTCCCATCTGGTAGCTCTTGCAGATGTCCACCAGCTTGATGATGGGATCGGTGTCCGGCATCACGGTTTGACGAGGGCCACGGCTTTTTCCTTGGGCTTGGAAGGTTTGGACTTGGCCGGGGCGGCTTCAGGCTCCGGTTTGCTGGAGGAACCTCCCATGTCGGCTTCGGCTTTCTTTGGGAGAGCAAGGGCAACGGCTTCGCCGCCCTTCAGACCATCGCGGACCTCGATAAATTCATCGTTGAAGAGACCTGTGCTGATCTCCCGGCGCTCAAGAGAACCGTTGTTGCTGATGTAGCAGAAGTGATGATCCTGATCGACCTCGATGGACTGGACGGGGACGTAGAGAACGTCTGCGAGCTGATCGACGATGATCTCGACCTTGGCGTTCATGCCGGGCTTCATCCAGGGGTGGTAGCCGTTGATGTGAATGGTGCAGGGATAGACCTTGAGATTGGGCGTGTAGCGGCTGCTGCTGGAGTCTGGCAGAACGGCGAGCTCGGCGACGCGGCCGTCGAGCACTTTGCCGGGCTCTGCATCGACGCGGACTTTGACCGGCTGGCCGATGCGGACCTTTTTAATCTGGGATTCATGCACGTTCACACGGACGCCCATCTGGCTCATGTCCGGGATGGTGAGCATGGTCTGGCGAAGGCGCACGGTGGCGCCTTCCTCGATGCTGTTGTTGTAGTTGTAGGATGAGCTGGCGTTCAGATCTCCGTAGGCGACGAGGCCGGGCTGCGGGGCTCTGATGACACAGGCCTTGAGCTGGAGCTCGAGGTTTTCACGCTGGGCCAGCTCCATCTCGTAGCGGCGCTTGGCGGTGCTGAAGCGGGTCTCTGCCTGTGCCATGCGGGAGCGGTTGGAGCGGATGGTGCGCTGGAGCTTGTTGAGGGCCTCCCGATAGGCGGCGAGGTAGGTGGCGCACTGCTTGCTAAATTCGTATTTCTTGAAGAGGGCGAGGGCCGTTTCAGAGGTTTTCACGGCGAGCTCCACCTTGTCGAAGCTGACGAGGTCATTTTCCATTTGGGCGGCGGTGACAAATTTTTTCTCCGCGAGGCGCTTGGAGGACTCCACCTTCTGCTTGGCGAGGGCGAGTTCTGAGCGGTGGAGGAGCAGGTCGTCCTCCAACTGACGCAGTTTCTGCTGGGCTTCGCCATCGCTCTGGGCCTTCTGCTCAAGGAAGGGGGTGAAATTAATCATCTCGCTGACGACGGGGGCCTCGACGGATTTTTTGGCGGTTCCGGGCCTGGCATTGGTCCCACGTTTGGCGAGGGCGGCCTCCGATGAGACCTGGGTGCTGGCCTGCGTCTCCAGGACCTCAGCGTATTTTTCAAAGGCTTCGACGTCCGCGGGGAGACCGGCGGTGGTGAGGATGGCACCGGTGACCTCGCGCCCGAGGTACTTCTCGAAGTCCATGAGGGCGAAAATGGCGACCTGCTTGACGTCGCGGACGAGGGTCTGGTTTTCGCTTTTCTGGATCTCGCGGTTTTCGTCTGCGTCGATGTAATTGGAAACGGTGGTCTGGAACTCGATTTCGTGGTTTTCGATCTTTGTTTTGAGATCGGTGCTGTCGAGCTCGATCAAAACCTTGCCGTCTTTGATGTCCTCTTCGGTGATCAGGTAGCCTTCGGGGATGAGGCTGAGGATTTTGGTGGGGATTTCGATTTCGCTCTTCACCTCGTTGTTTTGCAGGGCGCGGATTTCGCCGCCTTGCAGCACGGTGATCTCAAGCGGGCCACGCTGCACAAGGCGCGTGGGGACCTTTTCAGCGGCGGCGCCACCGCCGGACAGGCTCCACCAGCCGACTGCAGCGAGGACGCTGACGGCTGCGATGATGATTCCTTTGCTGGATTTTACTTTCTTCATTCTCCTTTTGGCTTCTCCTTGTTCAATACGTCCACCCAGCCGCCGTCTTTCTCAATGAAGAGCACGCCCATGTCCCGCCAGAGGCGAAGACGCACGAGGGTGTGATTGATGGTGGTGGAGACCATGAGGTTTCGCGTGGTGTTCAAGTCACGCTGAGCATCGACGAGATTGATGGCGGAGCCGAGGCCCTCGGCGTTGAAGGCTTCTTCGACCTCAAGACGCTGGGTGCTGATGTCCATGCCGAGCTTTGCGAGTTCGTACTGCTTGCGGGCGAGCTGAAGATCACGCCAGCCGGTGCGGACATCGCTGCGGGTGTTTTCTTCAAAAAGATCCAGGGCACGGCGGGCCTGCTGCTCTGCGATGATGGAGGAGCGGAGGAGATTGCGCTCGGGCTTCTGATTGAGATTGAGATCGGTGTTCAGGCCGACGCTGTAGCTCTTGTTGCGGGGGACGAGGGTGAAGTCATTGCGGTCGGGATTGTCGAGCATGTTGTAGTTCACCAGCGCGTTCACGCTGGGGAGGGCCTGCTGTTTGGCGATGAGAACCTTCCGGCTGGTGTCTTCCACCTGATCCCGCAGATTCCAGATGTCGAGGCGGTTGGTCATGGCAATGGTGATGGCTTCATCGAGGGTGCCGGGGGATTCGATGATCTTGAGGGCGTCCTTGTCCTTGTAATCGACCACGATGCGCTCCGTGACGGGCAGGCCGAGATTAACCTTGAGGTCATCCATTGCCTGTTCGTAGTCGCGGATGGCATTGAGCCACGAGCGCTCAAACACGATGCGGGACTGAACGAGACGGAAGACGGAGGACTTGGTGCTGTTGGCGGCGTTTTCCTTCTGCATGGCGGTCTCGCGGGCGACCACGAAATCGAAGGCCTTGAAGGCGAGGTAGGCATTGCGAGCGGTCTCGCGGGACTGAATGACGCCGTAGTACTGGGCGGCGATGTCCACCGCGAAGGATTTGCGATACTGGGCGAAGGTGCGGATGGCGTAGAGGACATTGCGCTCGCTCTGAGTGAGCACTTCCGAAGCGGAGAGGTAGCCGGCGCCGCTGAGGAGAGGCTGCGCCAGGGAAAAGCCGAGCTGGGAGATGCCGCTGTCTCTGCCACCGGTGAAGAAGCGGACGAAATTGGTGGTGAGATTGGTGGCGAGGAGGGTGCCCGTGCGGGTCAGGGCGGAGAAGCCGAGATTTCCGGTGGTGGTGAGGGTGGAGGTGCGGACGAGATTATTGACGCCGGTGATGGCGTCCGTGCTGGCCTTGGTGGCGGAGCCACCACCACTGAAGATGGGGCCGTACTGCTGCCGCACGAGGGTGAGATTGAGCGCGGCGAGATAAACGGTCTCCTTTTGAACGAGGTAGGTGCGATTGCGATGGACCGCGAAGTCCAGGGCCTCGGCCAGACTGACCACACGTGCATTTTCCTCCACGTAGGCGCGGTCCCCCAAGAACTCCTCCTTCTTCATGTTTTTGCGGAGTTCTTCCATCCGCACCGGGGGAGGCGGGGTGATGTTTAGAAAGGCCTCGCCGGAGTTTGGGACCTTGCTGGCTTTTTTGCGCAGGATGCCGAAGGTTTCCTTGTCCGCCCACTTCTTGTAAAACCCCGTGCTGCAGGCGCTCATACCCAGGACCAGCAGCGAGAGAAACGCGACGGCAGGCTGGATACGGCGATGATTTGGCATAGGAGGTCTGACCGGCATTAGGGTGGTTGGGCCGGGATTGGTTTTAGGGGGTCATGCAATACGCCTTTATGCGGGGCAATCTATCGAATGGATGACAAAACGTCGTTGCCTCCACCCCAGCCGCCGTTACTATCTCCACCCCCTGTATGTCCGACCTGCCCAAAGTCGCTGAAACCGAAGAGCTCCTCAAGGAGACGTCTGGATCGCCCCCGACCCGGAAGACGCTCATTGAGAAACTGGACAACTGGGATGACTGGGCGAGCTGGGACGAATTTTACCGGACCTATTCGGGCTTTGTCTTCCACGTGGCCCGCAAGACGGGGCTGAGTGATGACGAGGCGAATGATGTGGTGCAGGAGACCTTCATCGGCGTGGCGAAGAATCTGCAGAAGAAGAAATTCGACACGAGCCTGGGCTCCTTCAAATCCTTCCTGCTGAACCAGGCGCGCTGGCGCATCCTGGACCAGTTCCGCCGCCGCAAGAAGCAGCAGAGCCGCGAGGCGAATCTGTACGCGGATGAAACCGATGAGCGCCGCACGGCACCGATCGACCGCTGTGCCGACCCGAATGGTGTGGCGCTGGAAAAGCTGTGGGAAAAGGAATGGCAGGACAAGGTGATGGACATTGCGCTGCGCCGTGTGCGTGCGCTGGTCTCGCCACGTCAGTTCCAGATTTTCTCCTGCTACGTGCTGAAGGGCTGGAGCCCTGAGCGGGTGAAGAAGGAGCTGGGAGTCAATGCTGCGCAGGTTTATCTGGCGAAGCATCGAGTGGGGCGAATTTTGAAGCGCGAAGCTGCGAAGCTGGCCGAGACTGAGGAGTAGGGAGGCTGAAAGCCGAAGGGGATGGCGTCCGTAGCGGTGTCATGCGCCGCATCATCGCCCTCTTCCTCGCCATCACATCCCTGCAAGCCGCTGAGCCGGTTTCCTTGTACATCGAGGGCTACGCCGGGCAGCGGAGCATCATGCAGGGGGAGGAGATTGCGGTGCATGTGAGCACGACGGCGGCGAAGTATGAGATCGAGGTGGCGCGACTGGGGGCCGTGAGGGAGGTGGTGTGGAAGAAAAGTGATGTGCCGGGCGTGGCGTATCCGGTGCCGGAGGATGCCTCAGCGAACGGATGCCGGTGGCCGGAGAGCGTGCGGGTGCCTAGCACGGCGGCGTGGAAGAGCGGCTATTATGAGGTGGTATTCCGTGCTGCGGACGCCGGGGGCAAATGGACGCAGCGGGGGAAGCGCACGGCGGAAAGCAGCGCGTGGTTCATCGTGCGGCAGGCGAAGCCGGGCACGACTTCGAAGATTCTGCTGCAGCTCTGCACGAACACGTACAACGCGTATAACAACTGGGGCGGATTTTCGGTGTATGCGTACAGCAGCCTTTCGAACAACCAAGGGCACCGGGTGAGCTTTGAGAGGCCCTGCCCTTCGCAGTTCGGCCGGTGGGAGCTGCCGTTTGTACAGTGGGCGGAGAAGAATGGCTATGCGCTGGAGTTTGCCGCGAATGAGGATTTGGAGTTTCGTCCGGAGCTGCTGACGAGTTACAAGCTGGTGCTGAGCGTGGGGCATGATGAGTACTGGAGCACGCCGATGCGGGACCATCTGGAAGGGTGGATCGGCCAAGGCGGCAACGTGGCTTTTTTCAGCGGGAACACCTGCTGCTGGCAGATCCGGGCGGAGGACGAGGGCCGCGCCTTCACGTGCTGCAAGCAGAACTACCACCTTGATCCGGTGTTTGCTTCGCGGGATTTCAAAACGCTGAGCACGCTGTGGAGTCATCACTTGCTCAAGCGGCCTGAGAACGAGCTCACGGGCGTGGGGTTTCTGTGGGGTGGGTATCGGAAAAGCCATGGGCAGTTCATGACGGACCCGGCGGAGTATGAGGTGCACCGGCCGGAGCACTGGGTGCTTGAAGGGACGGGATTGAAGCGCGGGGACAAGTTTGGTGGGAAGGACACGATCGTCGGGTATGAATGCGACGGGTGTGAGCTGGAATGGAAGAACGGTCTGCCCTTCCCCACTTTCAAAGATGGCACGCCGAAGACCTTTGAAGTGCTGGCCACCTGCCCGGCGCGCTGGCACCCGGATGATGCGGAATGGTATGAGAAGTGGGAGATCGGACGCACGGGCGCGGCCTGCATGGGCATTTACACGCGTGGGGGCACGGTCTTCACGGCGGCCACCACGGACTGGGCGCATGGGCTGCAGGGCGGAGACGCAGCGGTGGTGCGGATCACGCAGAATGTGCTGGAACGACTGTCGAAATAAGGTGCGTGGCCTCAGAGCGTGGGGCCGTCGTCGCCCCAGAGCTGCAGCTCGGGCTCGGGTTCGTCTTCCAGATTGTCCCAATGCAGACTTCCGTCTGGCTTTACACATGGAGGCAGGTCATGGGGATAATACATTGACTGCACACCTGAGAGCTGCGAACTGCCGAGATGGCCGCCGAGCAACACGCTCTGCTTCACGAGCAGTCGCAGGCACTGGCAGGTGCCCCTCCAGGGGCAGACCAGAGAGCATTCCAGGTTGGTGGCGTGCTGGTTCATGATTCGAACTTGGCACCTGAACCAAGGGCGCGGCGCTGGGCGGCGTCCATGCGCAATAGCTCTCCGCTGAGCCTAATGGATTCCAGTATGACCGCCTCCTTGGTTCAAGGTGAGGGCCATGTAGGCGGCATACAGAGCCAGCAGGAGCATGCCGCGCCAGCGGGGGAGGTGACCGCCACGGCCAGGTATGATGAGCAGGGTGGTCACGGCACCGAAGATGAGACTTGGCAGAACCTCAGGGAGATTGACGGGATATGGATGGATCAGCGCGGCGGTGGCAGCGACGACCAGCACATTGAAGATGTTGCTGCCGAGGATGTTGCCCAGCCCGACATCATGATGGCCGCGCATGCGGGCGATGAGCGTGGTGGCAAGCTCCGGCGTGCTGGTGGCGAGGGCGACGACGACGGCACCCACGATGAAGGGGCTCCAGCCCAGCGCTGCAGCCACGCCTTTGCCGCCATGTACGACGAACTGAGCCGCGCAGATGAGCATGGCCAGACCCAGCAGGCTGAAGGCAAGCATCCTGACCACTGAAACCTTGACCGCCGGTACGGCACGGCCGGCCGCATGGGCACGGGCATGGCGAATCACCACGAGCATCCAGACGAAGAAGCAGGCCAGCATGATGATGGCATCTATGCGGGAGAACCAGCCGTCCATGAGGAGAACATACACGAGGCCGGGAACCAGCAGGGAGATGAACCAGTCGCGGCGCACGCCGCCGTCCTCCGCCTTCATGCCTGAGAGCGCCAGCACCAAGCCGAGCACGAGGGCGACATTGACCACATTGCTGCCGAGCACATCTCCCAGAGAAATCTGCGGCACGCCACCCAGCGCAGCATCAATCGCCACCATCAGCTCGGGAGATGAGGTGCCAAACGCCGCGACTGTGACGCCAATGACAGCCGTGGGCCAGCGCGCCCATGCGGCGAGACCGATGCCGCCTCTCACAAAAAATTCGCCACCGAACCAGGCGAGCACGACACCGGCGAGAAGGTATAAAATGGCTGCGGTCATAGAGGTCGGGGGTTGCCCCCCATCCCTCGCCAACGGTGAATGCGGCGGCAAGTGCGATCGCCGTAAGTTTTTGGAATGGACGACCGATGACGAAGCACCGCCTTTTGTGCTCACTTCCCTTTGCCCAGCACTGACAGGACCCGAGAGGCTATCTGCTGGCTGAGCAGTTGATAAGCCGGGGACTGCCAATGGTAGTTGTCGCCTGCGGCGAGTTCGAGGTGAGCGGCCAGCAAGGGGTAGGCATCGATCACTTCGATGCCCTCCTGCTTCATCACCTGGGCGGAAAGGGTGTTGAGACGCAGCACGACGTCGTTCTTGTCGCCCAAGGCGGTGACGGGTTTGTCGGGCGCAGGACGTGCGGCGGTGTGCGGCGTGGTCATGAGGTAGAAGATTTTCGCCTGCGGTGCGCCGTTCTTGAAGCAGCGGGTCAGCTTCTGCATCCGCTCCAGGACGAGAGCGTCAGGGACTTTGTCCGGCGTCCAGCCGAGGGAATGCAGGCCGTTGTTGAAGACCACCGCGTCAAACTTGAAGCGACCGGCCATCTCCGTCAGCGCCTGCTCGGGCACGTCGCCACCCACGAAGTGAACGCAGTGAAAGACATACACGTGCTGCTTGAGCATCTCGGCAATGAAGGGGCCGCTGTAACCGCCGGAGATGGAGTCGCCGTAGATCAGCACTTTGGGCCATTCGGGGTGCTCGATTTTCGGAACGTCCAGCGCCCAGCCTTTTCCGGCCACTGCGCCGCGTGGGAACTCGCCAGTGGTTTCTTTCTTGGAGACGTAGCTGTAGGCGGGTCCGAAGACCTTCACGGCATGCACCGTCACCGGCATGGTTTTGGCCTTCGCATTGTCATTGCGCCCGATCCACATGGGTTCGCCATTTGGAATGAGCTCCATGAAGCATTTTTTGATGGGAGCGTCGTCGATGTAGAAGGTGGCGAGGCCATTGCGCACGGCCATGGTGAAAGTGACGGGCTTGTTGATCTCCGGCTCGTTGCGGCCATTGAGCGCGCCGCCGACCATGAGGATCTTGTTCACGACCGAGTTCACTTGTCGCGCATAGTAGGGCTTGTCCTTGTAGTTGAAGAACATGGCAAAGCCGTCGTCCTTGCCGGTGCTCTGCTTGTTCATCAAGGTGAAGACGGCATCTTGGACGAGGGCATCGAGTGAAAGGGTGACCTGGACGGTGAAGTTCCGCTGATCTGGAAAAGCGTCCGCAGGCACCGCGAAGGATGCGCCATCGCGCAGTTTTACGACGCCGTCTGCTTTTTCCACCGCGCCCGACTTTTGCGCAGCAGGGATTTCGTTCTTTGCCAGGTCCCAGAGCGCGGGTTCATCGGCGGCGGATGCGGCGCCGGTGAGTGAGAGCAGCAGGGTGGTGAGAAGTGTGCGTGTGTGGATCATACTGGTTCGCGTGCGTGCGGTCGGTTTAGCGCTGGCCGATGACGCTGAAATCGAGGTCGCCTTTGCCGGAGTCGACGCCGGCGCGCATGGCGGCGGCGGTGCAGTCGAGGGCGGGGGTATTGAGCTTTGCTTCTGCGGCGAGTTCGCGGGCGAAGTCGGCGTCCTTGAGCATGTTGCGCAGGGCGAAGTGGGGCTCGAAGTCGCCCTTGATGATGGCGGGGAGCTTCATGCCGATGAGGGCGGAGAAGTTGGCGTTGGATTCCAAAGCTTCGAGGAGGCGCTCAAGGGGGATGCCGTTGGCTTTGGTGATGTCGGCGGCTTCGGAAACGGCCTCAACGATCACGGCGGAGACGAGATTGGTGACAATCTTGAGGACCATGGCTTCGCCGACGGCCCCGAGAGGCAGGATCTTGGCGGCGCTGGCTTCGAGGACGGGCCGGGCACGTTCCAGCAGCAGCTCACTGCCGCCAATGTAGTAGGAGAGCTTGCCGTTTTGCGCGGCCATCTTGCTGCCGGTGAAGGGAGCATCAAGGAAGGCAGCGCCCGCTTCTTCGACGAGTTGCGCGGCCTGCAGCGTGGCCTTTTTGCTGACGGTGGCGTGGTTCATGATGAGATGACCGGCCTTGAGCGCGGGCTTCATGTCCTCGATGGCCTCGATCAGAGCCGCGCTGTCGCGCACGAAGATCTGGATGATGCCCGCCGCCCCGGCGACCTCGCGAGGAGAGGCGAGGAAATTGGGAACAGGCCGCGCGCTGCGGCTCCACACGAAGACTTCATGCCCCGCCTTGCGCAGATTGTCCGCCACACGACTGCCGATAATGCCGAGACCGAGAATGCCAACGTTTTGTTTCATGCCACGCCCTTAGCGCGCAAATCCTGCGGCGCAACGCCTGCATCTGCATCATGCCGGCTCATTCCACATGGCGGTTGGCGTGATCTCCATTAGGATGCGGCATGCAGGCATCGACGACGCTCATCTGGCACGCAGCAGAATCTGAAACGATTGTGGCGGCGCTGGAGAGCAACGCCCAGAGCGGACTGGACGAAAGCGAGGCCGCCGCACGTCTGATGCACTACGGGCCGAACGAGCTTCCGGAGGACAAGCACAAACCGCTGTGGCGGGTGTTTGCAGCACAGTTCGCGAGCCCTTTAATCTACATTCTATTTGTCGCCGCAGTGATCTCCTTTGTGATGGGTCATGCCAGTGATGCGGTGGTGATCCTGATCGTGGTGCTGATCAACGCGGTGATTGGCGCCGTGCAAGAAGGACGGGCGGAGCATTCCATGACGGCGCTGCGCAAGCTCTCGGCGCTGAGGGTGCGCGTGATTCGGGATGGGAAGGAAGTGACCCTTGAAGCGAGGGATCTGGTGCGGGGAGACATTCTGCTTGTCAGCGCCGGAGACCAGGTGGGCGCCGATGCACGGCTGCTGGAAGCAGCGGCACTGGAGGCCACGGAAGCGGAACTCACGGGAGAATCGCTTCCCGTGGTGAAAAACACCGACGCGGTGCCTGAAGAAGCCGATCTGGGGGACCGGAGGAACATGATTTACTCCGGCACACACCTGACCGCAGGGCGTGGCAGGGCGGTGGTGGTGGCCACGGGTTTGCAGACGGAGGTGGGAAAAATCGCCAGCATGACGACCAGTGCCGAGCAACCCAAGACACCGCTGGAAGTGCGGCTCAATCAGTTTGGGAACTGGCTGGTGGTCGCCTCCGTGGTGCTGTTTGTACTGATTCTCGGATTTGGACTGCTGCGGGGGATTCCCTTTGTGACGATCTTCATGGTGGCGATCAGCCAGATGGTTTCGATGGTGCCGGAGGGACTGCCGGTGGCCATGACGATCGCGCTGGCGGTGGGCATGCAGCGGATGGCAAGGCGCGGCGCCATCGTGCGTCGGCTGGCGGCGGTTGAGACACTTGGATCAACGAGCATCATCTGCAGTGACAAAACTGGAACGCTGACGAAGAACGAGATGACCGTCACAAGGCTGATTCTGCCAGACGGGCGGCAGGTCGAAGCGACGGGCGCGGGGTATTCGCCGGAAGGCAGGCTGCACGTCAGCGGCCAGGATCTTTCCGCCAAGGAGGATGCCGCGCTCAGGTCTCTGCTGGAGGCCATCACGCTCTGCAACGATGCGAACCTGGTGCCGCCCGAGGGAGAGGAAACACGCTGGCGGCCGCTGGGTGATCCCACCGAGGCGGCGCTGCTCACGGTGGCACACAAAGGCGCCGTAGAACCCGGCGAGCTGCTGCAATACTGGCCGCGCCAGGCGGAGATCCCTTTCGACTCAGCCGTGAAGATGATGGCGACGCAGCATGGCCATAAAGGCAGGCACCGCATCCTCTTCAAAGGGGCGCCGGAGAAGCTGCTCGCGCTCTGCGATCCTGCCTCGCTGGACCTCGCCCAAGTGCAGCAAACGGCCGAGGAACTCGCCAAGCAGGCGCTGCGTGTGCTTGCGGTGGCGGAGATCCATGACGTCCTGCTCGATGAAGGGGCCGGGTTTGATCCGTGGCGCGAAAGGCTGAGCTTTCTGGGCCTGCTGGGGCAGATGGATCCGCCGCGTGAGGAGGTGAAGGCGGCGGTGGCCGAGTGTCTGGAGGCGGGCATCCGCCCGGTGATGGTGACCGGAGATCACAAGGCCACCGGGCTGGCCATCGCAACTGAGCTGGGCATCGCAAAGCCGGGAGACATCGCTGTGGACAGTGCGGAACTGGAAGCGATGTCCGATGACGAGCTGCGGGGCAGCCTGGACCGCATTTCCGTTTTTGCGCGGGTGCATCCGGCGCAGAAGCTGCGGATTGTGCAAGCGTTCCAGGCGCAGAAGCAGGTGGTGGCCATGACAGGTGACGGGGTGAATGACGCACCGGCGCTGGCGGCTGCGGATGTGGGCGTGGCGATGGGCATCACGGGCACGGAGGTGGCCAAGGGGGCGGCGAAGATCGTCATCACGGATGACAACTTTGCCACCATCGTGAAAGCCATCGAGGAGGGGCGGCTGGTGTATCAAAACCTCAAGAAGGTCGTGCTGTTCCTGTTCGCCACCTCGATTGACGAAGTCATCATTCTGCTGCTCGCGCTGCTGTGCGGATACCCGCTGCCGCTGGCGGCGGTGCAGATTTTGTGGATCAACATCGTGACCGAGGGAGCGGTGACGGTAAACCTGATCATGGAGGGGCTGGAGGGTGATGAAATGCGCCGCCGCCCCACGCCGAAGAACGAACAACTCATCACAGGAGCGATGCTGCAACGGCTGCTGCTCATGGTGATCACCTCGGTGCTGGCGGTCTTTGGTTTCTTTGTCTGGCGGCAGTCCACCGGAGTTCCGTTTGCCCTGGTGCAGACAGAGACCTTCACGCTGGTGGCCGTGACCCAGTGGTTCAACGTGCTGAACTGCCGCAGCGCATTGAAGTCCTCGATCAACTTCGACATTCTTCGCAACCGGTGGCTCGTGGGCGGACTGATCCTGGGCAACGCGCTGCACATTCTTGTCATCTACAACGGCTCCATGAACCGCATTTTCCACACGGTGCCGATTCCGCTGGCGGACGTGGTGCTTCTGGGACTCATCGGCAGCAGTGTGCTGTGGATCGAAGAACTCAGGAAGTGGTTCGCACGCCGGCGGGTTCAAGGGGCTGGCTCGGCACGGGCGATGACCTCGGCGTGATACTGCACCGACTGAGGCGAGCGCTCCCGCCATTCAGCGAGGAGGCTCTTGAGTGCTGCCTCGCGCCGTTTGCTGATGAGGAGGGCGGTGATCTCGTGGGAGACTTCTGCCAAGGCAGGCAGTCGTGAAGCGTGGCGCTCCAGCACGATGATGAGGTGCCAGCCGAGCTTTGTCTGCACGGGCTCGCTGAACTGGCCGGTCTTGAGCTTTTGCACGGCGGCGATGAAGTCCGGCGGCATGCGCTCTGACGAGAACCAGCCGAGGTCGCCGCCCAGATTTTTGCTGCGATCGTCCTCGGAATGTTCCTTCACCAGTTGAGCAAAGGTCTTCTCTTTTGTCAGGAGCTGGCGCTGGATTGCACGGATCTCCGCCGAGGGGTCTGGCTTGGTTTTGTCATGCCGGGTGAGGAAAATATGCGCCGCGTGATACGCCTGAGGGATGCGCAGGGTCTCCTTGTATTCGGCGTACCAGGCGCGCAGGTCCTGCGGAGAGACCGCCTTGAAGCGAGTCTGAAGCTCCTTTTCAATCCAAGCTTCATCAAGCTGGGCATCCGTGATCCGGGCTTCCAGCGACTTGGGGGTCAGCCGCTGTGCGGCCAGACGCATGGGAAATTCCGAGGAATCGGCAAACTGGCGCTGCATGCGCTCAGACTCCTGTTTCACAGCGCCCTTGGACAGGCCGGCGCCGGGGCTGGTTTTGACGCGGCAGGCGCGCAGGAGGCGCTCGTTCACCAGAGTCTCCAGCGCCAGCCAACGTGACTGCATGCGCGACTCCGGACTGAGGCTGGCCCATGCTGCGTTGTGCTTCCACAGCTGCTCGCGCATCGCAGCCTCCAGTTCATGCCGGGTGATGGGCAGGCCGTCCACCTCAGCTGCCAGCCCCCCGGCCTGACTCTCCGTGCACAGCTTATGCACCGGCCCTTTGAAGGCGTACAGATCTGCCAAGAGGTAACAGACGGCCATGGAAGCGACAGCCAGCCGCCATGGAAAGGCCTGGAAGGAATGAGACATCAGGAATCGCAGCGTAGGACAGGCCCACCCCTTGGCAAGCGAGCGCTTCGGCCGATAAACTTGTGGCGAAGCACCGTTTAATTGTTATATTTTGATAACCACCATAAAATAAAGCTAGATTTATTGAGCGCCGATTATAAATTTCATACGACAATGACATTACGAAGTCTCATTCCCTTGGTATTTGCGGCCTGCACCGTCACGGCAGCGGCTGCAACCGTCAGCGTGACTGGGCTGGATAACAATGGAGATGCGATTGGCGAGTATGTCATCGGCGGGCAGACCTACTGGTGGTTCTGCATTGAGCCTGGAGCACCTGCCTTGAGCAACCAGACCATCACTGCGGACACCCTGTCCTTCCAGAATGGCTGGACCGTGCAGAACACCGAACGAGATGGGATCTACCAGTCCGATCCCCTTTTCTACGCTGGCATCGTTCCGAAGCAGGTCGCCGTGATGGAGTACGTGCTCGACACGTATCTGCCGTGGGACACCCTGGCAGGCGCCTCGGGACGGTTCATCGAGCAGAGCGGTGACTACCATGACTTCGGCAACAACGACACCTTCTTCAATGCGATGTTCGCCATCCAGGACTTCCTCTCGCAGACTGAGGGCAAGCCGCCGAAGTCTGACTTCACAGACATGAGCGACTACCTGGACTACTTTGCCACACTCGGCACAACCACGGGTGACGCGCGCTCTGCGTTGTTCCAGAGCATCCTGAGCGACGTGGCCTCCAAGGATGCTACGCCGGGGTTCTTCGACAGCTACGTGGTCCAGCACAATTATTTCACCGTCAATACCTACTTCAGCGCGGCTGACCCGAACAACTGGCAGGACGGCCTGGTGATCGGTGGCTTTGCCCCTGTGCCAGAGCCCGGCGGCGCCCTGCTCATCGCCACCTGCGGCATTGCGTGGACGCTGCGCCGCCGCCGTCGGATTGGCTGAGGCTTCTCAGCGAGAGGTTCGCTGTGCCTCAAACCATGACTGGGTGAACTGCGGATCCAGCTTGCGGTAAAAGGCCAATACCAGCATGGCCTTCTCCTTGATCTTGGGAAACTGTGCCACCGCTCGCCAGAGGCCCTCATCGCCCATGAGCAAGCGTGAGGCGATGGAATTGAAGTCCTCTTCCTGACTGGCCTGAGCATAGGAGTGGAGAAAGCCCGCCTCCTGCAGAGCGGCATCCAAGCGACGGGATGCCTTTTGCTGCTTGATGGCCTGCACGCCGCTGCCGAGATAGCGGAAACCGGGTGGATTGATCTCCTGCCAGCGCTTTGTGTCGAGGTACTGAGGCAGATTGCGGAGCAGGATGCTGGAAAACTCGGCATGGAAAATCCCCTCCAGAACCGGATCTGCTGCTTTGCCTGAGTTTGCCAGATAGAGCGCTTTGCGAGAATTCGTGCCGCCCGTGGGCACACCGCTGTAGGCCAGACTTCCCACCACATAAACGCGCTGCAGATGGGTGCGCAGCACCGCCGCAGGGTATTTGCCGAGCGCACGCGCCACAAGCTGCTGAGATGGCTCAAGCAGAGCAGCGTCAAGGATGGTTGCGTGAGCATTCACTTTGGCGGTGAGCCAGCTCTGCGGAAAAATCTCCGGTCCTGCGGCATCGAGGCTCACGACTGGCACGGAGCCCTGGCCGGCCTCGATTGCATGCACTTGTACGACGAGGCTGAGGCCAAGGAGCGCGATCCAAAGTGGGTTCTTCATGGAGTCGTGAGAACGTCCGGCGACCCACAAACCTTAAGCTTAAACCGAGCGACCCAACTGATGCGCCTGCGTCTTACAAATACCTGACTTGTGACCCTATGCTGATTCTAGAAAGTGTGTCGCCAGCGATAAAGGTCGTTTTTTATGCCATGCGTCTTCATTAGATCCCTGCTTTCCAAGGTACCCCTTGGGGCCTGGGCGATGTGGATGTGGATGCTCGCGCTGCCTGCGTCGGGACAGGACCTGCAACTGCAGATCGTGCCGATGGTGAAGGGACAGGCGCTGCGGCTGGATGAGCCGATGGCTGTGGCAGGGGCGGTGCAGGTGACACGACTCGACTGCCTGCTCTCAGGGCTGGCTTTGCAGAAAGAGGACGGCACCTGGATGGAATCGAAGGACTGGTTTGCGTACCTGAGCGCTGGTGCAGGCCGGCAGACGGCGAAGGTTTCGGGCATGCCTGCGGGGGAGTACAAGGGAATCCGTTTCCGCATCGGTGTGGATGAGGGCACGAACCAATCTGATCCGAACGGGTATGCGCCGGGGCATGCGCTCAATCCGCAGGTCAATGGGCTGCACTGGGGCTGGCAGGGTGGGTATATTTTCATGGCGATCGAAGGGCGATTCACGCAGGACGGCAAGGAGAAGGCGTTCTCGTATCACATCGCAAATGCGCCGCAGATGATGACGGTGGAACTGCCGGTGAGATTTCTTGGAGGGCGGCCGCTGACTTTGGAGCTGGAGTTTGATGTTCAGGCTGCGCTGGCGGGCATCGACTTTGCCAAGGATGGGACTTCAACGCATTCGCGTGAGGGAGATGCACTGGCGATGAAACTCAAGACGAACATTGAGCGGGCATTTCGGGTGCGCAGCACGCACTACGATGTGTATCAGGCGCCGACGTTTTCCACCACGCCGGCTCCCCTGCCCCACGGCACGCATGCGCTGACGCCGCCGATGACGCAGCGTTTTCCCCAAGTGCAGCTGCCTGCGGACAATCCGCTGACGGAGGAAGGCGTGGCGCTGGGCAGGCAGTTGTTTCATGACGCGCGGCTGTCGATCAATCAGACGCAGTCATGTGCTTCCTGCCATGATCAAACGCGGGCCTTTGCAGATGTGCGGCGTTTCAGCCTGGGCGCGCAGCAGCAGATGGGGAAGCGCAATGCGATGCCGCTTTTCAATCTGGCGTGGCAGCCTGCTTTTTTCTGGGATGGCCGTGCGGCCACGCTGCGGAAGCAGGTGCTGATGCCGATCCAGGACGCGCATGAGATGAATGAGACGCTGCCGAAAGTCATCGCCAAGCTGAGTGCGGATCCGGAGTGCAGGCAGGCGTTTGCGAAAGCGTTTGGCTCCGCAGAGGTCACGACTGATCGGATCGCGAAAGCGCTGGAGCAGTTTCTGCTCACGCTGGTGTCACAGGAGTCGCGTTTTGACCGTGCGGCACGCAAGGTGGCGGAACTGACCGAGAGTGAGAAGCGCGGGCTGCAGCTCTTTGTGACGGAGTTTGACCCCAAACGCGGGCTGCGAGGTGCGGACTGCTTTCACTGCCACGGTGGCACGCTGTTCGCGAGCCAGTCGTTTGCCAGCAACGGGCTTGAGCTTGCGGAGGATGATCTGGGCCGAATGGCGGTGACGCAGAACGCCGCTGACCGTGGAAAGTTCAAAACGCCGAGCCTGCGCAACGTGGCGCTGACTGCGCCCTACATGCATGACGGCCGATTCACCACGCTGGAGGAAGTGGTGGAGCATTACAGCAGCGGGGTGCGCCGCAGCGCGACGCTGGACCCGAACCTGGCGAAGCATCCGGAGGCCGGCATTCAACTCACGGTGCAGGAGAAGGCGGATCTGGTGGCGTTTCTCAAGACGCTGACGGATGAGAGCTTTACGGGCTCTGCGGCCACGGCTGCACGGTGATGCGTCTGCTACGCCACTCTGATCAGAGTGGTTACCCCGTAAGGACTCGAACCTTAAACGAGAGAATCAAAATCTCCTGTGTTACCATTACACCACGGGGTAGCAGGTGCTCCGAAGGGCGATATTAGAGCCTCCTTTCCGCTGTGCAAGGGCGGCTTGGGGGTGAATTTCACTGGATCACGAGGATTTGGGGCGGATTTCGAGGGGCTAGGCAGGGGTCAAACC
>Ga0075012_10000101_pt1 | contig 81821 bp, 53 predicted proteins | sample All_14_2_FD_71474 | JGI IMG/M metagenome (GOLD analysis project Ga0075012, IMG submission 71474) | Freshwater microbial communities in response to fracking from Pennsylvania, USA - Allegheny Zone_MetaG_DW_15 | ecosystem: Environmental > Aquatic > Deep subsurface > Groundwater > Drilled... | reverse complement strand
ATGCTGCGCGTCTTGGCGGACAAAGCGCGCGGGCTCGGCGCGGCAAGCCTCACGACCTTGCAGTGCGACATCGCCGACGCGTCTTTGCCGCCCGCGGCCTTCGACCTGATCGTCAGCTCCATGACGCTGCACCATCTGCCCGACGTTCCGGCGGTCTTGCGCAAGCTGCGGCCCGCCCTGCGCGACGGCGGCTGGATCGCGCTCGCCGACCTCGCCGCCGAGGACGGCAGCTTCCACGCGGACAAAACCGGGGTTTACCACAACGGCTTCGATCCCGCCGCCGTCGGCCGCTGGCTGACGTCGTGCGGCTTCGCGCACATCTCGGCCCGCGAGGCGCATCGCCTGACGCGGCCCGGCGCAGACGGCGTGATCCGCACCTATCCGGTCTTTCTGGTCGTGGCGGGATGCCAACCTCATTGGACGTGACAAGCCCCATGGCAAAGCGCTAACGTATTGGACAGTTCGTTTCGTTCGCCGTTTCATCAATGACGTGTAAGGGGGAAACACCGATGGACTCGCTCAACCGCCGTGCTTTCATCAGCAAGACAGGACTGGCCACGCTCGCCGCCAGCGGACTCGGCTCGCCCTTCCTGCGTCCGGCCCGCGCCGCGGAATCAGGCCCGAACGAGAAGCTCCGCATCGGGCTCATCGGCTGCGGCGGCATGGGCCAAGGCGACCTGGCCTGCTTCATGGCAAACCCCGACGTCGAGTGCGCGGTGATCTGCGATGTCGACGAAACGCGAAGCGCCAAGGGCGTCGCCCTGTGCGAACAACTGCGCGGCAGAAAGCCGGACGCCGTCCAAGATTTCCGCCGCGTGCTCGACCGCAAGGACGTCGACGCGGTCGTGATCGCCACGCCGGACCACTGGCATGCCCTGCCTGCGGTGCAGGCGTGCCAGGCGGGCAAGGACGTCTACGTCGAGAAGCCGCTGGCCAAGACGATCGACGAGGGCCGCGCCATGCTGGAGGCCGCCAAACGGCATGGCCGCGTCGTGCAAATGGGATCGCAGTGGCGCAGCTGCCAGCACATCATCGAAGCGTCCGAGCTGATCCGCTCGGGTCAGCTCGGCAAGGTGAGCCTGGCGCGCGGCTGGGCCTTCCTCGACTGGCTGCCGAGCATCGGCAAACCGGCCGACGGCCCGGCGCCGGCCGGCGTCGACTACGACCTGTGGCTGGGGCCCGCTCCGCTGCGGCCCTTTAATCCCAACCGCTTCCATTTCAACTTCCGCTGGTTCTGGGACTACGCCGGCGGACTGATGACCGACTGGGGCGTGCATCTGATCAACATGGTCGCCATGGGACTGCCTGAGGAAGCGCCCAAATCCGTGACTTCTTGCGGCGGCAAGTTCATCCTCGACGACGCCTCCGAAACGCCCGATTCTCAGGTGACGGTGTTCGACTTTCCAAGCTGCCAGCTCATCTGGGAGCACCGCGCCGGGCTCAACAACGGACTCAACGGCAGACCGTGGGGCGTGGAGTGGCACGGCACCGAAGGCAACCTCATCCTCAACGACACCGGATGGGAGCTGGTCACGGAACCCAAACGTGCCAAGACGCCCTCGCAGCGCCGGCGCTCGACCGGCGCGGATCCGCGCGTTCCCCACGTGAGGAATTTCCTCGATTGCGTCAAGTCGCGCCAGCAGCCCGTGCTCAATCTGGAAGTCGGCCACCGCATCTCCACACTGGCCCACCTCGGCAACATCGCCTATCGCACGGGACAAAAGCTCGTGTGGGACGGCGTGAACGAGAAGATCGTCGGCCATGTCGAGGCCGACCGGCTGGTCGGAACGGAGTACCGCAAGCCGTGGACACTGCCCTATGCCCGCCGCGCATGACGCGGCTTAGGCGCCTGCCAACAGGGCGCCACCCGTTTTACGCCGCGCCGGAACCGACCGGACGAGCGAAGTGCTCAAAGCTGGGGTCGCAGCTGCGCGCGGCATCATCCCGAAAACGGCCGGCCGGAAGCTGCCGCGAACGCCAAAACCGGACGCAATAAAATCTTGAGGTCCGGCGTTTGTCCGACGTACATTAAACCAAAGCTTGCGGAGGACGAGGCATGAAGAAGTGGGCGGGACTGTTCTTGTTTGTGGCGGCGATGGCGGGTGCAGCCGAGAAGCCGAACTTCGTCGTCATCAACATCGACGACATGGGATATGCCGACATCGGGCCGTTCGGCTCTACGATCAACCGCACGCCCTGCCTCGACCGCATGGCGAAGGAGGGTCGGCGTCTGACGTCCTTCTACGCCGCGCCGGTCTGCTCTCCCTCGCGCGCGGCGCTGATGACCGGCTGCTACCCGAAGCGCTCGCTGCCGATCCCGCACGTGCTTTTCCCCGGCAACGACGTCGGGCTATCTCCGGGCGAGGTGACCGTCGCCGAGGTGCTGAAAGGCCAAGGCTATGCCACCGCGATCATCGGCAAGTGGCATCTCGGCGACCAGCCCGAGTTCCTGCCGCTGAGCCAAGGCTTCGACCTGCACTTTGGCCTGCCGTATTCGAACGACATGGGCCCGGCTGAGGACGGCGTGAAGAGCGACCTCGGCGCGCCGCTGCCCAAGAGGAAGGGCCAGGGGCAGCCGCCGTTGCCGCTCCTGCGCAACAACACCGTGGTCAAGCGTGTGCGTCCGGACGACCAGCAATCGCTCGTCGAGATCTATACCGATGAGGCGGTCCGCTTCATCGCCGCGCACAAGGACGCGCCGTTTTTCCTCTATCTGCCGCACAACGCGGTGCACTTCCCGATCTACCCCGGCAAGAAATGGGCAGGAAAGTCGCCGCACGGCCTCTACTCCGACTGGGTCGAAGAGGTCGACTGGAGCGTTGGCCGTGTGCTGGACGCGCTGCGTGACCAAGGCCTCGCCGCGCGCACATTGGTGATCTTCACCTCCGACAACGGCGGCACGCAGCGCGCCGTCAACACCCCGCTGCGCGGACACAAGGGGTCCACCCTCGAGGGCGGCATGCGCGTGCCAACCCTCGCGTGGTGGCCCGGCAAGATTCCGGCCGGCACCTCGTGCGACGCCATCACCGGCATGTTCGACATCCTGCCGACCTTCGCCAAGCTGGCGGGAGGCTTGCTGCCGGCCGACCGCACGATCGACGGCGCGGACATCTGGCCGCTGCTTTCCGGTGCGCCGGACGCGAAGCCCGCTCACGAAACCTTCTATTACTACCGCGGGTTCCGTCTGGAGGCGGTTCGCCACGGCGAATGGAAGCTGCAGCTCGCGCCCGAAAAGAACCCGGCGGCCATGCCGAAACTTTTTAACCTCAAGGCCGACATCGGCGAGGCGGCGGATGTTGCGTCTGCGAACCCGCAGGTCGTCGCGCATCTCCAAGGTCTGGCCGACGCGATCAGGGGCGATCTCGGCCTCAGCGGCATCGGCCCCGGCTGCCGCGAGCTGGGCAAGGTCGCCAATGCGCAACCCATCATTGGCTTCGACGGCAAGACGCGCGCCGGGTTCGAGGCGAAGTGACGGACTCAGGGGGTGCCGGCTATGTCAGGCGGAATCAACGATCAAGCTGCTCGACAGCCACTCGACGGAACGACACTCGCCGCGTTGCGCGTGTATCTTGATTCGCGGCAGACGGGCGCAGCCTCCGCGGCAGATAAGGTCTGCGAGCCGCCCGCCGGGCTGGCGGCCTATCTCGCGCGGGCGGAGCGTCCCTTCTCGCGCCAGCTGCTCGAACGTATCCGCGCGAGCGGACTCGGCGAGGTCGAGGTCTACAAGCGCGCGCACGTCGACCGCAAGCTCTTCTCCAAGATCCGGAGCGACCCGGAGTACCAACCCAAGAAAACCACGGTGATCGCTTTCGCGCTGGCCTTGCGCCTCTCGCCGGAACAGGCGGAGGAGTTGCTCGCCGCCGCCGGCTACGCCTTCTCCCCCAGTTCCACCGCCGATCTGATCGTCCGCTTCTTCCTCGAGCGCGGCATGTACGATCTCTTCCAGGTCAACGACGCGCTGGACGCGTTCGGCCAGCCGGCCCTCATGGCGTGATAATCAGATACGGCGGCTTGCGTGGAAGAGCCGAATCTATTGGCCACATGCGTGGCCGGCCAAAGCCGGGACACCCACGAGAGCGGCCATGGGTTGGTGTTCCGGCTTCAGCCCCCCCCCCTTTCACCCCTAAAATGTCGCCTGCCGGGCGACCTGTCGCGTTTCCCTGTGTGCTACCTTTGTGCTGTCTTCACGATGAACTCGTGGGACGCACAACCCGAACACACCAGGAGGCAGACATGAACACCGACACGAACACCCTGAGCCCCATGCAGCAGACCAGCGACGGCGAAGCGACGACCCGCGCCTTCCGTCCGCGCCTTTCGTTCTACCATGCCAACGGCAAAGGCACCGGCAGCGCGGCGCGCTTCGAGGTCGTCCCGGCCTGCGGCGACCGCGACGGCGTGGTCTATCTGACCCTCGCCCCGCAGAAGAGCGTGGCCACCGGCTCGGTCGAGCAGGGCAACCGCCAGTACGCCACCTTCGACTGGACGAACCGCATCACCGTGAAACTCAATTTCGGCGATCTCTGCCAGATGCTGCTCGTCCTCAAGGGCCAGGCCGCGACCATCGGTGAAGGCAAGGGCCTCTATCACGACAGCCGCGCCTCCACCACGATGATCAACCTCACCCGCCAGACGGAGCCACATCCCGGACACGCGCTGGAGGTGTCGCGCCGCGGCAAGGGCGACGCCGAACAGGCCTCACGCGTCCGCCTTGTCTTCAACGCCGCCGAGGCTTACGGGTTGGGCGCGGCCCTGGAGCAGACCCTCGGCCTGCTCGCTTTCGGAGTCCCGAAAGAGCTTCCGTCCTTCGCGCCCGAGGGTTGAGCCGTCAACAGGACGTACCCGATTCTCGCGAACACGGCCAGAACGGATACCCTTGCCCATAGCTTGGACGTTGTAAGTTTCCCCCTCGATCAATCGGCGCACAGCAGCGCCGCAGGCTGGCCTCCTGTCCCCACACGAGCGTGCTCGTGGCTGGGATCGCGTCCCTCCCATTCTGGGGGAGGCGAGCCTGCACCGGGGGAAAAGGGGTTCTTGATCAGGTCTACTTATGGCGCCTTATTCTGATTGATAACAGCGTGGCGATAGCATCCGCTAAACTCGGTATAAAGTGATGCGGGCGGCGGAAATACGCGTAACCCCCTATCCGGGTCGCGACGACGGTTGACGCCGGCGCGCGGACTCGGTACGCTGTCTGCGTGGGTTCAGGGGGACCCGTGGGGATCGCAGGGGGAAATGATGAACATGATACCGCGCACGCTGTCCGTTCTTTTTGCGCTGTCGCTGGCTGGAGCCGCTGCCGCCGGCGACAACCTTGTCCGCGTCGCCTTCCGCGAGACGGACGCGCTGTTCGCCAATCCCGGAACGGGGTGGATGAGCCAGCAGCGCAGCCCGAAAGGCGAACCGCGCTTCCCGTGCTCCGTGGCCTATATCCGCTTCGCCTGGTCAGACGCTGAGCCGTCCGAAGGGCAATACAACTGGAAGCTGATCGACGACGTGATCGCTGCCTGGAAACCGCGCGGCGCCGCCGTGTCCATGCGCGTGATGACCTGCAGCGCGCACAGCGCCGGCTATTACACCTCGCCCAAATGGCTGTTCGACGCGGGTTGCAAGGGCTTCGAGTACGAGGTCGGCGGCGACGACCCCACCAGCGGCGGCACGCGCATCAAGCGCATCGAGCCCGACTACGCCGACCCGCTTTACCTGAGCAAGCACGAGGCGTTCATCCGGGCGCTCGGCCAACGTTACGACGGCCACCCGGGCGTGGAGTTTCTGGACATCGGTTCCTACGGCGTCTGGGGCGAGTGGCACACCAAGCACCCCGCGCCCGTCGAGGTGCGCCGGCGCATCGTGGACATGTACCTCGCGGCCTTCAAGCGGACGCCGCTCGTGTTCATGTCGGACGACGCGGCGGTGCTGCCCTACGCGCTCGAACGCGGCGCGGGCTTCCGCCGCGACGGCGTCGGTTCACCCTGGCACGAGCAGAACTGGATCGGTTCCAAGAAATACGCCGCCGCGCCGGGCATGGCCGACACATGGAAGCGGGCGCCGGTTGTCTTCGAATGGTTCGGCGACTACGACTACCTGACGTCGCGCGGCTGGTCGTTTGACGCCGCGGTGGCCTTCATGCTCAACAACCACGTGTCGATGATCAACGACAACATCGGTCGCTTTCCGCCCGAAGCCCTGCCGCAGCTGCAGAAGCTGGCGCGCCTCGCGGGCTACCGCTTCGTGCTGCGTGAGCTGTCGCACCCCGCATCCGTGAAGCCCGGCGCGACCGTGGCGGTGGCTATGAAGTGGGCCAACGTCGGCGTGGGCAAGCTCTACCGGCCCTTCAAGCTGCGCCTGTCGCTACTCGACGCGGCGGGAAAGCCGGTGTTTGAGGCGGACGCAAAGGTCGACCCGCGCGACTGGCTGCCCGGCGAGCACGAGGTGGTCGAAGCGCTTGCGCTTCCGGCGCCGCTGGCCCCCGGCGAGTATGCGCTGGCGGTTTCGCTGGCCGACCCGTCCGGCGCGCGGCCGCCGCTGCGCCTCGCCCTCGACGCGCCCGAGCAGGCGGGCCGCTACACGGTCAGCAAGCTGAGGGTCGATTGAGATAAGTGAGTCTGTTCTGAGGAAGGAGAGCGCCGTGAAAAGATCACTTGTCCGTCTGACCGCTGCGTCGCTGCTCACGCTGGCCGCAGCGGGCGTGGCCTGGGGCGAGGCCCCCGCCGCAGGTCGTTCCGAGCCGCTGGTGCTGAAGGCCGAAGCCTTCAAACGCACCGTCGACGCCTTCAACGCCGGAGACAACGAGCTCTATAAAGGGCATTTCCCGAATGCGGCGGCGTGGGACTTTCTGAAGGACAACATCCCGCTGCTCGACTGCCCGGACGAGGAGATTCAGCGGACGTACTACTTCCGCTGGTGGACCTACCGCAAGCACATCAAGCAATCGCCGGCGGGCTGGATCGTCGACGAATTCCTGCCGAACGTGAGCTGGGCCGGCAAGCACAACGCGATCAGCTGTCCGGCCGGCCACCACCTCTACGAGGGCCGCTGGCTGCGCGACCCGCAATACCTCGACGCCTACTCCGCGTTCTGGTTCGGCCCGGACGGCGATCCCCGCCGCTACAGCTTCTGGGCCGCCGACGCGGTGTGGCAGCGCGCCTGCGTCTCCGGCGACACCGCCTTGCCGGTGCGCCTGCTGCCGGGCCTGATCGCGAACTACGAGACGTGGGAAAAGACCCACCTCGACCCGAACGGCCTGTACTGGCAGGTGGACGACCGCGACGGCATGGAGTGCTCGATCAGCGGGAGCCTCCACCCCAAGAAGCAGGGCTACCGCGCGACGATCAACAGCTACCAGTACGGCGACGCGCTGGCGATCGCGCGCATCGCCGCGTGGGCCGGCCAGCCGGAGGTGGACCGCGCCTACCGCGAGAAAGCGGCTGCGCTCAAGAAGCTCGTGCAGGAGAAGCTGTGGGACCCGGACGCGCAATTCTTCAAGGTCATCCCGCGCGGCGGAGCGGCTTTCTCGGACGCGCGCGAGCTGCACGGCTTCACGCCGTGGTACGTCAACCTGCCCGATCCGCCGTACGCGGTCGCCTGGAAGCAGGCCGTGGACCCGAAGGGCTTCTTCGCGCCGTTCGGGTTGACCTCCGCCGAACAGCGGCACCCCAAATACGCGATCGCATACACCGGCCACGAGTGCCAGTGGAACGGCCCGGTCTGGCCCTTCGCCACCTCGATCACGCTCACGGGCCTGGCGAACCTGCTGAACGGCCCCGCGCAGAACGCGGTCGGCGCGAAGGACTACTTCGAGCTGCTGCGCATCTACGCCAAGTCCCACCAGCTCAGGCTCGGCGACGGACGCGTCGTGCCGTGGATCGACGAGAACCTGAACCCGACCAACGGCGACTGGATCTCCCGCACCCTGCTGATCCAGCGCGGCAGCAAGATCCCCGAGCGCGGCAAAGACTACAACCACTCGACCTTCTGCGACCTCGTGATCAGCGGACTGATCGGCCTGCGGCCGCGCGCCGACGAGGTGGTCGAGGTGCATCCGCTGGTGCCCGAGGGCGCGTGGGACTACTTCTGCCTGGACCAGATCCGCTACCACGGCCACGACCTGACCGTCCTCTTCGACAAGAGCGGCGAGCGCTACGGCAAGGGCAAGGGGCTGCGCGTCTTCTGCGACGGCCAGGAGATCGCCGCCGCCGCGAAGCTCGAGCGCGTGACGGGCACCCTGCCCGGCGCGCCGGAAACCGCGGGCGGCTGGAAGAAGTTCGAGGGCAACCCCGTGATGGGCGGCAAGTACGGCACCTGCTTCGATATCGCCGTGCTGCGCGAGGGAGACAAATACCGCATGTGGCTTTCGTGGCGTCCCCAAAAGAGTATCGCCCTCGTCGAGAGCGCTGACGGGATCCACTGGAGCGAGCCGCCGCAGATCGTGCTCGGCCCGCGGCCGGAAACCGGCTGGGAAGACGACATCAACCGGCCCGTGGTCCTCAAGCGCGCGGACGGCTATCACCTGTGGTACACGGGCCAGGTCAAAGGCAAATCGGCGATCGGCTACGCCACCAGCCCGGACGGCGTGGTCTGGACGCGCAAGAGCGACAAGCCGGTGCTCACCGCCGACCAGCCGTGGGAGCAGCCCTCGGTCATGTGCCCGCACGTGCTGTGGGACGAGCCGGCCGGGCTTTACCGCATGTGGTACTCGGGCGGCAACAACTACGAGCCCGACGCCATCGGCGCCGCGACCAGCGCCGACGGACTGACCTGGAGCAAGCACGCGGCCAACCCGGTCTTCCGCCCCGATGCCGCGAGCGAGTGGGAGAAGGAGCGCGTCACGGCCTGCCAGGTCGAGAAGCGCGGCGGCGCCTATCTGATGTTCTACATCGGCTTCCGCGACATCCATCACGCCCAGATCGGCGTGGCCCGCAGCCCGGACGGGCTCACCGGCTGGGAGCGCCACCCGGCCAACCCGATCGTGCGACCGGGGTTCGGCGCCTGGGATCACGACGCGTGTTACAAGCCGTATGCGATTTTCGACGGCGCGCAGTGGCTGCTCTGGTACAACGGCCGCCACGGCCATCTCGAGCAGATCGGCGTCGTGCTCCACGAGGGTGAAGACTTGGGCTTTGACAAGTGAGGACAAAATGAAGCACTTCTGTTTGACAGCTTTAGCCGCCCTGCTGACCGTGGGGTTTTCCCATGCCGCCTCCGACCTCGTCGGACACTGGGCGTTCGAAGGATGCGACGGAAAAGGGGTGAAAGACCGCTCCGTGCTCGGGAACGACGGAACCATCGTCTGGGGCGAGCTCCGGCAGGAGAAAGGGACGCAGGCGCTCGAACTGGACGGCCTCGACGGCCACGTGCGGATCGACCTGAAAACGCCGCCCGACCTGCGCGCCGCCATCACGGTGGCGCTGTGGGTCAAGGCCGCGCGTATCCGGAACCACACCGTCCTCTTCGGCGTTCCTAACCCGCGGCCGGACTGGACCACGCCCGCCTTCGGCATGTACGTGTCCGGCAACCGCGTCGTCTACGGCCAGCACGGCGACGGCAAGACGCCCAAAGTGCTCCTCGAATCCAAGACTGAGCTGCCGAAAGACCGGTGGACGTTCCTGGCCGCCACCTCGGACGGCGAAGCCCTGCGCCTCTACGTGAACGGCGCGCTGGACGCCGAGCTGGCCAAGCGGGCCGGCGTCGCGCTCAACGGCCATCCGCTGCTGATCGGCAAAGGCTTGGGCGACAAGCCGTCGCTCAAGGGGCGCATCGGCGAGCTGAAAGTCTTCAGCCGCGCGTTGAGCGGCGACGAGATCCGCGGGCTCTTCGAGGCGGCGCGGGACCAGTACGACCTGTCGCCGCCGGCCGCGGGGACGTCGGCCAAGGACGGAACCGTCATCGTGGAGACGCACGGCAACAACCCCGAGCTCGACATGCCGTGGCGCGCGCAGCCCACGCGACTGTTGGAGCTGCTGAACGGCTACAAGCCGGCGGCCCAGCCGGTTCCGGTCAACCGCTACGGCGGCCGCACCGACCGGCCGCGCGAGAAGGCGACGGGCTTTTTCTACACGAAGAAGATCGACGGCCGCTGGTGGCTGATCGATCCAGAGGGCTGCCGCTTCTACCACGTGGCGGTCAACACCGTGCGCGAGCCGAAGGGCGCGCGGGCGACTTACGGGACCGCCGCGCAATGGGCCGACGCCGCCACGAAGCAGCTGCGAGAGGCTGGCTTCAACGGCCTCGGCAACGGCTCCAGCACGAACCTGCAGGGCGTGGCCGAGCCGCTGGTGTGGGTCCTGCGCCACAACTTCCTGTTCGCCTTCGCGCGCGAAAAAAAGCTGGTCGAGCCCGCCTCGGGCACGCAGGGTTTTCCGAACCGCTGCATGCCCGTCTTCCACCCGGAGTTCCCCGCCTTCTGCGAGGCGTACGGCCAAGCGCTCGCCGCCACGGCCAATGATCCCACGATGCTCGGCATCATGACCGAGAACGAGATCCAGTGCCCCGTGGACCTGCTCGACCGCTACCTCGCGAGCGACGCGTCGAACCCCGACCTCAAACCCGGCCGCGACGCGGCCGAGGCGTGGCTCATGGCGCGCAAGGGCTCGGCCGACACAAAGACGCTCACCAAGCGCGACCGCTACGAATTCATCGCCTACGCGTTCGGAAAGTACTACGGCATCGTCACGCCGATCGTGCGCAAGCACGACCCGAACCACCTCTACCTCGGCTCGCGCATCAATTATGGCGCGGGCCAGTTCGACAACCCGTGGTTCTGGCAAGTGCTCGCGCCTTGCCACGACGTGGTCTCCGTCAATTACTACGGCCGCTGGGGACCGCAGGCCGACGAGTTCGCCGACTGGGCGGCGTGGGCCGACCGTCCGATCCTGATCACCGAGTGGTACGCCAAGGCCATGGACGTCGAGCCGAAGCTGGCGAACACGCACGGCGCGGGGTGGCTCGTGCGCACGCAGGAGGACCGCGCGCGCTACTATCAGCAGTTCGCGCTCAACGCGCTGGAGACCAAGAACATTGTCGGCTGGCACTTCTTCAAGTACCTCGACGACGGGCCGGAGTCGAAGGCGCTCGACAACCTGGGCGGCGCGAACAAGGGCATGTTCGACGTCACAGGCAAGCCCTATGCGCCTCTGCTGGAGCGGGCCCGTGCGGTGAACCGCGAGGTCTACCCGCTGATCGAGTTCTTCGATAACCGGAAGTAGCGGGCGGCCGGCCGGGAGAGCAAGACATGCGACACACAGGGGGCGCCTTCCGATTTCGGGTGTTGCTGGGTGCTGGCTGGCTGCTTGCAGCCGGCGCCGCTCATGCCGACGCGGCTCCGGAGGCGCCGCGCCTCCGGAGCCCGGTGCGCGGCATGACCCTGACGGATGTGGCGAGCTTCTTCAACTGGTCGCCCGTCGCGGGGTGCAGCAACTTCGTGATCCAGGTCGCGCGGGACCCTGCGTTCCGCGACCTGGTCATCGACAAGCCCACGCTCAACAAGGGCTACCACAAGAACCTGTACTTTCCGAAGGATCTCTTGACTCCGGGAGCCTACTTCTGGCGGGTGCGCGCGCGGAACGGCGCGGGCGTGGGACCGTGGAGCGAGGCATGGCCATTCCGCGTCAGCGGCGAGCGCCCGGTGCGGCCGCAGACCGTGCGGACGATCGGACCGGAAACGCCGCTCTTTCTGATGCGCAGCCGCGCCTGGGACCCGGTGAAGAGCTCCGGCCACGTGAGGGCGATCATTCCGCCGGGGCTGGAGCGCGTGATCGTCGTCGATGACCTGGCGATGGCGGGCGAAAAGGTGCTCGAGCGCGCGCGGCGTTACCAAGAGCTGGATGTCGATTTCGTGATCTGGGACAACCGGTGCCAGACCTCGCTTTCGATGATCGAGTACGTGTTTCAGAGCTTCAGCCGCTGCATCGGCATCGCGGAGGGAGAGCACTTCAGCGGCATGTACTGGGAAAAGGGCCCGGAGGGCAACCTGGCGGAGTGCGACTTTGTGCACTGGGCCTGGACGCTCTGCGGCAAGTACGGGCGCTTCTATTTCTTCGCGGACGGCGACGGAGGCAGCTACCGCTGGCCGGGGTTTGCGGCGCGCGAGAAGGAGGTGCTGCTGCGTTACCGCCAGAACATCGTGCCGATGTTCAAAACCACCAACGGCGATCTGGCGCTGCATTCGTACGGCGCGGTGCAGGGGCTGATGGCCGCGGGCTACGCGGAGAACTGCGGGACGTGGGTCGATGAATGGATCTGGCCGTGTTGCGGCTTCGGCAAGTTGGGGGAAAGCCTGCCGCCCGAAAAGATCTGGGAGAACCGGCGCACCGTCGGGACGCGGCAGTGCCCGTGGATCTACGACATCCAGATGTGGCTGATGGGCATCGCGGCAGGCTCCACCGTCTTCCAGCTCGAGTCCGCCCACCAGTGGGGTCCAGACGGCCAGGGAGCCGCGCACTATGACCGCGTGTTCCTGCCGTTCATCAAGGCGGTGGTGGAACACCGGCTGATCCCTTCGCGACAGGCTTTTCTGAACGGCATCAACGTGGCGGTGGTGAGCGACCCGGAGCTCACGGTGGGCAAACACGAGAAACGGTACACCGGCGCCTCGGCCTACCTCCAGAAACTGTACGCGCTGACCGAGGCTGGGGACCGCGAGCTCATCCCGAACAACAGCCGATACGGCATCGTGTGCCTGCTGCCGCCGGGCGCCGCGTGCCTGAACCCGAAGGCCGAGAACGTGCCGCTGGCCGAGCTTCAAGATCCCGACAAGGCCCTCGCGCGCTTCAACCGCGCATATCCGCAGCGCTTCGCCGGCGACGCCTTCATGTGGGCCTGCGACGGCACGGTGATCGTCACGGACACGCACGAGAACCGGGACATCCCGCAGACTTTTACTTTGCCGCTGCCGCCGGGCGTGGTGCGCGAACTGCGCGGAACCATCGGCGTGCACCAATACCTGATCGGCAAGCGCGAACAGGAGGGCGCCAGCTTCTGGTTTCAGACCAACAGCGAACGGCCGGACCGCGACCTCGCGCTGAAGCTTTCTTGCTCGCGCCGGCCGAACGTGCGCGTCGTGCCGGAGGGAGCGGGTAAGGAAGTGCGCTGGGACGAGGCCGCGCAGATCCTCACGCTGCGCCTCTCTCACCTGCAGGGCGCGGCAGAAGTCACGGTGGAGTGACGCGCCCGCTTTGCCGTTGAAGCCCGCAGGCGATTCTGTTAGATTCCCGGGCAACTGACAGGGTGGTGTCAGACGTGCGGAAGGCGGACACTCATGACAAGAAGTGCTGTGGTGCTGTCGGGATTGGGCGTGGCGGTGGCGTGTTGGGTCGGCGGGTGTGGGAAGCCTGCGGAAAAAACCGGTCCCGCTCCGGCGCCGGCCGGCGGACAGCAAGCCGTCGAATCAGTGGCGATTGAGTTTGACAAGCTCAAAGGCAAATGGGTGCGGCCCGACGGCGGCTACGTCATCGAGATCCGGAAGCTCCTGCCGGACAACGCGCTGGAGGTCGGCTATTTCAACCCGAATCCGATTCATGTCGGCCAAGCGAAGCTCTACAAGGAGCGCGGCTTCACCAAGGTCTTCGTCGAGCTGCAGGACGTGAACTATCCGGGCTCGACCTACACCCTGATCTACGATGTGGCCAACGACCTGCTGCGCGGCATCTACTACCAGGCGACCCAGCAGCAGGAGTATCAGATCTCCTTCGAGCGCCTGCCGCCGGGCAGCTGATTCCAGGAAACGTGGAGTGCCTATGGTCATTATGGCCAATGTGATGATACCGACCGTTGCGGAGCATGTGGTCATCATGGTTTTTTTGCTGCTGCCGGTCGTTTTTGTCGAAGCCGTGGTGCTGGAGCAGCGACACCTCCTGAAGGTCGTGGGAGCGCTCAAGCTGGCACTCCTCGCCAACGTGCGGTCCACGTTCGTCGGCCTGCCCCTCGGCTATCTGTTCGCTTGGCTGGGTCTTATACCTGTGGGCCTTTTTGCCGCGCTGCTGCCTGAAAACGTCTCGTCCCCGATCAGCCGGATTCTCGCGAATATGGTCGCACACGGCGGCATGGCTCCCAACAAATATGACGAGGTCGCTTATTATCTCGGGACGCTCTTGGTGATGATCCCGTATTACTTCGTCACCTTCCGCGTAGAGCGCAAAGTGATCGTCAAGCGGAACCCCGGTCTGGATACCCCAAGGCTGTCGGGGACGGTCTGCCTGATGAACGTCATCACCTATTCGCTGCTGGCGCTGCCGGTGATTGCGGGCGCGATTCGGGCATGCCGGCGGCTGGCGGCGTGATGGAGTCTTAAGCGGTATAGGGGCCAAAGTATTCTGGAGGTGAGAGTATGGGCAGTTTCGTCCAAAAAAGTCTGTTGGTCGTTTACCTTGCCTCTGTCTGCAGCACTGCGTGCGAAGCGGCGGAGCCGGTGCCGAAGAAGCCCAATGTGCTCTTCATCGCGATCGACGACCAGAACGACTGGATAGGCGCGTTCGGAGGCCACCCGCTGGCCAAAACGCCGCACCTCGACACGCTGGCCGAGCGCGGCACCGCTTTCCTCAACGCGCACTGCCAGTCGCCCCTCTGCAACCCCTCGCGCACCAGCCTGCTCACGGGGCTCCGCCCGACCACCACCGGCGTCTACGGCCTCGCGCCGTGGTTCCGCAACGTGCCGGAACTCAAGGACCGCGTGACGCTGCCCCAGCACTTCAAGACGGCCGGCTACAAGACCTACACCACCGGTAAAATTTTTCACGGCAATCCCGGCGGCCCCGCCAAGCGCGCCGCCGAGTTCGACGTCTGGGGGCCCCACGGCGGCATCGGCGCGAAGCCGCCCCAGAAGCTGATTCCGCCCACGCCGATGGGCAACCACCCGGCCATGGACTGGGGCGTGTTCCCGCACCGCGACGAGGACAAGGGCGATTACCAGATCACGAGTTGGGCGATCGACCGGCTGCGGGCCGCGCCGAAGGACGAAGCGATGTTCCTCGCGGTGGGCTACTACCTGCCCCACGTGCCGTGCTACGTGACGCAGAAGTGGTACGACCTCTATCCGGACGACGACACCGTATTGCCGGCCATACTCCGCAGCGACCGCGACGACACGCCGCGCTTCTCGTGGTACCTGCACTGGGAGCTGCCCGAGCCGCGCCTGAAGTGGGTGGAGGAGAACCGCCAGTGGCGCAACCTCTGCCGCTCCTACCTCGCGAGCACGAGCTTTGTGGACGCGCAGATCGGCCGGCTGGTCGAAGCGCTCAAAGCTTCGGGCCGCTGGGAGAACACGGTGATCGTCGTGTGGGGCGACAACGGCTGGCACCTCGGCGAAAAAGGAATCACCGGCAAGAATACGCTGTGGAACGGCGGCACGCACGTGCCGCTTCTCTTCGCCGGACCCGGGGTCACAACCCGCCAGCGCTGCACCCAGCCGGCAGACCTGCTGGACATCTATCCGACGCTGATCGACCTGTGCGGCCTTCCCAGGCGGAGCGACCTCGAGGGCCTCAGCCTCGTTCCCCAGCTCAAAAACGCGAAGGCCGTCCGCGAGCGGCCGGCGCTCACCTCCCACAACCCCGGCAACCACAGCGTGCGTTCCGAGCGCTACCGCTACATCCGCTATGCGGACGGATCGGAGGAGTTCTACGATCTGCAGCAGGACCCGAGGGAGTGGACCAACGTCGTCCGCGACGCCGGTTGCGCGGCCCTTGTTGCCGAGCACCGCACCTGGCTGCCGAAGCGCGACGCTCCGCTCGCCGCAGGAAGTGCGGAGCGCATCCTCACCTACGACGCGGGCCGCGATGAGGCCCTCTGGGAAGATCGCGTCACCATCCGCCGCACCGACCCCATCCCGTAATCCGGAGTTTGACATGCTCGCCCTGCCGCACCGTCTGACCCCCATCCTGCTTCTGCCGCTCGCGCTGCTCGGCCGCGCCGCCGAACCCGCAACGGTCTCCAAGACGCCGCTGGTGCTCAGGGCGGGGGGCACCCCCGAACACCCGGCGGTGTACGACGGTCAAGGCGTGGTCATCGACCTCGGGACGGACGTCACGGACCACGCGTGGAAAAAGAGCGGCGACCTCTGGACCTCCGACGGCCGCCTGCTCGGGCGCGAGCCGATTCCGGCCGGACAGTTCGCAGGCCTTTTCATTGAAGAGCAACCGCTGAAGGTGCCGCGCGACCTTGCGGCCGAAAAGCTCCACCCCGACCGCAAGACCTTCTGCTATGTCTCGCCCGACGCGCTCAAGCCCGGCGAGATGGGCTATGCCGAAGACGGCGCGCTCTATTTCCGCTGGCCGACCAACAGGGCCCCCGAAAGCGCCCGCCTGATCCTGCCGCCCAAGCCCGGCATCAGCGCCGTCACCATCGCCTGTTCCAACATCATCGTGCGCAACGTCACCGCCCGGTATGCCTCCAATGACGGCTTCAACATCCACAACGCCTGGACGGGCATCCGGCTGGAGAACGTGCGGGCGCTGAGCAATGGCGACGAGGGCATCAGCGCGCACGACGACGTCGAAATGGAAGTGGTGAACGCCGAGGTCGCCTGGAACGGCTCGGCCTCCGGCGGCGTGGCGGACGTCGACCGCTGCGTCACCACGTATCGCCGCTGCACCGTGCACGACAACCTTGAGGCCGGCTTCTTCCTGGCGGGCAAGGCGCACACGGTGGAAGACAGCCTCATCTACAACCAGACTTGCGACATCCGCGTCGCCAAGGGCACCCAGGTGCGGCGCGAGCGCGTGGAGTGGCGCGGCCGCCCATAGCCGGTGTGTGGCGCGGGCGGTTCAGATTCTTTGCTTTCCGCGGCAAGAAAACGGCGGCTCCGCCGTTTATACGCCTCATGCGTCGCCAAGCGGCGCGCGAGGCCGATGAGGCGCGGTCCCCGCCTTCACCAGGAGCACACACCATGAGCCGTTCGTTCCGACACTTGCTGTCGCTGGCCCTCTGCACGGCCGCCGCGCCGTTCGCGGCGCACGGCGCCGAACCGCCGCACACACGCAAGCCCAACATCGTGTTCATCCTCGCCGACGACCTCGGCTGGACGGACACAGGCGTCTACGGCAGCCCCTACTACGAGACGCCCAACATCGACCGGCTGGCGGCGCAGGGCGTGCGCTTCACGAACTACCACAACTGCCAAAACTGCGCGCCGACGCGCGCGGCGCTCATGACGGGGCAGTACGCGGCGCGGACGGGGACCTATACGGTCGGCGGCGTCGACCGCTTCGACTGGCGGTCGCGCCCGCTGCGGCCCGTGGACAATCAGACCAAGCTGCCGCTCGACAAGATCACGATCGCGCAAGCCCTCAAGACCGCCGGCTACGCGACCGGAATGTTCGGCAAATGGCACCTCGGCGATGACGCCGAGCGCCATCCCCGCGCGCGCGGTTTCGATGAGGCGATCGTCTCGATGGGGCGCCACTTTGCTTTCGAGACGAATCCGGAGACCCCTCATGCCAAGGACGTCTATCTCGCGGACTTCCTCACCGACCAGGCCACGGACTTCATCCGCCGACACAAAGAGGAGCCCTTCTTCCTGTATCTCCCGCACTTCGGCGTTCACGCGCCGCACCAGGCCAAAGCGGAGTGGATCGAGCACTTCAAGCCCAAGGCGGCAGCCGGCGGACACCATGATCCGACCTATGCGGCGATGATCGCGAGCGTGGACGAAAGCGTCGGCCGCGTGATGGCTCTGCTCGACGAGCTGAAGCTCGCGGACAGCACCGTGCTGATCTTCTCCAGCGACAACGGCGGCGTCGGCGGCTATGACCGCGAGGGGGGCCTCATCGTCGAGAATGCGGCCAAACGGGGACAGAAGCTCCAGAAGAAGGACTCCGAGACGACCTGCATCACGGATAACGCGCCGCTCCGCTCCGGCAAAGGCTCGCTCTATGAAGGCGGCACGCGCGATCCGTTCATCGTGCGCTGGCCCGGCGTGACGAAGCCGGGCACGACCCAAGGGACGCCCGCGATTCACGTCGACCTGTATCCGACGTTGCTCGAGGTCGCCGGCGCGACGCCCCCCGCGAACTATCCGCTCGACGGCGAAAGCCTGGTGCCGCTGCTGCGCGATGCCGCCGCGCCGCTGAAGCGCGAGGCGATTTTCCAGCACTTCCCGGGGTATCTCGGCGCAGGCGTCGGCCAGTGGCGCACCACGCCCGTCGGCACCATCCAGTGTGGCGACTGGAAGCTCCTGGAGTTCTTTGAAGACCACTCGCTGGAACTCTACAACCTGCGCGACGACATCGGCGAAACGCATAACCTCGCGAAGCAGATGCCCGACAAGGCCAAAGAACTTCACGCCAAAATGCTCGCCTGGCGCCAAGCGATCCAAGCGCCCATGCCTTCGCCGAACACCAACGACACCTCCACCGTCAGGATCCGTTCCGCGAAAAAGAAAAGAAAGGCCGCCGAATGAACCGCTCGACCGTCGCCTTCTGCGCCGCGCTCCCCCTGCTCACGCCGACGCTCAACCTCGTGGCCGCCGAGGCCGCCGCAGCCAAGCCCAACGTCGTGATCATCCTGGCCGACGACCTCGGCTACGGCGACGTCGGCTGCTACGGCGCCACGAAAATCAAAACGCCGAACATCGACCGGCTGGCCGCCGAAGGCGTGCGCTTCACGCAGGCCTACACGCCCGGCTCGGTCTGCTCGCCCACGCGCTACGGCCTGCTCGCCGGCCGCTACTTCTGGCGCAACCCGCGTCACCATCCGACCGGCGTGCACGCTCCCGGCGCGCCTCTGCTTTTCGAACCGGACCGCCTGACGCTGGGCAAGCTGTTTCAGCAGAACGGCTACACGACGGCCTGCATCGGCAAGTGGCATCAGGGGGTCGGCGAAGGCGACAAGCCGTCGCTGCGGTATGACTTCAGCCAGGACGAGATCAAGCCCGGACCCAACGACGCGGGCTTCGACTTCTTTTTCGGCATGGCCGCGAACGTCGGCAACGCGCCGCGCATCTATATCGAGAACCGCCGCTTCGTCGGCCGCAAACCCGGCGACAAAGTCGAGATGATCGGGCGCGGCGACGTGAAGCCCTGGAGCCCCGACGCCGAATACAAGGAGGACGCGGTCGCAGGCGACATCGCCAAGAAGGCCGTCGACTACATCGCACAGACCCCTCCGGACAAGCCCTTCTTCCTCTACTTCGCCGCCAACATCGCGCATAACGCCATCACGCCCGGCGCGGCCTACAAGGGCACAAGCGCCTGCGGCCCCTACGGCGATTTCGTGCAGGAGCTCGACACACACGTCGGTTGGCTCATGGAGGCGCTGCGCAAAAAAGGCGCGCTTGAAAACACGCTCGTGCTCTTCACGAGCGACAACGGCGGCGTGGTTGCGGACAATGAACGCCTCCTGCCTCAGTGGCAGGCGAAACAGGCGGGGCACGCGATCTGCGGTCCCCTGCGCGGCCGCAAGCACAGCGTCTACGAAGGCGGCTTCCGCGTGCCCTTCCTCGTGCGCTGGCCGGACCAGAGGGCGAAAGGCACCACGAGCGAGGCCCTGTTCTGCCTCACCGACGTGATGGCCACCTGCGCGGCGCTCTTGGGGGCCCCGCTGCCGGAGGGTTGCGCCGAAGACAGCTTCAACGCGCTGCCGGCCTGGCGGGGCGACGCCCAGGCCCGCGTGCGTGACCGTGTCGTGCTGGATTCGGCCAACGGCGTCTTCGCGCTCCGCGAGGGCCGCTGGAAGCTGATCGTGCGCGACGCGTCCCTCGCCGTGCCCAAAGGGAACAAGAAGCTGCTCGAGACTGAGAACCAGAACCAACTCTACGACCTCGACGCCGACCCCGCGGAAACCCGGAATCTCTGGGCGCAGCAGCCCGACGTCGTGAAACGTCTCGGCTCCGAACTGGAGAAGGCCCGCACGGCACCCCGCACGCGTCTGTGATCGCCGCCATGAAACACACGCTCCTCCTGCTGCTAAGCCTCGCGCTCGCCGTCCCGGCGGCAGCGCCGGCGGAGGTTCAGCCAAAGCCCAACGTGCTGCTCATCGTCAGCGACGACCAAGGTTACGGCGACTTCGGCTTCACCGGCAACCGGCTGGTGCGCACGCCCGCCCTCGACCGGCTCGCCTCGCGCGCCGCGGTGTTCAAGAACTTCGCGGCCGCACCGGCCTGCTCGCCGACGCGCGCCGCGCTCTGGACCGGCCGCGACCACCTGCTCACCGGCGTGTGGGGCGTGGGCGCGCGCGCGGGCCTGCGCCGCGACGAGGCGCGCATGCCGGCCTTTTTCAAAGCCGCCGGCTACCGCACCTTTCACGCCGGCAAGCTGGACAGCGTGAAGGTCGGCAAGGACGGGCCGCCCGCGTTCGGCTGGGACGAGTGGATGGGCGGCGGAGGCTATGAGCACCGCGACCCCATGATCTTCAGCTCTTCCGGCAGCGGCCGCGCGACGGGCTGGTTCGCCGAGCTCATGACCGACCGCACACTCGCCTTCATCCGCGGGAACCGCGATCAGCCGTGGTTCGCCAGCGTGGCCTTCATTGTTCCGCACATGCCGTGGGTCTGCGGCGACTCCTTCTCCGCGCCGTTTCTCGCGCAGGGCTGTTCGGCCTCGCTCGCCGCCTGTTACGGCTCGATCGCCCAGATGGACGCCTGCATCGGACGACTGCTGGACGCGCTGCGCGAATCCGGTCAGGACGAGCGCACCGTCATCGTCTTCCTCAGCGACAACGGCCAGACCGGCCCCGAAGCCCAGCAGGCCGGCGAGGACGGCGCCGTGCGCGGCGACGATTGGGCAAAGCGCAATGTCGCCGGCCTGCGCGGCCACAAGGCGACCGTCTGGGAGAACGGCATCCGCGTGCCCTGCCTCATCCGCTGGCCCGGCCGGATCGCGCCCGGCGAACGCCCGCAGTTCGCCTGCGTCGAGGACCTGCTGCCGACACTTCTCGACCTGACCGGCGTGGCAGCCGACGCGGTGCCGCACTTGCCCTTCAGCGGGGTCAGCCTCGCGCCCGCGCTCAAAGACGCGGCGGCCGCCGTCGAGCATCCCGCGGCGCTGCGCATGGCCATCGCCGGCGCGGGCTCGCCGCGGGGCGGTCAGGGCGGCCCGAAGGACGCGCGCTACGAAACGCTGCACCTCGCCCTGCGCGGCGCGCGCTTCAAGTATCACGCGCTGCCGCAAGGGGCGTCCGCGCTCTACGACCTCGCGGCCGATCCCGGCGAGACCCGCGACGTGCGCGCGGCGCATCCCGACGTGGCGGCGCGCATGGCCGACGAATGCCGCGCTCGCTGGGCCGCCGCACTCGCCAGCGGCCGCGCCTTCGCAAGTCCTCCGCGCGACGCGACGCAAGCCCCGAAGCCGACAGACCGCACGCCTTAAGACAGGAGCGTCCCAATGTATAACCCCTTCTCTCTGCCGCTTGGTGCACGCAAACGCGATGTCCTCGGACGCTGCGCGGGCGCGGCCCTGCTGCTCGCGCTCCTGACGGCCCGACCGGCCGCCGCCGCAGACGGCAAACCCAACATCCTGTTCATCATGGTGGACGAGATGAAGTGGAACGTGATGAGCTGCGAGGGTCACCCGTACGTCAAGACCCCGAACCTCGACCGCCTCGCCCGCGAAGGCACCCGTTTCGCGACCGCCTACACGGTCGCGCCGATCTGCACGCCGTCGCGCTACAGCTTCTTCACCGGACGCTACGCGCACGTCCACGGCGCGACCGACAACAACACGCCGCTGCGCGAGCCGCAGCTCCTGCTGCCGCCGCTGCTCAAACATAACGGCTACCAGACGGCCATCAGCGGCAAACTGCATTTCATCAGCCCCAGCGACAGCGACTACGGCTTCGACTTCTTCTGGTCCTTCGCCCACGAGGGCCCCGGTAAGTTCCCGACCTGGCCCGACGACATCACCCGAAAATACGGGCACGCCGGCATGGCGCGCCGTCTCGACGCGCAGCCGTTCCCGGATGACCCGCTGGGCCGCGACTTGGGCAAGCTCACCTATCCGAGCGCCGACTCCCAGACCTCCTGGATCACGGCGCGGGCGCTCGATTTCCTCGATCAGCGCGACCCGTCCAAGCCGTTCTTCCTCTTCGTTAGCTACCTCGATCCGCACAGCCCCTCGCACCTCTGCGAGCCCTACTGGAGCCTGGCGACCAACACCTTCAATCCGGCGACCCTGCCGCTGCCGCCGACCTTCAAGGCCGACCCGTCCAAGCAGACGGCGACCGCCGCGAACCGCCACGAGGTCAACGACCCGGCGATCGTCAAGGCCCTGACCTCTGCCTACTACGCCAAGGTGACGATGATCGACGACAACGTCGGCCGGCTGCTGGACGACCTGCGCCGACGCGGGCTGGCGGACGACACGCTGGTCGTCTTCACCGCCGACCACGGCAATATGCTGGGGGATCTCAACCGCTGGTTCAAAGGAGCGATGTACGAGGGCTCCACGCGCATCCCGCTGCTGATGAAGGCGCCGAAAGGGCCGTTCGCCGACGCGTTCAACCGCGGCGCGGTGGTCAGCAACATCGTGGAGAACATCGACGTGATGCCCTCGCTCTGCGAGATGGCCGGCATCGCGCTGCCGCAGCAGGGCATCCAGGGTCAAAGCCTGACCGGCCTTGTGGCCGGCCGCGACGCCGCGTGGAAGAACTGCGCGTTCGCCGAGCGCACCAGCAGCATGCTCCGCACGCCGCAGTACAAGCTCGTCCGCAACACCGGGAAGGGCGTCCGCAACGCCGAGCCGGTCTACGAGCTCTACGACCTGCTCAACGATCCGCAGGAGACCCGCAATCTGGCCAACGACGCGGCCCATGCGGCGACCGTCCAGGAACTCGCCGGCCGGCTCGAGGCGTGGCAGAAGACGGCGCCCGCCGTGCCGACGCTCCCGGGCGTGGAACGGCTGCCCAGGGAGGGGAGCCGTGCTTCAGAGAGCGTCCAGAAGCCCAAGCGCCGACGCGACCGCCGCAAAGCGCCCTGACCCGACCCGGGCTACACGGAGATCACTTCCAGCATGTGGTCGCCTTCCGGCGAGCGCTCGGTGAGAATGGCGAAGTCGCCTGTGTGCGGATGCTGCTGCACCCACTCTTTGACATAGGCCGGCCACGAGTTGGGTCGGTGCGGCTTGAAAACCGGTTGCACCCCGAAGGAGAAGTGGAGCCCTCTACACACGCGCGAGCTGGGGCTCACCGCCACCACGGGCACCGGCAGATGCATGGCGGCCAGCCGCCGCACCGTGGTTCCCGTCAGCGACGGGACCATGATGACGGCAGGCTGCAGATGCGTCAGACACGCCTCGATGCTGATGGCGATGAGGTGTTCAGGACGCACGGTCTCAGACGGCGTGACCCCGCCGAAAAGATCCTGCACGGAAACGCGCCGGCGCGTCGGCTCGACGGTCCGGGCGATCTTGGCCAGCATCTCGACGGACTCCACCGGAAAGGCTCCCATGGCGGATTCGCCTGAGAGCATCACGCAGTCGGTGCCGTCCAGGATCGCATTGGATACATCCGCGACTTCCGCACGCGTCGGCAGGCGATAGGTCGTCATGGACTCCAGCATCTGGGTCGCGGTGATGACCGGCTTCATGCGCTGGTTGGCTCTGCGGATGATGTTCTTCTGGATGACGGCCATCCGCTCGATCGGCACTTCGACGCCAAGGTCGCCGCGCGCGATCATGATGCCGTCCGACGCGTCGAGGATCTCGTCCAGCCGGTCAAGCGCCCGCGAGCGTTCGATCTTGGCCAAGATGAAGGGCTCGAAGCCGAACTCCCCCGCCGCATCGCGGACCGCGTGGATGTCCGCCGCGCTCTCGACGAACGACTGACTGACGGCATCGACGCCGTTCTCTAAAGCAAAGCGCAGACACTCGCGGTCCTGCGGCGTAAACGCGCTGAGCCCGAGATCGATGCCCGGCAGGTTCAGCCCTTTGCGCGCGCGCAGCTCGCCGCCGACTTTGACCTCGCACGCGACCTCTTCCCCGCTGACTTGCGCCACCTCGAGCTGGATGTAGCCGTCGTTGAGCGACAGCAGATCGCCGCGCTTCACGACCTTGGGCAAACGCTTGAAACTGACCGAGACACGAGCCTGATCGCCGAGGACGTCCTGCGTGGTCAGCGTAAACGGGTCGCCCGCCTGCAGGCGGATGCTGTCCACATTCAGATTGCCGATGCGCATCTTCGGGCCGGAGAGGTCGGCCATGATGGTGACCGGCCGCCCCACCGCCTCCGCTGCTGCGCGGATGTTGCCGATGACGCGCCGGTGCGCCTCGAACTCGCCGTGTGAAAAATTCAGGCGAGCGACGGACATGCCCGCTTGGATCAGCCGCGCAAGGATCTCAGGGGCTTCCGATGCGGGGCCAATCGTGGCGACAATCTTGGTCTTGGGAAGAGGCAGATTCATATCCGGACCTCCTGCTTTGGGTGGGCACGCGCACCTGACTCGCCAAGTATTCCACAGTCGGCTTTGAGCGTCAATCCGGATCAGGCCCAGCTCAAGGGGGCCTGCGCGCGCTTTTCGCAAGACCGCTAAAGCCGAGCGAGGGTCCGGCCCGCCTCACTGGGACGGAGGGACGAACCTTCGCTCAGAAGCGGGCCCCTTCCGTCGGGCCAGCGGTTGCACCGGCATGCCGTCCGTGTATCCACGGGCGAGGCATCCGAGTGAGACCGCTGCCCGGCGGCTTTTGCGGCGCGAGCGGTACCGGTCAGTTGATCATCAGCACCAGACCTTTTTGCGACGTCAAGACCAGATCGCTGCCGAAGCGGATCAGCTTCCACTTGCTGTCGAAGCCGGAGAGCGCCGGCTTGGCGCCGGTGAACCCGCCGCTCGCGCGCAGAATCACATAGGACGTGCCGGCCGGCGCAGCCGAGAGGCCATCCGCAGGCACGACGGTCAGCTGGGTGAGATCGACCGGTCCCGCGACATCCACGAGGTCGTTGCCCGCGGCGATGTTGACGCGGTACGTCGTGGCGCCCGAGAAGACGGGATGGTCGAGCGCCAGCGTGCCGACCGCGGCGTCGCCTGCAGGCGAGAGAACTGCGCCTGCGGCGAAGACGGCGTTGCTGACCAGGCCTTCGCCGGTGACGGTCAGCCCTGCGCGCGGCACGCCGCCCAGATCCAGAATCGCGCCGGCCGCGAGATTGACCGTGACGCCGTTCAGCAGATTCGTGTCGCCGCTGTCCGGAGTGAGCGTGAAGAGCGAGCCGTCGCCGGGGTCGACCAGCGGCTCATAGTTGTTCGCCACGTTGGCGTTGCGGCCCTGACGGTCCACGCCGAAGCCGATGCGCACGCTGTCGCTGCGGACCCAGTTGCCGCCGACGCTGCCGCTGCCCTGCGCCAGGCGCAGTTCGAAGGCATGCGGGCCGGGCGTCAGGGTGACGTTCTTGTAAGTGGGCGTGGCTGACGCGGTGTCGTAGAGGACGCGGACGCCGTCGATATAGAGCAACGCCGTGTCGTCGAAGTTCTCGCCGAAAGTCCAGACCACGTTGGTCGGCTCGCGGTTCCAGAGGTAGCCGGAATGGATGTAGGTCGTATTGTCGGGCCACACCGCGCCGTTGAGGGTCCCGCCGGAAGACACGTAGCCGGTGGCGGATCGGATGTTAGGTGTGACGAGGTCTTTCGGGTTGGCGGCGATCCAGTTCTGGTTGCCGCTGACGCGTCCCTCGTAGAGGCCCGGCTGCGTCCTCGCCGCGGGCGGGATGAGCAGCGTGCCGGCGTCGACTTGGATGATCGGATCGACCGGTAGTCCGCTGGCGCCGCCGTCGTCCACGGTCAGCAGCGAGCCGTCGCCGGGGTCGGTCAGCAGGAGGTAGTCGGCCGCGTTGCCTGAGTTGCGGCCGAGCGGATCGTAGGTGAGACCGCCGAGTCCGCTGGATGGGCCGACGTTGCCGGTGCCGTCGCCGAAGCGGATTTCGATAGCGTGGGGGCCGGGCGTGAGCGTGACGTTCTTCCGCACTTCGGTTTGTCCGGCGTTGATCTGCTGGTCGCCGTCGATCACGAGCCGGACGTTGTCGTCGAAGGTGCCGCGGAAAGTCCAGGCCACGTTGGTCGTCCCGCGGTTCCAGAGGTAGCCCGAGTAGATCCACGTGTGGTTGTTGCCATTCCAGAGGCCGCCCGCGTAATACGTGTTGTTCGTCTTGATGCCGTTGCCGGCGCGGGTGGTGAGCTGCGTCGAGATCACGGGGTTCGGCAGGTTGGTGTTCCAGGCCGAGGCGATCATGCCTTCGAGCAGGCCCGGGGTGCGGCCATAGGTGGCGCTGGTCGGCGGAACAAGGGTGACGCCTGTGTCGAGCGTGGCGGCGCCAGAGCCGGTCTTGACGACGCGGGAGCTCAGGAGCTCGCCGTTGACGATGCGTCCGGAACCGGAGAGCGTGACGCTGGCATTGGTGACTGTGCGTCCGCCGAGGTCGAGCGTGCCGTCGCCGATCTGGATGGCGGAAGACAGGGGCGAGAGCGCGTCTTGCGCGCCGACCAGCAGCGTGCCGCCGTTCACGACAGTGGGGCCGCCATAGGTGCTGCCTGAACCGAGGAGGGCCAGCGTGCCGTCGCCCGTCTTGACCAGTCCGCCGGTGGTCGGATTGAGGCCGCGGACGATCGTGCCGACCGTCGCGCCGGAGCCGCCGCCGCCTGTGAGGGTGACGACGGGATTGGTGGTATACCCCGTGCCGGGCGAGGTGACGACGATGTTGGTGATCTGCCCCAGCGCACGGTCGATCAACGAAATGGCCGTGGCGCCGGAGCCGCCGCCGCCGAAGATGTTCACGTGCGGCGGCGCGTTGTAGCCGGAGCCCTTGGCGCTGAGCGCGATGGACTGGATGCCGTTGCCTTCGGGGGCGCGAAGCGGTGTGATCAGCCGGGTCAATATGCCGTTGGTGACGTTGAAACACGCGCTGCCCGGCCAGACGCGGGTGTCGGGCGGATTAACCCCGGTATCGTTATGGAAGAACGGGGCGCTGACCTCGACTTGGGGGTTGATGACGGTGCCGTTGAGGTTCACCCGCGACTCGTTCCCCGTGCGGTTCGCCCGCCAGACGTAGCGCGCGGAGAGGTCGCCGCCGTTGAGGTTAATCACGGAGAGGTGGTTGGTGCGGTTGGCGGTATTAATGTACGGGACATTCACATTGCCCGTCCCTTCGACGGTCATGACCGAGAGCCCGTTCACGCCGCCGTTGTCAGAGAGTTCGCCGATCGCGAGGGACGAGTAGCTGTTGAAGGCGCCGCCTGCGACATGGAGCACTCCGGTGCCGCCGCGCGAGACCGCGAAACTCCCGCCGTAATACCCGGTCTCCGTGGAGGTGGTTCCGCCCGCGAAGGAGAACGTTCCGCCGTTCTGGCGCAAGATGCCCACGCCGGGGAAGTGTGAGCCGAGCTGGGTATAGCCGTTGTTGGTGACCGTGCCGGCGTCGAGCTGAATGTAGCCATAGCCCTGGTGGCCGATTCTGCTGTCGTTGCCGGCTCCGCCGGTATTGTGAAGGGTTCCCCCGTCGACGTAGATGGCCGTGCTGGCGTAGGTGCTGTTGGAGTTGATGCCGATGTAGAGCTTGCCTTGAAGGGTCGCGCCGTCCGTGATGTTGATGACGCCTTTTCCGTTCGGGCCGTAGATGGACTTGCCGCCCCCGCTGTTGTAGGTTTTCACATGCCCGACGAGGGTGTTGCCGCCCGAGAGCTTGAGCACGCCGTTGTTCTGGACGAGGATGTCGTTGCCCGTGCCGGAACGGATGATCGAGCTGACGGGATTGGTGAAGTTGAGCGTGCCGCCGTCGGCCGCGACATACCCGACGTAGTAGTCGCTCTGGTCTGAGTTGACGTTGACGGTCGCGCCGCCGCGGGCCCAGATGCCGCCGTTGGTCGCGGCGTTGGGATAGGTGAAATCGCCGGTCAGGTTCGCCGTGAACGCGCCGCTGATGTAGAGGCGCGGGTCCTGGACGATGTCGTGCGGGTACTCCAGATTGTCGTACAGCGAGAAGATCAAGGTGGAGGTGCCCGTGAAGGTGACGTTGTCGTAGAGCGCCTTGAGTTCCGCGGCCGTCCAGCCGGCGGGGTTGCCCGCGCCCTGCGTGTAGGCGTAGAGCCAAGAGCGGTTTTCCACGCGACCGGGCGCGGCATAGCCGGAGAGTGCCCACGGGCCGAACGTGTGCAGCCCGCCGCCGTAGACCGCTGTCGTGCCGGCGTAGGTGTTGGTGCCGCGCAGGTACGTCTCGCCGCCGGAGCCCGCGATGCGGACCAGCGAGCCGGCGCCGGAGATCGGTCCGCTGAAGGTCTGCGAGACGGCGGTGCTGGAGTTGGAGATGGCCAGCGTGCCGCCCGCGCCGACGGTGACGGGGCCGGCGAACAAGTTCACGTTCGTCGCATTGCCGCTCCCCATGTTGATGAAGCCTGTGGCGGCCGCAGGGACGTCGACTCCCCAGAGCAGCGGAACGGCGTTGTTGAAGAAACCGAGGATCGCGTTGTGGCGCAGCGTGACCCTGTTGTCCGCGCTGCCGCTCAGGTTTGCGTTTTCAGCCAGCATCACGACGCCTTGCTGGTGGTCGAGGCCGGCGGTGGAGCCGAGGTTCGTGGCCGTCAGGTAGCCCAGGTGCAGCTGGCCGTTGCCGACCTTGGTCAGGCTGTGGCCGCTGAAGTCGAGGGTCCCGAAGCGGAAGTCAATGACGCCCGAGCCACCCACGGCCGCGTCGCCGGAGAGGCCGACGGTGGCGAACGTCGAGTTGTTCGGCGAGCGCGCGCCGGAGTTGACGAGCGCGCCCGCGCCGGTCGGACCGGAGCCCGCGAGCGTCAGCCGCTCGCGTCCGAGCGTCAGGCCGTTGACCTCCAGCGCGCCGCCGCTCAGCACGGCGGTGCCCGAGCTTGCGGCGCCGGCGCCGTCCGCGCCGAGCGCGCCCGCGTTGCCGAGCGCGAGCGTGCCGCCCTGGACGACCGTCTCGCCGAGATGGGTGTTGGGAGCGGTGAGGCGCAGGACGCCGCTGCCGGCCTTCACGAGCGAGGCGCCGGCCGCGCCCGAGACCGTGCCGTAGAGCGAGCGGTCGGAGCCCGCGGGGATGTCGAGCGTGAGCGAGCCGCCGAGCAGCGCGGCGCTGCCGGTGTTCTGCGGATCGGACAGCACCGCGGGGCCCGCGCCGGATTTCACGATGCCGAGCTGGCCCGCGTTGTCGGTGACCGTTGCGGCGACCGTGAGCGTGGCGCCCGCGTTCTGGTTATCGAGCGTCAGGTTGGGCACGCGCGTGACGGCCGGCTGACCGACCGCGGTGTCCGCGATCTTCTCGTTGGAGAGGCCGTAGATCGGTTGGAACGGGTTAGCCGTGCCGCTGACGGTGCGGGACCGGAGCGTCAGGGTCGTGCCCGCCGGCACATAGCGGAGCACCAGCACGTTCGCGGCCATGTTGTTCGGATCGAAGGTGACGCTGGGCGGATTCGCGTCGGCCGGGTCAGAAATGAAGGTGAGCGTCTGGGTGCGCTGGGTCGTGCTGGGGAAACCGTCCCACGACCGGTTGAACAGGCGCAGCTCGTAGGTGGCCCCCGGCGTGAGGCCGGTCAGCATGGCGTTGGTGAGGGGCGCGCCTTCATACGCCATGTCGTTCAGCAGCGCGCGCAGCCCCGTGGCAGTGGGCGGAACCACGTTGGTCCAGTTGTTCAGCGTCGCGCCGCTGAACATGGCGTAGAAGTTGGTGAAGCCGTAGGTCATGCCGTCGGTGCCGAGGACGCTGCCGAAGCGGGTCGTCACGTTCGTGAACTGCAGGCCGTTGACCAGCGCGGCGTTGGTCATGGTGAGGTTGCCGAAGTCGATCAGGTGGGTGAAGACGCGGCCGCCCGCGCTGCCGATGCCGGTGGAGGCGTCGTCCGTCAGCCAATAGAAGACGGGCTGATTCACCGGCGTCTCGCCTGCGGCGGGCAGCCCCGGTGCCGAGACGGTGCCGTTGGTCACGGTGAGCGAGTGGCCGGTCGCCGCGATCTTCAAAAGCGGCGTGGCCAGCGTGTTGCCGTTCAGGTCGAGCAGGGCGGGATCGCCGGCCCAGTTCTGAAGCAGCGCGCCGAGCGAGGTGAGCGACTCGCCGACCGTCAGCAGACCGCCCGTGCCCTGGGTGTCGATGGCGGCCGTGCCGTTGGTGGACGGGATGCTGTACGGCCCGAGCGCGGGGATGCCGGCCAGCGTGTCCCCGGGCTGGGACGGCACCGTCGGCACCAGCGCCGTGAGCCCGGCGGAGGCGCTGTACGTGGCGGGGAAGCCGTTGACGATGATCTTCTTGGGAACGGCCCCTTCGGCGAGGTTGGCGGCGAAGATGCGCGTCGCATCGGTGCCGATGGCCGGCGCCGTGATCAGCAGCGTCGCGCTGTCCGACAGGTTCAGCGTGTTGACGGTGAGCTTGCCGGTGCCGGAGGCGGCAGGCAGGATGTCGAGCGCGACCACGCCGTTGCTGTTGATGTTCAAAGTCGGGACGCGCACGTCGAAGGCGGACGCCGCGCCGCTCTCGTTGAGCGTCAGGCGGACGGTGTTGTTGGCCGCCGGATAGGTGTTGACCGTCACCGTGCCGTTGCTGAGCGCGGCGCCGTCCGAGAGCGAGAGCGTGCTGCCCGCATAGAGCGTGAGCGTGCCCGTGCCGGTGCGCGCGCTGTCTTTCACGATGAGCGCGCCGCCCGGCGCCGTCGAGGAGGCCGGCGAGACAGAGAAGGAGCCCGACCCGAGCGCGGCGCTGCCGCTGAGAATGATGCGGGAGCCGGCCGCCGCTTGATGCGCGCCGGTAGAGCGCGAGGCGTCGCCCGTGAGGACGAGGGTGGATGAGCCGAGGCTGCGGAGCTCGCCCTTGATACTCACCTGGCCGTTGACCGTCACGGTCCCCTTGCCGTTGCTGTAGAGGTAGAGGTTGTTCAGGCTGTTGGTGATTAAACCGTTCAGCACGAAAGCACCCGCCGGGTCCTCGGGCTGGAAGGTGATGGCCTTTCCGGAGTTGAAGACGGAATCGACCATGCCGTTGATCGTCAACGCTCCCGTGCCCAGATTGTAGAAGACGATGTCGCGGCCGTTGCCGGAGTCCGTGCCGACGAGGATGTTCTTGTTGAGCGTCGCGGTGCCGCCGAGATAGCGGACCGAGGAGTAATAGGCGGCATAGCGGATGGCCGGGGCGTTGCCCAGTGCGGCGACGTCGCTGAACTCGAGCGTGGAGCCGCTGGACCCGCTGGTGGCCGTGAGCGCGATGGTGCCGGGGAAATCGTTGGCCGGGTTGTTGAGCACCACTTTGCCGACGCCGTTGTTCTCGAAGCCGGAGGTACCGGTGCCCGTCACCTTGGCGTTGATCGTCAGGGTCGTCCCGAGCGCGGGACGGAAGTCCGCGTGGTTGTCCCCCGAGCTGGTGGAGGGCGACAGCGTGCCGGGCCCGCCGATCGTGACGTCGGCGGTTGACGTAAGCACCTCGCTGCCGGTATTCGAGAGGCTGAGCGTCACGCCGGACTCGAGGGTGAGGGTCAGCGGCATGTAGATGCGCATCAGAGTGGCGCCGCTGTTGGCGGTCACGCGGACCGACGCGCTCGGCATGTTGGTGAAATAGACGTTGTCGCCGACCGCCGGCACCTTGAGCGACCAGTTGCCGGCATTGTTCCAGTCGTCGTTCACCGCGCCGGTCCACGTGGTGTCCGCGGCACGCACGCCCAACGCCGACACCGCCAGCCACACCGCCAAACACCGCCCCGTCCAACCGCTCATTGTTTTCATGCCCGATTCCTCATTTGCATGCGCCACCCGCAAATCGTGGACGCCTTTATCTGACACAACCTCAATCCACCAATATGACAAAAGTGTACGGTTTCTCTTGCCGGAAAGTCAAGCCGCCCCCTTGATGACGCCCGCCTTTGCGCTCCGCCGCGCTTGCTGGTATCATGGGAGCCACGCGCGGCGGAGCGGGCAGACGCACGCGGGACCGCGCGGCCAACGAAACAGGGGAGCGTGCCTCATGGGCAAACAGATGACGAGGATGGGGTGTTTCGCGCTTGCGGGCGCGCTGCTGCTGGCCGGAGCCGACGCGCGCGCCGAGCGGCTGAAGGCGCTGATCGTGGACGGACAGAACAACCACCAGGTGTGGCCCAAGTCCACGATCATGATGAAGCGCTATCTGGAGGAGACCGGGCTTTTCGAGGTCGAGATCGCCCGCACGCACTACCTCTGGAACTGGGAGCGCGAGGCCGCCTACCTGCCGCTCGCCGGCACCGGCCCGTACGAAGGCCTGAAAGAGCCCAAGCCCGACCCGTCCTTCAAGCCCGACTTCAAGCGCTACGCCGTCGTGATCAGCAACTTCGGCTGGAAGGCGGCCGACTGGCCCGAGGAGACGCGCCGCGCGTTCGAGGCCTACATGGCCGAGGGCGGCGCGCTGGCCGTGGTGCACGCCGCCGACAACAGCTGGCCCGCCTGGCCGGAGTTCAACAGGATGATCGGCCTCGGCGGCTGGGGCGACCGCTCGGAAAAGGACGGCCCCTACGTCTACGTCGACCGGGACGGGAAGCTCGTGCGCGACACCGCGCCCGGCAAGGCCGGCAAACACGGTCCGCAGAACGCCTTCGTGGTGACGGTCCGCGACCCCGCCCACCCGATCACCAAAGGTCTGCCCGACTTCTGGATGCACACCAAGGACGAGTGCTACTCCTTCCTTCGCGGCCCGGCCGAGAACATGACCGTGCTCGCCACGGCCTGCGACACGCCCGAGCTGAAAGCCGCGGGACGCAACGAGCCGATGCTGATGACGATCCAGTACCACAAGGGTCGCGTCTTCCACACCACCCTCGGCCACGACGACTACTCGTTCGAGAGCGTCGGCTTCATCACCACCTTCCTGCGCGGCGTCGAGTGGGCCGCGACCGGCCAGGTGACGATCCCCGTGCCGCCGGATTTCCCGAGCGCCGACAAGCCCTCCGCGCGCGCCTTCCCGCCGCTCGCGGCAAAACCGTAAGGGAGCCGCCCTGCGACGGACCGCTCGCAAGGCACGCGGACGGCTTGCTTGCGCGGAGCCGCGCATGAGGGTCAGAAACCTTGGCATGGGCAAGGATGCCCATGCCACATCCACCGACCGCTCATGCGCAAGAGCTCGCACGCCGGACACCCGCAAAAAGCCGGACTCGCGCCCCTTTCGCGGAAGCCTGCGGTTGTCTATGTCCCCGAGAATCCCCTATACTCTTGCTCCGCCATCCCGGCGAATCCGCTTCGCGCGGGGAGGCCCTCTTGAACGAACGGGAGATCGCGAATGCCTAGAGATCCGAGACCGAGCCCTCGCACCCTCACGCTGGCCGCGCTCGCTTGTGCCGCCAGCCTCTTGGCCGTCGCGGCGGGCTGCCGCAGCGGGCACGCCGACGCCCAGACGCTGACGCGCGTGGAGTCGCGCGAGTTCGGACGCACGCCCGAGGGCGAGACGGTGCGCCTCTTCACGCTGCGCAACGCGGGCGGCCTGACCGCGACGATCATGGAGCGCGGCGCGACGGTCACCGGGCTGACCGCGCCCGACCGCGACGGCCGCTTCGCGCGCGTGGTGCTGGGCGCGGACACGCTGGACGCCTATCTCGGCGGCTACTCCGCCGCCGCGTCCGTGATCGGCCGCGTCGCCAACCGCATCGCCCACGGCCGTTTCACGCTCGACGGCGTGAGTTATCAGGTGGCCACCAACCGCGGCCCGCACCACCTGCACGGCGGCAAGAAGGGCTTTGCCCAGGCGGTCTGGCGCGGCGAGGCGCTGCCGCCGCAGGCGCATGCGGCCGCGGTGCGCTTCCGCCACACGAGCCGCGACGGCGACGACGGCTTTCCCGGCACGGTCGAGGTCTCGGTGACCTACACGCTCACCGACGACAACGAGTTGCGGCTCGACTACGCGGCCACGACCGACAAGCCCACGCCGATCAACCTGACCAACCACGCCTACTTCAACCTCGCCGGCGCGGGCGATGTCTACGGCCACCTCGTGTGGCTCGCGGCCGACCGCACCACCGCCGTCGACGACCTCCTCATTCCCACCGGCGCGCTCGCCGAGGTCCGGGGCACGCCGCTCGACTTTACGACGCCCACGCCGATCGGCGCGCGCATCGCGCAGCTGACGCCCCCCTTCACCGGCTATGACCACAACTACGTGCTGCGCGGCGGAGGCAAGGGCCTGACGCTCGCGGCATGGGCTTACGAGCCGGCGAGCGGCCGCGCGGTGCAGGTCTTCACCACCGAGCCCGGCCTGCAGCTCTACACCGGCAAGCGCCCCTTCGGGCCGGACGGCAAACCTGCGGGCAACACTGCGGCCCTCAAGCACAACACCGTCTGCTTCGAGACCCAGCACTTTCCCGACGCGGTCAACCACCCCGCGTTCCCGTCGACCATCCTGCGCCCCGGCCAGGCCTTCGCCAGCACCACGGTCTACCGCTTCTCGGTGCAGCAGGCGAGCGACGCCGAAAAGCGGCTGACGCCGGGACGTTAGCCGAGATCCATAACGGAGGAAACCATGCTCACGAAAATCGCCCGGGCCGTCTTCTGCGGCCTCATGCCGTGCGTGTTGGCGGCCGAGACCGCCACACCTGAAGCCGAGCTGCGCCTGCCCGAGAACGACATTCTCTGGAAGGCCGTCAAAGACTACGTCGAGGTCGAGCCGGTTCCGGAATACCGGCACGCGTCCGAAGCGGCGCGCGAAGCCTTCCGCGACATCAAGTATGGCGTGCGCATCCACTGGGGACTGTACGCCATCAAGGAGTGGAAAGAGAGCTGGACGTTCCTGACCGCGACCCCGGAGGAGCGCCAGGCCTATCAGGAGCTCTACAAGACGTGGAACCCGACCGGGTTTGACGCCGAGGCGTGGATGCGGCTCTTCAAGGAGAACGGCGTGAAGATGTTCGCCTTCACCGCCAACCACCTGGACGGCTTCAGCATGTTCGACACCAAGACCCGGATCAAGCAACGCGTGAACTGGACCGCCCCGGGCGGGCCGAAGATCGAGGCCTGCAATCTGGCGTACAGCATCATGGAGACGCCGTTCAAGCGCGATGTCGTGCGCGAGCTCACCGACGCCGGACGCAAGTACGGGCTGAAGATCGACCTCTATTTCTCGCATCCGCAGTGGTACGACGCCGACTTCCGTCCCTACTGCTACCACCCGCTGCAGACGCCCGGCTCGCGCGACCACCCGGAGCTCTACGCGAACACCTTCGCCGCGAAAGAGAGCAAGAACGCCATCCTTGCGCCCGACCCGACGCCGGAGGAGGAGGCGCGCATGCTCCAGCGCCACCGCCAGCAGCTCACGGAGCTGCTCACCCGCTACGGCAAGCTCGACATGGTCTGCCTGGACATGTGGCTGGGCAAGAAGATCTGGCCGCAGACGCGCGAAACGATGCTGGCGCTGCGCAAGCTCCAGCCCGACGTGATGTTTCGCGCGCGCGGCATCGGCAACTACGGCGACTACTACACGCCCGAAGGCTTTGTGCCCGGCAGCAAGGAGAACACCGCCCTGCCTTGGTTCGTGATTTATCCGCTGGGCAAGGGCTTCTCCTACCGCGGCGCCTCCGACCGCTTCAAAGGCGGCGGCTGGATCGTCACCAATCTGGTGGACGCGGTGTCGAAGGGCGGCAATTTCATGGTCGGGATCGGACCCGACGCAAACGGCACGTTCCCCGCCGAAACCGTCCAGCAGCTGCAGGACGCGGGCGCCTGGCTGAAGGTCAACGGCGAGGCGATCTTCGCCACCCGTCCCTATCTGCGCTGGCGCGAGGGCCAGGATATCCGCTTCACGCGCACCAAGGACAAAAAGTTCGTCTATGCGATTACGCTCGGATGGCCGGGCGAAAAATTCCGCAGCCGGATGGTGAAGCCCAAGGCCGGTTCCGCGGTCCGCCTGCTGGGCCATGACCGCGACCTCGCGTGGCGGATGGACGGCGACACCCTGGTCATCGACCTGCCCCCGGCGCTACAAGGTTCGCCCGCCCGTCCGGCCTATGCCTTCAAAGTCGAATCGGAGCCGTGGGAAACGTTCGCGTCATCCCTGCCCGACGATCCACCGCCAGCCGCCAGCACGGGGAAGGCCGGAAAATAACGACTCCCGCGTGCGTGAGGCGGACGGCTCAGTCATCCAGGAACGGCTTTGAGTTTCAAACCGAGGGCATCGAAGACTTTCAGAACCGTTGCAAGTTCTGGGTTTCCCTCTCGGGATAAGGTTTTATACAAGCTCTCACGGCCAAGTCCGGTTTTCTTGGCGATCTTCGTCATGCCCTGGGCGCGTGCAATATCACCCAGTGCGGCGGCTATCAGGGCCGAATCGCCCTCTTCGAGCGCGCAAGCCATATAAGACGCCATGTCTTCTTTTGTTTTCAGATGATCAGCCGCATCCCACACAGTTGTTTTTGTTTTCATGCTCTCCTCCTAAACGCATCTCGAAAGGGCAATAGCCTTCTGGATATCCTTCGGCTGTGTCCGCTTATCACCACCTGCGAGCAACACGACAAGCGTCTTTCCTTTTTGAATAAAATAGATGCGATATCCCGCTCCGTAATCGATGCGGAGTTCGGATACCCCTTCGCCCACCGGCTTCACATCTCCAAAATTTCCGAGGGAAAGACGACGAATTCGAATCAGGATGCGTGTTTTCGCCATTCTGTCCCGAAGATGCTCAAACCAGCAGGAATAGTCATCTGTCTGACGCACCTCAACCATGGCAATAGTGTATCACATGGGATACGATGCGTGAAGTCCGGTTTTGGGTTTTTCGGGCGATGGTGGGACGGCGCGTCAGCGCCGTTCCTCTCCACCACCTTGTTGGGTCTGTTCTTTTCTTCTGGTCATGATGACTCCGCAGAGACTCGTAGAGAGAGTGTTTGAAACCGGTGCGTACTTCGGGTCGTCGTGCTCAAGGGGATTGGTCTCCGCCCACTCCACCATGATATTCTGCTTTCCAACATGGCCTGATTCCAGTGCCCACTTAGCAGTTTGTGCGTCGACGCTATCGTATTCTCCCGTGTCTCCAATCATGATGACTCTGCCGACGTGGGCGCCGTCGTGAAGATCAACCCTCACGATATCGCCAAGCATTACGGTCTGACCGTCCTCGTATTTCATGTTCTGGTCCCAACGTCAGCGGCCTCCAACCACCGAAGCCTAAGGCGTACGGTGGTTGGGACCTTGGTTAGCTACTCCCGGTGTTTCTCAAAGCCTCAATTGCAGCCATGGATTCTGCAAACCGCTGGATACTCGACTCCAGACTCAAATTGGGTTTGTTCTTTACGAAATCCTGCCATGAAGGGATGTAATCCTGCATGACCATTGTTCCATTTTTCTTGTCAAGAAATGCAATGGCTGCCATGCAGTCGGATTGATCAAAACAAAGCTCCTTCTTCTTCAAATAATAATCGAGATATCGCTTCAGGTATTGAAGCGATGCCTCCGAGTTGAATGCCGCTAATGCAATACAGTATCCCGATGCCGCATAGCAGACATCGCTTCGAAGAAGAAGATTGCCAATTTGGGTTTCGAGATTTCTGAATTCTCTGATGGCGGCAAAATAACCACCGACAATGCGTGGTCTCCAATTGAATTCGGCAAGCAATTGCCGCGTGATGACTGCGTTGATCTCAGCATGAAGCTTCGCGTAGTATTCACGGAAAACATCATCACTTGGACTGGTCATGTAAAAGGGTGTAACCCACTTAAGACAGAATTCTTTCGAAAGCGTGTTTTCAGTAACGGGGACAGAAAGATCCGAGAAAGGTCCCTTGTGCCAGACTGTTGCTCCAGCAGAGTGAGCGAAGATTGCTTTGAGTAGGCTCTTCATTGTCGTTCAGCTAACGTCGGCAGTCACCAACAGCCAGGAGCCGAAGGCGCACGACGGTTCGGGGCGGCCTTGTTGGAAACAGTCGCCCCTTCTTTTTGAGATTGTCGAAGGGGTTAGAAATCAGCCCCCTGATCAGCCACCTTTCTTTTCACAATCTCTACTGTGTTTATGCATCTACTCCTTGTTCCTCTCATCAGCATTAGTGAGCGTTATAAAGAAAAAGACCTGCCGGTCATTTTCTTTTGATCCCGCCTTGCCTTGGAATACCGTAGTTGATCCATGGCACACACTCACGTTGATAGCAGCGTCTTGGTGATTGACCAACGGGGCTCCAATCGGAAGGTGTTGCCTGTCTGATCGATCATCCCTCTCCAAGAGTTCCCTGCGAACCAACTCAAGACACATGCGTACCCTGTCCCCATCAATGGAGGGGGTTACAGAAATTCTGGTCATTGGTCCTTCAATTGATTTCACTTTGTATTGATCGTCTTTTTCGCGGTCAATATAGTGCATCATATTTCCGCCAGTCGTAAGCACTGTTTTCAAATCGTATTGCAGAATGCTTGACATGCGGGCTAGTTTGTTCGCCCCAATATCAATGGAGTTCAGCTTGTTTTCAATCGGCAACATATCATTCGCTGAAATAAATGCTACCACTTCAAATGGTTTAGAGTTTGTTATGTTCCCGTCAAAACAACCGAAAAACAAATTGCTTACAGAACTTGATTCTACCTCCACAACTGAAACATCGGCCCGGATGCAAGGGGCGGCAGTGGGTGTTGTTGCTAGCGCGTCAACGACTAACAGTAGGGAAACTAGAATCGCCATTAATCCTGAAATATTCGGTGGTTTCATGTTTTCCCTTCAACGTTTTCTGGCCGAACTTGTCTTTCGCTGGCCACCAGTCGAACCATGCAGTAACTTTTTCATAAAAAACTGAACCTTTCAAGCCCGGACGCAACTAAATGGGTAACAAGTTGGCTTTTCATGGGGATTCCGGTGATTGGGACATGTTGGCCTAATATGGGTCTGGGCGCGGAGAAGGCCCGCCGGGAACAGCTACGCCACTTGTCTTTTCGTGGTTTTTCCACATGTTAGGACAACTGGCTATGCTTTCAACAATGCCGGTCGCGACGGCGGAAGGCTGTCTGCAGGCGCGCCTGCGCACAGGGCAAACGGAGCGGGACGAGGACTGGCAGGTGGAATAGGCCCAGAGGGAAACGGGAGGGATTGTGGCCTGCGGCGAAAGCGGGTTTAATCGCCGCATATTCTGCGGCGATTAAGCGGGGGGGGCGCGCTTTGCGTGTCCCCCGCTCATGGCCTGTCGGCGGGATCGGCGTCCGTGAGCCGGCTGATCCAGTCGAGGATCAGGGCGAAGCCGAAGCCGGTGAAGAGGCTCCACAGGGCGAAGCTGGGGATGAACTTCACCCTCTGGATGAAGGTGTCCTGGATATCGCCCGCGGGATTGGCGCCGATCAGCATCACGACGCTGAACAGGAAGAAGGCCAGGAGGCAGACCGCCCCCCACGCGCGCCAGGGGCCCCGGAAGCGGGAGAGGCCGGCCACGGGCACGAGCGCGGCCAGCGAGAACGGCAGCAGGAATTGCCGGCCGAGAAGACCGGCATACCAGCCGAGCTGACCAAGAAAACGCGCCGATCCCACATCGGCCGGAACGAGGCGTTCGTACTGGCCCCGCGCGAGGACGTGCAGGAAGCCGGGCCACGTCCGGGCGTCGCCGAACTGCATGGGCGCGGCCCCCTCGGCCGCGAGCGGCAGATACGCGTAGGCCGCCGCTCCGGCGGCCATGATGCCGACCATCCCGAGCGCCGTGCGTCCGGCTGCCGACAGGCGCAGCGGGAGGGCGATCCCGAGAACGCACGAGGCGCCGACCGCGATCCCGAGCCAAGGTCCGGCCACGCCCATGCGCAGCAGAACACAGGGCAGCAGCCAGAGGAACGCGTGGCAGAGACAGAACGCGCGGCAGAGCCGCGGCTCGGCGAGGAGCAGCGCGAGGATTCCGCACGGCAGCAGCAGGAGCGTGAGGTGCGACTGGGCCAGGCTCAGCGCAAAGGCCGCGGCGAGGCCGAAGGCGGTGCGCCGGCAGGGGCGTAGGAGCCATGCGAGCGCGGCCGTCAGGACGAGCAGGAGGCCGAACAGCGTGAGCGTGTGCGTCTCCGTGATGACGGACTGCGACCACAGCGCGTGGCTGACCGCAAAGAGGAGACCGGCGGCCACGGCCGCGGCAAAGGCCTTGGGCCCCGCTTCCGCCGGCGGCCGGGTGATGGCGCGTCCGGTGCGGGCCACGAGCAGTGCGACCAGTCCGCAGGAGAGCGCGCCGAAGACCGCGGACATGAGGTTGGTCGCCCAGGCGGGATTCGGCACGCCGCGATAGCGGACGAAGCCGAAGAGCGTGACGAAGCCCTTGGCGAGCAGATGCCAGAGGGGATAGCCGGGCACGCGGCCGATGCCCAGGTGCTGCCCGGCGACCGCGAAGGCACCGGACTGCTCCAGCGTCACGGAGGGCGCGAGGGTGGCGAGGTAGACCGTCAGCGCGATGCAGGCGACGAGCCCGGCTGCGGTCCAGTCAGTTCGGTTGAAAACGCGATTGTCAGATATGAGGTCCGTCGTGAGCTCCGGTTCCGGCGTGCAGGCCCACCCCAGGAGGGCGACCCGAAGGCCGCTTGCAGAAACCACCGCTTCCGCACCTGCACGTTCGTGTACATATACCACGCGCCCACTCGGGACGCAAGGGGTCTTGTGAACGGGTTGTTGGTGTACAGGCAAGGGGTGCGCGTTTGAGAAGCACGACGCTCTCCTGTTCGTCGCTGTGCGCGTAGCGGCCACGCGGTCTGGCGCGTCTCGCCGGACGTCTGTGGCGGGCCCTTTCTGGACGGTCGGCCCCCGCGGCGCCGGCCACCGCCCCATTCAGCTTGGCGCCCGAAAACGTATCCTGACGGGCGTAAACAGAGGTCCCCTCGCTTCTGAGACTCAAGAGCCCGCAAAGAGAGCGCGGGACTGCTTGAAGCCGACGGTTCCGGCCGTGCGAGACACGGAGGGCAGGCCGACGGTTCTGGCGGGCGTAGAAGCGAAGAGGCTTTCCGCGCCCGCAGGCTGGAGCAGCCTTTGTTCCGAACCGCGCGAGTCTCCGGGGCCCTCGAGCATAAAAAGAAACGGGCGGGAGGCCTCAAGCCCCACGCCCGCTTCGCATCGCATCCGTCAAAGTCGCGCCTCAGTCGATATAAGGCGGCGGGAACGGAACGGCGTCAACCGGCGGCGTCCAGAGGCCCTGGGCGTACTTGGCCGAGAGGCTCTTGTTGTACTTCATCGACCACGAGCCGTAGGCGACCGTGGGGACCGAAGTGGACGACTCCCAATCGCAAGCCGGGTAGGCCACGGCGTACTCGCCGTCGCTGCACTGCTCGGAGCAGTACGGCGGCTCCATGTAGCCCAGCATGCTTCCGCTCATGCTCTTGAGCAGGCCGGCGTCGTCGAACTTGCCCTGGCCAGCAGCGGCAAAGGTCTCGTACATGCTGTCCGAATAGATCGAAAAGATGCCTTCCGCGTCGGTGCCATTTTTGCCGATCGCGTTCAGGAACATCCAGTACGGCACGCCGTAGATCTCCGCGCCGCTCTTCTTCTCGGTGGCATAGAACGTGGCGTTGCGGAGGAAGTTCGTGCACTCGCACTCGCACGAGAAAATATAGCCCTTGAAGCTCTTCGAGCCCGAGGCGCGGTAGCAGAGATCCGCGCAGTCGCCCGAGTAGGACTTGCCCACCGTGGTCTTGAGGCTGGCCTTGAAATCATACACCAGCGAGCAGTTCGAGACCTCGGGGTCCGAACACTGCGCGAACGCGCCGCCGACGATCATCGCCGCGGCAGCCAACAGCATCTGTTTCTTCATGAATGGTCCTCTTGTCGTCCTGTTTTGTTTTCACGAGCCACTCAACCCCGTTTGCCCACAAACGGACAACGGCATTTGAGTGGAGGGACTGTATCATATTATATACGCCACGCCAAGAGGAGAGCGCGGCGAGCCCTGTGCCGGGTCACGGCCTTTTCCGGTGATCCCGCAAGCGGCGCGAGCGCCCTCTTTTGCCTCGCCCCTGTTGGCCAAAGGACAAACGTGCGGGCACAAAAAAACAGCGGCGGGAACAAGCCCGCCGCCGTCGAGAGTCCGTCTTACACGGAAGGCTTCTCAGCCCTCGTTGCCGTTTGTGTAGGCATACGGCGGGACCCAGAGGCCCTGCGAGTACTTGCTCGAGAGGCTCTTGTTGTACTTGATGGACCAGCTGCCGAAGGCCGGCGTCGGGATGCCAGAGACTTCCTGCCAGGAACATGCGGGATAGGCGACCGCAAGCTCGCCGTCGCTGCACTGCGCTGAGCAGTACGGCGGATTCAGATAACCCGCGAGGTCGCCGCTCATGCTCTTGAGCAGTCCGGCGTCATCGAACTTGCCATGGCCGGCCGCGAACAGGGTGCCGCCGTAGCCGCCGAAGTACACAAACCCTTCCGCGTCGGTGCTATTTTTGCCGATCGCGCTCAGGAACTGCCACATAGGCGACCCGAAGAGCTCGGTGTCGCTCTTCTTGTCGTACAGGTAGAACGTCGCACCAGACATGAAGTTCGTGCAATCGCACGTGCAGGCGTAGATGTAGCCCTTGAAGCTCTTCGAGCCCGTGGCGCGGTAGCAGAGGTCCTCGCAGTCACCCGAGTAGGCCTTGCCCACCGTGGTCTTGAGGCTGGCCTTGAAGTCATACACCAGAGAGCAGTTCGTGACCTCGGGGTCCGAGCACTGCGCGAACACGCCGCCGACGATCGTCACCGCCGCGGCAATCAGCATCAGTTTCTTCATGAGTACTCCTTAATGATCGTCCTGTTTACAGGAACAACACACATGACGTTTGCCCACAATGAAGCAGCGCCATTTGTATAAATTTATCACATGTGCCATCGCCTGACAACTGCATAAATGGGGTGCCGCGATAGGCGCAAAAAGAGCGGAGAACCGAGGTTCTCCGCTCTTCGCATCGCTCCGGCTACGCGCAGGTGCCGGCGCTGTCACTCACGCGGTCCGATCAGGGCTGGTTCGTATAGGCCGGAACCGGCGGGACCCAGAGGCCCTGCGAGTACTTGCTCGACAGGCCCTTGTTGTATTTCAGCGACCAGCTGCCGAAGGCGGGGGTCGGGATGCTCGGGGCTTCCTGCCAGTAACAGGCGGGATAGGCCACGGCGTACTCGCCGTCGCTGCACTGCTCGGCGCAGTACGGCGGCTCCATGTAGCCCGCGAGGTTGCCGCTCATGCTCTTGAGGAGGCCATTGTCCTCGAACTTGCCGTGGCCGGCCGCATAGAACATCGCATAATAGCTGGAGATCACAAACAGGCCTTCCGCGTCCGTGCTCTTCTTGCCGATCGCGTTGAGCATCATCCAATACGGCACCCCGTAAATCTCTTGGCCGCTTTTCTTCTCAACGGCATAGAGCGTGGCGGCGTAGAGGAAGTTCGTGCACTCGCAGTCGCACGCGTAGATGTAGCCCTTGAAGCTCTTCGAGCTTGTATCGCGGTAGCAGACGTCCGCGCAGTCGCCCGAATACGCTTTGCCCTTCGTCGTCTTGAGGCTGGCCTTGAAGTCATAGACCAGCGAGCAGTTCGAGACCACCGGGTCCGAACACTGCGCGAAAGCGCCGCCGACCACCATCAGGGCCGCGGCAAACAACATGAGTGTCTTCATGAATACTCCTTTTTTGCGGTTTGGATTCGGTTGAGGTCCGATGTGTTGCCCGTACCGATCTCGTCAGTTGGGTATTAAACACCTTGGAGCAACCGCTGACAACATAAAAATGAAAAAAGCGGGAGACCGAAGTCTCCCGCTTACCTTCGCAATGCGAATTGATCCCGACTGAATTACAGAACCGGGGCCCACTCAGGAACCCAGGTGCCAGCCGAATACTTGGCCGACAGGCTCTTGTTGTACTTCAGCGAGAAGGTGCCATACGCAACCGTCGCGACATCATAGTCCGAAGCGAAATCGCAGGCCGGATAAGCGACGGTGGGCTCGCCATCAGCGCACGAAACTTCGCAAGCAGGACCCGGCAGCGAGCCGACGATGTTGCCGCTGATGCTCTTCAGCATGCCCAGCTTGCCATCGAACGTGCCGAAGCCGCCAGCCGTGAACGTGCCCTGCGCGAAAGCGACGTCGAACAGACCTTCAGCGTCCGTGCTGTTCTTGCCGATCGCGTTGAGGAACGCCCACACCGGCACGCCGACGTAGACTTCGTCCGCCTTCTTGTCGTAGGCCAGGAGGGTCGCGGTCATGAACGCGTCGCAACCGCACTCGCAGTCATACAGATAGCCCTTGAGGGAGACGCTGGACTTCGCACGGTAGCAGAGGTCTTCGCAGTCACCCGAGGCAGCCTTGCCGACGGTCGTCTTCAGGCTGGCCTTGAAGTCATAAACCTGCGAGCAGGTTCCCTCGACAGGATCCGAGCATTGAGCGTATGCGCCACCCACGATCGTCATCGCGGCAGCAATCATCATCAACTTCTTCATGAGTACTCCTTTGTTGTTTCTCTTTTTGTTGCCACCGGGCGACTCCAAACCATCGCTGGTGACTCCAAAAACGGTGTAACTTTAGCACAGTCGCAGCCGTGCTGTCAACGTGCGAAGGGAAAAATCTTCGCCGAGGCGTCCGGGCACCCGCCCGAGCCCCGATGGGTTCGTAAAAAAGAACGGGGACTTTTTATCAAATCCGTCCGTGTGAAGCAAGCCGGAAGCGTGCGGCCGATTTTTGAAGCCTGAAAAGCGTTGACGCCGACTCCGGCTCCTGTATGATATATTGAATAAAGGTGAGTTGTGTGAGGCCACGGACCGGATCGACAGGGGGGGATGCTCGCATGAAACGAGTTTGGATGCCGATCATGCTCGGCTTGGGGGTGCTCAGCGGGTTCGCCGCACCCGAGCCCAAGGCCGCGCTTTTCGAAGAGGCCAAGGTCGCGTCGCCGGAAACACCGATCGACATCGCCGTGTTCCCGGCCTTGGCCCGCAAGGGGATCCGACCCGCCTACTGTTCCGACGCCGTTTTCCTGCGCCGCGCCTATCTGGATGTGATCGGCACGCTCCCCACCGCCGACGAGGCGCGCGCCTTCCTCACCGACCCCTCGCTCAACAAGCGGCGCGCGCTCGTGGAGCAGCTGCTGGAGCGCGACGAGTTCGCCGACTACTGGGCGATGAAGTGGAGCGACCTGCTGCGCATCAAGGCCGAGTTCCCCGTGAACCTCTGGCCCAACGCCGCCCAGGCCTATCACCGCTGGCTGCGCGCCTCGCTGCGCGACAACAAGCCCTACGACCGCTTCGTGCGCGAGCTACTCACCTCGAACGGCAGCAACTTCCGCGTCGGGCCCGTCAACTTCTACCGCGCCATCCAGGACCGCACACCCGAAGGCATCGCCACGGCCGTCGCCCTGACCTTCATGGGCACGCGCGCCGAGAACTGGCCCTCGAACACGCTGGCGGGCATGGCCGTGTTTTTTTCGCAGGTCAGCTACAAGCCGACCCGCGAGTGGAAAGAGGAGGTCGTCTACTGGAACCCGGACAAAGGGTTCACGGCCCCCACCAACGGCGCGCCGGCCGCCGCCGCGGCCAAGCCGCTCGTCGGGCTCCTGCCCGACAAGACCAAGGTCACGCTCGCGCCGGACCGCGACCCGCGCGAGCTTTTCGCGGAGTGGCTGATCTCGCCGAAGAACTACTGGTTCTCCGCCAACATCGTCAACCGCATCTGGTCGTGGCTCATGGGCCGCGGCATCATCCACGAGCCGGACGACATCCGCCCCGACAACCCGGCGAGCAACCCTGCCCTGCTCGCGCTCCTGCAGCGCGAGTTCATCAAGAGCGGCTTCAACGTGAAGCACATCTACCGCCTGATCCTCACCTCGCGCGCCTACCAGCTCTCGTCGGTCTTCCCCGCCGAGAAGATGGAGCAGGCCGCCCCGCTCTTCGCCTACTACCCCCTGCGCCAACTGGACGCCGAAGTGCTGATCGACGCCATCAACAAAATCACGGGCACCTCGGACCTCTACACCAGCGCCATCCCCGAGCCGTTCACCTACATCCCGGCCAACAAGCCCGCGATCGCCCTGCCGGACGGCTCCATCACCAGCCCGTTCCTCGAGCTGTTCGGCCGCCCCGCCCGCGCCACGGGCCGCGAGAGCGAGCGCGCCAACCGCCCCAACGCCTCGCAGCGCATGCACCTCTTGAACTCGAGCCACATCCAGCGCAAGCTCGAAACCGGCCCCGCCCTGAAGGCGGTCCTCAGCCCCACCCGCAAGCCCAAGGAGATGATCGAGGAGCTGTACCTCACGATCCTCTCGCGCTTTCCCACGGAGGCCGAGACCGCCAAGGTTGAGGCCTACATGAAGTCCGGCATCGTGAAGGGCGGCGAGGCCGGTGTCGACCTCGCCTGGGCCCTGATCAACAGCGACGAATTTCTCTACCGGCACTAGGCGGCGCCGCGCGCGCCCCTCGACCCGCGGCCCGCAGCCGCACCGACCCGGCTTTTTGAGGAGGACAAGACCATGAGCAAACAGTTCAGACTGACCCGTCGCGAAGCGTTACGGCACGGCCTTTTCGGCACTGCGGGCGTCCTGCTCGCCGACCGCCTGAACAGCCGCGCCCTGGCCGATGCGCAGCCCGCCAAGGCCGCGCCCAAAGCCAAGGCCAAATCGGTCATCCAGGTCTTCCTCTGGGGCGGCATGTCCCACACCGACACCTGGGACCCCAAGCCCGACGCCGGCTACGACTACACCGGACAGTTCAAAGAGGTGATCCCCTCCAACGTGGACGGGGTCCGGCTCGGCGCGCTCTTTCCCCAGCTCGCCAAGCAGGCCGACAAATTCTCGATCGTCCGCAGCATGACCCACCGCAACAACGGTCACGAGACCGCCGCCTACCTGATGCAGACCGGCCACCTCCCGGGCGAGCGGCTGGCCTACCCGTGCATCGGCGCGATCTTCGCCCTGCTCAAGGGCTACAACGCCGGCTACAAGGGGCTGATCCCGCCGTACGTGGTGCTGACCCAGCCGCAGGGCCGCTTCTCCGAGGCGGGCTTCCTGGGCTCGCGCTGCAAACCCTTCGCCACCGGCGGCGACCCCAACGCGGCGCGCTTCGAGGTCGAGGGCGTCATCGCGCGCGGCATCACGGACCAGCGGCAGAACGCCCGGCGCGATTTCCTCAAATCCATGAACACGCTCGGCAGCGCCCAGCCCGACAACCCCGAGATCAAGCTCGCCCGCGAGTGCGAACAGACCGCCTACAACCTGATCCTCGGCGAAGGCAAGGACGTGTTCGACCTCTCCAAAGAGGACACGAAGCTGCGCGACCGCTACGGCCGCCACACCTTCGGACAGGACTGCCTCGCGGCCCGACGCCTCGTCGAAGCCGGCGTGCCCTATGTCACCATCAACTACCCCGGCGGCTGGGACACCCACTCCAACCACTTCGCCACCATGAACCGCCAGTGCCCGCAGCTGGACCAGGGCCTCGCGTCGCTGCTGCAGGACCTCGCCGACCGCGGCCTGCTGGAGAGCACCGTCGTCTGGTGCTGCGGCGAGTTCGGCCGCACGCCGAAGGTCGACTGGCAGCCGCCCTGGAACGGCGGCCGCAACCACTACGGCAACGTCTTCTCCGTGCTCGTCGCGGGCGGCGGCTTCAAAGGCGGCCAGACCGTCGGCTCCTCGGACACCAAGGGCGAGGAGGTCAAGGACCGGCCGGTCTATCCGATCGACCTGCTGGGCTCCATCTACGAGCTGGCCGGCATCGACGCCGACGCCAAGCTGCCCCACCCCGAGGGCGTCGACGCCCGCGTCTTGCCCGCCTCGACGGAAAAGGGCTACCAGGCCGCAGGCCGCCTGAAAGAGATCATGTGAAACGCGCAGCGCCGAACCCCCGCGCGCCGGCGCCGCGGCTCAGACCCGCGGCGCCCGACGCGGCGCGTTCAGCACAGAAAATGAGGTCGCACCCGATGAATCGACACGCCAGCCGAACCCCCGCAAGCCTGCTCTTCTCCTCGCTCCTGCTCCTCTTCGCCGGCGCCGCCCGCGCGCAGAGCTACATCGGCTTCGTCTATCCGGCGGGCGGACAGCAGGGCACCACCTTCCGCTGCACGCTCGGCGGCCAGGGGCTCGAGGGCGTGGAGGGCGTCTCGGTCTCAGGCCCGGGCGTCCAGGGCTGCGTGCTCGAATACAACAAGAAAATGAACCCGCAGGAGATGCAGCTGCTGGGCGAGCAGATGCGCGAGCTGAAAGCCATCCCGGCCCAAAAGCGCGACACCTCCGTCTCCAACCTCATCACGCGCCTCGAGAAATTCATCGAGGAGTACGTGCAGCAGCCGCAATGCGACTCCATCGCCAACCTCGTCATCGCCGAGATCACGATCGACCGAAATGCGCCCCCCGGCCCGCGCGAGATCCGCCTCTCCACCCCGCGCGGCCTCTCCAACCCCATGGCGTTCCACGTCGGCCAGCTGCCGGAGGTGGCGGGCGAGCCGCTCCCCACCAGCCACAAGCAGATCCTCGGCAAAGAGGCGCAGAGCCTGCGCAAACGCAAGCGCGAGCCCGCCAAGGACAAGGACGGCATGATGGGCATGGAGATGATGCAGATGTCCATGAGCATGGCCGGCCCCGGCGCGCAGAGCGACGTCGACGACGACGAGGTCACCGTGCGCCTGCCGTGCACGATCAACGGACAGATCGCCTCGGGCACCGTCGACCGTTTCCGCTTCGCCGCCCGCCGCGGCCAGCGCCTCGTGATCACCACGCAGGCGCGCACCCTGGTCCCCTACATGGCCGACGCCGTGCCCGGCTGGTTCCAGCCCGTGCTCGTCCTGTGCAACGCCAAGGGCGACGAGATCGCCTACAACGACGACTACCGCTTCAAGCCGGACCCCGTGCTGCTCTGCGAGATTCCCCAGGACGGCGAGTACATCCTCGCCATCCACGATTCGATCTTCCGCGGCCGCGAGGACTTCGTCTACCGCATCACGATCGGCGAGCTGCCCTTCATCACCTGCGCCTTCCCCCTCGGCGGCCAAGCCGGCGTCGCCGCCACCGTCGACGTCAAGGGCGTCAACCTGACCGAGACGCAGCTGCTGCCGGCCACGAAGAATTGCGAGCCCGGCGTCTACCCGCTCACCGCGCGCGGCAAAGGCGGTCTCTTGTCCAACCCCATCCCGTTCGCTCTCGACGCCCTGCCCGACGGCCTGGAAAGCGAGCCCAACAACACCCCGAAGCACGCGCAGCGCCTCACCCTGCCGATCATCGTCAACGGCACCATCGGCATGCCCGGAGACCAGGACGTCTTCGCGTTCGAGGGCAAAGCGGGACAGGAGTTCGTGGCCGAAGTCTCCGCGCGCCGCCTGGATTCGCCGCTGGACGCGATCCTCAAGCTGAGCGACGCCAAGGGCACCTGCCTGGCGCTCAACGACGACCAGGAAGACCTCGGCTCGGGCCTCAACACGCACCACGCCGACTCGTTCCTGTCGGTCAAGCTCCCGGCCGACGGCACCTATACGCTGGCCCTCGGCGACACGCAGCACAAGGGCGGCGAAGCCTACGCCTACCGCCTGCGCCTCAGCCCGCCGCAGCCCGACTTCGCCCTGCGCGTCGTGCCGTCTCGCGCCGTCATGCGCGCCAAAGATGCGGCCGCCGTCTCCGTGCACGCCATCCGCCGGGACGGCTTCACCGGACCGATCAGCTTCCGGATCAAGGACCCCGCCTGCGGATTCAGCGTCAGCGGCGGACCGCTCACCGGGACGCAGACGGTCGCGCGCCTCACGATCAAGACCACGCTCGCCGAAACGGAAGATCCCGTCCCGATCGTGATCCAAGGCGTGTCGACGAATGCCGGCGTGGCCCTCGTGCGCGACGCCGTCTCCGCCGAAGACCGCATGCAGGCCTTCCTGTGGCGCCACCTCGTGCCCGCCCAGGAGTTCGCGGCCTTCGTCTATCCGCCCTCCGCCACGCCCGAGGAGCCCAAGAGGCGCGGCCGCAAAGGCAAGAAGTAGGCGCAACGCGCAAGGGTCGGGCCGCCTCGTCAATTGTGCGGCGGGTCCGGAGACCCGGCCCAACCGCTTTCTGGACAACGGCCAGGCTTCCCCTTTATCCGCGCGGGAAACGCCATGGAACGGCCGCTCTAGGCACCGGGCTGAACCCGCCCACCCGCGCCGAAGAGGCCTTCGCCGCCAGCCGCACCGCCCTTGGCGGCCGACGCCCTACGGCGAGACCTCGCATTCTTTGACCTTGCGGTCGTAGAAATCCTGCAGGATCAGGCCGCGGTCCAGCAGCTCTTTCAGCTCTTTCAGCCGGCGCTCCACCTGCTGCTTCGTGAACTTCGGCTTTGTGGCCGCGATCACGTCCTTCACCTCGGCCTCGGTGAGCGCGCGGGGGAAAATCACCACCTCGTCGATGGCGCCTTCGAACGCGGCCTCTTTTTCCTTCGCCGAAGGATTCGAGCGGTTCATGCCGAGCGTCAGCGGCTGGCCCGCCGCCCCGACCTCGCCGCGCCAGGCCGCCGTCTGCTGCTGGAGGATGCCGTCCACATAGAGCTTCAGGGTCTCGCCGTCATAGGTCACGGCCGCATGGTGCCAGGCGTTGTCCGCCACCGCCGCGTCGCTGAAACACTCGTGTCCGCACACCGTGGCGGCGAGCTTGCCCTTGCGGCCGCCGGAGCTCTGCGGCTGCGGCTTGCTGTCGCCCGCGGCCAGACGCAGGGCATAGCCGCTGTCGGCCCGCTTGTCGAACAGCGTGCGGTCCGGCCATTCCACTTTGGGCGTCCTGAGCCACACGCAGAAGGTGACCCGCGGGCTGTCGAGCAGCGGATTCGCGGGAACCTCGATGTAGCTGTTCTTGCCGGTGAACTCGCACCCGCCGTTCAGGCGGCCGGCCGAAGCGAAGCGCACGCCGTTCACGCGCCCGTTGTTGTTGCTGCCGGTCACGTCCGGCAAGATCGTGCCGTTGGTGCGGAACTCGTCGCACGAAAAACGGAGCACCGCGCCCGGCGGCATGTCCGCCGCCGCCACGCCCGCCCAAGCCGCAACCACAAGCCCGTAGAACAGTCGTTTCATCCGCGCACCCCCAAGGTTGCCGAACAGCGTAGCAGGTTCAGGGTTTGCGTGACAAGGGACAAGTTGACGTCGGACACTGAAGAGCCTTGTGCACGGCACCTCCCCTTCATATAATCCTGAAATGAGAATTTTTGTGAAGCAGACCTCGGTTTTCTTGAGCTGGTTGGATGAGAACCGGTTCCGGTACGCGGTGCTCTGGGGCCTCGACGACAACGAGGGCGCGCCCGGCTCAAAAAAAGCCGTCCCCCTCTGTATCCTGGTCGAAGGCCGCGCGGTCGAGCCGATCGCCCGTATCCACCGCTGGGGACACCGGCTGCTGGGCAGGGCCTGCGACGTTTACAGCGCGGAGCCCGGGCACGGCGCCGACTATGTCGGCCACCCCTTCTTTCCGGAAGCGCTCGGCCGCTCCATCCTGCAGAACCGCGTGCGCTGCGGCACGCATGACGCGCCGTGCGACCGCGACCTCTATGACGCGCTGCTCTACCACCTGGCCTACCACCTGGCTGAAGAGAGCGGCATCGCCGCGCAGGACCCCGCCACGTTCAAGACCACCGCCTGGTACGCCCATGTGCGGGCCTTGGGCGAACGCCTCGGCCGGCCCTTCGACCTGTCGCTGCTGGACATGCACCACGCGCTCACGGCGCAGGGATACGGCATCGACCCCTCCCGTCTGGCCGCGTATCTGCAGAGCCACTTCAAGCGCCGCTTCAAGAGCCGGCTCTACGCGCTCTCGCTCGCGATGCGGCTGCAGGGCGAGCTGAACCTGTTCGTGTTGCGCGCCAAAGCGGTCCGGCACGGGTTCCGCCAGGTCATGCTCGACGAGATCGCCAAGCACTACACCATCCTCGCCGTCAAGGATATCCCGCTGATGACGCGCTTCAAAAAGGCCCGCTACATGCGGGGCAACAAGTGGCGCTGGGGCGGATGGCCGGTGGTGGCCGTGGTGGTTTTCGATACCGCGCCCCTTTGGCGCAAGGCGGACGAGCGCGCCACCCAGCACACCTACGTGTTCAACAGCCGCCAGTTCTTCAAGCGCGACCTGCGACTTCAGATCGTGCGGCAAGGCGGCCTGCACCACAAGCAGAACGCCATGCACACCACCGACAACGAGGCCGAGGCGATCGGCCACCTGGACCTCTTCTTCTCGCCGGATGAGCAGGAAGCGCTCTTCGCGCGCGCCAAGGCCCTGCGCGCCGAGCTCCGCGAAAAGCAGGCGACCGCGCCCCTCGATCCGTCGCTCTAGAGCGCCCCGAAAAAGGAGGCGAGCTCCGGCGCGGCCAGGATGCGGCCCAAGGCGGGCCGGAGCGGCGCCAAGTCGGCCGCCCGGACCGCTTCAGGCGCGCACGCGCGGAACGCCTCGCCCCACGTCGCGGCCACGCTTTTGCGCTCCTCGTCCGCGAGATATTTCCAGATGCTCTCCAAGAGCCGCAGATAGTCGTAGAGGCCCTGCTGCTCGAAGGTCAGCCCCGCCGCCGCACCGTACTCGAAGTCCACGAACCGATAGCCGCCGGAGCGCTCGCGCAGGATGTTCGAGAGGCTCATGTCCATGTGGGTGAGCCCGGCGCGGTGCAGGCGCGCGATCTGCGGCAGCGCCTCGGCCGCCAAGGCGAGATACGCCGCGCGCCCCTCCTCGGCCTCCCGCTTCAGCGGCGCCCCGTCCACGTAGGCGCAGAGCAAGGCATACCCGTCCCGCCACAGCGGCTGCGGCGTCAGCCCCGCAGGAAAACCCGCCGCATAGGCCTGCCACTCCCGCTCGATCTTCGCCTCCGGCGCCAGCGGCACGAACGGCAGGTTCCCGCGCTTCGCGAGATCGGTCGGCCGGCTGCCGGGCGACGTCACCCGCAACACCCCCGCAGGCCGTCCCTCGCGCAGCGCAAGGCAGACCACATCGCGCCCGCAGCCGCCGGTCCGCCGCCAGGTCACGGGACCGCCAAAGAGCCGCTCGGCGTGCGGCCGGCAGGCCTCCAGCTGCGGCCGCGCCGCGCGCAGCGCCTGCCACCGGCGGAACCATCGTTTGAACGCGCGCATCGCTACGCGCGCCCCCATCTGCTTTCAGGCCTCTGACTCATAGGCGGAATGATACCGAAGCCAGAGCCGCGAGGCAACCCTGCGGGCGGCGGGACGCACCGTCGCGCGGCATCGTCTCCTGACAGCCATAAATAGCAGGACAGCTTGCGCGGACTTGCACGTGCCTCGGGCAAGCGGGAGGGGTTGTGGGCGGGAGCAAAAGGCGGTATATTCGCCGCCTGGGGTGCGGTGCCCCATGAAGGGAAAAGCGTATGCGTGTAAAAGTCTTGCTGGGCATCCTGATGGCGGCGGGGATGGCGGCCGCCGAGCCGACGATTCTGCGCGACGGCGATTTCGAGCGCGAGGGACTGGCGTTCGTCCCGGCAGACGCCGTGGGCGAGTGGCGGATCTTCAACCACGGCAAAGCCGACGCGCAGGCGGTCGTCGCCGCCGGCGAAGGGCGCGGCGGCTCGAAGGCCGTGCGCTACACCCGCACGGCGGCGGGCAGCGACAACTTTCACGTCGACCAGCTGGTCGAGGTCGAGAGCAACGCGCTCTACGAGGTCAGCGCGTGGACGCGCGCGGACGGACGGCTCAACCCCCTGCTCGCCGTGATGGCCGCGAACTGGCGGGTGCTGACGACGGTTCCCAGCAACGCCGGCACCAACTGGACGCGCGTCAGCTTTCTCTTCCGAGCCCCGGCCTCCGGCGGCTGCGTGCGGCTGGAGTGGTTTCCGGGCACGACAGGCAGGCTCTACGAGGGCATGGCAGGCACAAGCTGGCTGGACGAGGTGTCGGTCAAGCGCCTGGCGCAGACGCCGCCCGAGCTGGCGCGCGCGCTGGAGCTGACGCGCTCGCACGAGGGCGAGACGATGGATGTGTCTGTGGCGGGTAGGGACCCGTCCTCCGCTCTGCGAGCTGCGGATGGCAAGCGGATTCATTCCCAGAACAGTCCGCGCGCCCTCGGTTCCGATAGCGGACGGACGCCTCGGGGAAGCGTCCCTACCCCGATGATGCCGATCGTCTGCCGCGACGGCGTGCTGCTGTATACCAACGGCACCGAGGTGGCGCTGTGGGGCGTGAACCTGCAGACCGCGCTGAGCTGGGAGTACAACGCGCGCCTCAAAAACGTCGGCGTGCCGCTCGAAATCGATGCGCTCAAGGAGATCGCGGACCGGAACCTCGACGAGCTGATGCGGATGCGCACGACGGTGATCCGCATGCACCTGTTGCCGTCGGACTTCACCGACGCCGAGGGCAACGTGGTGGACAGCGTCTTTCTCGACGCGCTCGACTACACGGTCGCGGGCTGCAAGGCCCGCGGCATTTACGTCTACCTGACCCTGATGAACGAGATGGGCAACACGGTCTACATGAAGGAGTCGTTCCTGGCCGGCCGCGACCGGCGCGAGTGGATCACCGACCCCGCGCTCGTCGACAAGAGCGCCCGCTACATCCGCGCGCTGCTGACGCGCGAGAACCGCTACACGAAGACGGCGTACAAGGACGAGCCCGCCCTCGCGGTTTTCGAGATCTCCAACGAGCCGGGCTACGTGGACTATGTGGAACTGGGCGCGGACCCGCTGTTCGCCCGCCACCGCCAGGCATTCGAGGCTTGGTGTTCGGCCAAGGGCTATGCCGGCCACCTCAACCTCCACTACAGCGTGTTCCGTTACGAGACGGTTCGCGCCACGATCGACCGCCTGTGCCAGGTGATCCGCGACACGGGCTCGGCGAAGCCCGTGGTCTGGAACCTCAACTGGCCGCACATGATCCAAGGGCATGAGGACGTTTTCCAGGCGGTGGCCGACAGCACGGTCGACGGCGTCTCGTTCTGCCTCTATCCGGGCCAGCACGACGTCCAGCACCCGTACTGGTCGAACCCGGCCGACTTGAGCGGCAAGAACTACCTGCCGTTCCTGAAAGCGAGCCACGACGAATACGAGCGACTGGGGTGGGCCCTTGGCCGGCGCTTCGCCAAGAAGGCCAAGCTGGTCTACGAGTATGAGACGTTCTTCAACCAGTCGTCGTACCTCTATCCCGCAATGGCGCGGGTCTTCCGCGCGCTGGGCGTGCAGATCGCGAACATGTGGACCTACTCGCTCACGCCGGCGGCGGAGCGCATGGCCGGCTCGCACCACTTGAATCTCCTCTGCACGCCGCAGAAGGCCGCCAGCTTCGCGATCGCGGGCGAGGTGATGGCGGAGACGCCGCGCTACGCGCCCTTGGGGTGGGCGCGCGACGACAACCTCATCTTCGGCTCCTGCGCGGTCTCGTTCACCAACAACCTCAGCGTCTGGCGGTCGGCCGACACCTACATGCAGTCGCGCGCCTGCGCGCTCGAGCCCGGTGCGCCGGCGGCGTCGGCGCGTCACGTGCTCGCCTGCGGCCGCTCGCCGTATGCGGACTACGACGGCACGGGCCTTTACACGATCGAGGCCGGGGACGACGCGGTCGAAGTGGAGATCGGAGCGGACGCCGAGGTCGTCTGGCCCTTGTGGAAGGGCAACCGCAAGGGCCCGTGGGCGGTAACCTGCCGGCTCGATTCCGCCACGCCCCACCGTTTCGCGCTGCGCCATCCCGCGTGGCAGGGGGCGGTGCGCGTCTGGCGCGTCGCGGGCGGGCGGCGCACGGCGGTCGTTTGCCAAAGCAACGCGCCGGTTTTCGTTGCGCAGCCCGGGCATTACAGAATCGAGCGCTAGCCACCTGGTCGCGAGCGGCTCGACGGCTTCTCTGCGAAGTCGAAAGCCACACGGGCAAGCCGATCCTCCTTCGCCAAGGCTACGAAGGACAAGCTGCTTGCCCCTCCCCAACCGGCGGAATCCGGGCGCGCACGGGACGAGCGCCTGCTCGTCCTTTTCGCCTATACACTGCGTGCTCGACATAGCTCCGCCATTGCCTTATGGTGTCCACACCGCCTATGAAAAATCATACCGTCATCGCCGGCGTTCGCCGTTCGAAACGGCGACTGTTCTTAAGTGCTCTGATCGCCCTTGCGGGCGCCTTTACCGCAGCCGCCGACGCGCCGCGCGTGCTGCGCATCGCCTACTTCATTCCGAGCGACCGACAGCCCTGCGCGGATTACACCAACCGGTTGGAGGCCGTCGTGAAAGAGATCCAGGCCTTTTACCGCAAAGGGATGGAGTCAAACGGCCACGGGCCGCTCAGTTTCATCCCCGACCGCGCGCCCGACGGTGGCCTGAGATTCAGGGTCGTGCGCGGTCAGCTGCCGATGCGCGAGTACGGCCGCAACGATGCGGGCAAGGTCCGGCAGGAGGTCAAGGAGGCGTTTTCCAAAGACGGCCTCGACATGGACCGCGAGACCGTGCTGCTCTTCCAAGTGCTGCTCGATTGGCGGGACGGCAAGGCCGTCGAGGTCGGGCCCTACTGCGGCGGCGGCGACCAGCGGCACGGCACCGCCTGGGTCTACGACGATGAGCGCCTGGATCCGCGCAGAATGGCCGATCCGTCGCCCGGCGGCTATTACGGCGGGCCCTGCTCGATCGGCAAGTTCAACTCCCACTACGTCGGCGGGGCTGCGCACGAGCTGGGGCATGCCTTCGGCTTGCCGCATGACCGCGAGGCGCGGAACGACCCGCGCGGTCACTCCCTGATGGGGGGAGGGAACCACACCTATGGACGCGACACGCGCGGCGAGGGCAAAGGCTCGTTCTTGAGCGCGGCATCGGCCTTGCCGCTCGCGGCTCACCCGCTTTTCGCAGGGCACGGCGAGGCGGGAGCGGCGCCTTGTTCGAGCAAGCTGATCGACCTGAACGCCGATTTCCAAGGCGGCTCGTTGATTCTGACCGGCCGGCTTCAGGCGCAGCCCGAGGCCTACGGCGTCGCTGCGTACAACGACAGCGCGCAGGTTTCCGCCGACTACGACGCGCTAGGCCTGGCGAGCGCTCTGGACGGACAGGGCCGCTTCCGCTTTGCCATCAACGAGCTTTCCCAAGGGGACTGGGAGCTGCGCCTGCGCGTCTGCCATGCCGGCGGCGGCAGCAGCAGGCTGTCGTTCGCCTACGGCGTCGACGCACAGAACCGCCCGGACCTCTCCGCGTTTCGCGAGCGGTGGCAGCTCAACGAAGCCGTGCAGGCGAGGGCCCGCGGCGACCTCCAAGCGGCCGCGGACCTCGTGTCGAAGCTGGAGGCGTCCGGATCTTTGAGCCCGAAGATTCGGCGTCAGGCGGCTCACCTGCGCGAGCTTTTCCACCCCGCTCCGGCGAAGCGTCTCTGCGACCTTCCCGCCTCGTCCCGCACCGTCTCCGTCGCGGAGCTGGCGTTCGCCGAGGCGCGCACCGGATGGGGCGCGCCGTACCGGAACGAGGTGGCGCCCGAACAGGGGAAATCCAGCCTGATCGAGATCGACGGGCAGTTCTTCAGCCGGGGCTTGTACGCGCACGCGCCTGCGCGGCACCGTCTCGACCTCGCAAAAGGGTGGGCGCGCCTGCGCGGCCGCATGGGCCTTCAGGATGGGCATAAAGGGTCGGTCGTGTTCGTCGTGAAAGGCGACGGGCGCGAGCTCTTCCGCTCGCCGCGCGTAGAGGCAAGAAAGCTGCTCAGCCTGGATGTGGACGTAAAGGGCGTTTCCTCGCTCGAGCTGCTGACGGAGAACGCGGGAGACGGCAACACCGGCGACTGGGCGGTCTGGGCCGAGCCCGAGCTGACGCGCTGAGCGCGGCGCGCAATATCATCGCGCCGGGCACGTTCTTTCCTCGCAACGTTCAATCGCGGAAAAAGGGAGGCGGGCATGACAGTCGCACGAATTCTGGCGGGGATGGTTTTGGCGGCGGGCTTCGCGTGGGCGAAGGGCGGCTATCCGCCCGTGATCGACGGCGCCAAGGTCGAGACCTACAAGCAGGCCAAGGGCTCCGACCTGAAGATCTGGCTCTTCTATCCGACGAGCGCGCCGGCCGCCGGCGCTCAGGCGGGGCCGCTGCCGGCCATCGTGTTCTTCTTCGGCGGCGGGTGGCGGAGCGGCTCGCCCGAGCAGTTCGTGCCGCAGTGCCGTCATCTCGCGGCGCGGGGCATGGTCGCGGCGGTGGCCGACTACCGCGTCGCCACGCGCCAGCAGGTCAAGCCCGCCGAGTGCGTGGCGGACGCCAAGTCGTGCGTGCGCTGGCTGCGCAAGAACGCGGAGCGGCTCGGGATCGATCCGCACCGCCTCGCGGCGGGCGGCGGCTCAGCGGGCGGCCACCTCGCGGCGGCGGCCGCGACGCTGCCGGGGCTCGACGAGCCGGGCGAGGACACCTCGGTCAGCTGCGTGCCGGACGCGCTGGTGCTCTTCAACCCCGCGCTGATGCTGGCTCCGTTCGGTGCGGTCGGCATGCAGGGGTTCGGGGCCGATCTCTCCGCGGCGCGCTTCGGCTGCGAGGCGCAGGCGATCTCGCCGGTCCACCACGTCCGCAAGGGGCTGCCGCCGACCCTGATCCAACACGGCCGCGCCGACACGACGGTGCCCTATGTCACGGCGGAAACCTTTGCGGCCGAGATGAAGAAGGCCGGCAACCGCTGCGAGCTCGTCGGCTACGACGGGCAGCCCCACGGCTTTTTCAATGCGGCCAAGTACGACGAGACGCTGGCCGAAGCCGACCGCTTTCTCGTCGCGCTGGGCTTCCTGGCCGCGAAGCCGCCGAACCCGTAAGCCCGGCCCTGCCGTTTTGTTGCAGGATGGGCATGACGGCTCCCGCGAAATCGCTTATCTTAGTGGGCATGTCTGAACGGCGGGCTCCGCTCTATGCGGCGGCGCGGCCGGAACCGGAAAGGGATGGACCATGAAATCATCGCTGCTGACCGCTCTGCTGGTCATCGGAACGCTAAGGGCCGGCGCGGCGCTGCCGCCCGAGATCGAAAACCCCGAATGCCTGGGCGTGAACAAGCAGCCCTACCATGCCACGCTCATGCCCTACGCGACGCTGAAGCAGGCGCTCGCGGGCAAGCGCCTGGACTCCCCCAACTGCCGCGTTCTCAACGGCCTGTGGGCCTTCCACTGGGTCAAGCACCCCGACGAGCGTCCGCTGGATTTCTACAAGCCCGACTACGACGTCAGCGGCTGGGACAAGATCCCCGTGCCCTCGTGCTGGCAGGTGCTCGGCTACGGCACGCCGTACTACAAGAACCTCGGCTACATCATCAAGAAAGACTTCCCGCGCGTCATGTCCGATCCGCCGCAGGACTGGACCGCCTTTGTCGAGCGCAACCCGGTGGGCAGCTACCGCCGCGACTTCGATCTGCCGAAAGACTGGACAGGCCGCCGCGTCTTCCTCGCCTTCAGCGGCGTGGACAGCGCCTTCTACCTCTGGATCAACGGCGCGAAGGTCGGCTACAGCGTCAACAGCCGCAACACGGCGGAATTCGACGTCACGCCGTTCGTCAAGCCCGGCAAGAACACGGTGGCCGTCGAGGTCTATCGCTTCAGCTCCGGCACCTGGTTCGAAGACCAGGACATGTTCCGCCTCTCCGGCATCTTCCGCGACTGCTACCTCTGGTCCTCGCCGCAGGTCCACATCCGCGACTTCTTCGCGCTGCCGGACCTTGACGCGCAGTACCGGGACGCGACGCTCGCGGTGACCGCCAAGGTCAAGAACTTCGGCGCGCAGGCGGCCGCGGCCGGCACGCTGAGCGCGGCGGTCTATGACGCCGCGGGCCAAGCCGTGGCGCGCGTCTCCGGCGACGTGCCCGCGCTCGCCGCCGGCGCGGAGGCCGCCGTGGCGCTCAAGCTGGCCGTGGCCGCGCCGCTCAAATGGACCGCCGAAACGCCGCACCTCTACACCACCGTGCTGACGCTCAACAACGGCTCGGAGATCCTCTCGACGCGCACCGGCTTCCGCAAGATCGAGATCAAGGACCGCGTCTACCGGATCAACGGCGTGCCCGTGAAACTCAAGGGCGCCAACCGCCACGAGATGGAGGCGGACACCGGCCACACCGTCGACCGCGCCAGCATGGTCCGCGACATCGAGGTGCTCAAGCGCGGCAACTGCAACCACGTCCGCACCTGCCACTACTCCGACGATCCGCTCTGGTACGAGCTGTGCGACGAGTACGGCCTCTATCTCTGCGCCGAGGCGAACCTGGAGACCCACGGCTACGGCTACGGACCCGAGTCGCTCTCGAACGTCAAGGAGGCCGAGGCCGCGCACGTGGACCGCAACGTGGCGAACGTCGAGAACTTCAAAAACCACGCCTCGGTGGTCATGTGGTCGCTCGGCAACGAGGCCGGCTCGGGGCCGAACTTCCTCGCGGCGCTGAAAGCCGTGAAGGCGCTCGACACCTCGCGTCCGGTCCACTACGAGCGCTTCGGCATCGGCGACGGCAACCCGGCAGACGTCGACAGCCAGATGTATGCGCACTGGACGCACGTCGAGCGCATCGCCCAGGACCCGAAGCTCACGAAGCCCTACTACATGTGCGAGTACGCCCACGCCATGAACAACTCGATGGGCTCGATCGGCGAGTACAACGACGTCTTCGACGCGTATCCCTCGGTCATGGGCGGCGCGATCTGGGAGTGGCAGGACCAAGGGCTCTGGAACCGCCGCGATCCCAAGCGCGTCTACCTCGCCTACGGCGGCGGCTTCGGCGAGGTCCCCAACGACCACTACTTCATTCACAAGGGCGTGGTGTTCCACGACCGCTCGCCCAAGCCCCACTACCCGGAGATGAAGAAGGCCTACCAGTGGATCGCCGTCGCGGAGGAGGACTTGGCCGCGGGCAAAGTGAAGATCCGCAACAAGTACGCCTTCCTCTCGCTCGACGGCTTCGACGGCGCGTGGAGCATCACCGCCGACGGCGAGGAGCTCGCGGACGGCCGGCTGCCGAAACTCAGCCTCGCGCCCGGCGCGGAGCAGTCCGTGACGATTCCCCTGCCCAAGATCCGCGCGACCCCCGGCGCGGAATATTTCCTGCGCGTCGCGTTCACGCTCGCGAAGGACACGCCGTGGGCCGAGGCCGGCCACGAGGTCGCGTGGCAGCAGTTCAAGCTCCCGGTCGGCGCGCCCGCTCCGGCCGCCGACGCCGCCGCCATGAAGCCCGTCACGCTGAAGCGGGAGGCCGCCGCCCTCACAGTCGTTGGCGACGGTTTCGCGGTGACGTTCGACACGGCCACGGGTTTCATCCGCGCGCTCGAGCGCGACGGCCGGAACCTGCTCGTCCCTGAGGGCGGACCGCGCCTGCACCTCTGGCGCGCGGCGCACAAGACCGACGACATGTGGGCGTTCAACGACTGGAAGCGCTGCGGTCTGCTCAACCCCGCGTGGCGCCTCGTCAGCCTCACGGCTCAGCAGGCGGGCCCCGCCGCGGTGCGCGTCACCGCCTCGCTGGAGCTGCAGGGCGCGGCCGGGTTCAGCGTCGGCCACACCGCGGCCTACACGGTCTACGGCGACGGCTCGATCGCCGTGGACAACTGCGTCACCCCGCAGGGCAAGCGGATCCCGTTCGCGCGCCTCGGCGTGCGGCTGCTGCTCGATCCGTCGCTCGACCGCTTCACCTACCTCGGCCGCGGCCCGCTGGAAAACTACGCCGACCGCAAGCGCGGCTCCGACATCGGCCTCTATACGTCGACGGTGCGCGGCAACATGACGCCCTACGCGAAGCCGATGGAGAACGGCAACCACGAGGACGTGCGCTGGGCCGCGGTGACCGGCAAAGGCCGCGGCGGCGTGCTGGCGCAGGCGGTCGGCGGCGGCGTGCTGCAGGCCGGCGTGCTGCCCTACACCGACGAGCAGATGGACCCGGTCGAGTACACGGTCGACCTGCCGCCGAGCGCGGCGAGCGTGTTCGTGATCGCCGCGCGCACCACCGGCGTGGGCTCCAACGGCTGCGGGCCGCGCCCGGCCGACGACGCTATCGTCTGGTCCACGCCCGCGACCTTCAGCTATGTGCTGCGCCTGCTGCCGCAGGGCGCCCAGCTGCCGCAGGCCGGACGCCTGCAGGCCCCGGCCGACCGCGTGATGCCGGTGCTGGCGACGCGCGACTTCGGCGGCACGGTCACGCTCAGCAGCGCGACCCCCGGCGCCCGGCTGCAGTACGCGCTCGCCGACCACGTGTGGCGCGACTACGCCGCGCCCTTCGCCGCGCCGGACGCGGAGCGGCTGGCGCTGCGCGCGGACGCCTCGGGCCTGGCGACGTTTGAAGGCGTCGTGCCGCTCGGCAAGCTCGACCGCCGCGCCAAGTGGAAGATCTCGGCCAGCAGCTTCGAGCGCAACGAGGGCGAGCCCGGCAACGCCGTCGACGGCCAGGCCGGCACCTTCTGGCACTCGCGCTGGTCAAGCGACGCGCCCTCGCACCCGCACTGGCTGGCGGTCGATTTCGGACAGACGCTGAAGCTCGGCGCCGTGGTGGTGCAGCAGCGCCAGGACGGCAACAGCAACGGCCGCGTGAACGCGTGCGAGGTCTACGTCAGCGCGGACGGCAAGCAGTGGGGCGAGCCGGTCGCAAAGGCCGCGCTTCAGAACAAGGCCGGCGAGCAAGTCATCGCCTTCAAGGCGCCGGTCCAGGGCCGCCACCTGAAGGTTGTGGCGCTGAGCGAAGCCGCGGGCCAGAAGTTCGCCGCCTTGGCCGAGCTCGACGTGCAGGAAGCCAAGTGAGAACGGACGAGGCCGGGGCAGGGCGGGTTCGCCAAACCCGCCGCCGGCCTGGAGGGCGCCGGAAGGCGCGGACGCCTCACACGTCGCAGAGGCGGACGGCTTCGGCGAGGGAGGCCGCGGCGTCCTTGAGCGGCGTGTACTCGTGCGAGACGTAGCCGTCGTACTTGAGGTCGACGATCGCGCGCATGATCGCGGGGTAGTTGAGTTCCTGGTCGTCGCCGAGCTCATGGCGGCCCGGCACGCCGGCCGTATGGATGTGGCCGATGAAGGGCATGAACTCGCGGAGCGTGGCGATCACGTCGCCCTCCTGCACCTGCATGTGGTAGATGTCGTAAAGCAGCTTCACGCGCGGGCTGCCGACGCGGCGGCACACGTCCGCGCCCCACGCGGTGCGGTCGCACTGGTAGTCCTTGTGGTTGCGCTTGGAGTTGAGCAGCTCCATGCAGAGCGTGACCTTCTGCTCCTCGGCGAAGGCGGCGATCTGCTTCAGGCCTTCGACGCAGGCGTCGGCGCCGGCCGCGTCGTCCAGCCCGTCGCGGTTGCCGGAAAAGCAGACGACGTTCGGGTAACCCGCGGCGGCGGCGGCCTCGATGTTTTTGCGCAGCGACTCGAGGCAGCCGGCATGGTTCTCCCGGCGGTTGAACCCTTTCGAGAGCGGGCCGTGGCCGGAGGCGAGCGTGCAGATCAGGCCGAAGCGTTTGAGCGTCGGCCAGTCGTTCTGCCCCACGAAATCCATGCCGTGGAGCCCCAGCTTGACGCAGAGTTCGCACCGCTGCTCGAAGCTCAGCCCCTTGCCGAAGGCGCCGGGGCAGACGCCCTGCCGGATGCGGCCTTTGAGCGCGGCCTTCTCTTGCGCGAGGCCGGCGCGCGGGTCGAGGCCGAGCGCCGCCCAAGCGGCGCCGGCGGTCAGGGTGTGCAACGCATTGCGTCGGGTGATGTTCATGGCTCCGGGTCTCCTGAGGGAATGGCCGCGCGGCGCTTCCACGCCAGGCGGATGAGGTAACACGAGAAGGCGATCAGCGCGAGGTAGAGCAGGCGCGTGGCGAGCACCCACGGCAGCTGCGCGTCGGAGTAGAGCGGCACGAGTTTGCCGTCCACGACTTTCTTCATGAGGATGGTCTTCCAGCCGTCAGTGGCGAACCAGCCGGCCAGGATCGAAAACAGGAAGAGCGGCGTCACGAAAAAGACGACCGGCTTGAAGATGCCGGGCAGGCGCAGGGCCGAGCCGTGGTGCATCTCCTCCCAGCCGCGCCGCGGGCCCAGGCAGAAGACGAAGACCAGCGCCTCGAACAGGCCGAACATCGGCAGGCCGAAGGAGCTGAACCAGAAGTCCATCTCGTCCACGACGCCGTCGCCGAAGATGGCCAGATGCGCGACCGCGAAGCAGAGCAGGCCGATGGCGGCCACGCAGCGCTTGCGGTTGAAGCCGAATTCCTCTTCGAGAAAGGCGATGGAGGGCTGCAGGATGGAGACCGCGCTGGTGGCGCCCGCGATGAAGAGCAGCAAGAACCACGCGAAGCCGATCCAGGCGCCGCCGGCCATGTGGTTGAAGATCAGCGGCGTGGTGCGGAAGGCGAGGCCGAACGTGCCGCCCTCCACGGCCTAGGCCGTGCCGTCCGGGCCGAAGAAGAGGAAGGCCGCGGGCACCACGATCGAGCCGCCGAGCACCACCTCGGCGAACTCGTTGAGGACCGACGCCGTCGTCGCGGGAAGCAGAACGTCGTCGCGCGTTTTCAGATAGGTCGCGTAGGTCAGCAGCACGCCGATGCCGACCGAGGTGGAGAAGAAGACTTGTCCGGCGGCTTCGAGCCAGACCCTGCCGCTCTTGAGCGCGGCGAAGTCCGGATTCCAGAGGAAGCCCAGGGCGCGGTCGAGCGTCCACTCGGGCTGGACCGGCGCGCCGAGCGTGAACACGCGGAGCACCAGGACGACGGCCACGACAAAGAGCAGCGGCATCGCGACCTTGCAGAAGCGCTCGATGCCGCGGCTGATGCCGTGGTAGACGATCCAGAAGTTGCTGGCGAAGGTGACGAGGAAGAAGACGTAGGCGGCCTGCCGGCTTTCGAAGAACCCGCCGCTCCCGCTCAGATAGCTGCCGAGAAACTTGCCCATGCCCTCCGGCGTGTCGATGGCGGCGTAGCGCCCCGTGAGCGCGAACACGCTGTAGGCCAAGGTCCACGACTCGATGTAGATGTAGTAAAAAAAGATGCCGAGCGCGCCGGTGATGCCGAGGACGCCGAGGTATTTGAGCCACGGGCGCCTGCGGTCGCCGACCGTGTCAAAGACGCCCGGCGCGCTGCCGTGGCCCTGGCGGCCGCCGAAGCGGCCCATGGCCCACTCCATCCAGCAGAGCGGCAGCGCGAGGAAGAGGAACGCGATGAAATACGGGATCATGAACGCGCCGCCGCCGTTGCGCGCGGCCACGCCGGGAAAGCGGAGGAAGTTGCCGAGCCCGATCGCGCAGCCGGCGGCCGCCAGCACCACGCCGATGCGGCTGCTCCAGACGTCCCGCTTTTTCTTCTCCCGATCCCTCATGCGGCTTGTCGCTCCTCCGTGTGTGGTTGGAACCGGCGTTCCCGCCGGCGGCGCACGTCCGGCGACGCGCGGCCTTTCTCAGGTTGGGCCCAGCATACCGCAATTCGCGCGCCGAAAAAAGCGGTTTTCGGAGCGGACTCAGGGTGAGGCGGCCGGCAGGGCCGTGCGTTTCTGGCCGAGCACCACGCAGTTGTAGAGGGCGCGTCCCACTTGGTCGCGCGTCACGTGCCGGTTGCTGCCGGGGCGCTCCGAAAACGAGACGACCGTCTGCCAGACGGTATCGATGACGGTGAGTTCGAGGCGCTCGGTCCGCCACGCGTCCGGGTTCGCCAAATCGATCTCGGAGCTCGCCTTGAAGAGCAGCTTCCCCTCTTCCCAGAAGACCCACGCCTCGTTGTCGACCTCATGGAGAGGCGCGAAATAGAAGGTCTGGGGACGGCCCCGCGGACTCTGCGCCAACGCCTCCGCCCGCGGCAACAGGTTGGTCAGGATGTGCGTCTGCAGCGCGTCGCCGGGGAACTTCCGCTCCAGCCGCATCGCGAAGATTTTGGCGCTCAGCGCATCGGAGTTGAGTTTGAGTACGGCAAAGCCTTTGGGGGAGACCGCGTCCCGGCTCACGCGGATGACCCGGTAGCCGCCGCTCCGGATGTCGAGCTTGAGTTCCGGGATCCGGTAGTCGGTTTTCTTGAGCGTGACCGCCACGCCGACCGCCGGCAGGACCACCTCCAGATAGCGGCTCTTGTCGCCGTCGTCGGAGATCATCTCCAGCCGGCGGAGCCAGAGCTGGTCCTTCAGTTGCGGATCGAGGCGGGCGTAGTCGTTCTCGTCGAAATACCAGCGGTAGAGGTAGCGGGAGAGGTCGAGAAACGCGGCCTCGCCGCCCAGCTCTGCGTACAGCGCGGCGGCCTCCGCCTTCGAAGGGCCAGACTCCAAGATCCCGGGGAACAGGATCAGGCTGCCCGGATCAAAGCTCCGGCAGGCGGCGCCACCCAGGGTCAGGGCGGTCAGCGCGAAGGCGAAACAGGTCAGCGAGGCGTTCTTCATAGCTTGGGTTCCTGGCTCTCGGTCGACACGAGGGGTTGCGCGGCCGGCGGCTGGGCGACGGGCGCGGCGGCGCGTTTGGCGAGCGTGAAAAACCGGTTGCCCGCCAGGCGTCCGCCCAGCGTGTCGGGGATGCGCACGAAGTCGCCGCCGGGGTGATAGTAGTCCTGGTCGGTCATCCAGCCGTAGGCGCGCCCCGTCACGCCCTTGTGCTCGATGCGGGTGATCTGCGCATAGAGGTCGGGCGAGGGCTTGATGCCGTCGAAGTAGGCGCTGGCCACGCTCTGGGCATACGCGAGCAGCCGCGCGAAGCGGTCCGGCTCGCCCCGGCCGGCGATGCGCTGCAGCTGATCGATGCGCGCGCTCACGCGCCGGGCCAGCGCGGGCCGCCCGTTGCGGTCGCGGTAAAAGCCCTCGACCTGGCCGCTGAGCCCGCCCGCGGTGATGACGTCGAGGAGGTCGACCGACTCGGTTTCCGCGATCTCCAGACGCGTGTAGCCCGGCGGAATCTGATGGATGCGGGCGTCGATCACGAGCACGACGGCGCGCATGGCCGCGCGGGTGTCCGCCTCGCTCACGTAGCCGCGCTCGCCAGGGAAGGCGCTCTCGTTGATCAGCAGCCGGGCCAGATAGCCGGCCGGGTCGGAGGCGGGCAGAAGGTGATCGCCGGGCGCCGCCGTTCCCGGCAGCGCCGACAGCGCCAGACAGATCATGGCCGTTCCGCGATTCATTGCGCGCCCTCCGCCCCATGAAACGCTTTCGGTGTCCGGCCCTCCCGGCGGCGGCCGTTATCGGGCCGCTTCCACCGTCAGCCGGTACGACCGGTTGAAGGTGTACGAGAGGGTCTTGCCGTCGCCGCCCTGGTAGACGCGGGCGTCCGGCACCAGGTAAAAGCCTTGGGCCTCGGTGGATGCCCACGCGCCCCCGGCCTCCCGCAGCGGAGTCATCACGCCCTTGTAGGTGACAGACCGGGTCTTGTAGGCCTGATCCGGCACCCCGCTCTGATAGTACAGCGTGAAGGACCCGGTGATGAGCCCGGTGGCCCGCGTGTACCGCAAGCTGATGCCGTTGGGGTTCACCGACTGGCCGAAATCGATGGCGCCTGAACGGTCGCCGGCCGGGATGTACGCCAAGACCTTGCCCGGCACGCTCAGGGTCTGCGCCAAGACGGTCAGCTGTAGGCCTTCCGGCGTCTGGTCGAGCAGCGCGTAGCCCGATGTCGCGTCGTCCGTGCCGTTGTACGCGGCCGGCGCCGCGAGCGCCTCGCCGAACGCGCCGAACGTCAGCGTCTGGTCCAGATACCACGTCTGCAGGTTCATCAGCGTATCGTAGTATCCGCCGCTCGCGTCCAGCGCGCTCAGGAACCCTGTCGAGTCGTCTTCCGGGGCCGCATCATAGACGGACTTGACCGCCCAGTTCCACCAGAGGAACGGCAGCTGGCCGTCGGCCACCACGACGAACCGCCCGGCGTCGTCGTTCCACACGAACCGCAGCAGCCCGCACACGGCGCCCGCATTCCGGTACGCCGAAGGCGTGGCGTAGAGCCACAGGTAGGCCTCAGGCGCTGCCCCGGCCTTCGCCGCCGCCCCCTCTGCCAGGTCCTCCGCCAGCAGCACGCCCGCGGCGGACCAGCTCGCCCCGTCTCCCAGCACGCCCGCCAGCTTGACGCTGCCGTTGGCGCTGACCGTCATCGTGAGCGTGCCGCTCCCGAGCGGCGCGTTGGCCGAGGGACCGACGACCGGCAGCGCCACGGTATAGTACCCTTCCAGGGCCTGAGCGAGCTCCGAGAACGCCGCCTCGCCCCAGCTGTTCCTGAACAGGCGGACTTCGCTCGTCGAGGTCGCGCCGTCGACGATGCGGCCGTCTTCGTCTTTGACCGCCTGGGCCAACGTGAAGGTCCCCGTCCCCTCGCCCGTTGCCATGGAAATGGCCAGGTCCAACGCGTTGGTGAACACGGCCCCCGCCACGGTCTTCGGGCCTTTCGTCTCCAGCCGGACATAGACGATGCCGTTCGTCTCCGCCGCGTACCCGCTCCGCGAGAAGCTCAGCGTCTCGCCGGCCGCTCGGACCTTGGCACTGAGCTTGCCTGAGCCGGACACCGTCAAGGTGATCGCGCCGTTCAGGGTCGCCTCGCTCGAATGGGCGGTCCACCCGTTGAAGGTGCCGGCCGCCTTACCGAGCGGCACCACGCTGAAGGCGACCGGATAGGTCGACCCGATCTGGCTCACGCCCTCCACCGCGGAGTGGCTCTGCACCCACACGTCGAACTCGCCCGCCTGGGTCGGAATCCCTACGAAGTGCGAGGCGCCGTCCACCGTTTTCATCGCGAGCCCGGCCGGCAGTTTTCCGCTCAACGTGTAGGTCAGCGGCTTGGTCTCGGAGGGCTCGTCGTCGCCGCAACCGCCGCAGTCGTAAACCATGGGAAAGGGCCCCAGCGCGTACTGGACGCCCGCCACCAGGCGGTAGGCGCCGTCCGCGGTGAGCTGCAGGCCCTCGGTCTCGTCAAACGCGGGCAGCTCCGTCACCGGGCCGTCCCAGCTCTTGATGCTGAAGGTCCAGGTGTTGCCCTTCACGACCACCTCGCCCCCGCCCGGCAACGCCATCACGGCGTCCACCCGCCAATAGTATTTCACGTCTTTGAACAGCAGGCAGTCGAGGCAGGGCGTCACGTGGTTCCCGGTGATCGTCTGGTCCGCCAGAATGCGCCCCATGGTACTCTGGGTGTAGCCCATATACAGGCGATACTCGTCCGCCGCCGGGACATCGTCCCACATGAGCTGAGCCGGCGCGTCCGTGCAGACGAAGCCCTGCGCCGGGAGCGGCCCGACGGGCCTCTGCAGCGGACGCCACACGACGTTGCCGATCGACACCGCCTGCGGCTGCGCCCCGTCCGCGTAGATCTGCCACGAGACCGTCTGCGCACCGGCCGAAGCCACCGTGAACAGCTCTGAGCCGCTCTCGGCGGCCCCCGCCAGGAAGGTCCGCGTCTCGCCGCCGACGCGCACAACCAGACGGCTCGCCGCATCCACCGCCGGCACAAAGGCCCAATCGAAGCTCAGGCGGCCCGGGCCTTTGACGGTCGTCTTGAGCGTCGAGTTCTGGCCCGCCGGAACCGGCTCGCAGCGCCGCTCGCCGGCCGCGCCGACAAACCACGTCGCCGCGCCTGCGGCCGTGAAGGTCAGCCCGGCCGCGTTGCCTTCACCCAGCGTGTGCGCCACGAGCTGGTCGCGCAGCGTCACCGCCACGACGCCGCGCCCGGACACGATACCCGCCGCGGAGGTCGAGGCCACGCGCACCTCGAAGGCGAGGTCGTCGGCATAGGCCGCGTCGGCGAGCGTGCCGACCAGCACCTGCCGCGGCGCGTCATCGCCGTCCGGCCAGGTCAGCGTCACGCTCTGCGGCGTGAACGCCGCGCCCGGCAGCGCCGTGCCGGCGACCGTCTCGACGGTCGCCGCGACCTCGCCGTCGTGACCGTTCATGCGGTCGACCCAGAGCACGAGGTCGTCGCCCTCGCGCACCACCACCGCCGGCCTGCGGAGATTCGCGAACGGCGCGGCCGACGCGCCCTGCGCGCTGAACCCGACCGACCCCGCGGCGCGCTTTGAGCTCTCTTTCAGCACCACCGTCGCCTGAGCGCCATCGGCCGCGACCGCCGAGTTCAGCGCGTCTTCGATCATCACGCCGAACGCCTCGTCGCCCTCCCACGTCGGATGCAGGTCCTGCACCAGCGGAACGGTGACTTGCTTCGTCGTCTGCTGCATCGCCTCGTCGCGCGTCCAGACCACCTCGTTGGAGACCACCGCCAGATAGTCCTGCCCGGGCGCGGCCGTGCCGAAGGCCGCAGGCTGCGCGGGCGGGCGCGTCGAAAAGAACACGCGGACGCCGCCCTCGGCCAAGCACGGCGTGGCCAGCGCCACGCGCAGGGTGACGGAGGCGGCGGTCTCGCTGTTCGTCACCGCCGCGGAGAGGAAGCGGACCTGCGCCGGCGTGGCGTCCGTGGTCTCGCTGTAGACCAGGTCATATCCGGCGCGGCCGTCGAACGGGCCGGCCACCTTCACGTAGCAGGTCTGCGGCGTCGCCTGATTCCAGGTCCACGCCAGGGAGGGGGATGAGCCCAAGGGCGCAGTCGCCTGCGCGACCGGCACGCCGTTGGAAGCGGTATAAAGGCTGACGCCCACCTCGGGCAGCGGCAGTGCGGCTTGGCCGTCGAGCAGCCGGCCTTCGGCGGCGAAATGATAGGTCTTGCCCGGCAAGGCGGTGAAGCGGTACCAGTCCGCCGCATCGGTCGGCGACAGCGTGTGGGCCTGCCGGACAGCCACCGCCGCGAGGTTCGTGACCGGCGTGGCCGTGGTCACGTCGTCGTCGCTCTTGCCCGGCACCCGGTTGTCCTGCACATCCCACGCGTCGTCGTTCCAGACCCGGTCGATCTTGGCGATGAACGCCTCCGCCGTCACGTTCGTGAGCTGCCGGTAATGCGTCACCTCGCCCTGATAGGAGCCGTCCGGCTTCAGCACGAGGAGCGTCGGCATGTTGATGGTGGTGGGCGAGCGGTACTGCTTGTACACGGCATAGGCGCTCTCGATCTGACGGTTCCGCGCCAGCAGGGCCTCGGAGGCTTCCAGCGTGAAGAGACCGGTGTTGGTGTGGCACAGCCAGGCATAGTCCGTCGCGTTGGTGGCCTTGCGGTTCGGGAAATCCAGCCACACCCAGTAGGCCTCGCTCTGCGCCATGAAGGCTTTGAACCCCGCCTGATTCAGCACCTGCTTCTCCAGTCCGTTGCAGTCGGGGCACCACGTCGAGCCGACGATCATGACGTACAGGTCCTTGCCCTCAGCCGCGGCCTGGTTGGTCGCCGCCGCATAGTCCATGGTCCACTGTCCCACGACCGCAGGGTTGGTGCAGACCGTCGGATAGTCGGCCGGCGTATAGGTCCATGTCTGCGAAAATAGGAACAGCGGCGAGATTGATAAAATGAGTATAGCCAACCGCGAAACGTTCATACGTCCTTCTCCTCATCTGTGATCGCTTGTTCGTCCGCTTCGCCCCGAAAGGGCGGCGGCTCGTGTTGCCGGCGGATGAAGCCCTCCGCCTTCGCCCCGTAGAGACACCCTAACTGTCCAGCGCCGCGCAGGCGGGGAAGCCCGTTTCCACGACGAGTTCTCGGTGAATAAAGATGAATAAGTTTAGGCCTTGGTTGCCAAAAATGCACGCACATTTTCCTCACGCGCCCTTCAAGAAATCGTCACTCCCCTATGGTCATCAAAACGGAATCCTGCTATAGTAAAGTTTTTTAGGAGACTATTGTGCTTATGAAAACAATTCAGGGTTTACTGCTCTTGGGGTCGCTTTCCGCAGGGATGTTCGGCACGGTTTGGGCCCAGGAGGCGCCAGACAAAGCGCGTTCCGCTCTCGAGCTGGTCAGCAAGCAGACCGTGGATCTGGGAACCCTTCCGGCCTACGGCATCAAGCAGGTCCCGTTCCGCTTCAAGAATACCGGAACCGTCCCCGTGCACATCCGCAAGCTGATCCCGACGTGCTCCTGCGTCAAAGGCAGCGCCGAGAAAATGGAGGCGCAGCCGAACGAAGAGATCGAAGTCATGTTCAACCTGGACGCCTCCATGGTCCACGACGCGTTCAAGCGCGGCATGTGGGTCGAAACCGATGCCCGCGAGAATCCGCGCATCCAGCTCTCGGTCACGGGCGTCATCAAACCCCTGTTCGAAGGCATGCCGCAGCTCCCGATCACGCTGGTCGCGGCCGACAAGAACACCGTCTGGACGAACCGCTACACCCTGACCGCCTCTGAGACCGACCTTCTGCTGGGCGCGCCGCGCAACGTGACCAACGACATGCTGCACCTGACCTGGTCGATCGCGACCAACCGGCTGGAGGGCAAGGCCGAGTATGCGCTGACCCTTATCGCGACGCCCCAAGCGAACGGCCGGGGCGGCGCCTCGGCCGTGATCCCGGTCATAAGCCGCCAGAGCGGAAACCAGCTTCATTCGCTGACCTTCCTCGTGCACGCCAACGCCGGGGCCGAGCTCCACGTGGCGCCCCAGCGCATCCTGCTCATCAAGTCGCCGACCCCGCTGGTCCGCAAGCTGCGTTTCCGCGTGTCGGGAGGGAACGTGGACCTCACAAAACTCACCTGGACGCCTCAGATCAAGGGCGTTACCGTCGCGGTTGAGCCCGCCACAGCCGCCTTCAAGAGCGCGTTCGTCGTCACCGTCACGATCGCTCCCGACGTGCTGGAAGAGCTGTTGAAAGCGCAAGAGACCAGCCTGACCTTCTCCTACCCGGACCACAACCCCGTCAACGTCAAGCTGTCGCCGTTCGTCGCGCCGAAGCTCAAAGACGCGAAAGCCGCCGAATAAGTCGTCCATCGGGCGGGGCGTCTTCCGGCAGGCCTTGAGCGGTTCATTTCCATGCGGAACCGTTTGGGGCAGGGCCGCCTCTCCGAGGCGGCGGGCTCGGAGAACCCGCCCTACCGTTTCTCGGACAACGGCCAGGCTTTAATGTATCCGCGGGAGCAACCTGCCGCTTCAAAAAAACAGGGCCTTGTCCGCACGGACAAGGCCCTGTTTCATTCAGACGGGTGCGGAGAGCAGCGCTATTCGGCCGCCTTCTTCGCTTCCTCGATAGCCTGTTGGGCCGCCGCCGGCGTCGTATAAGGCGATCCCGTCATCTCCTCATACACGGTACGAGCCGCTTCGGAAGTCAAGGGATTCGATGAATTGATGAGATTTACCACCACAGGCAAAGCGATCTCCTCTGGCATCTGGTCGAACTGCATGAACAGCTCGTCGACCTTGTCCTGATCCTTCTGCCGCTGCAGGCCGTCGGCCAGCAGCTGCGCCTTGAGCGCGTCGTCCTCGACCTCCTGCAACGCCTGCAGCCACTGGTCATAGGCCTCTTGCGCGACATCCGCGTCCTGGTCCCCGGTCATCGCCCCGAGCTCGGGCAACGCCTTGGCGCCCACCCAGCCCAGCACGCTCACCACCTCCGACCGGACCTCCGCCTCGCCCGATTTCATCAGGCCGCGGGCCATGGCCAGCGCTCCGGCCGTATCCTCGTTGTCCAACTTGTCGCGCATGGCCTGGGCCGCCAGCTGGTCGGCCGTCTCGACCGCGTTGGTCGAGCCGCCCGCGCCAGTCGCAACCCCTTTCGGCCGCGTCACGTGGGTCACCCCATGCGCCGGCTTGGCTGCCCCATTCGTCGCCGATGGCCCCGGAAGCAACGCCTTGGCGCCGGCGGTCTTTCCGGCCTCATCCGCCTGGGCCGCTTGGCCGTCACCGGCCGCAGAACCTTTGCGCCCTGGACCGGTGAACCAAAAGGCCGCCGCACCCAGAAGCACCACCGCGCCGGCAGCGCCCGCGAACACCTTCACGTTTCGACTGTTCATTGCTTTTTAGCGTCTGCCTTTCCCCAGAAATTGGTGCCGTTCGGATACTCGATCCGCACGTTCGCCCTCAGGGTGGCGAACCAGTCGCGCTGCAACTCGGCCAGACGCGTCTTCTCCAACTCCCTTTTCAGCGTGGCGTCATCGGCAAGCGTCCGCTCCTCGCCGAGCAGAAGCAGGATCCGCCCGAGCTTGACCGTCGGCGTCTGAACCGCGACAGGCGTTTCGACGTTGAGCCCTTGCCGCTCCAGCACCTTGATGATCACAAGGCCTTCGTCGGTGTCGAGGGGCTCCGAAATCCCGCCGACCGGCAGCGTGAACGCGGCGTTACGGACCTTCGCATCCTCGATCTCGGCGCGGGAAAACTCGCCCCAGAGTCCGTGGGGCGTGCCCTTCTCCTCCGTCGTCTCGTCGGCCACCTTGCCGAAGTCTTCGCCCGCCTGCAAGCGTTTGAAGATCGCCGCGCCGCGCGCCATCACCAGCGCGTTGGTCGCCGCGCACATCGCGTTGTAACGGTCGACGCGCTGCCGGGCCTCTTGCAGATCCGCATCCGTAACCTTCAGACGGTCGCCGAACTCGGCCTGGCGCAGCGTGAGGATCAGCGCTTGGTTGGTCACATCTTGGCGGATCTTGTCGGCTGCCGGGCCGAGCGACCGCAAATAGGCGTCTACGCTCTTGCCTTCGTTCTTCGCACGCTTGGCCAGCATGCTTTCGACCTGGCTGAGATGCTCCGGCGAGGGAGCCAGCTTGCGCCGGCTCGCCTCCGCCAACAGCATGTGCTTGGTCACGAACTCCGGAATCAGCTGACGCTGCTTCAGGTTCCTGTAGTTTTTGAGCTCATACCCGTTGACCTTGGGATTGGCCAACCGGTAGGAGTCGGACATGCGGTCCAGCGTCTCATCGAACTCCTGCCGCGTCAGGGCGGCGCCGTTCACGGCAACCACCACGTCCCCCGGCGCGAGTTCGGCCAGAGGCTTGTTGCTGTTGCCGACCACGACGCCCGCAGCGCCGGCCGCCCCAGGCTGGGCGAGGCCGGGTTCCTCTTTCTTCTGGCACCCGGCCACGCCCACCACCAACGCGAGGAAAAGTCCGCTATATCGCTTCATCGCCACTGCGTTCCGACTGCACTCGCTCATTCCGGCAAGCCCGCTTTGCTCACCGAGAACTCGGCCGACTGCTTGAAGGAATACGTGCGCGTCGCGAGCGTTTCCGTCTCATATGTGGACCGGCCCGCATAGAGGTAGTAGCCGTACGCCGTCAAACCGCGCCCGTCGTCCACCAACTCCTGCAGCAGGATCGCGTTGTAGCTCACGCTCTTGGCCGAATGCGCCCACGTCTTCTTCTCCGTCGCGCCCGTCTGGTCCAGCACGGTCACGTAGTCGTAGAAGGCGCTGAAGGCGCCGTTGAGCACGCCCAGCGAGCGGTTGAAGCTCATCCGCAGGCTGTTCGGGTTGACCGCCGTCGCGTAGTTGTAGAGCGGCGCGCCGTCGGCCGCCGTTCCCGTCTTCACCAGGTCGCCGAGCGGCACCGTGAAGCCCGTTCCGTCCGCCTTCGTCGTGACCGGCACGTTCGCGGCGGCCTGCCAGCAGATCGATGCCGCCGTCTCCGCCGTGCGCGTCGACACGATCGTGCCCGACAGGTTGCGCGTCCGCGTGGTCAGCGTATAAGCCAGGCCGAGCGGAGCGGTCAGATCGCTGACATACAGCTCCCAGTCCGCAAAGAAGGTCTGCAGGTTTTTGGCCTTGTCATACCAGCCGCCCACCACGCCGACCTCGACGTCGAAGCCCGGCTCCGTTGCGTCGTAGTCCTGCACGGCCATCGGATTGAAGCTCGCCCAGGTCCCGCGCACGCCGCCGACCTGCGTCACGTCTTTGACGCCGTTGGCGTTCTCGTCGCCGAAGGCGATGACACAGGAGAAGTAGCCTCCCTGATAGGCCGTCGGAGCCGCAAACAGCACCGCGCCCAGCATCGGCACCGGATCATTGGCCGTCTCCGGAACCACAAACAGCGTGCCGCTCTGCGAGTACGACGTGCCGTCGCCCAGCTTGCCCGCCGCCCGGAATTTGCCGGCGGCATCGACCGTGATCGTGGCATAGCCGCTGCCCAGCGGAGCGCCTTCTGTCGGCCAGGCCACGCCCTGCACCGGGAAGGCCACCGTGTAGGTGCCCACATACGGCACGACGAGCTGCTGCACCGCCGTCTGATTCCAGTCGTTGCGGAACAGGATCACGTCCTTCTCGTCAGCGCCCGAGCCCATGACACCTTCCACGCGGCCGGTATCCATATCCACATAGAACGTCACAGGCACCACCACCGTCGAACGGTACAGCTCGCCGGTGATCGTCGCGACGCCGTCGTCGATCGACTGGTGCGAGGCGTTGCGCAGCGTGTAGGCGCCCGCATACGGCGAGCCCTTCGTCGGGAAGACCGCGCGGCCGCTGATGCTGCCGGACGAGGAGACCGTCAAGGTGATCGTTCCGATCAAGGTGTCCTCAACCAGGCGGCCTTTCGTCTCAGGCGCCAGGCTGGCGTCGTCGGCGATTTCGCTCACGAAGCCGTTGTAGGTCGCGGCCGCCGTGACCAGCGCGTCCGCCTCGAGCAGCGTCACCACCGCGTCGGCGCCCGCCGTCGTCTCCGCATCAGGCGTGAGCGTGGCGCCGAAGGTCTCGGCCCCTTCCCACTCCGTCACGGTCTTGCTCAGCGTGATCGTCACGGTCTTGTCCGCCGCATTGCCGTCCGCCCAGGTGAGCGTCGTCGGCGAAGGCGTGCCGTTGAAGTCCTCGCCCGCCGTCGCCGTATAGCCGGCATCAAGGGTCGTGCTGTCTTCGCAGGCGACCTGGACCGACGCCGCGCCCGTGGTGCCGCCCACGCGCTTGACCGTCAGCGTGACGCTCGCCGCGCTCTCCGTGACGCTCACCGCCGTCTGCGCGAACTCGATCGTTCCCGGCGCAAACCGCTGATACGACAGCGTGTACTGGATGTTGGTGTCGCTGCCCGCAGGACGCCAGATCTTCACATAGACATCACCGGCCGCCGCCGCATCGAACTCCAGGTCAGCCCCCGTCAGCGCCTCCGGACCTGCCAAGGCCGTGGTGCCCGCCGCATCGCTGTACACGCCGATCTGCGGCGCATCGCCGCTCAGGCCGCTCACGGCCGGAACGCTCACGCGATAGGTCTTGCCGGCCTCGACCGCGAGCTTGAACCAATCGGCCAGATCCGTGTAGGCCGGAGCGTCCGTCTTCTTGGCCAGCTTCAGCGACTCCGTCTTGGCCTGGTCGCCCCAGGTCAGCGTCGGCGCGCCGGCCGCCGTGTCGTTGTCCGGGTCATACGCGTCCTTCGAGGTGTCGGCCGGAACCGGGCTGTAGACATACGAGCTGATATAGCTTTCCAGCGTGTTCTTGAACCCCAAGAATGTCGTGGGGCGCTGCCAGCCGCTGGCTTTGGAATCCTTGAAGACCACGCCGTTCTTCCACCAGGTCACGCGCAGGAGCGGCCAGTTGCCGCCGCCGACCCAGGTCTTGATCTCGGTGCCGCCGGTGGACTTCTCGTACACCAGGATCAGGCCGCGGTTATCCACATACTCTTTGCATTCGGCGCTGTCGAGCACGGCATCAAATTTCGTGCAATACCCGCAGCTCGGGTTTCCCCAGACCACCAGCAGAGGCACATTCAGGCGCTGGGCCTCTGCCTTTGCAGCCGTCAAATTGCTGTGCCACTGATTGATAACCACCGGGGCACTGGAAGGTGCCACTGTCGGACGCGCGACCGCGGTCCCGACCAACAGGGCTGCGCAGAGAAAACCCACACCGAATTTCGAGCTCATTGAGTACTCCTTTTTACAGGTCATGAAGGACTAGTATAACAGTTTAGATTCGCCGCGCAACCGAAATCGGGAGGAGATCAGCCGGCTGTTAGGGGTGAAAGGTGAAAGGTAAGCCGTAAAAGAGGTGAAAGCGTCTTGGGGGCCCCGCCAGCGGAAGGGGATGCCCGTCGTGCCGTTCCCCTGCCCGTGCTCCCAACGCCAGCAGGTCCTCCAGCACAGGCCCGCCCCTCCCCCTGTGGCACGGGCATCCCTGCCCGTGCTCCCCACAAGCGGGTACCTCGTATACCTCAATCGGGACCGCGGCTTTTTCTTATGATTTTGCTTGGCCCGATTTTTTACCCGCGAACCTTCGCGAATCAGAGCCGTTTCGGCACGCGGGATATCTGGGCTGTTGGGATACTGGAAGGAAGGGGACTTCTAAACACCTGTCGCGAAGGGCGCCAAGATAAGCGACGGCTCGGCTCAGCCTCGCCCTTGCGGATTTGCCAGAAACTGGAGGGCGAAGCTGTGCTGAGCCGCCCAAGAAGATGCGAATGCGCTTAACTTAGCGCCATTCATGCCCGTCCCTTGTTGTCTCTGAACTTCGGAAGAAAACCGGTCAGTCGCGCATTGCTTTCTCGGGTCGTTTATAGGCCTTGGCGCGCTCAGCCAAACCGCGGTTCTTTTGTGACAGCCCCTTTTCTTCCTGATATTTCGTGATGATGGATTTCCATGCCTCGGTCCGCTCATTTTGACTCTTGTTTTGCAACCCGAGTTCATAAGAGTTGGTATTAATCATGTTCTTAAACGTCTTATCCCTTAAGGTAACACCTCCACTTGCCATTAAAGGTTTGTTCGTTCCGTATACAACATCCAGATCGTCCAGTGAAGACAGGATCGCGTCGAGCGCGTTTGTGCTACACACCACAGTTAACGCAGAAAGAATATACTCCTGAGCGCGAACCATCTTCTTCTGATCAACGCCGCTTGCCGCACTCCGCATGAGCGCCTCCTTAAGAACCGGCACGGACTCGGGCTTCGCCATCGCACAAATCGCACCGTAAATTTGGGGTCTGATCCGCAAAACACGATTATCGCGGGGTTCCGTAACCACGGCCAGGATCAGCTCGCCCCAAGCGGCACGATACTTCTCGGTCAGGTGCTCCTGCGAAAGATCGGGAGACCAGAGTGCCCTTGCCTTATACCGTGACTCTGGGGTAATTCGTGGCGTATAGAACGCGATTAACTCGGACGCCAAGGTACTGTATTGACACACGGGCGCATTCACCACAAGGTTGGTGTTCTTTTCCGCTTGTCCTAAAACAGGCTCCCAAACGCACAGTACTCCAATCGCCAGGAATGACAATGTTTGAACCGTATTATTTCTCATGGCTGGTTCTCCCACCAATTAATTTCAAATGCTAACCTTTTCGCAACAGAACCGCAATGCACTTCTCCTAAAGAAACATGATACAGGTCCCAGCAGTCAACAAATTCGACGGTTGTTCCCAGCGCCGACCTGATCGAATTCTCGAACAGGTCTACGCCTCCGCCTGCCGGACCGAACTGGCGAGGGACGTAGAGCTTGCCGTTCAAGGGTTGAAGATTGGTCGGACCGGGGTTGAAAGCGACGCAACTATGTTGACGGACATCCTCTGGCGCTATGTCTCTGATTCCGAAAAAGAGACTCGGAACACTCCGGAAAGTCAACGCTCCAACCGCGCCCTGCAGCCTGTTTTTGGCATCGTTAATGCTCGCAGGGATCAAGACTGTATTGAGGGCCGCGAAATTCGGATCGTTCAGCACTTCCTCAACGGTTACGATCGCGGGAACGCCGTAACGCCATAATCGCGATCCCTGACACAAAACATATTTGCTTCCCGCCTGAGGGGCCCAATCGCTGGTCTTGGGTGGTAACGGCTGATCCGACCAGTGGAAGATGTCAAAGTCCGGAGCGGCACCATTGATGATGGTTGACGTCGTCGTCCAGACATGTGACACCCGAATATAGTCGGGGGCGATTTCGCTGATAAAACCAACGGTTCCGGCCTTGTTGCCGCTATAAACGCGGATGTACTGCCATGGCTGGTTGCGATAGTCGGTGGCGGTCTCGATACGCATATCCGCGGTCGCGTTTGCCGAAGCGGTGCCCGAGACGGGACCCGCGCCTGTGGCGAAGAACACGCTCCGGCCCCGGTCTGCAGGGTCGATACCGGTCAGAAGGTTCCACGCCAAAGCCGGATCAGCCACGGCCACGCTGCCGTCCGGAAGGAACGAGGTGATCTCGTCGATGTGCGAGACACCCAGCCAATCGACCGGCACATCGGTAACCGGGAGCTGATACTCCTGCGAGAAGAGGAACTGTTTGAGCCGGTCGGAGGCCGAATCGCTGTCACCAAGCACAATGCGGCCGAGCTTGTAGTTCGGGTTCGGCGGCAATATCTCAAGATTGCCGCCGTAATCCGCGCTATCCCAAGCGTTATCGAGCCATTGCCCAAGTGTGAACACTCCGACATCCTTCGACAGCAGTTTTGTGAGAGGCCATTCTGGATTTCCAACCATATCTGTTTGCGGCCCATACGGCAACTGGAAGACGACGCAGGTTTTGGGACCGCCGGGCCGCTGGGTGTAACCGATCTCGATGTGATCCTGAAACCATTTTTCGTAATGGACTTCGTTGGCTGCAACGAGCTGAAGCTGTCCCGAATCATTAAGTCCCTTGTAACCTGGTCCCGCATCTGCATTGTGCAGAAATGCGTCATTAACGCCCATATAGCTCATCGCCCAAATCTCTTCGGACGACTGCGCTTGCGGCAGCATGAGCCACGGGGCCACTTTCAGTTTGACGGCGTCCGAGCCCACCACCGTCGATCCACTCCGAAGTTCGAGCGTTAAGCCGATGTAACCATCGAAATGCAGGGGTGAATTTTCAGGAACGTTAGCCCCCTGATTTCTGAAGCAAAGCCCTTCGATGCCGAATGTCGTGTCACCAGTCAGTGCGTCTCCTTGGAAATTTGGACCCTGGGGGTCCAACCACGGCGTAATATCGATCTCGGTTGCAGGTGCGGGACCAGTCATTGAGCCCCAGATCGCTTCGTTGTCATTACCGGCCTTGATTTTTTTGTAGACGTGAATCCTCTGAATATCTTCTTGTTCCGAGACTCTCAGAAAGACCTTAAAGCCGGTCGGAATCTTAGCGGCTATTTTGCGGATGACCAACGGTGTAATATCCAGCTCATCCGCATTCCCGTTCCCTGTCTCAATGTAGCGATCCTCATCCACGGGGTTGCCATCATTATCGAAGCAGATAGCGTCCGGCGTTGGCTTGCCACTGGCGTTCAGTCGATATCCATCTCTGTCGAGGTTGACGTTAAATATGGCTCCTCTATCGGTTGTCCACATACTCTCACCGGCATCATCCTGATCATTGTCTTCAACCGTTCCGTCCCGATCCGTATCGACATCCAAGTCCACATTGAGGACGGACACACGAACGATATCGCAACAGCTCACTCCGGCTACGGCAAAACGGAGTTCCAGCGCCACGTCACGGAGTTTGGGGCTGGTTTCGACACCCTGGATATAGACGGTCGGGGGGATTATATCGGAACCGACAGCCCACGTTTTCGGCAGGACAAGCGGCGTGCCGTCGGTGTTGTTGGCCGGCCACACGTTGATCTTCTCGCCACCGGCAACGGCGGAGAGGGTCATGGTCCCTGACACCCCCAGACTCGCCGGGGCGAACGACAGGTTCATCGGCGTAAGATTCCCCGAGCCGATCCTGACAAACCCTCCGGCGCTCTCCTCGAGCGGGTCATCCATTTCGTCGATGTCGCCGTCGTAGTCCGAGTCAACGTCTAGATCCACCTTGATTGCATACACATCAATCGGATCGCCCTCGTACCCCAGGCAAGACACCTGCGTGTGCCCGGTTGATTTCGCGACGAAAACACCCAATGCATCGATATCGCCGACCGACGTGTCAGAACTTGAAAAGCCTTCGATGATCTGGGTGTATTGTTCGCCGCCACATACTTGTCCAAGCCACACGCCTTCGGCGGTGAATTGTGCGGCGTCCCCGACCTTCAGAACAACAGGGGCACTACCGTTAGGACCTTCCAGATGCGTCACCGAAAGGTCTCCAAAGCCTATCCGATCGAAACCTGCAAGCTCGCACTGCCCGGCCACGTCCAAACGGCTGTTTCCGTCGACCGCATACCCTCCCACAGATTCGCCGGAGTGCAAAATGAAGGTGCCCACACTCCACGTATCAATCCCGTTTCCGTTACTGGCGGTATATACCAAGTCATCGTTCAGGTATACCCTTACGGTCGTTATGACGGGAGGAGGAGGGGTGCCCTCAACACTATGGAAGACTGACACGCTGTACCGGCCTGCCGCCGCATGTTCAAAGACAATACCTTGATGGGCAGAGTAATCGCCCCACCACCAAAAGTCTGTGTTGGGCGGTAAAATTCCCCAGTTCCCATTGTAATTGAATTCAAGAAAGTAACAATCTTCATCGGGCCCCGGATAACTCACGGCTTATTCCTTTGTCGAGCGGATCATGCGATGTTGATTGAAGGGGCCGCTTTTCGCTAGACACGGGCACCCCCTTGTGTCATGATACGCTCGAATGAAAGCGTCAACAGGTGTTC
>Ga0075012_10000097_pt1 | contig 83120 bp, 41 predicted proteins | sample All_14_2_FD_71474 | JGI IMG/M metagenome (GOLD analysis project Ga0075012, IMG submission 71474) | Freshwater microbial communities in response to fracking from Pennsylvania, USA - Allegheny Zone_MetaG_DW_15 | ecosystem: Environmental > Aquatic > Deep subsurface > Groundwater > Drilled... | reverse complement strand
GCCTTTCTTCGCGTAGAGCGGGGCGAAGACCGGCACGCAGAGCCAGCCGTCGGCGTCGGCGAACAGGAGCGCGCGGCTGGACATCGAGAAGCTCGTGCCGTCCGCCAGGACGCCGGCTACTTTCGCGGAGCCTCCCGCGCCGACCTGGAGCGTCAGGTAGCCGGTGCCCAGGGGTTCCGCGTCGGCGGGCCCGAGGGCGAGCGCCTCCCGGAGCGGCAGCGACGCCGTGTAGTAGCCCGTGAAGGCGGCCAGGGCGGCCTGCGTCGCGGCGTCCGACCGGTCCTTGAAGCGGTTGCGCGCGCCGTCGAGCGTCAGCGTCCCGTCGCCCAGCTTGCCGCCCGTGAGCGATCCCCAGATGCGGTTCTGGCGCACGTGCAGGTCGAGCCGCTCGCCGCCCTTGAGGAGCACGGTTGCGCTGCACGTCCCGTCGCCCGCGTCGACGCTGCCCCACGCGAGGTTGTTGAAGGCGAGGATGCCGTTCCGGGTGACCGCCTTCGCGGTGAACTTGCCGGCCAGCGAGGTGACGTTCAGGGAGAAGGTGCCGAGGACCGCGACGGCGGAGTGGTCGCCGAAGGCCTGCTCCGCGAAGAGATAGCCGTCATAGGCGCCGGCGCAGCTGAACGGGGAGTCGTCCGCGGGGTCCGAGAGATAGGCCGGAGCGGTCCAGCGCGCGTGCAGGGTGTGGTCACCCGCGGTGGCGACGGGCGTGTCCTCTGTCACGGTCTGGCCGTCGGCGGTCTGCCAGCCGTCGAACGTGTAGGGCAGGCGTGCGGTGGACGGGGAGTTCGGCACGGGCAGTTCGCCGTAGGCCGAGTCGAAGGTCACGGTGCCGCTGCCGGGGGTCACGGTGCCGCCCTCGGCGTCGAAGGTCACGGCGTAGCTGTTGGCCGTCCACGTCGCGGTCAGCGTGTGGTCGGACGCGATGGTCACGACCGTCTCCGGTGTGACCGCGAAGGTGACACCGCCGGTGGTGGCCTGCCAGGCGCCGAAGGTGTAACCGGTGCGGGTCGCGACAGGCAGAGTGCCGTAGGGAGAGTTTGCATAAACAAGCATGTTGCTGGCACTAAGAAACCCTCCGCTTGCGTCAAAGATAACGTTGAAAGGCTGACGCAGATCATAAGTAAATACTGTCGATAGACCGTAAGAATCATTGACTTCAACCAGAGGTTCGGATCGTCCATAACCATTATTATAGAGTTGTGAGATGGCTCGACGTGACAGAGGGGTGTCGAAGATCCGGAAGTCGTCAATCAGTCGATGATTTGCATAACTAATAGCTCCACCAATCGAGAAATACTTGCACACAGTCTCCTCGGAATTCGTTTTTGTTAACGAAAGCACCCCGTTTTTGTAAAGTTCCCAAACATCGCCGGAACGGGTAAATACGAAATGCGTCCAAGTGTTTGTGGGAAAAACAAAGGGGTTAACATAAATTTCTCTTCCGGTGTCTCCCGTAAACCATCGTAAACCCGTTTGCCAATTCATATAACAATATCCACCGTAGGGGTCTGCTGGTCCTCGAAAGATGAACCAATAATCGGCATGCGCGTAAAGAGATGAGCGGGTTGCCCAATAGGCGATTGACCAGTTGTTGCTTTCGAATGTGTGAGTAACCAATGGCGAGCAGTTTGTGATCTGATCATTTAGATCAAGAAAGATGGCGTTTCCGATCTTTCCGGTGGTCGAACACGAAGACGTGTTTTTGAATACATGTCTGCCGTTGCACTCGTTGCCAGAAGAGTCTGTTACCCAAGAGCTGTTTGTCGCATCGTCCATTTTGAACCACGCCTTCTCGGGGGTCTCATCGATGACGACTTTAATCCGGAGTGTGTTAAGTGTGGACGGTAATTCACTATGGCCTTGCCATGTGATGTGCCGATCAATTCCTGGCTGTACGTGGTTTGTGTTGACGTCCCCGGAAAGATGTAGGGCTTTTGGTGCAAACCATGTTATACAATCATTGGTCGAGGCGAATACTTTTACCCTTCGAGCCGATGCGTCAGGGGCGGAGAGGTCGTAATGGATGTCTAACAAGGGGGAATTGGGTGATTGGCTCAGTCGAACGTTCGATATGGATGCCTCTTCAGAGTACGAGGATGCAGCCAGCAAGGCCATGAATGCTATAACAAAGAGATGAGTTTTCTTCATGACATTTCCTTCTTAAACCAGCCAGACAGGTCAATTTTCGAACATCAAACGTGATTAAGGAAATCGAAATCGGCATCTGCTTAACCATATATATACTAAAGTGTCGGGCAGATACAATGCAAAAAAATAAAAAAGGTGGTATATGTTAGAAACTAAACATATTGAGCAGCATGAAAACAGGTAATTGTGAGATTGGAAGCCTTCACCAGTAGGACCCGTTTTCAACGGTTTCGAAATTTTTTGGTCTGTCTTCGGATAAAGGCCGGATCCAAGAATCATTGTAGAGGCCGTCGCGATATTTGGGAATGCTGTCCCACCTGCCACCTTTAATTCCAAAGAGCAACTGGGTGATCCCTCCCATGTGAACTGCCTTCCTGCCAGACCTCTTGATGTGTGCGGCAATTGACATGCCATAAGCGCCTGCACCGATGAGCGCAATGTCGAAACTGATTTTGTCGATTTCGTTGCACATATACGCTAAGGCGTCAAACCATGTGGCATAACCGCTGTTGTTTCCGGCGAGGGACTGGACGGTCTTAAATGTCTTTAGAGAAAAATCTGGCAACACCTTTGGGTTTGAGAAAAGTTTGCGCCGACAATTGTACTGATGCCGAATAGTTTCTTCGAAGGGGTGGACAACCAAAACCGTCTTGCCCTTAAGGACTGAAGACCATGGGTTATCTGAAAAAAAAGGTTCAAGGTCGTTGAGTGGTATACATTTGGCGCTCGGGAAGCATAGTGAGTGAAGTCTCTTTTCCCCTGCAAGCCATCCAACAAGGATGTCAATTTGTTGGCAGTCGCTTAGCACTAAGTCTCCGAACCGTGCCATTGTTGTGTCAGTGGGAGGGAAGAGTCCCGCAATCCAATTCATTCCTGCTCGAATACTGTTGTCCCACCAGAAAGGACCAGATTTACCGGAGAGCATTCGTATGGTTTTGATAAATGGACTTCCCGCGGTTGAGATGTCCAATTGCCGCAGTGTCGTCTCCATTTCTCCGCATCCGAAGCGCGAGATCATGCAAGCTTGCGGGCGTTGAAGAAGAGCCGCGATACTATCGTTGGCTGCTTGTCCTTCGTAATCGGGGGAAAGCGGCGCATGGTCACTTTGATTCTTGAGCCATTCGCCAAAGATTTTCCGTTGAGCGACAATGATCCCTCGGGTAAGTAGTGCTCGAAGGTTAAATGGGTAACCTGGCAATTCGCGGCCATATTTGAAAGCTTTTTTCATTGTGAAAACGACTCTCTCTGCTTAGCCCAGACTTACGTTTGGAGGACACTGTATCACCAGTAATTCTGAAAACGAAGTCGAAAGTCAGGTGTCAAGCAGTTACGTGCTGTTTCTGGGTAACGCGTTGTTCAAGACTTTGGAAAAAGGCGTCAAACTGATCTGCGATTTCGCTCCATGAGTAAACCGGGATATCACGCGCGGCATTTGCAATAAGGTCCTGTCTAAGCTTGGTGTCAACAAACAGGTGCTTGATTGCTTGAGAGTAGTTCTTTGTCAAATATGCGTTCCGGCCGTTGCGAAAAAAGAGGCTCATGCGCCCATCATATCCGAGAATTGGCTTTTTGAAGCGCAGATATTCCTGTAATTTTGCATTACAGTCTTGGTCCGCAGTGCTGACCAGCACGTCCGCTTGCGACATGACACACTTCTGGTCGTTTTTTGACAAATATCCAAGAAAAATACAGTTATCGGATGAGTATTTGGACAAATATGGATAGGGGTGTCCGGTCAAATACAGCTTGATGTTTGATGGTACTTGACTCATGGCTTTGCAGATCTCTTCCGTTCTTTTCCATTTTGCTTGATCCCCTGTGTAGACGAGTTTCAAGTCGCCTTGCAAAATAATGGAACAAGACGATAAATCGTAGTCTGGAATATCTGCCCCGTTTGGGATGTAATGACAGGCAACACCCCACTTCTTTCCGCGTGACTGTAAAAAATAGCTCAGTGTTACAACCGCATCAGATCGGGTTACGATAAGCCATTCGATAAAATTCATGAGCAATCGGCCTGGCCAACCTAATATTTCATTCCAAATTTCTCCGTATTCGTCATCCCATCCGTGAACAACTTTGAAAGATTTCCATTTACAAAGGAGCCGCCTGCATATCAAAGGGTTAAGTGAGACGGTCGACCCATATGTGTAGATAATAGTCGGCTTTGTATCGTCAATTTTTTTGGCCAGTTTTCGCAAACTAGAACTTGTTCTCCATCCTGCACGAAAAGTTGTCCATCCTTTTTGACTCAAATGGTAAAGAATTGCACGGACACTGTAAGGAAATTTCGTGAAATGCTCGAGATCGGAGGCTGATTCAAACCAATCAGCCCGATCACTAGTGACTAACAAGATTCGTTTGTTGTTCATTGCCATCATGTTTGCGCGGATTGAGCTTCCGTAACGACTGTGTCCGCTCTCAAGCTTTGACTCATGGCGTTGTTGTAAATACAGGTCCAGTTGTGCCCTTGGGCCTTCAGGATCGCAGCCTCGCGGCACCGTTTAAGTCGGGGTTCGTCCGAACAGAGCGTGAGGATTGCGTCTGCCATTTCTTTGGCGTCGACCGCGGTGACGATTCCAAGTCCCTCGTTTTCGATCTCTTTGGCCACCGGTGGCACGTGCGTCGAAACCACCGCTAGACCGCAGGCAAAATATGCGCGGATTTTGATCACGTCCCCATATTTTTTGGTGGAGACCGACGTGTCGGGATAAGGCGCGAGGCCGATCAAGCACTGGCAGGTTAACTGGTCAAGATTCTCGGGGCCGTCAATGTAGCCGGTGAACTCGATGTTGTTCAGGCCGTAATCGCGGACTCTCGATTTGAGTTCGTCGGTCATTGTCCCTCCCCCGGTCACAATGAATTTGACCTTGGGGTTTGCGGCTTGAACGTATTTGGCGATCTCTGGCAAAAACTGGGTGCCGTTGTCGACGTGGTGGCCACCCGAGAAGATGACTTTGAACTTTTCAAGTTCGTCGTATGGTTTTACAAGCCCCTTGCGGAATTCAACGCCGTAATGAACCGTGACCTGTTTGGCCATTCTCGACATGTCGTAGTGCAGGATGTCGCGTCGGGCTTCGGCGATCGCATCGGTCACGTTCCACGCCACATCGGCCTTTTCGCAGGCGCGCTTGTCGAGCCAGCGAAAGGCTGCGCTCAGCATGCGGCTGTGGTAGCGCTGCGGCGCCCAGTCGAAGGTATAGTAGATGATCTTCCGGATGTTGAGTGTTTCACGATACTGCGCGCCGACGAGCGTGTTGAGCGACTCCATGCCGATCAGGAAGTCGATCGGGCCGCAGTCGGGATACTGCGTTGCGATCAGAGCCAACAGCTGCCGGGAGGCGACCGCATCGCGCAGTTTGAGTCGGAGGTAGGTTCTCATGACGCGGCGGTCGAGCGGGATGTCGTAGAGCCGGCGATAGCGGTCCGCGACGTGCGTGGCAATGAGCTCGCCGTCCTTATAGACCTCCATGGAGCAGTCCAGCGAGATGTCAGGGAGGGGGTGAGGCTGCTCGATCAAGAAGATGTAGCGGGCGCGGTTCGCCTTGAAAAATGTGAGCAGAGGTTCGATCGGGCCGCTGCCGGACTCGCGCTTGCCGTTTTTTTTGTCGGAGTGGCACAGGACGATGACGCTGCAGTTCTCTGGGATGCGTGCTGGCTGATTCATAAGTCCGCGTTTTGCATTGATTTTCAATGAATTGATCACGTACCATAACACACCGATTTTATTGGGTCAAGAAAGGGTGGGGTTATGGATTTCTGGAAGGGCCGGAAGGTCGTTGTGACGGGCGGTTGCGGGTTCATCGGCTCTTATCTGGCCGAAGAGTTGGTTTCTGTGGGCGCCCGCGTCACGGTGGCGGACAATCTGGAGGCGGGGGCGCTGGACAATATTGCGGCCGTGGCGGCGCAAGTCCGCTTCATTCAGGAAGATCTGTCCACCCTGGACGGTTGCCTCAAAGTCGCTGAAGGGGCTGACGTGATCATGAACCTCGCCGGTCGGGTGCGCGGCGTGGGCTACAGCAGCAATCATCACGGCGAGATGCTCTACCAGAACACGGTGATCCAGCTGAACATGTTGGAGGCGGCCCGGCTGAACGGCGTGAAGCGCTTCCTGGCGGTCAGTTCGTCATGCGTGTATCCGGACGACGCGGAGGCACCGATTCCCGAGCTGCCCGTCCGGTTGGGGTTGCCGGAAAGCTCCAACGAGGGCTACGGCTGGTCGAAGCGCATCGCCGAGCTGCAGGCCGAGTACTACTTCAAAGAGTACGGCATTGAAACCGCGATCGTCCGGCCGACCAACGCGTGCGGCTCGCGCTATCCTTGGCGCGGCGAGCAGAACTCGTTTGTGATGCCCACACTGGTGAAGAAGATTCTGGACGGCGTGGACCCGCTGGTGGTGTGGGGCGACGGCCAGCAGCGGCGCAATTTCCTTCACGCGACGGACATCGCGCGCCTGTTCATGAGGGTGACGGAGCGCTATGCCTGCGCGCGGCCTGTCAATATCGGCTATGAGCAGGACACCTCGATCGCGGAGCTTGTTGACTTGATCTGTGAGGTCACGCAGCGTCGTCCGAAAATCGTTTTTGACGCCTCGAAACCGGTCGGTTGCCTGCGGAAATGCGTGGACTCGACCCTGCTCCGCAAGGTCACGGACGACTACCGTCCTCAAATCTCTTTGGAGCAGACGATCCAAGAAATGATCGCGTGGTATCACAAGACTTTCAATTGATCGGAGCCCCTGTGACGCCCGGCGAACTTGCTCGAAAAAAAATCGTCATTTTTTCTCATTACGCCACGACAGGGGCGTGTGAAGAGTTGCGCGATTGGCTGTTGGAACTCAAAGCGAGAGAGCTCGTCTATGTGGCGTTTCCCTTTGGCCGGAACAACTCGGGGGTGATTCGCATCGATCAATATGCCGGAGGCGAGTTGACCCTCTCACGACAGTCTCTTTTTCGGGTGAGACTGCCCGAGCCGTTTGGCTACCTGCGGGATTTGCTCTATGCTCTGGTTTACTCGGTGCGTTTTGCCCGGGGAGCCGATGTTTTTGTTGCCGGCGACAACCTGCTGACGCTTGCCGGATGTTTGACGCGGAGACTCTCGCACGTGCGCCGCGTGATCTATTATATGATCGACTACACGCCCGTGCGGTATTCGAATCGCCTCTTGAATGCGCTTTATTACGGCGTTGACCGATACGCTTCCTGTCACGCAGACGCCGTATGGCCGTTGACCGCAGAAATGATTCAGGGGCGTTTCAAAGCGGGCCGCTTGAATGAAAGGCGGGTCCGGTGGTATGCCGTGCCTTACGGTAGCCACCCGTTGAATGTCCACAGTGATGTTGCCGTATGGGACCGGAAGCATGTGGTTTATATGGGCGACGTCGTGCATAGTAAAGGCGCGGAGCTGCTGGTGCCCATGGCGCTTGAGTTGAAGAAGCGAGTGCCGGGTTTTCGTTTAACGGTTATCGGCGGCGGCCAAGATGTGTCGAAACTTCGCGATGAAGTGAGTGTCGCCGGATTGGACTCCTGTGTGGAGGTCTGCGGCTTTGTCGAGAAGATCACGGACGTGCTCGCCCGTCTGGCAAAAGCCGGCGTTGCGATCGCGCCGTATTTTCCTTTCGACGCCAACAGTTTCACGTATTTTTCGGATCCCGGGAAAATCAAAGTTTATCTGGGATGCGGGCTTCCCGTTGTGTTGACAGATGTGCCGCCCATTGCGAAAGAGATTGAGCGGGAAGGAGCCGGACGGATTGCAGACTATGACGCGGTTGAGTTCGCGAAGGCCATCGTTTCGGTCATGCAGAGTGAAGAGTATGAGGCTACCCGCAGCCGTGCGCGCATGATGGGTGAACGTTTTGCATGGCCTAAAGTATTGGCTTCGGCGTTTATGAGGCTTGAGCCCTGAAGGGGGAAAGGTGGGAATCAATGAGTGATGCCGGAAGAGCCTCCAGGAAGAGCGTCTTTGTGGAACGGTTCGCCAAGCCCTGTTATATGTGGATAGGTTCGTTTGGCCTGAATCCTCTGGCGCTCCGATATGCGGTGCCGGGGCTTGTCGCAGCACTCCGTGAATTCTTTGCCCTAAAAAGCCAGAATAGACGGGAAGGAAGCCCTTTTCGAATCCGCTTCACAATGCCTTGTCTGAGTGACCGCTATGAGGCCAGCGGCACTACTCGCGGTCACTATTTTTATCAGGACTTGCTGGTGGCCCGAAGGATTTTTGAACGTCGTCCTGAGCGGCATATTGATGTCGGTTCGCGTGTGGACGGTTTTGTTGCGCATGTCGCAGCCTTCAGGGAGGTCGAGGTGTTTGACATCCGTCCTCTCTCCGTCGCGATCCCCTCCATCGTCTTTAGGCAAGCGGATCTCATGAACATGCCGCAGGAGTTCACGGAGTGTTGCGATTCTCTCTCCTGCCTCCATGCGATTGAACATTTCGGATTGGGGCGGTATGGGGATCCGATTGATCTCTATGGACATGTCAAGGGGTTCAAAAATCTCGGAAGGCTCCTGAAGCCCATGGGCATGTTGTATTTCTCGGTGCCCATCGGGCCTGAACGCATCGATTTCAATGCGAACCGCGTATTTGCCATTCAGACCATTCTGGATTTAGCCAGCGAGGACTTTGAGCTGGCGTCGTTCTCGTATGTGGATGATGAAGGTCAGCTGGTTGAAAATGTGTCTCTGTCGTCTCCTGAAATGCTGAACAACTTCGGGTGCCAATACGGATGCGGCATTTTCGAATGGCGTAAAAAACAGAAGACGTCCTGTTAAGCGTCCGCTTGCATTTTGCCCAAGTCTTTGTCTGGCGCTGCGCGCAAAAAGAAAGGCGCCGTACGAATACGGCGCCTTTTTCCTTTGGCACTGTGCGGACCTCGGTCTACTTCAGCAGACCGCACATTTTGGGGATCGCGAGCGAGAACCACGGCACATAGGTGATCAGCATCAGGGCGATGATCATGGCGACGAAGAAGGGGAGCGCCTTGACCGTCACTTTGGCGATCGTGGTTTTGCCCACGCCGCATCCGATGAAGAGGCAGGTGCCCACGGGCGGCGTGCAGAGGCCGATGCAAAGGTTGGCGATCATGATGATGCCGAAGTGGATGTCCGACAGACCCAGCTGACGCACCACGGGCAACAGGATCGGCGTGAAGATCAGGAGCGCGGGCGTCATGTCCATGAACATGCCGACCACCAGCAGCATGGCGTTGATGGTCAGCAGAATGACATAGGGGTTCTCCGACAGGCCCATCAGCGCCTTGGAAACCGTCTGCGGGATGTTGGCCATGGTCATGATCCAGGACATGGAGCTCGAGGCGCCGATCAGCAGCATGACGACCGCCGTGGTGATGCCGGTCTGCAGGCAGATCTCAGGCAGGTCCTTCCAGGGGATCTCGCGGTAGAAAACCACCGAGAGCAGGAAGGCGTACGCCACCGATATGGCGGCGGCTTCGGTCGCGGTGAACACGCCGAGCAGGATGCCTCCGATGATCAGGATCACCAGGAGCAGGCTCGGCAGCGCACGCCAGCAGACCATCAGCGGATGGACGCGGGCCTCGCCGGAAGCACTCCCGACTTTTCCATATCCGTGGCGGACACACAGAATTCCGGAGGCGGCCATGATGCACAAGCCGACCAGAATGCCGGGCAGGATGCCGGCCATGAACATGGCGGCAATCGAGACGGAGCCTGCGGCCACGGAATAAACGATCATGGCGTTCGACGGCGGGATCAGGAGTCCCGTGGTCGCGGCGGTGGCCGTCACGGCCACGTTGAACTCGCGGTTGTACCCCTTCTTGTTCATCTCGGGGATCATGAACCCGCCGATCGAGGAGACCGCTGCGGCGGCCGAGCCGGAAATCGAGCCGAAGAGCATGCACGTCAGCGTGTTGACGTAGCCCAGCCCGCCGGGAAGACGGCCGACGAAGAGCGCGGCGAAGTCGATGAGCCGCCGGGCAAGGCCGCCGCGACCCATCAGATAGCCCGAGAAGACGAAGAACGGGATCGCCAGCAGGGGGAAGCTGTCGACGCCGTTCGCCATGCGCTGGGCCACGGTGTATCCGGCGTCGCCGCCGTTCGCGAGAATGGCCAGCAGCGACGAGACGGCGATCGCGACGGCGACCGGCGCATTCATCAGCAGCAAGACAAAAAATGAGAACACGAGGATCAGGATGATGCCGATCATGGTCAGCCCTCCGACTTGGTTTGCGCACCGAGTTGGTCAGCGGGCGTCTTGATGATCTCAACCAGATTTTCGACCGCGAACAGGAGCATGAAAACGCCTCCGAGCGGGATCGCGAAATAGACCATGCCGCGGGACATCCAGGGCATGGTCGGCAGCTGCTGCCCCATTTGCGATGCGGACAGGTTCCAGCCGCCAATCACGAAGACCACGACGGCCAGAACCATAATCACGCCCTGTACCAGGGCGCTGAGCGTTTTGCGCGCTTCGGGGTGGAGCTTGTTCACAAAGAAATCGACGCCGAGGTGCGCCTTTTCGCCGAACGCCAATGCCGCGCCGATCATGGAGACCCACACCAGCAGCACGCGGGCGAGCTCGTCTGTATAGGCGGCCTGTTTGCCGATGCAGAACCGGGTGAAAACCCCCCACAGCACGGTGAGGGTCAGAACCGCAACCATGAGCGCCACCAGGACTTCAAGCGACCGGATGAAAGACTTGCGGAGGGTCTGCCACGCGCCCATTATTGCACCTCCCGGATCTCGGACAGAACCTTTTTGATGACGAGGTACTCTTTGTCCTCGGTGATGGGCGCGCAGGCTTTACGGAAGCTGTCCAGATCGGGCGTGATGATCTCGACGCCCTTCTCTTTGGCCTTGGCCAAGCTGGCCTCGGTGGTTTCCTTCCAGAGCTTTCTTTGGAACGCTTCGGACTCGTCGGCGGCCTGTTGCAGCGCGTTGCGGACGTCGAGAGGCAGCTTGTCCCAGACTTTCGTGCTGATGATCACCATGTCGGGAATGCGCTGATGGCCCGAGAGCGTGAAGTATTTGCAGACTTCGTAGTGGCGGCTGGTGTCGAAGGAGGGCGGGTTGTTTTCGGCCGCGTCCACCGTGCCTTGCGCCAGCGCCGTGTAGAGTTCGCCCCAGCTGATCGGACAGGGGCTCCCGCCCATCGCGTTGATCATGTCCATGGCCGTCCGGCTGTTCATGACGCGGACTTTCATGCCCTTCACGTCTGCGACCGAGCGGATAGGCCGCTTGGTGGAATAGAAGTTGCGGTCGCCGGAATCGTAGTAGCACAGGCCGCGGAACTGGCGCTCGACGCCGAGCCCCAGCATGCGCTTGCCGATCGGGCTGTGGAGGGTGTTCCAGAAGTGGTCGGCATCGCGGAAAGCGAAGGGGACGCTGAACACTTTCATCTCGGGCAGGAAGGCCTCCAACGCGGCCGTCGAGACCTTCGTCATGGCCAATTCGCCCTTCTGGACCTGCTCGAGGCAGTCGACCTCGCTGCCCAGCACGCCGCCGGAGTAGACGTCAAGCGAGGCTTTTCCGCCGGTCAGTTCCTCCAGGCGTTTCTTCATGAACTCCATGGCTTTGTGCACCGGGTGAGACTCATCGAGCCCGTGCGCCAGTTTGAGCACGATCGCTCGGTCGCCGGAGCCGGCCGCCGCCCCTCTTTCTTTCGGCCGGATGACGAATGCGCCGAATATGCAAGCGGTCAACAACCCCGTGGTGACACCCGCTAAATAAAACGAGACTGACTTATTCATGGACCTTCACTTTCTTGCGAAAACACCGGATAAAGCGCTTTTAATGGGGGGTATTATGCGTGATGGACGGGAGGGGCGTCCAGCCAAACTTCAACCCGTTTCGCCCGCCCGTTTGGCGCACGCTCACGCAAGCGTTTTCCAAGCCCAGAACAACGCATGGTTGAGGGCGAGGGCATAGAGCGAGGCGAAAAGGTCGTCGATCACGATGCCGATGCCGCCGTGAATCGCCTGCAGCTGGCGGGCCGGCGGCGGCTTGATGATGTCGCAGACGCGGGCAACCACGAAAAAGACCGGAAGCAGCCACAGGTGCTGCATGACGGGCAAGCCGATGACGCTGATGGGAAACAGCATCCATTCGTCTGCGCAGATGCGGCCGTCGTCCTTTTTGCCCAGGACGCGTTCGGCCACGTCGCAGATCGGGATGGCCAGCAACGTCAGGAACACGCAGACGAGCGTCTGCAGCAACACCGGCTGCTGGGTGGTCCAGAGCGCCAACAGGACGCCGGGCAGCGTGCCGGCTGTGCCCGGTGCGATCGGGGACAGTAGCCCGATGCCGAAGCCGGTCGCGGCGAAGACCGACAGCTTTTGCGAAACAGAATTTCCAGGAATCAAGGACACGGGAACCTCCGGCTCACAGGTATTTGGCGGCGGCGGCGGCGAGCTGGCTGCGCTCGCTTTGCCGCAGGGTCACATGGCCGTGAATCGGCAGTTCTTTCAGGCGCTCTGCGGCGTAGGTGAGGCCGTTGCTCGACGCGTCCAGGTAGGGGTTGTCGATTTGGTAGGGGTCGCCGGTCAGAATCACTTTCGAGCCTTCGCCCGCGCGGCTGATCACGGTCTTGACCTCGTGCGGCGTCAGGTTCTGGGCCTCGTCGATGATGATGAACTGTTTGGAGATGGAGCGGCCACGGATGTACGTGAGGGCTTCGAGCTCAAGGATGTCCGTGTCGAGCAGCTGGCGGATCCGCTCCTGCGGGCTGAGCAGCTTCGGCTGCTTTTTGGCCCCGGCGGGCGGGAGGTCTGGCTGATGCTTGCGCAGCAGGTAGTCCAGGTTGTCGAAGATGGGCTCCATCCAATGAGAGAGCTTCTCTTCTTTGTCGCCGGGCAGGTAGCCGATATCCTTGCCGAGAGGGACGATCGGGCGCGAGACGAGGATCCGGTCGTACAGGTGTTCGCGCTGCACGAGGTGGAGGCCCGCCGCGATGGCAAGGAGGGTCTTGCCGGTGCCGGCTTGGCCGACGAGCGTGACGATGCTCACGGCGGGGTCCATCAGGAGTTCCATGGCCATGCGCTGCTCGACGTTGCGCGACTGGATGCCGTAGACGGCGTCGATGGCTAGGTTGATCTCGGCGAGCGTGCCGTCGGGGAAGACGCGTGCGATCGCCTTCATGTCCGGGTTGTCGGCGGACGCGAGCTCGAGGAACATGTTGGGGTAGCACTTGGTCGGTACGGAGGAGAGCACCTGGCCGTCGTAGAGGCGCTCGACCACGTCTTGCGGCACGACGGCCTCGGCGTAACCGCTGTAGAGCTCGTCGAAGTTCACCTTTTCGTGCTCGAAGTCCTCGGTGTCGAGGCCGATGGCGTTGGCCTTCACGCGGACGTTGATGTCCATGGAGACGATGATGACGCGTTCGCCCTGGCGGCCGAGCCAGTAGGCCAGGCGGATCAGCGCGTTGTCGGGGGTGTCTTCCTCCAGGCCGGCCTTCTCGATTTCCGGGGTCACCAGCACGCGGAGCGTGCCGCCGTTGGCGAGCGGCACGCCTTTTGAGAGCTTGCCGCCGGCGCGCAGCGCATCCAGCTTGCGGATGGACTCGCGGGCGTTGCGGCCGAGTTCTGAGCTCTGGGTCTTGAACTTGTCCAGCTCTTCGAGCACGGCCATGGGGAGGACAACCTGGTTGTCGTCGAAAACATCCAGCGCCACGGGCGAGTGGAGCAGGACGTTCGTGTCGAGCACAAAGGTTTTGACGGGTTGCTTCTTCGAGCGCTTGGTGGCTGTTTTAGGAGGCATAGTCTGAAAGGGGGTTGAGTTTCTGGAGGGGACATCCGGCCGTGTCGGCCGATGGCGTTAAGCCTGCGTCGGCAGGGTCTTCCGGTACATTTTCCAGCCGTAATCCATGATGACGGCGAAACAGATCAGGGGGAGGACGAAAGAGGCTCGCACGCTCGCCAGGGTGGTGAAACCTAGATTGAACGCCTGTTGGTCCATGATCCACCCCTGCATCGGGGGCATCAGGCAGCCACCGCCGATCGCCATGATGAGTCCGGCCGCGCCGAGCTTGGCGTCGTCGCCGAGGCCCTTCAGCGCGATGCCGTAAATCGTGGGGAACATGAGGGACATACAGGACGAGGCGCCGACCAGCGCGATCAGTCCGGACATGCCGGGGATTTGGAAGGGCGCCTTGAGATAGACGCCGAGGGCGCCGCCGGCTGAAGCGAGCCCTGTGGCATCGCCCGTGGCCTGCTGCAACTTGGCGGTCAGCGCCGCGCCGGCTTCCGGGTTGCCGCCGCCGAAGATGGTCCAGCCGATCAGAAGAAGCCCGACGGAAGCGAGCACGAACAGGAGCCCACCGGGATTGAAATATTTGAGCAGGAACGTGCAGATGAAGCGGCTGGTCACGAAGATGGTCATGGCAATCATGTTGTAGAACTGGGCGTCCGCCTTCGTCATGCCCAGCGTCTGCTCGGCATACTGGATGATGAACGTCCAGCACATGATCTGCACGCCGACATAGAAGGTCTGGGCGATCACGCTGGCGACGTACCGGCTGTTCTTGATGAGCCGGCCAAACGTGGGGCCGAGATCGAGCGAGGCGTGCTCTTCACTCTTGCTGCGGGGCAGCTTGGCGAAAATGAAGACCACCATCATGGCAAGCACCACCAGCCCGAGCAGCGCGTACGGGAAGATGATGACGTCGAGGTCATGGTCGGCGATAGCGGTGAATGCGGCGGGGTCGCTGGTCTGCAAGGCTCTGCGGGCCCCCTCGGTCATGGGGTCAAGCTTCTGCAGAATGAAGTTTTTAGCCACGAGCATGCCCGTGAGCGAGCCCATGGGGTTGAACGCCTGGGCGAAGTTCAGGCGGCGCGTGGAGGTCTCCTCGCTCCCCAGCGACAGAATGTAGGGGTTGGCGCTGGTCTCGAGGAAAGAGAGCCCGCAGGTCATGATGAAGTAGGCCAGCAAGAAGGCCCAGAAAGCCATCAGCCAACCGGACGGGATGAACAGCAGGCATCCGACGGCATACAGGGCAAGGCCGAGGATCAGGCCGGCCTGGTAGGTGAACCGCTTGATGAAGATCGCGGCGGGGATGGCCATGACGCAGTATCCGCCGTAGAAGGCGAACTGCACGAGCGAGCTCTCGAAATTGCTGATGAGCAGAATGTTCTTAAAGGCGGCAACCATCGGGTTGGTGATGTCGTTCGCGAAGCCCCATAAGGCGAAGAGGGTGGTCGTCAGCACGAACGGGAACACGAAATGCGCCGCAACCACGGGGTGGTGCGGCTTGACCTGAACATCTGCCATTGGTTTTCTCCCGGGCTGCAGGACGACGCGGCCAACCGCATTGCCGTTCTGCAACGATTTAACTGGCGGGAGTATACAGCTTATTTTCCTTTTTTTGAACACCGTTTTTTTGCCGCTGCGGGCGGTTTTTCGAACCAGACGTCGACAGGATGATCAAGGCCTAAACCCAACATGTAATTGTATAAGGCGCGCCGGAGTCCGGCCCCAAGCCGCTCCAGGTCGGGCGCGCCCGCTTCCGCGTAGGGGATCTCGTTGAGGGCGAACCGCGCGCTCTGTTCGCGGCGGGGCGCCAACGCGATGCCGAAGGCCGCGGGATCTTGCGCGATCGGGCTGTGCGCGGTGAGTGCGAAGCGATGCCAGTAGGCGGATTGGATGTGTCCGTCGGCGAAGCGCTGGCGGACGAAGTCGAGCGCCTCGAAGGTTTCGCTTTCGGTTTGTGTGGGGAAACCGTACATCAGGTAGGCGTGCACCAGGATCCCCGCGTCCGAGAACGCCGCGCAAGCCTGCTTCGCGCTGGCCAGCGTGATGCCTTTGTTCATCAGCTTCAGCAAACGGTCGTTGGCGCACTCCAGCCCGCCCGTGACGGCGATGCAGCCGGCCCGGGCCATCAGCTGCGCGAGTTCCGGCGTGAAGGTCTTGTCGAAACGGATGTTTCCCCACCACGTGAGGTTTGCGTCGCGCGCGAGCAACGCGCCGCAGAGCTGACGGATCAGCGCGGGCGAAAGCGCTTCGTCGGTGAAGTGGAAGCCGCTCTGGCCGGTCTGTTCCTTCAGGCTGAGCAGCGCCTGCACAACGGCCTCGGCGTCGGGCGCCGCGTAGCGGCCGATGTAGTCCAAGGCGGTGTCGCAGAACGAGCACTTGTGCCAGTAGCAGCCGTTGGCGAGCTGCAGCTTGATCCACTTCCCGTCCGACCACATGCGGTGCATGGGGTTGGCCATCTCGACGAGGCTGAAGTAGCGGGAGAGGTCGAGCCCCCGATAGTCGGGGACGCGGAACCGGGGACTGGGACAGGGGGCGTGGTGCGCCGCACGCAGGACGGCCGGCGGCAGGGCTGCGCGGGAGGCGAGCCGCACGGGCGGGGCCTTGCCGAGCACGCCCAGCCAAGGGTCAAAGCCTTCATCGAAACAGAGGTGGTCGACCAGATCGAAGACGCGCCCATCCGTCATGTCGCGGAGTTCGGTGTTCACGTAGCCGCCGCCGAACACGATACGGGCGGACGGGGCCAGGCGGCGGGCGGCGGCTGCGATCCGGAAAGCCGCGTAGACGGTGCCGGGGAAGGGCAGGGTCAGTCCGATGATCTCCGGCTGGGCCGCGCCTAGGGTCGCTTCGGCCAGCGCGTCGATCAGCCGGTCGATGAGGGTCGGGGGCGCGGCCAGACGCTGCAGGATGGCGTCGTAACTCGGCGTGCTGACCGCGAGGCGTTCGGCATAGCGGGCGAAACCGAAGTCCGGGTCGGCCCCCTCGCGGATGATGTCGGCCAGGTCGTCGAGATACAGCGAGGCCAGATGCTTGGCGCGGTCGGAGATGCCCAGCGAGCCGAACAGCTCGGCGAGTGTTTCTTCTTCGTCGCCGTCGTCGGCTGAGGCCAAGGCCGCGAAGCGGGGGCCCTCCGGCAGAAACCCCCTGCGGGCAATCAGCCATCCGGCGGCCTCGTCGCGGCCCTGCAAAAAGGCGATGGCCGTTTCAACGGTGCTCTGGTAGGCGGCGACGTTCTCAAGGAAGAAGCGGACCCGCGGGGTCGGTTTCGGCTGCTGGCGGCAGGCGTCGGCGACCTGGCCGAGACCTGCGCTGGAGAACAGGCGGAGCGCCAGCTCGAGCGACAGGTCGGCTTGGCGGACCTCTGCGCCTTGGTCCCGAAGAAAGCCGGCCAGGGTGGGAGAGGCGGGGTAGGGCGTGTTGAGTTGGACGAGCGGTGGCGTGATCAGCAGGATTTTCATGGCCGATTCCCCCGCGGTCGGAGCTCTAAACAAAAAATCCGCAAGGCACGTCGGCTTGCGGGTGTAGAACTGGCGCGCCCACGGAGAGTCGAACTCCGCTTCCAAGGATGAAAACCTTGTGTCCTAACCGATAGACGATGGGCGCAAAAGTGACGCACACAATAGCAAAACCGGCCGCGCTCTGGCAAGGGGGCAGACGAAGAAAAATGAGAAATGTTTTTTGTCGCCGGGCGTCTCACCGTTTCGGGGTCTTCTTTTCGGGCCCGTCGGTAAAAGGCGGGTTTTCAAAGGGCACCGGGGATTCGCACAGGCGCGGATCGCGGACGGCGTTCAGGCGGGCGTCGAGCTCCGCCGCGAGACGGGCCTTGTGCGCGGCATAGGCGGGCTCTCCGGCGACGTTGCGGGTCTGGTCGCGGTCGCATCGCAGGTCATACAGCTCCTCGGCCGGGCGCTTGGCGAAGGCGCGCTGGTAGTGCCAAGCCCACGCCGGGTCGTCGCGGTGCAGAACGACCCACGCCTTGGTGGGGCTGGCGTCCATGTCGGGAAACGCGTAGCGCGTGGTGTTTTCCAGCTGCTGCGCCGAGAGGGAGGCGGTGCTCTCGGCCGCGGCGTAGGGACTGCCCATGGGCCAGCGGTCCGGCGCGAAGTTCCTGATATAGAGATACTCGGCCGTGTGGAGCGCGCGCATGGGGTAAGGCAGGTTCCCCTCGCGCGCTTCGGCCACATGCCGTTCGCGACCGGTGATGACCGCCGTGCGGGCGGGGTCCACCTGACCGTCGCGGTCGGACTCCAGAATCGGCAACAGCGAGCGGGCGGTGACGCCCTCGGGAGGCTTCACGCCGGCGATCTCCATGAAGGTCGGCGCCAAGTCGGGCAGGCCGACAAAGTCGTCGATGATCCGGCCGGGCTTGCCGCCCGGCCAGCGGATCGCCAGCGTGACGGCCGTGCCTAGCGCGTAGAGGTTGCACTTCCCGTCCGGAACCCCGGGGAAGCCGTGGTCCCCGCTGATGACCACGACCGTGCGGTCGAGTTCTCCGGTTTCCTCAAGACGCCGGATGAGGGTGCCGACGCAGGCGTCGACGGCTTGACATTCGCCCAGGTAATCGGCGGTGTCTTCGCGGACTTCAGGGGTGTCCGGCAGGCTGGCGGGAAGCTTGCCTTTCAGGGTGTCCGGGTCGATGCCCCAGTGCTTCTTGCCAGAGCCTTTCACCCACGTCCGGTGCGTGGTGGTGGGGCCGAAGAAGTAGAGCCATGGTTGCTTGGGGGGGCGTGCGGCGAGGAAGCTGTCGAAATTTTCGCGCACCTGCGCCAAGATTTCGGCATGTGCGGCCTCGACGCTCAGCCCGGATGCCAGACGGGTCTCCGTCTCTTCCGAAAAGTTGTTCGGAGCTCTCCCCGCCTTTTCGTAGGCGTATTTTTGGCCGCCGAAAGGGGCATCGGCAGGGGTGCCCGGGCTCCAGACCTTGTAGCTCTTCCCGATGTGGTAGCCCGCGTCGCGCAGCAGCAAGGGGAAGCTGGGAATCGCAGGATCCCACACCGCGCCCACAAGGATCGCGCCGCGGCCCGTGTTGAAGAAGTGTCGCCCGGACAGGAGCGAGCTGCGGCAGGGCGTGCAGCTCGGCGAGTTCACGAAGGCGTTCTTGAACAGGAGCCCTTCTCGTGCGATGCGGTCGACGTTCGGCGTTTTGACGACGGTGTTGAGCGTGGGGGGCGCGTCGAGCGCCGCATAGGCGCTGGCGTAGCGGCCCCAGTCGTCTGCGAACACGAACAGGATATTCAGGCGTGGGGCCTGCGGGGCGGCGCCCGATGCGCCACAACACAGGAGGCCGATGATGAGGGCGGCTGAGCGTCGGATCGTCATGGTCGTGTTTCTCCTTGATGGACGGCTCGCCTAAGCGGGCCGTCATTCCTCTGAATCGGCCGGCCTGCCGGCGGTCGGGCTGGGGAACGCGTGTCGGAAACTTTTGACGACGCCGTAGCCGCGGCGCTGCAGGATCTCGGCGTTGCCGAAGATCTCGGCTTGCCGCTCCTCCAGCGCGCGGGCGGCTTTCGCGACCATCAGGCAGGTGCCGCCCTGGCGCAATGTGGCGAGCGCCGTCTTGATGAAAAGCTCGGCGATCCGGAAGTCGGAGTAATAGGGCGGATTTCCGACAACCAGATGGAAGCCGGACTTCGCCAGACCCTCGTCGGAAAGGACCAGCTGCGCCTTCTCGATGCCGAGCGCGGTCAAGTTGCGATAGGTTGCGACCATAGCGCGCGCATGCGAATCGACAAAGGTCACGCGGACATTGGGCTGGCTTTTGGCGAGCAGGATCCCCACGAGCCCGCAGCCGCATCCCATGTCGAGCACGCGCAGGTTGGGCCTGAGTTCGCGGGCGGCGATTTCGGCGAGCGCGAGTCCTCCGGCATCCGGGCGGCGGTGGCTGAACACGCCGGGAAGAGAGGTCAGCGCATACGTCTCGCCGCCGGGCAACGAGGCGGGAAAAGAGGCGCTGAAATCGCGTCGCCGGGCCAGAGGGCCCTTTTTCTTGGCGGTCACGCACGAGATGCCGTTCTTGTCGAAGTGGATCGAGATGTTGCCGAAGATCGCCTTGATCTGTTTGAACAGGGGGCCGCTTTCCGCTTCGCAGGCCATGAGGCATGTGCCTCCATCGGCCAGGGCTTCGTGAAGGTCTTCCAGCTGATCGAGGATGAGCTCGCCGGTCATGGTGCCGGGCGTAGCCATAAAGCAGGCGGCCGCATACGCTTTCTGGGGGATCGCAGCGGTGCAGGCGACCGCAAACTGAGGGGCGGACGTTTTTTCTGCGCAGGCGACTTGGGTGCCGGCCGTCGTGACGAAGGGGTCGTGCGAAAAGGCGAACCCGAACCGGTTGGCCGCAAGGTTGCGCAGGATGGCCCGGGCGTGATGCAGGTCGAACGCGTGGCAGGTGATCGCGCAGTCAGGAAAGCGCGCGGCCGCAGCCATCGCGATGGCGCCGGTGCGGTTGCCGGCGACGAGCAGCGCGCCGGGAGGGGACGAGATGCGGGCAAGGTTGTTGATCAGCAAGGACTCGGTGAGATGCAGTCCGGAGTGGGAGGTCACCGCGATTTCGCCGTCGAGGAACGTTTCGGTGGTGGCCTCGTTGGAGGGAAGGTCTGTGATCTGGAAGGTGTGCATATTCTTTCCGGGGGTCAGAGATAAGCGCCGAGCTCGAGGACGGCGATGTCAGCCGCGCCCAGCCGCCGCGCCGCAGAACAGAGGTCGTTGTCGTTGCTGGCCAAAATGACGGGGATTTCGGGAGCGGTCGTTTTAAAGAAACGGAGATTGTCGAGGATGACGCCGTCGGCCCGGTGTTCGCCCTGGCCGCCCGAATAGGTGACGCGGACGTTCGGCGAGGCTTGCGTGTCGCTGCGCGTGGGGCCGTCAAAGACGATCCAGGCGCGGAGCGCCGGATTGGGGGCGGTGACGCGTACGATGTCGTCGACCAGGCGTTTGCGCTTGTCGGCGTCGGGCAAGGCCTTGCCCCGCGCCGGCATATAGCGGGCGGGAAGTCCGAACAGAACGTTGTGGCCGTCGATCAGCAGGATGGCGGGCGCCTGTCCCGAGAGGGCCCGCTCGAGATGGGCCGCGGCGTCTCGGCGCGGCTCCATGTCCGCGGCGAGGGGCACGCCCAGCGCCTGGATGGCGGCCAGACGCTTTTGAAAGGCCTGTCTGATCCGGGCGTAGGCCGACTCGTCGAGCACATGCAGGGACGTAAGGAGCTCGGGAAGCTCACGGAGCTTGGGAAGGTCGTTTTCCTTGGCCGCGTGGATGCGCGCCAGCACCGCCTCTTCGAGGGGGGATGCTGCGGGGGCAGGTTCGAGCAGGTTCGAGAGCGCCTTGATTTCGGCGTCGAGACCCTGTTCCACGGACTTCAGCTCCGGAGCCTGGCGCAGCGCGTTGCGCAGGGCGCCCCGCACGCGGCTCTGCGTGGCTTGGAGGCGTTCGAGGCGCTCGGCCAACAGGGCGTGGTTCCCGCTGTGGCGGTCGATCTCGTTCTGGCGCTTCAGCGCGCTCTCCGCCTGGGCCAGCAGGTCGTCCTGGGGCGCGGGGGCTGCTGCCGCACGCTCGACAGCCCGCGCGTTAGCGAGCCATCCGTGGAACTCCTTGGCCAGGGCCGCGTCGATGGCCGCCTGGAGGCGGTCCTCGCGGCGAGACGTTTCGCGCGCGAGCTCGGCGAGCGCCTCTTCGGCTTCTCGGGTTTTCAGGCGTAGCTGCTTTTCGGCGGCGTCCAGTTTCTGCTCGGCCGAAGTGCGTTTCTCTTCGCTGGCCTTCAGCTGGGCCGTAACCCGCGAAAGGCGGTCATCGACGCCCTTGAGACGCCGGTTCTCCGCTTGGAGGTCGCGCAGCCGGCTCTCCAACTTTTCTTTTTGCTGATGCCAAGTTTCGCGGGTGGGTGCGACGTCTCCGGCCGGAAGCGTCCCCGTCAGTTCCGCGAGGTCTGCAAACAGCATTCTCAGGCGGGTGAGCGCGTCGCTAGGGTCGAGGCTTAAAAAGGGTTCGGTGAGCTGCATCCAGCTCTCGGCCTTGTCGCGGACCTCTTTACGCGGGTCAAGCAGCAGCGCGATCAACAAGACCGGTCCGCCCAGGATGGCCGCCCATGCGTGTCGGGCCTCGACCAGCGCTTCGAGTGAGAGAAGCCCCGTCAGGCTGAACGACCGCGAGCGACGGGCAAGCAGCTTGCGAAGGGAGTCGGAGATGACGGCCGAGCCGCAGACGACCTGCTGGAGCCTGGCGCGCAAAGCAGAGCTGTTGCCCGCACGGAATCCGCCCGTCTGAAAAGCCGGTTCGGTGGCGACCAGCAAGGACAGGTCCGGCTCGGGAACGAGCGCGATCAGCCGCAGCAGCTCTTTTTCGCAGTCGGGGGTCAAAGATGTGACGCAGAGTGACATTTCAGATAGGGGGCATCATATGTGAGAATACCGATCGAGGCAATGCGATTGTTGCCCGTGAGCCGATGCCTCTCCGGCGGGCCGCCGCTGCGGGCCGCCCAGAGCTTGGCTTAGCTTTGACACCCGCAGGTACTTTGTGCCAAAATGCTTCTTTCATTTTTGGGGATTGTCCCACGACTGACACGAGGAGTTCAGGCTTAACATGAAACTGACGAACGAAACGCTCGCGCTGACTGCCAATACGATCCGCTGCCTCGCCATGGACGGGGTCCAGGCCGCAAAGTCCGGTCACCCCGGCGCCCCCATGGGGCTCGCCGACATCGCCACGGTGCTTTGGCTCAAGTACTTGAAGCATGACCCCGCCGATTCGAAGTGGGCTGACCGCGACCGGTTCGTGCTTTCGGGCGGCCATGGCTCGATGCTGTTGTACAGTCTGCTGCATCTGGCCGGATATGATCTGCCTCTCGACGAGCTCAAGCGTTTCCGCCAGCTGGGCAGCCGCACGCCCGGGCATCCCGAGTACGGTCATACGGACGGCGTCGAAACCACCACGGGACCCTTGGGGCAAGGCATCGCTTCGGCCATCGGCATGGCAATCGCCGAGCGCATGGCCGCGGCCCGCTACAACGTGGCCGGCGCTGAGCCGGTGGTCGATCACCGCACGTGGATCTTCTGCGGCGACGGGGACATGGAGGAGGGCATCAGCCACGAGGCGTGTTCTCTGGCCGGGCATCTCAAGCTCGACAAGATCGTTCTCTTTTACGACAGCAACGGGATCACCATCGAAGGGCACACGGACCTCTCGGTCAGCGATGACGCCAAAAAGCGTTTCCAGTCCTACAACTGGCACGTGTTGGAGATCGACGGCCACGATTTCGATCAAATCGACCGTGCCATTCGCAAAGCCACAAAGCTTACGGGCAAGCCGGTTCTGATCATCTGCAGAACCCACATCGGCAAAGGCAGCCCCAACAAGCAAGATACCCACGAGTGCCACGGCGCGCCTCTCGGCGATGAAGAGGTCAAGCTCACCAAGCAGGCGCTCGGTTTTGCGCCGGACCAGTTCTTCCACATCCCGCAGGAGGTGTCGCAGCTTTTCGAGGAGCGTGCCTCAAAAATGAAGCGCGCGCACGGCAAGTGGAAGCGCATTTTCAAGGAGTGGTCCAAAGCCAATCCTGAGAAAGCCGCCACCTGGAAGACCGCTTACAACGACGAGATTCCCGCCGACATCGAGACGGTGGTCCCCGCCTTTGACCCGGCCAAGCCGGTCGCCACGCGCAACGCTTCGGGTATCGTCCTGAACGCGCTCGCGAAGGCCCTGCCCCAGCTCGTCGGCGGTTCGGCCGACCTCGCCCCCAGCAACATGACGTGGCTCAAGGATATGGGCGAAATCAAGCCGGGCGATTTTGCCGGACGCAACTTCCACTTCGGCATCCGTGAGCTCGGCATGGCCGCGGTCATGAACGGCGTTCAGGTCCACGGCGGTTTCCGCATTTTCGGCGGCACCTTCTTTGTCTTCAGCGACTACTGCCGTCCCGCGATGCGCCTTGCGGCGCTGATGGGCTTGCCGGTCATCTTCGTCTATACGCACGACAGCTTCTATGTCGGCGAGGACGGGCCGACCCATGAGCCGGTCGAGCAGCTCGCCGCGCTGCGCTGCATGCCGAACGTCACGGTGATCCGCCCTGCGGATCCGACCGAAACGACGGCGGCCTGGCTCGCGGCCCTCAAGAACAAGAAGGGCCCGACCGCGCTGCTCTTCACGCGCCAAAACATGAAGGTCATCGACCGCACCAAGCATCCTTCCGCGGCCAACGTGGAGAAGGGCGCCTACACGCTCTGGCAGAGCGGCGAAGGCACGCCCGACCTGATGATTCTGGCCAGCGGCTCGGAAGTTGAGATCGCGCTGGAGGCCGCGCAGCAGATCGAAGGCAAGAACGTCCGCGTGGTCAGCATGCCGTCGTGGGAGTTGTTCGAGAAGCAGAACAAGACCTACCGCGACCGCATCATCGATCCGGACTGCACCCGCCGTCTGGTCGTCGAGGCCGGCGTGTCGTTCGGCTGGGAGCGCTATGCCGGACGCTGCGGCGCGATGATCACGCTGGACACGTTTGGCGCCTCGGGTCCTTTCAAAGACCTGGCCAAGCAGTTCGGCTTCACGGCCGAGAATGTGCTCGCCAAAGCCAAGGAGCTGCTGGCTAAGTAGCGGAGGCGTTACCGGTACACGTTTGAGGCCGGGCGGCATTCACCGCCCGGCCTCACTTTTTTTGTGCAACCGTCGACGGGCTATTCCGCAGCCCGCAGCCAGCCGAGTTGCCAGGCGCCGAGCGCCGGTAGCGAGACCAGGGCGTCCTTGCCTTCCCAGCGGACCGCAACGGTGACCGGCTTGTCTTTAGGCGTGAGCCAGTCCATGCGCTCCAGCCCCTCGGGGCAACCGCGCAGACGCAGCGTGACGGGCGGCTGCTCGTCGATCGTCGCGTTCAGCAGGGTCACGCTCTTAAGGTCGCCCGCCTGCGTCACGCGGGGAATGACGACGGCCTGCGATTCGGTTTCGACCATCACGGGCATGCGGTTCTGGGCCACCCAGTCGGCGGCCAGCATGAGCTGCCGACGCCGGGCGTTGCTCATTTCCGCGTTGAAGCCGTCGAATCCGAAGGCCGCGATACGGCCGCCCTGTGCCGTCTCAAAAAGGACGGATGCGGCCTCAGCGGATGAGCCGTCACGCTTCTGGTAGCGGCCGATGACTCGGGTGGCCTCGTTAGACGGGAAGAGAGCGAAGGTGTTGGCCTTGGCCGCATCCGGTTGCCAGAGATAGCCGACCCGGCTCAAGTTAAGCTCATCGTCGGTGAACAGCTCGGCTCGGTCGGGCTCGCAAGGCGCGGCGCTCAACTGCATCGCCGCACCGTAGCCGAGCTCTTGGAGCTTGGCCACGGCGCCTCCGTCCAGAAGCACCCCGCCGGAAAGCGCACGCTGGATGTCGGGCGCAGACATGCTCTTCACCGACTCCGCGTTCAAGATGTAGCAGACGGGCCAGGGCGATCCCGGGCACACAGGAAACCCGAGCGGCGCCAGCGCGGCGGCTGCGCGCAACGTTCCCTCAAGGGTCGGCTGTCCGCTCTTGCCGCAGTAGGGCAGCAGGCCGCCTGGCACCGTCTCGGCATTGAACGACACATAGGCGCGGAAAAAAGGACGCCAGAGGGTGAGCTCGCTCAAGTAGGTGTTCGCATACCAGGCGCCGGGCTCATGGCCAAAGGCCAGGAGCTCGAACTCGAGGCTCTTGGCGCCGTAGGCCAGACAGAGCATCGCTTCCACACAGGTGCCGTGGGCGGTCTTGCCCGATGCACAATTGCGGCCGTTGTTGATCCGCGCGCTCCCTTGGGAGGGGGCGGACGCGAACAGCAGAGCGCTCTCAATCAGGCCTCGCGGCGCATGATCTTCGCGGGCGTGAATGACCCCGGCGGGCGTCGGTGTGGCCGCGCCCACGGGGATGCCGTATTTTTTGAGGGCTTCGGCTTGCGCGGAGTCGAGCGCCTCAGCCGGCAGAAGCGCATCGAAGCAGGACGGGTAGCGGTCGAGAGCCTTGAGAACCTGGGCGAACGACTCCGCCTTGCCGGTGGTTGAGGCATCCAGACGCAGCGCCATGATGGCTGGATCTGCCGCATGCACGAGACACGCCGTCCACGCGCCAAACACGATCCCTGTCAAATGTCGCATACAGCCTCCTGGATCGCCGAACCTTTACGCCTTCACGATGTGCGCGCCCGCTGCGGGCGTGATCACGCTCACGTCGCACGGCTGGCCAAATTTCGCGGCGTAGGCGTTGGCCAGCGCAGCGGCTGCGGTCTCCGCGTCGCGCGGATGCACCAAGACCACGACCGAGCCGCCGAAGCCGCCGCCTGAAAGCCGCGCGCCGAGAATGCCCGGGATCTTTTTGGCGGCGTCGACGACCGCATCCAGCTCCTCGCACGAGTTCTCGAAGAGATGACGCGAGCTTTCGTGGGAATCGAACATCAGCGCGCCGAAACCGGCCAGGTCGCCTTTTGCCAGCAGCTCGGCGCCTTTGAGCACGCGCTCATCCTCTCCGATCGGATGCGCGGCGCGGTTCGCCACCGCCTCCGGCAGGCCTCGCTTGTAGAGGGCCCACTCGGCCATGCTCACGTCGCGCAAAGCGTGTACGGGATGGCGCAGCACCTTGGCGAAATGCGCAGCCGCCTGTTCGCAGGCTTCGCGCAGCTTGTTGTAGGCGCCATCCACCAGCGCGTGCTTGGCGTGCGTGTTGCACATCAGGAAGCAGGCCTCTTTCCCGAGGTCCACGTTCTCGTAGGTCACGGAGCGGAAGTCGGTCTTGACCAGCTTGCCAGCCTGTCCCGCCAGGCTGGAGATCTGGTCCAGCAAGCCGCATTTGCAGCCGGCGTAGACGTGCTCCGCCTTCTGTCCGATTTTCGCCAGGGTCACGGTGTCGACGCTGATCCCATAGAGCCGTCCGAGCGCCAGTCCGGTGCACATTTCGAGGGCGGCTGAGCTGGAGAGGCCGCTGCCCAGCGGAATGTTGCCGAAAAACATGCCGTCGAACCCGTGGTCCACCGCCTGAATGGCGCTCAGCCCCGCCAGCGTGCCCTTGACGTAGTTCTGCCAGGTGTCGCTCTTGGAGGCCTCGATGGCCGTCACATCAAAGCCGACTTCCCGCATCAGGTCGCCGGCCACGAGGCGGCACGCCGTCGTGGCGCTATTTTTGGCGGCGAAGAAGGTCCCGTAGTTGATGGCCGCCGAAAAGACGAAGCCCTCGTTGTAGTCCGTGTGGTTGCCTAAGACCTCGATGCGGCCAGGCGCATAGGCGACGACCTCCGGATCACAACCGAAGTGCGCCCGGTATTTCTTCAACAGTTCTTGGTACACGTTCTCGTTGACCATAAGTTCCTCATAACCCAAGGCGCGCGCAGAAAGCATGTTCGCTGTTCCGCGTGTTCCTTGGATAGACAATTACTTGCGGATGATCGCCAGAATTTCGTCGCGCTTGGCTTCCATTTGAGCTTGCGTCTTGGCTTCGAGGTTCAAGCGCACCAGCGGCTCGGTGTTGGAGCAGCGCACGTTGAACCACCAGTCGGCATACTCGACGCTGACGCCGTCCAGTTCGAACATGCGGCCGTCCTTGTAGGTGGCGCGGATCTCGTCCAGAATCGCTTTGGGGTCGCGGCTCACGTGGGTGTTGATCTCGCCGCTGGCGAAGTATTTGCGCAGCGGTGCGATCAGCGCCGAAAGGGGTTTGTCCGACTTGCTGACGATGTTGGCCAGCGACAGGATCGCCATGGCGGAGCTCTCGGCGGTGAAGTTGTCTTTGAAATAGTAGTGGCCGCTCAGCTCGCCGGCGAAAAGGGCGTCGTGCTCGCGCATCTGCTGCTTGATGAAGGCGTGTCCCACGCGGCTCATCAGGGGCCTGCCGCCTGCCGCCTCGATCACCTCTTTCACGACCCAGCTGCTGCGCAGATCATAGAAAATCGCGCCCTTGCGCGTCGCGAGCACGTCCTGCGCGACAAGCGCGGTGATCAGGTCCATCGGAATGATATCGCCCTTCTCGTCGATGAAGCCGGCGCGGTCCGCATCGCCGTCGTAGGCGACGCCGAACGCGTAGTGTCCCGCACGCACTTTTTCCTGCAGGTCCTTGAGCGTCGCGTGGTGCAGCGGGTTCGCTTCGTGATTGGGAAAGCGTCCGTCCGGATCTTGAAAAAGGCCGTCCCACGTGAGCAGGCCCTCCAGCGTTTTGACCTCCCAGATGCCCATGCCGTTGGCGAAGTCGATGGCGACGTGGACGGGGCGCTTCAAGTGGGCAAAGGAGGCGACGTGCTTGGCGTATTGCGGGAGGATGTCGAAGGTCGAGACGGTGCCCGGCGTCGCGGCTTTGGGCGCGAAACTCTCCTCGGCCACGATCTTCTCGATGTCCAGGATGCCGGTGGCGCCGCTGATCGGCACAGCTTGGGCGCGGCAGAGCTTGAAGCCGTTCCATTCTGCCGGATTGTGCGACGCCGTGATCATCACGCTCGCGTCAGCGCCCAGCGTGCCGTTGGCGAAGTACGACATCGGCGTCGAGCCGTACCCGATATCGATCACGTCAGCACCTTGTTCGGTGAGGCCTTTGGCGAGGGCCGCGAAAAGGGGCTCCGAGTGCGGGCGGATGTCGCGCGCGACAACCACCTTCTTGCAGGCGACGAACGTGACAAAGGCCCTGCCGATCTTATAGGCGATCTCCTCGGTCAGGTCTTGTCCGTATATGCCGCGAATGTCGTAAGCTTTGAAAATGCCGGCCATGAGCTGCTCCCGTGTTGTCGTTAAATGGGCATAGTTTAGCCTAAGAAGGGAAGTGATGCAAACCGCGTGTTGCGGCCGTTTTCGGTTCGTTCGGAAAGCCCATGGTGCCCGTCGGAGACGCCTCTATAGCCCGATCAAGTCGCGGATGTCTTGGAACGTGAGCGAGTGCATGACGCTTTCGTCCGTCGTTCCGACTGTGGCGTTGATGACGGCCTGCTTTTTCTGCTGCATCGCCAGCACTTTTTCTTCGACCGTGTGCTCGGCAATCAGCTTGATGCTGTAGACGGTGCGCTTCTGGCCGATGCGGTGGGCGCGGTCGGTCGCCTGGTCTTCAACGGCCGGGTTCCACCAGGGGTCGAAATGGACGACCATGTCGGCTCCCGTGAGGTTGAGCCCTGTGCCGCCGGCCTTGAGGCTGATCAGGAAGACCGGGATGTCGTGGCGCAAATTGAAGCGTTGGCATTGTTCCAGCCGGTTCTGCGTGGAGCCGTCGATGTAGCAGTAGGTGATGCCCCGTTGGTCGAGCGTTTCCCGGAGCAGCTTGAGCATGGTGACGAACTGGCTGAAGACCAGAATGCGGTGCCCGCCGTCCATGGCTTCGTCGAGCAACTCGAGAAAGGCGTCGAGCTTGGCGGAGGGCGCTTCGTAGGCTCCCGGCCGGTGATGGTCTTTGAGCAGGTCCAGATGGCAGCAGATCTGGCGCAGCCGCATCAGGATCGCGAGGATTTCAAAGCGGGCCTTGTCGAATCCTTTGGCTTTGACGAGATCCCCGATCGTGCGGCGCGACTCGGCGAGCACGTCGTTGTAGACGCGCTGCTGGTCCAGGGTGAGCGGGCAGAATGAGACTTTGACGATCTTGTCCGGCAGATCTTTCGCGACCTCTTTTTTCAGGCGGCGGAGGAGGAACGGATGGAGTTTGCGCCGCAGTTTGGCTTGCGCGATTTCCCCCTCGCGGTCTCCGGCCGCAATGGGCAGCTCGTAGTTGCCGCGGAACTGCTCGTACTCGCCGAGATACTGCGGCATCAGGAAGTCCATGATCGACCAAAGGTCGGCGACACTGTTTTCCACGGGGGTGCCGCTGAGGACGAGCTTGCAGACTGCGTTGATCTGCTTGGCCGCGACGGCGTTCTGGGTGGACCGGTTTTTGATGTGCTGCGCTTCGTCGAGCACGGCCACGGAGAACTGCAGGGGGCGATAAGATTCGAGGTCGCGCCGCAACAGCGCGTAGGAGGTGACCACGAGATCGTGCTCCGGGATGCGCGCGAAAAGGGTGTCGCGGTCGGGTCCGCTGATCACCAGGCAGCGCAGCTGAGGCACAAAGGTGGCCGCCTCGCGGTGCCAGTTTTCGACCAGGCTCGTCGGACAGACGATCAGGGCGGGCTTTGCTTGGGCTTGCGGGTCTGACCGTTTGAGGCTGAGCCAGGTCAGGGTCTGGAGGGTTTTTCCGAGGCCCATTTCGTCGGCGAGCAGTCCGTTGAGCCCCGAGTTTTCCAAGAAGCGCAGCCAGTAGACGCCCTCTTTCTGATAGGGGCGTAGCGTGTTTTCGAGCGGGCCGAGGGGGACGGGTGCGAGCCTGGTGTTGCCGGTCCGGTTGCGCGAGGCCGCTTTTTGGCGCCAGTCGGGCGGGTCTTCGACATCGATGCCGTCCAGCGCGTTGAGCGACGCTTGAACGAACGGCGCGTAAACGGCGGGCATAAGGAAGTGGCCGGGAGCCTGGCCCTCTCGGCTTTGGCAGTCGTTGAAGATCGCGCGCATCGATTCGACGGCGTCGCGGTCGATGAGGAGCGGCTGCCCGTTGCAATCGAGGTAGGAGTCGCCGCGGTTGATGGCGCGCTGGACCTCGGCGGGGGGGAGCGGGCCGCGGCCGGGGAGGTCGAAAGTGAAGCCGACATCGAACCAGCCGCTGTTCTTTTCGGCGATTTGGACCACGGGCGTGACGATGGGCAGGGCGTCCACGAGGTCGGCCAGTTTGCCGCTGAAGGCGATTTTCCATCCGCCGCGGCCGAGCGCCGGGTATCCGCTGCCGAGGAAGTTGAGGACCTCGCGTGTGCCGACGAGCGTGTAGCCCGGGGGGGCGCTTTCAAAACCATAGCGCAGAAGCTGCGCGACGGCCGAGGTTTCGGCGCTGAGATTGCGGGTCCTGTACCTGAGAATGTCGTCGGGGTCGGGGACCGCGAATTCGGCCTGTGTGTCGGGAACGCCCGCCGGGAACGCGTGGGCACCATAGGTGGCGGTGAGCGTGGCGCGCAGGGAGGCTTTGCTGCCCTGGAGCTCGAGGTGGAAGAGCGGGTTGCCGGGGTCTGCGGAGAAAAGGTCGGACGTCAGCTCCATATCGACCGGAGTGATCGCTTGAAGACCTGGCAAATCGCGCCGCAAAAAATTGATGACGCGCTCGCGCGGCACGATTTCGTCGTGTTGGTAGATGCTGTGGTAGGGAACCGGAAGCACATTCTTCATGGGCCAGATATGGCCGTTGGCATACACGCGGCCACGCCGTCCGTGCACCGCGTAGGCCGGCAGTTCGCCGGTGCGGGCGAACGGCAGCTCGGTGCGCGGGAAAATCACGAGCTCGCCGGTCTCGCGGTCGAGGTCGACCCGCAGAGACGTCAGCATGGGAATCTCTTCTATGACCACGTCGCCTTTTCCCGCGACGGCCACATGGGTTTGGCCGGCGACGTCGAGTATGTTCAGGAAGTCCGCGGCGGACACCTCGAAGCGTCCGGTTGGCGGCCCTTCGCAAATATCCTCGAGCACGCTGAGCAGGTTGTCGTCGCCCTGGGAAAGGGCCAGGTCCGTGCCCCGGGGCAGCGACTCCGGAGGCCTCGCCTGTCCGGCCGTCAAGACGAGCAGCGACACCGCAACGCGGCCTTTCCAAAAGTCCGAGACCCACGAAGGCGGGAGCGAAAGCCCCAGCCTCGCGGGGGTTCCGAACGCGCTGCGCTTGAGATAAGACCCCGCATCCACGTGCTCCAGCCGCTTGGCGCGGCGCTGGTCCTCCTGGTATTTCTGTTCACGCAGCGGGTCGGCATGGCGGAGCATGAGGGCGATGCCGAGTGCGACGACATGGGGGCAGACCTGTCCGTTGTGCTGGCTGGTGAAGCAGGGGCACAGGTTCTCGATCGAGCCGTCGTCGTGGAGGCGCAGTTTGGTATAGATCTCGGAGGCGGATTCGCGCGCGATGACCCCGCTGATGAGGTCGCCTTTCATGTCCGCTTTGAGCACGGCACCCCGCTTGACCCATTGTTCGGCCTGGGCGAAGATGGCTTCTCCGCCCCAGCCGACAACCATTTTCCGTGTTATGGCCGACGGCAGCATAGGGTCAGGGCGCGGCGTTTGCGGGGGAGAGGTGGGGCTCGTGGAGCGGGCCTTGGATGCCGCTCGCGGACCGGTGTCGGACCGCGGGAGCAGGCATCGGCATGAGGGAGAGCATGCCCCAGGCGATGAGGCCGGCGATCAGACCGACGACCGAGCCGATTTTCAGCCACTCGAAGAAGCCGATGTGCGCATGGCCGCGGCGCTCCAGCATGCCGAGCGCGACGATGTTGGCGGTTGAGCCGACTGCGGTGATGTTGCCGCCGAAGCAGGCGCCGAACAGCATGGCCCACCACAGGAGCGAGTACTCGGCGGCGCGCTCGACGAGATTCTGGATGACCGGCGTGAAGGCGGCGACGAAAACGATGTTGTCGATGAACGCCGAGCCCAGCGAGGTGAGCGTGATGACGAACGGCAGCATCGCGTGGGGGCCGTCCTTCGAGAGCACCCTGAGCTTATCCGCAAGGTTCCGCGTGATGCCCTGCTCCTCAAGGCCGCCCGCAATCGCGAACAGCAGCATGAAGAACAGCAGCGTCCACCACTCAACGTCGTGCTCCACATAGTGCCGCGCGCGGTGCGGCCGGTAGATCATGAGCAGGCCGGCGATGATGAGAGGCGTGATGATCAGGAAGGCGTTTTTGTTCTCGACGCCGGAGAGCCCCAGGATGTTCTCGATCTGGTGGTGGAAAGCGATGATCAGCACGGTCGCCAGAAGCACGAAAAGGCCTCGCCGGTAAGGGATGCGGATGAGCGGCCCGAGTCCCTGGTGCTGCTCCCGGTGCTCGTTTATGGCGACGGTCATCGCATGGATGTCTTTGCGGTACCAAAGCGTGACAATGGCTGTCGTGGCGATGAGCGCCACGCAGGCGACGGGTGTCGCGCCGGCCAGAAACTGGCTGAACGTGAAGCCGGCTTTGTTGCCGATGTAAATGCCCACCGGGTTGCCGAGCATGGTGGCCGCAGACCCGATGTTCGTACAGAGGACCGCCATCAGGACAAAGGGTGTGGAACGGATTTTCAGCGTGTCGCAGACCTGGAAGACGAGGGCCAGGACCACGACGATGGAGGAGACCTCGTCGACGACGCTGGAAAGCAGCGCGGAGAGTCCGCACAGAATCAGGGCAAACGTGGGGCCGGTCATCCGCTTCTTGTTGAGGATCGACTGGATCACCCAGGTGAGGAAGCCGAGGTCCTTGAGCGCGCCGACGATGATCATCATGCCGACCAGAAAGAGGATGATGTCGAGCTCCGTGGCGCGGAGCATGCCGTGGAGGGTCATCGCGCGCGACCCGATGAGCACGGCGACGCCCAGAAAGGCGACCGCCACGCGGTGGGTCCAAAAGAAAAGCGTGGTGCAGATCACGCCGACAAAGGTGCAGACTGCGACGACCGGAAGGGGGCCTGGGGCGATGCCGACGCGGTTGGCAAACCAGCCCAGCAGCGCGGTGATGCCCGCCATGAGGCCGATTTTCAGGCACGTTTGAACAGGTGAGATCGTGACAACGGGTTCGCTGTACATTGAGGGTTACTCCCTGAAGACCTTGTTGAGGAAAACGGGCAGATCGATGATGCCCATCAGTTTCTTTCCGTTGAGGACGTAGCACTTCGACGCGTTGCGCCGCGTCATTTCTCCGGCGACGGAGACCGCCGGGGCTTTCATTTGGACCGAAGCGAACTCGCTGAGGAGAATGTCGGAGAGCCAGGTGTTCTGCTCGTTGCGGAGCACGCTCGTGAACGGCTCGAAATTGACGATCGGCGACAGGTCGCTCATCCACAAGAGGTATTCCGGCAGGCAGACTTTGAGCAGCGCGCCGGCGCTGACGATGCCCACCATGTCGCCGTCCCGGTCGAGCACGGGCACTTCGCTCAGGTTCTGTGTGATGAAGCAGTCGATGGCGGTCTTGAGGTTGTCGTTGTTGCGCAGCGCCGTGAACGTGTCGCGCATGATGTCGGCGGCGCATACGTAGTCGGGCAGAACCATGCCTCCGCGCTCGAAGAAGCGCATCACCTCTTCGGGCGTTTTCAGTTGCGACACGGCCCGAGCCGCGTCGCGGTCGCGCAGGATGTTGGCCAAGGCGCGCAGAATCTGAAGGTAGAGCCCGGGCTGGTCGCGCGGGATCAGGACCAGCAGGATCAGGTGGACCGGCGGCTCGTCTTCGGAGAACGAGATGCCTCCGGCCGACGTGGCCACGCCGACGTAGGGGCGCTGCAGGTTGCTGAGGCGCGCGTGGGGGATCGCGATGCCGTTGGCGACAACCGTGTTGTTGGCGTTCTCGCGCTCGATGACCGCTTCGTAATAGTCCTCCACCTCGGTGAACCCGTGACCGTTCGCCACATGCATGAGAAGGTGTCGGATGAGTTCGTTGCGGATGAGCCCTTCCTGGTGGATCAGGATGTCGTCAGCGCTGAAGAAAGAGGTGAGCGACAAGCTCGGCTTGGTCTGTGCAACGTTTTTTCGCATAGGGCCGCTTCCGTTGGCCGACTCCGCCCACGCGTGGGTCAGACGCCTGTGCCAGAGTCGGTATGGCTGTCAGAAAGTTTCTTGTATATTACCTTTTCTCGCTAAGCGCGACAATCAAAAGCTCCGCCGATGGCTTGCGAAACACGAAGCGGCGATGCTATAGTGAGCTTACAGACTGGGTTGTGATGGGTGTTGAGTTCAAGAAGGAGGCGGAATATGACACGGAGGCAATTTCTTGCGGGATCGGGCAGCGCCATGCTGTGGGGCACCAGCCGGGCCTGGGCCGGGGCGGGGGACCGCGTGCGCGTGGCGGTGATTGGGGTTCATGGCATGGGGCAGAGCCACATCGAAGCCTATTCCAAGCTCCCCAACGTTGAAGTTGCGGCGCTCTGCGATGTGGATGAGAACCAGTTTGCGCCGGTCATTAAGAAGTTTTTCACGGGCAAAGGGCTGAAAGCGCCGAAGACCTACACCGATCTTCGCCGGCTATATGAAGATCGGGAGATCGATGCCGTGTCCGTGGTGACCCCGAACCATTGGCACACGTTGGCCGCTATCTGGGCGATTCAGGCCGGGAAGCACGTGTCGGTTGAAAAGCCCTGTTGCCACAATGTTTTTGAGGGAAGGAAACTGGTGGAGGCGGCCCGCAAGTATCGCGTGTTGGTCCAGGACGGGGCTGAGCAGCGCAGCAATCCCTGTGCGCAGAGCATGGCCAAGCTTCTGCACGCCGGCGGCTTGGGCGAAGTCTATATGGCCAAAGGCATCTGCTACAAGTGGCGCAACACCATCGGGCGATATCCGGATGAGCCCGTGCCGAAGGGGGTCGATTACGATTTATGGCTCGGCCCGGCGGCCAAGCGCCCGTTCAACAGGAACCGCTTCCATTACAACTGGCACTGGAATTGGGAGTACGGCTGCGGCGACATGGGCAATCAGGGTGTTCACGAAATGGATGTCGCCCGCTGGGGGCTCGGGGTGACGCTGCCCACCAAGGTTTCGGCGATGGGCGGGCATTTCATGTTCGACGACGATCAGCAGACTCCCAATGTGCTGATGGCGATGTTCGAATTTCCGGATGCGGCTGGGGGCGGCGACAAAAAGAAGATCCTGCAGTTTGAGGTGCGTCACTGGATCGCCAACGGCGAGGACGGCCTTTGGCTCAAGGGCGCCTCGCAGGGGAACGGCTATCAGGCGACCAGCGCCGGAAATGTGACCGGCAACTTGTTCTTCGGTTCCAAGGGCTACATGGCCAAGGACGTCAACAGGTGGCAGACCTACATGGGTGAAAAGCGCGAACCCGGGGAGAGCGGGTCCGGTCTCGGAAATCACTACGCGAACTTCGTGGACGCGATCCGCGCGCCGGACCCGGCGTCTTTCAACACGGGCATTGAAGACGGCTTTTACTCCTGCGCGGTGATCCATCTGGGCAACATCGCCTACCGCCTGGGGCGCACGCTCACCTTTGACCCTGCGACGCTGATGTTCCCCGGCGACGCCGAGGCCAACGCTCTGCTCACCCGCGAGTATCGCGCGCCGTTTGTGGTTCCGGACCGCGTGTGAGCGTCCGCGATGCGCTCGGATGGTTTTTGTGCGACGGGTTTTCGCTTGCATACCTACCGGAAGGTATGTATATTAGGCCGCCATTCAAAGGAGCAAACGGATGGCGCGCCGGACAAAAGTGGAAGCGGAGAAGACTCGCCTGAGGATCTTGAAGGCGGCCCTTGACCTTTTCTCGGAAGAGGGGTACGAACGCACGACGTTCGAGGACGTGGCGGCGCGGATCGGTTTGACCAAGGGCGCCGTCTACTGGCATTTCAAGACCAAGCCCGATCTGCTGACGGCGCTCGTGGCCCACATGAGCCAATTGCATACGGCGCGGATCGGAAGGGACTTGCCCCATCCTGAGACGCTGGACGGCCTGATTGCGCATTTCGTGGCCCGGGCCAAGTTGATCACGTCGTCTCCGGCCAACCGCAAATATTTTCTGATGATGACGCGCCTGGACTGGCCTTCGGCCAAGTTCGCGCCTGTCAAGCAGCGCATCAGGCAGCTGTCCACCGGACCGTTCGCGATCATGGAGAACACGCTGCTGACGCTGCGCGACAAGCGTCTCATCAGGCCCGACACTGATGTGACGGCCGTCACGTCGATTCTGGTTGTCCTGTGGCTGGGCCTCATTGAGCACGATATTGCTGCGTGTCTGGAGGTCGGACTCCCCCGGGCTATCGAAATGGGATTCCGTGCGCTCTTGGACACGGTGGCGGTTTGAGGTCGGTTTGCGAACGAATGAAGGAATCTGGAAATGAACGAAGCACATGAGACCTTTGAGCGGCGGGAACGCCCCGTTGCTAAATTTTTGGGGCTGTTAGCGACCGTCGCTTGCAGTGTGGGGCTGGGCTGGCTAGGCCGGGGCTTGGTGCCGCCGCGAACGGCGTCTTCGATGGCGGGGCTTGCGGGGCTTCACGCCGAGGCCGCCGCACCGCTTGTGGTCGTATCTGCCGCGGAAGAGGCGTCGCTGAATCCTCCGGCGGAATTCATCGGACATGTGGAACCGATCCGGGATGTGGATCTCCGCGCCCAAATCGAGGGGTATGTCAAGACGATCCACTTTGTCGAGGGCGCTCTGGTCCGTGAGGGCGATCTTCTTTTTTCAATTGATTCCGATCAATATGAGGCGCGGGTCGCGCTGCGGCAGGCGGAGCTTGAGAAAGAGAAGGCCGAACTCGACCGTGCGGAGAAGTTTCAGAAGCGCTTGGAGTCTTCGGATGCGCGTGGCATCACGCAGTCGGATCTGGATACGGCGCGGAGCGCGGTGGCCCAGAGCCGTGCGGCGGTCCAACAGGCGCACGCCAATCTCAGGCTGGCCGAGATCGATCTCAAGCATACGCGGATCGTGGCGCCCATCGCCGGCCGCATCGGCCGGACGGTCGCGAATGTCGGTGACTATGTCGCGCCCTCTTTGGGGACGCTGGTACGGATCGTGCAGATGAACCCCGTGCGCGTCGTGTTCTCTGTGACGGACCGCGAGTATCTCAAAGTCCGCGAAAGTATTGCGGACGAGGCGATCCAGAGCACGCTGCGGACGAGGCTCCGCCTGCCAACAGGAACGGTGCTCGATGTGCCCGGCGTGCGGGATTTCGAAAACAACGAGATGTCGATGGACACCGCGACGTTGCCGGTCCGCGTACGGTTTGAAAATTCCCAAGGGCTGCTCGTTCCGGGGGGCTATGTGACGGTGCTGATCGATCAGCCCAACGCGGCAAAAGTACCCGTCGTGCCGCTGTCGGCGATCACGGCAGACCAGCAAGGCAGCTACGTATATACGGTCTCGGCTGAGGGTCAGGCCCAGCAGCGGCGCGTCAAAACAGGGACGGCCATGGGGGGGCGCGTCGAGATCCGTGAGGGCCTTTCCGCAGGCGACCGCGTCGTGGTTGAAGGCGTTCAGAAGGTCAAGCCGGGGCAGTCCGTTCAGGCTGTGTCTGCGGCCGATGTCGCCCGGGGCGGTGCGCCCGCCGCACCCGCGCCGAAAGTCGACGGGGCCACGGAGGGTGGCAAGCAATGATTTCCAAGGTGTTTATCGATCGGCCGCGCTTCGCGATGGTGATCTCCATCGTGCTGACCCTGGCCGGTCTCTTGTCCATCCGGAACTTGCCGGTGACACAATATCCTCAGGTTACGCCTCCGCAGGTGATCGTGAGCGCGACGTACCCGGGCGCAAACGCGCAAGAGCTTGCGAACACGGTGGCGGTCCCGCTCGAGGAAGAAGTCAACGGCGTAGACGGCATGATCTATATGTCGTCCGACTGTGACGATTCCGGAAACTACTCGCTGACGGTGACGTTTGAGGTCGGCACCGATCTGGATCTGGACATGGTCAAGGTTCAGAACCGCGTGCAGCAGGCCACGCCGAAGTTGCCCAAAGAGGTGACTGAGCAGGGCGTGTCGGTGACCACGCGTTCCTCGGACATGTTGGGTTTTCTGAACTTGAGGTCGCCCAAGGGGACTCACGACCGGTTGTTTTTGAGCGATTACGCGCACAACCACATCAAGAACGTGCTCAAACGCGTGCCCGGTGTTGGAAGCGCCGAAGTCTATGGCCCCAAACGCAGCATGCGCGTCTGGCTCGATGCGGACAGGTTGTCTGCACAGGGGCTGAGTTCGGATGACGTGATCGCGGCCATCCGCTCCCAGAACATCCAGGCGACGCTCGGCTCGGTCGGCGGTGCGCCCTCGGATGCCGAGTCCCAGACGGTCTACACCCTCCGTGCCAAAGGGCGGTTGAACGAGCCCGTCGATTTCCGCGAAATTGTCGTGCGGACCGCTGCGGACGGCGGGCTTGTCAGGCTGAAGGATGTGGGCCGCGTCGAGTTTGGGCAGAACACCTATTTGTTCAGCGGCAACTACAACGGGGCGGATTCGGTTTCCATTGCGTTGGCTCAGAAGCCCGGCAGCAACGCGATCGAGACAATGGACCGGATTCAGGAAGAGCTGGGCCGATTGCGCGAACAGCTCCCGGAAGACATGGTCTGTGAGACCTCTTACGATGCCACCAAATTCGTGCGCTCAAGCATCAAGGAGATCGTCTCCACCCTGTTTGAAACGTTCCTGTTGGTGGTTTTGGTCTGTTACCTGTTCTTGCAGGATTGGCGCGCCACACTGGTGCCCGCGCTGACGATTCCGGTCTCGCTGTGCGCCACCTTCGCCGTGTTGAACGTGCTCGGCTACAGCATCAACACGCTGACGTTGTTCGGGTTGGTCTTGGCGATCGGTTCCGTTGTGGATGACGCGATTCTGGTGGTTGAGCGCGTGCAGTATCTGATGGAGAACGAGAAGCTCGAGCGCAAGGCGGCAACGATCAAGACGATGCAGGAGGTGACCGGCGCCGTGATCGCGACGACGCTGGTGCTCTTGGCGATCTTTGTCCCTGTCGGTTTCATCCCCGGGATCACGGGGCGCGTGTACCAGCAGTTCGCCGTCACCATGTCTTTCGCGATCTGTTTCTCGACGCTCAACGCGCTGACGTTGAGCCCCGCGCTATGCGCGACCATGCTGGGCGTGCCGAAACCGCATCGGCGTGGCCCCTTCGCTTGGTTCAACGGGCTGCTGTGGGGCAGCCGGCGCGGCTACGTCGCGGCCTCGGTGTGGCTGGCCCGCAGAATCGGGCTTGCGGCCTTGCTGCTGCTGGCCACGGTGGCCTTGAGCTGGACGCTGTTTAAGCAGACCCCGACGTCATTCCTGCCCGAAGAGGATCAAGGCGTGATCTTTGCCGACGTCCGCCTGCCCGAAGCGGCGAACAAAAACCGTACGGACAGCGTGATCGAGCAGATCTCCTCAGGCATCCGGGACGGTGAGGGTGTCCAGTTCGTGCTGGGCATCTCCGGGTTCAGCATGCTCGGCGGACGGGCTGAGAACGTGGGCTTTGTGATCGTCGGCCTCAAACATTGGTCCGAGCGCGAGACCCCGCAGTTGCACGCCTCTCAAATCCTGAACCGCTTCCGGGAAAAGTGCTTGTCGGTCGCCGGTGCGGAGATCAATTTCTTCATGCCGCCCTCGATTCCGGGACTCGGCGCCAACGGCGGCCTAGATCTGCGGTTACAGGCCGTTGCCGGCGCGACTCCGGCCCAGCTGGAAGGCGTGCTGCACAGCGTGCTCGGCGCCGTCAACCAGGTGCCTGAAATTCTCTTCGCGTTCAGCGGCTATACCGCTCAGACGCCCTCGGTCTTCCTGTCGGTGGACCGCGTTAAGGCGGAAATGCTGGAGGTGCCGGTTTCTTCGGTATTCGCCACGTTGCAGAACTATTTGGGCTCGCGGTATGTCAACGACGTGAACCTCGACAACCAAGTCAATCAGGTGATCGTGCAGTCGGACTGGAGTGCCCGCCGTACACCGGATGACGTGTTGAGCTTGTACGTGAAGAGCAACCGCGGCGAGATGGTGCCTGTCGGCAGCCTCGTCAAGCTGTCGACGGAGCTGGGGCCGAGGCTGTATCCCCGTTACAATTTGTTTCCGAGCGCCAGCATCACCGCGGCGCTGAAGCCGGGGGCCAGCAGCGGAAACGCGATGGCCCACATCGCCGAGTCCCTGCAGCGCGTTTTGCCCAAGGGTTTCGCCTTTGAGTGGTCCGGCCTGAGTTTCCAGGAGCAGCGGGCCTCTGGCCAGACGGTCATGCTGCTGCTGATGGCGCTCGTCTTCGGCTATCTTTTTCTGGTGGCGCAGTACGAGAGCTGGACCATCCCGATTCCGGTGATGATGTCGATTTTTGTGGCGACGGTCGGGGCTTTGTTGGGATTGGCTTACGCCGGCCTCTCGCTGAGCATTTACGCGCAGCTGGGACTTGTGCTGCTGGTGGCGCTGGCCAGCAAAAACGCGATTCTGATCGTCGAGTTTTCGAAAGTTAAGCGGGAGTCTGGCGCCTCGATCGTTGAGGCGGCGGCGGATGGCGCCCACCAACGTTTCCGCGCCGTGCTCATGACGGCGTTGACCTTTGTTCTGGGCGTGCTGCCGATGGTCTATGCCACGGGGGCTGGCGCCGCCAGTCGACGCGCCATCGGCGTGACGGTCTTCGCCGGCATGATCGCCGCAACGTGCGTGGGCATCATTCTTGTTCCGGGGCTTTATGCCTTGTTCCAAACGCTGCGTGAAAAAGGGAAATCGCTGATCAGCCGAGTTGGAGGTGCACGTTGAGGACGGAGAGATACAATGGGGCCTGCGGCCGCGCGGCATTGATTCTGCTGTTTCTGGCGGGCTGCAAAGCGGTTGGCCCGGATTATCAGCCGCCGGCGTCGTCCGATCCGACGGCCACGCTTCCCGCCGTGACAGGCGGTCAACCGATTGCGCCCGAGGAGGTCGCGTCGTGGTGGAGCGCCTTTAACGACGCTTCGCTGACGGCGCTGATCACCCGCGCGCTGCAGAGCAACCCGACTTTCTTGGGCTCCCTCGCCAAGGTCAGAGAGTCGCGCGCGCGGCTCAGAATCAGCAAGGCGGGGCTCTTGCCCGAGGTGGATGCGGACGGCGCTTACCAGCGCGTGCGGAGAAGCGACCATACGGGGGCCCCTTACGACGGCTACAGCTACAGTGCGGGTTTTGATGCCTCCTGGGAACTCGATCTGGCGGGCGGTCGTCGCCGGGCGGTCGAAGCCGCGGCTGCAGAGTACGAGGCCGAGTATGCCACGCTTGAGCATGCCTGGGTGAGTTTGTCTGCAGAAACGGCCCGCACCTACGTTCAGTTGCAGACGATTCGAAGAAACTTGGAGGTGGCGCGCAACAATCTGGACCTGCAAGTCCAGACGTTGGAGATCTTGGAGTCGAGGGCTAAGTCGGGCTTGACGGATGGGCTCGCGATCGAGCAGGCGAGGTACAATCTCGAGCAAACGCGCGCCACGATTCCTGTCCTGCAAAGTTCTGAGGAGGCCGCGCTCAACGCGTTGGCTGTGCTGTGCGGTGTACTTCCCGGGGAGCTGGACCCTCTGTTGATCGCCGCGGCACCGATACCCGCGGTGTCCCCGCGGATGTTGTCCGGCATCCCGGCGGAAGCGCTTCGCCGGCGTCCGGATGTCCGCGCTGCCGAGCGCCGTCTGGCCGCTCAGACCGCTCGTGTCGGAGAGGCTGTGGCCGCTTTGTATCCGGTTTTCCGGTTGAACGGCTCCGTTGGATTGGAGTCGCTCGAATCGGAAGATTTCTTCAAAGCGGGGAGCCGGGCGTTCTCGTTGGGTCCGTCTGTTACGTGGCCGATCTTCCGGGCGGGATCTCTCCGCGCCAATATCGAGGTACAGAACGCCCAGCAGGAGCAGGCGTTTGCCGCGTACCGCCAGACCGTGTTGGCCGCGGTGCAGGAGCTGCGCGATGCGATGGCGGATTACGTGCGAGAATTCGAACGCCGTGACGCGTTGGCGAAGGCCTCTGCGGCCGCCCGCTCGGCGGTTGCCATTGCGCAGGACCAATACCGGAACGGCCTCGCGGATTTCAACAGCGTTCTCGACGCTCAGCGCTCGCTGCTGCGCTTCGAGGAGGCCATGGCCCTGAGCGAGGGGGCGATCACCTCGCATCTGATCCGCGTTTACAAAGCACTCGGGGGCGGATGGTCTGCGCTCGGTTCTGCGCAGGCCGCGGCCCCCGACGAAGAGCGCCTGCTGGCCGAGTGAGTGCGTTGCCTCCCCTCAGAGCGACAGCGAGGGGTGCTGGATCTGGGCTTAGGGCAGCTGGCGGGCAATTTCCGGATCGAGCGCGAGCAGCGTCTGACAGACCGTGCACCGGGCCGAGACGATCTGGTTTTCCTCCGGCAAAAGGTGCTTCACTCCGCACATGAAGCAACTCACCGTCACGTTCGCGGCCGCCGGAGCGAGACGGTGTGTGCCCGCCGGTCTGACGACCCACTCCTGGGCGTGCATTGGCGCGCCGCAGAGGGTGTCATAGGCGTTCTTGATTTGCGCAAATTTATCCGCCGTCAACGCGCGGATTGCGGGGTCGAGCCCGGCGTGTTTGTCCGGATGATAGGTCTGGCTCAGAGCCCGGTAGGCCGTTTTGAGCTGTGCGGCGCTGGCTTGATAGGGGACGCCGAGAACCGCGCAGGCCGCATGGCGCGCCTGGTCTGTGACCGTCGTAGCTTGCCGGACATAGAGCAGGGAAGAGAGGCTTGCATCTTCGGCTGAAAGTCCAGCATGCCGCGCAAACGACATCACGCAGTCGGTTTCGGCCGCCGTGGCGTCGCCATCGCTCACCGATGTGCGCCAGAGCCAGACTGTTGCGGCTCGACTCAGTTCCGGATGGCCTTGAACTGCCGTTGCCAGTCGCGCCAGGCTGCGGTCGATGCGCGACGAGTCGTCGATGAGATAGGTCAGTTCGTGCGCGGAGAGCCGCGTCCCTAAGCGCTGATTCAACTCGCACAGGATTGAGCGGATCGTTTTGTCCTCGACCGGGGTGTAGCGCCCGTCTACGCCGGCCACCTCGTAGAGGGCCCCGGCCGTTACGGCCAGAAGCCGCAACGCCTCTTTTTCGGAGGGGGCTTGCTTGCGGTCCACAAGGACATGGCCGACGGCTGCGCCCGCCAACGCGCCCCACGGACCGAACATCGATCCGATGCTGCCTCCTATTGCTTTGCCTCGCCAATTCATGGGGTGATTATTGCGGCAGCAGGATGTCCTCGTTCTCGCGGAACTGAACATGCTTGACCGGGCCGCCGTTGATTTTGTAGGCAATGCGCAAGGTCTTGACGACGTTGGGGGTCGGGTCGCCGAACGTCGCGTTGTAGTTGCCGATCTGCATGAAACGCGTTCCCGTAAAATGCGGGCGCAACTTCTCGACGACCGAGACGCGCGTTTTTTCATCGGTGTTCCCGTAGTTCGCGCCCACCAGTTCAACGGTCAGTTTCTCGCGGGAAACCTCCCTGAGCATCTCCTCCTGCCGCAGTTTGCTGACCAACGCATTCGGGTTATACCCCTCGGGGCGGTCGGGTTGCAGTTTGAGGGCTCCGCACAGCGCCTGGGTGTCGCCGTCCTGGCGCAGGTTGAAGCGCTCGATGCGGGGGGCCGTGGCGATGCGCGGGCGGATCGGAGGGACCGTCTCGATCGTGTGCGACCAAGGGTCATACATCGCGCGGATCTCCTCGTCGCCGAGGAACGGGCCATTGCAGTCGACCCAGGCGATCAGGCGTTCACGGTCCTCGCCGGACACTTTGACGTCGTGGTGTTTGCCGCTGGTGGCCCGTTGGACGAGCAGGCTCACGGGCGAATAGGCGGTGTAGGGCGGCAGCGTCTCGAGGTTTTTGGGGTCGGTGGTGCTGTAGCCCTCCACGATGAACAGCCCGGCAATGTTCTTCGGCACGCCCCGTTCATCTTTGGGCTTGTCTCCGCCCCAGCGGCAGTTGCCGTTGACGAGCGTATAATAGGGCTCCGCGAAGGGGCTGACATCGCCAGGGCGGTCATAGACCCAGTTCCACCAGCCGTGGGTCGAAGGGCGGTACACCATGTTGAGCGCTTCGTAGGCCTGCGAACCGGGCTTCTGATGGCAAGACCCGCAGTGCCGGTCGAGGACGGGCTGGACGAAGCGCGCGTAACCGATGCTTTCTTTTGCGCCCCACGGCGGTTCCTGGAGTTTGGCCGCCGGCTTGAGCAGCGCCTTGCCCCGCTTGTAGGAGGCGGAGGCTTGGATACCCCGGTTCTTCATGCTGGTCTCGTGACAGCCGAAACACCCCCGCCGCTCGCCAGGCATGCCGTTCGCAAAGCTGCGCATGACATAGATGGCTTGACCTTCCGCATCGAGCATCTGGAAGAAAATCGACTTCCCGGGCGGGATCTCGAAGTTGACGCTGCCGTCGCTCTCGATCGGCACGGTGCCGAGGATGCGTTTGACGCCGTCGGCCTGAAACACGCTGACCGCGGGGCCGTCGTGCTGAACGGTCTTGTGCCACGTCGTATAGGTCTTGGGGTCCATTTGGATGACCCGGATGAATTTGCCTTTCTCGCGCAAGATCGGCGGCGCGTTCTCAAACACGTCGTTGCTGTAGAACACCGCGTTTTCAGGTTGCTCGCCCGAGCCGATCTTGGGCCATTTCACTTTGTCGGACATCGCGGGCGGTTTCGTGCGCGGCTTAAACGGTATGGCATGGTAGGCGTTGTGTTGACCGCGATAGATGAGCTCTTTGTTGCCGTAGACGTCCATCAGGTAGAGACGGAAAAACCAGTCGTTGTGCGCGCCGCTGTAGAGGTGGCCGCCTTCGCGGGCCGATACCAGGAAATATTCCTCAGAGAGCGGATGGGGCGTTTTGTAGGCGAAAAACTTGCCGGAACTGTGATAGTCGACGTGAGGCGCGGGGTCCTGAGGTCCGTTGCCGACTTCGGGCCAAGCCACATCCCGGGTCAGGCGGTAGAGGCCGTCCGGGTAGTTGAGGCCTTTGGCTGGATCGATCATGCCGATGGTGCCGTTGAACCAGGCGTGGTGGCCAAGGCCCGTGAACATCACCTTGCTGGATCCTGGGATTGCTTTGGCTTCGGTGAGCACGTCGGGCCAGACGCTCTGGCTGCCCCAGAACGTTTGGACATTGCAGCCGTCCGGATCGCAGGTCCAGAGGCTCTGCACACGCCAAAGCGCCTTGTCGGTGTACTCCCACCGGGTGAACAGGACACGCCCATCGTTGAGGACGGTCGGTAGGTACTCCGGTTCGCCGTTGGCGGACAGAATGTAGATGTTTTTGCCGTCCCCGTCGCAGCGCGCGACCGCGAAGGAGTGCGTCATCGGCATGCAGCGCACGTAGCTGTGCTGGCGGCTGGTACAGAAAGCGATCTTCCCGTCAGGCAGGTAGATGGGATCGAGATCATCGTAGTCGCCGAAAGTGAGTTGCTTGAGACCTGAGCCGTCCGCATGGCATTCGTAAAGATGGAATGAGCGGTGGCCTTCTGGCTGGAAGCTGAAAAGGAATTTCTTGCCGTCGAACGAGAGGTCGGGACGCCAGAAGCTGCCGGTGTGGCCCTTGAGCACGTCAACGGCTTCGCTGCCCGGGGTGAGCCCCACGATCAACAAACGTCCGCCGTCCACAGCCATGAAGCCGTTGCGGTGGCGGGCTTCATGGCCCCATTCGTCGGTCGCGTCGCCCGGGACGCCTTTGGGATAGGGGTTGTCGATCAGCGCGATCTGGTCGAAATCGATCAGCGGATTTTTAAAGGCCAGCTCACGTTTGGCCGCACGCACGCCGAGGTAAAACGCTTTGGCCGTCTCAGGCGTCTCCGGCAACGCACGAAACTCCGTCTCCAGCCTGAGCAGTGTCGCGAGGGGTGCGGATAGGTCGGGAGCTCCTCTGAGCGCGCTGATGCGGCCGGCCAACTCTTTGGCCCAGACGACCTCCTGTTGGGCCTTCGCGTAAGTGGGGGCGTTGTCGCATTGGAACAGCCAGTCCGCCTCGAGTTGCGGGTTCAGTTGAGCCTGCGCCAGTGAGCCGGCCAAAATTCCGAGCGCGGCGAGAAACGAGAAACGGATCATGAGTGGGGTTCCCCTTGGTAATTTCTTTGGGGCAACACTTTATCTGAAATGAAGGCGAGGACTCAATGGAATTCTCAGGCATCGCCAAAAGCCGCGGCTCGCGAGGAGGAGGCACACACTGACGAAGCCTTGGGTCTTGTCCGTGGTGCCCAAGGCTTCTTTTTTGCCCATCGAGGGAGCCCCGATGGCTCGTCTCACCGCATCATGATCAGGGTGCCCGACAAGTAGACGAGGCGGATGGACGAGGGCTCGTAGACCAGTCGCCAAGGACCTGTCAAGGCGGCTGATGAGAATGGGCCGGTAACGCCATCCGCCGCGGCCACTAAGGTGTAGGTGCTGACGGCGGGATGAGACGTCGGAAGGGTCAACGCGAGGGCCAGGTCTGAGACGTCCAATGCGCCGTTGACAGAGAGGCTGTCGCAGGCCCCGTCCGCCGCGATCGTCAAGGCCAGCGTGCCGGTCAGCGTCGGGGCCGACGAAAAGGTGAGTTGGCCTGCCGGCGCAACCATCCCCGTAACCGTCACTTGGCCATTGGAGACAGAGCCTCCCCCAGAGAGCGACGCGAGGGTCAGCGATCCGCCTGCCAAGTCGAGCGTCGCGCCGGCGTCGACCGACACGTCCGCCGTCTGAGGGAGCACGGAGCCGGCGTTGGCCGGGAACCACTTCGCCATCAGGGTAAGTTCGACGGTGCGCCGTTCAAGGTCCGAAAGCAGGCGGTCAAAGACCACGATTTCGGCGACTTCGCCGCGGTAGTAGCGGCCCGGCCAATCGGCAGAACTCCAGTAGTCGCCGAGGGCGGGCGTGAAGCTCCGCTGCGATCCGCTGATGGACGTGAGCAGGTGTGGCTGGCCGACGGAGGCGGTGCTGTTCGAGATCACGCCGTTCAGATAGACAAGCCCTCCCAGACCGGCGCTGTGGAAATCGTTGTTGTTGCCGGGGTAGTACCAGCTGGTTCCGCCCGCGCGCAAACCGGTGTCGGCGCCATTGACTCCCCAGAGTCCGCCATTGTCGTTGGTTGAGTCGCGGAATTGGCTGACGACGAACACCGTCTGCGCGTTCGTCACGGCCGAACCAACCATGCGGCGACGCGAACCCAAGCCGAAACGGAGGCCTCCCCGGCCGTTGAAGAGCGTGCTGTCATAGACGGGGCACTGACTGTTGTCGGTGACGGCGAAAGTGAAGCCGGAGCCGGCTGCGTCGGCCCACGTGGAGACGTTGGTGCCATCCGCCAGCAGGGTGAGGGAGTCTGTCTGCGATGCGTCCAGACGGTAGACGAGCCCCGTGATTCCCGCAAGGTCGGTCGCGAGGCGCAGGACGCCGGAACGAACCAGCGTCGGACCCGAATAGTTGTTGGGTCCAGCGAGCGTGGTCATGCCTGCGCCGACTTTGGCAAGGGACACATTGCCGGTGATCGTGCCTGCGAAAGCGCCGTCAGCATCTAGGCCGCCCACGGTCAGAACGGAGGTGACCGGATGACGGTTTGCCACGTTGCCCGCACCGTTCAGGGCCGCGAGTTGCACCGCTGTGCCGCCCAGTTCTACGGTCGCGCCTTGTTGCACGTTCAGCACCGTGTTGGTGGGCAGCGCTGAAACGCCGAGCTGAGGCGCCGGAAGCGTGCCGAGCCATTTCGCCATCAGGTGTCGCTCCACGGCCTGTCTCTCCGTATCGTCCAGCTTTCGGTCATAGACGAGTACTTCTGCGATATCTCCACGATAACCGCGGCGGAAGGTGGTGTGGCCCCAGTAGTCGCCGATGGCCGTGGTCCACGTCTGCGGTGATCCGGCGAGCGCCGAGACGACCAGCGGTTGGCCGACGGTGAAGGCGGTGCCGGCCGCCCCGTTGGTGTAACACCAGCCGCTGGAGGCAAAGTCGTTCCCGTTGCCACAGAGCTGCACGGCGGAAGACTGCAGGCGGATGCCGTAGTCGTCGTCTGATTTGCCCCAAATGCCGCCCAGATTGTTGTTGGCCGCAGGTGAAAAGACCAGGAATACGGTGTGCGCGCGGCAGGAGCGATTGGCTGCGAGACGACAGATGTTGGTGTCGCCGGCACTGCCGCTGCGGAAGCGCAGGCCGCCGCGTCCGTTGAACAGCGCGGCATCGTAAACGGGGCACTTTTCCGCCCGGTTGGTGGTGAAGAGCAGGCCAGATCCGTTGGCGTCGGCCCAGGCGACAACGTTCGACCCGTCTGCGAGCTGGAGAGTGGAGAGCGCGTTCGAAGAGGCGTCCAAGCGGTAGACCAGACCATCTGTCAGACGCGAGGCCAGCGACAACGTGCCGGCTTCAACGGAGGTCGCTCCGGTGTAGGAGTTGGTGCCGCTCAGGACGAGTAAGCCGCCGCCGATTTTGCGGAGACCGCCGTCGACGGAAGCGCCGGCGTCGTCGTGAGAAAGCGCCGTCGAGACGGACTGCGTTGAGCCGGAGACCGAATCGAAGGTGACGCCGCCCGTGGACACTTTCGCCTTTGCCACATTGTAAAAGCAGCCGAGGCCGTTGAAGACGGCCCTGCTGCGCAGGGTGCCGCCGGAGAACGTGATCGCGGGGACGTTTGTCGAGGTTTCGGCCACAAACGCGTCCAGCTCCAGCACGCCGTTGCTGAACACCTGGACGGCTGCAGGGCCCGATCCCTGGAAGGTGCGCACCTGAGCCGCGGATAGAAGGGACGGCCCGGACTGTCCTCCGACCTCCAGCGACGCGCCTGCGCCGTCGATGCCGAGGCACAGGCCGGCCGGTCCGAGGGACGCGTTGACCGCCAGCGTGCCGCGTGAAACAGCCAGCGTCCCCGAACTGCCGGCGGCGCGGCCGACGACGACCGGCGTTTTGGCTTCGATGCGTGCGTTGGCGTCAACCAGGGCGGCCGTCGCTCCGACGATGTCCAACGACATGAGAAGGCCCGGGGCCACGTTGTTTGTGACGTTCACCGTGCCCGTCTGGAGCTGGACCGCCTTGGACGACGAGCCGACGACGCCTTCGGCCCAGTTGGCCGAGTCGTTCCAGTTGCCGGTCCCTCCGGTCCAGACCGCGCTGGATGCGGCATTGTAGCTCAGCGCATCGGCCAAATAATTGTGTAGCACGTCCTGATCGGAAAGCATGCCCGTATGGATGCGGACACGAGACAGGGCTCCGGTGAAAAAGTTCGTGTAGGAGGATGAATTGAATTTTTTTACGGCGCCCAACGACAAGGGAATGCCGGATTGAGCCGGATCTGAGCACCATGAAAACGCGACGGTGTTGCCGTCCACGAAGACCTTCTCCTGCTTGAGCGTGTTGCGCACCACGGCGATGTGGTGCCATGATCCGGCGGCTGGCGTGCCATAGCCGAAGCCCACCGTGCCGTTCAGATTATCCACCGCCACTCCGCCCGCATCATAACGGAACATCACCCGGGACCCCTCCCAAGAGTTGGCCGCGTTGTCTTCGGTCCAAGAAAGGTAGGCCGATTTTGCAGCGGGAACCGAGGCGACCCACGTCCACACCTCCATGGACCATGCACTGGTTCCGGTCAATGCGGCCGGCGCCGCGATGTTCGTGAGCGTGCTTTGAGCGGTTCCGCCGAAAAGAACCGCTTTGCGGCCGAGCAGGCTGTTCGTGAATGCGGCGCCGGAGTTTCCCGGAAGGGCTGCAAAGGTGCCGCCCAGCGATCCGCTGTTTTCCCATTGTGCGATAAAGGCGCCGTCTTCCGCAGCGAGCGTCTCCGCCGACAGGTCGACCAACAGCGTTCCCGCTGACCTCAACTCCTGTGCCAGACCTGCACATGCACACAAAATGGCTGCCGTGACCGATGCCGTGATTTTCATGGGTGTATCCTTGGGGGCACAGACAGGACCGCCTGCGCGTCGCGGGGTGCTCCTATAAGGTGCCAGCTTCACTTTTTTGTCATGTTAGGGGTGAAAGGGCCGCCGCGTCAAGGTCGTTTTCTGTTGACGTCAATAATTGACTTGACGGCTTCCTTTGTGGTCGGGGTGAGCGGGGACCAGAGGGTCCGTTGCCGTGCCGTCAGCCAGCGGCTAAGACAGCCCGAGTTCCAGCTGAACGGTTGCCTGCCGGAGGCGAGTCTGCGCGCCAGTCACGGGCGGGGTGCCAGATACCGCTTCCGAGAAGCGGGCCGAGTTTTGCGATGAGGGTCCGGGCCCGTCGGAGCTGCTGAGCTCCGTCGCATAGCCCTCATCGGCGGGGAGGCCGGGGCGTTTGAGCGCGGCCATGGCCAGCGCATCGCAGTGCTCGTTCATTTCGTGCCCGGCATGGCCTTTGACCCATTGGAAGTGAACGTCGTGGACCTCGCACAGGGTCAGGAGGCGAGCCCAGAGGTCAGCATTGATCGCCTTTTCGCGTGGCGTCCGTTGCCACCCCTTATTGCGCCATCGCTTGGCCCAGCCCTGCGTCATCGCGTCAACCAGATAGCGTGAATCGCTGACCAGCTTGACCTGGGAGGGCTTTTTCAAAGATTCCAGGCCTGCGATGGCGGCAAAGAGCTCCATCCGGTTGTTGGTTGTCCATTGAAACCCGCCCGAAAGCTCCTCGCGCTGGTGCTCTGAGATGACGACGGCGCCGTATCCGCCGGCACCCGGGTTGGGGACGCAGCCTCCGTCGGTGTAGAGGGTCACGATATCCATGACGATGTCCTCGGTGTTGATGGGGGTGGAGCGGCTGCCTGTATCGCACCCGTTCGGCCGTGCGTGACGTGGTTTGTGGGGCCCATACGGTCAGGCGCCTGCATGCGCTCACGGCCCGGGAATGGAAACAGATTGCAGCCACTCCGGATGTTCCCGCACGCCTTCAGCCTCACGGATGGGCCACGTGGTGCGCGACGGATCCGAATAGGGGCCGATCTCGCCGAGCGGGATCGGCTCGAAGCCAAGCTTCAGCGCGGGGGAGTCAGGCTTGAGCGTGAAGTCGCCGTGCTCGGCGTCGACGAAACATGGATCGGCGATCACCGAGTGGCTGTCGGCGCCCGCCATTTGCCAGGCTTCCCACTCCGTGGCGGGCTCGGTCTCGTCCAGGCGCAGGTCGCTGATTTCGGCCCAGCCCTGGCTGGAGTTGAACTGGAAGTGAAGCGAGAGTGACGAGACGCGGGCGTCGTACTCGCTGTCTCCCGGTTTCGGCAGATAGAACGCGGTTTGGCAGGTCATGCCTTTGGTCGCCGTGCTGACGTCGGACATGTCTGAGCGTTTCAGAAATTCTCGTGCGCCGAAGGCTTTCCAAAGACCTTGGCTTTCGCACACGAATCGGGCGAGGAGGTCGCCAGTGGCGTCCTGGTGACGCAGCTTGAAGGTCAGCCTGTAACTCTTGCCCGGCGTCAGCACAAAGGGCGCCGACCTGATGCAGGTGTTCTTGACATATTTCTGGTCCTTGTTGAAGGCGCCAGGCAACCGCAAGGCGCGCTTGCCCTCAGAGGTGATGAGGTGGGCTTGCAGGTCCGGGAACGTCTTGTGGTACCAAAACCAGTCGGCAGCCACCGTGTTGTTCGGGTCCTTGGCGAGCTCCTCCGGCGTGCGTTGTCGTGTGAAATCGGCGTTCGGCAGGGTGGCTGTCAGATCGGCGATGGAGCGCTTGAACGCTTGCTTGCCCGTTTTGATGGGAACCGCGCCGCCGTTCCAGACCGTGTTGGAATTGATGGTGTTGGATTCCAGGTTGACCCCGTTTTCGCGGATGTAGCGAGAGTCGGGTTGGTTGGGATAGTAGAAAATATTGCGCGTGATGATGTTGCCGCGCATGATCGTGCCGTCTGGCAAGAAGGGGTTCGCGGGCGAAACGCTCATGCCCCGCATGTTGGCCCACGCGGGGTTGCTCATCAGTCTTTCATAGTCCGCGAGCATCTTAGGCTGCCGATCTGTCAGAAAAACGCCGCTTGGCGAGTCGTTCCAGGTCTGCAGGGAGAGCTGGTGCGTCATGCCTTGCGGGCCGGCGTTGTTGGCGAAGATGTTGTTGTAAATGTGGTTCTCTCGGGCGTTGTGCAGGTGCATGGCTCCGACCTGACAGCGCTCCACGATGTTGCCGTAAACGTTGTTCCCGCAACCGCTCTCATCGAGATAGATGCCCCAGGCGAAAACGAAAAACTTGCCGTGGTTGTTGAAGCCGATGCTGTCGGAGCAGTGGTTGTACCGGATGGTCTGCCAGCCGCCACACCAGCCGCCGGTATACGTGCATCCCGTGTCTTCCATTTCCAGGTTGCAATGGCGGATGCGGTTGTATTCCAATGTGTTGAGGGCCCCGCCATGAAAGATGCCGCAGCGGGGCATGTCGTGGATCAAATTGTGGGAGACGCGGATGCCGACCCCGCCGAGCATGACGCCGATGCCGTGCCGGTTGAACTGTCCGACGTGGTGAATATAGCAGTTGTCGACGACATGGCCGCACGACTCAAGTTTGACTTTGTCGCCCCCGCTGACCGAGACGCCGTGGCCGCCGATGTTCCAAATGTCGCATCCCCGGACGGCCCCATTCCTGCCACGGTCAAGCGTCACGGCGGAACTGTTGAAGTAGCCCGCGTCGTGGATCGAACATTGCTCAAGAACGGCGTAGTCGCAATCGGTAAAGCGGACCGCGTGCTGTTCGGAGCAGGTCAGCTCGAGCCCGCAAATGCGCACGTGATGGGCTTTGTTGAACGTCAGGATGTCGTTGGCCGTCGGCACGGTGACGGAGTCTTTAGACAAATCTGCGCCTGCGGGAGGAATCAGATAGAGTTTGCGGTTGTCCACGTCCTGATACCACTCGCCGGGGGCATCCAGCTCTTCGCGCATGCCCATGACGCAGAAGCGGTCTTCGGGGCGCGCCGCATACTGCATTTTTTTCGCGAGCGTGAGCGTGCGGGTCTGCACATCATAGGCGGCGATCTTTTCGATGCGGTTCCACCAGTTGTAACGGGGGAAGATGCACACCTCTCCGTCTTGCGGGCGAGCCCACGGGCGTACATCCTTCGCCCGCAACACCACGGTGTCGGTGCGCTCGCCCTCGATATCCTTGTACATGGGCGGACGCACGCCGTCCACGTAGGCCCAGCCGCCCGAATAAGGGCGCGCGGGGTCGGCGTTGGGATAGCGGGACCACTCCAGGCGCCTCCCGTTTATGAAGACTTGTTTGAAGGGTTTCGTGATGCCCTGCCGGGACAGGTCCGCTTCGTAGACATTCGTGAGGCCGTTGAAGCTGCTCCGTTTCCAGCCTTGGACCTCCACGCCTCCCATCAGGAGGGGGCGACCGGTGGAGGAGGCGGATGTCCAAGCGAGGATATTCAAGGGCGCATCCGCCGTGCCTGAGTCAAGCGCGGTGAAGGCGACGCCGTTTGTGATGCGGTGAGTCCCAGGGTGAAGCAGGATGTTGAAAGACTCGTTTGAGAGCGCCTTTCGGGACGTCTGAACCATCACGCGGGCTCTTTCAAGCGACTGGACCGGTGCGGCAAGGGTTCCCGGGTTGGCGTCCGAGCCCGTCGGCGAAACATGAATGTCGGCCGCAGATGCGGCGCCGCAAAGCATGGTCAGCGCGATCATGCGGTCAAGCGCACTCGTCATTCTCTCCCCCCCCTCATTTATTGTGTCGCCTTTCATCTGCGATTCCCGGCATCCCCCAAGAATCTCAAGACGATGTGCTGCAGAAATTGTTGGCCCTGCCATGTTTACACTGGTGGGCGGTGAGGGACTCGAACCCCCGACATTCTGGGTGTAAACCAGACTCTCTAACCAACTGAGATAACCGCCCGCAAAATTGGGTCGCATTATGGCGGTTTGGGGGGGATGGAGGCAAGCCCGTATTTTGTGCGGGCCGGGGCCACCGTGGCAGTTACCGTCTTCAGTCTTGAGGGGGAGCTTTCCGGCTTTCAGGGGATCTTGCTCGTGAGATATGGGGCGGGAACTTTTGCATGTCGTCTTCAGTGGGGCCCTGCAGGGATACGCGTGATCCGTCAACACGGCTCATTAGCGCCCGTGGTTGTCTGTGCATAAGTGGTTTCCTGATATGCCTTTGTGGATGATGCATTGAGAGGCTTAGACGGGAACGGGGAGTGCTGAATATCGGCTTTGCGGACACCGCCTTGACGAAAAAAGTGTCCGTTTTAAATTTAGAATGTGTTGACAGAGTTGTGGGGCGTCCTGTAACGTCAGGATACCAACAGATATACAGAAAAAGAAATGGTGCAGTTCGCATAGGAATAAATCTTATAGTTCTCTGGGCGGTTAAATTCAGCATCGGCTGGCTCTGCGGTGACGATTTTTGAATGGCAGCCCATTGCAGAGCGGCGTGACACGGAAACCCGGTCACGACAAGGAGCGCAGGCGTTGCGGGAGAGGGGCCGTAAATTCCCGTCGCGCTGGAGGATCAGGTCGAACGAAATGAACGAGAGGCAAGCTATGAGGCTGGAGAACTTCAACTGGATCATCGTTGCGGCGCTTTTGGCGTTCGGCGTTCAAGCGCAAACGCGCAGTCAGACGGTTCACCTTTCGAAAGGATGGAATGCGGTCTGGCTGGAAGTGCAACCTGAGGATGCCGCCCCGACGACCTTTTTTGCGGATCAGCCGGTCGACATTGTCGCGGCTTACATGTTGCCGGTGTCGGAGTCCCAGTTTTCCAAGAACTCCGCGGTGAATATGCAGTCGTTGGCCGGTTGGAACGTGTGGTACGCGCCCTACCGCAGCGACGCTTCGCTCTCGCGTCTGGGGCATCTGTCCGCCAACACCGGGTATCTCATGCATGCGCTTGCCGATTTCACGTTGACCCTCCGCGGCGAAGTGGTGGCTGAGCAGGTGCGCTGGACCCCGAACCGCTTTAACTTCGTCGGATTCCCGGTGGCTGGCACCGGGTCTCCAACTTTCAGACAGTATTTTCAAGGCTCGGCGGCGCTCAACCACAACAAGATCTACCGCTTGGTTAACGGAGTGTGGCGGCAGGTTCTGAATCCGGATGCCGAGACGTTGCGTTCAGGAGAAGCATTCTGGATCTACTGCGAGGGCGCTTCCGAGTATCAGGGGCCCCTCTTGGTGACGGCCAACTCGTCGCTCGGGCTCGTCTTAGGGGATGCGGTGAAGGGAAACATCGAGTTCCGGAATGCGACGACACATCCGGTTTCGTTCTCGCTTGAACAAGTCGCGGCGGACGGGGCTGCGGGGTTGCCGCTGGCCGCCGTGATGAGCGCGTCGGTCTCAAACATGATCGGGAAAATTGACGCCCCCGTTCATTTCCCCGGCGGGGCGTGGCGGCAGGATTTCCCTGCCTTTGACGCGGGAGGGGGCCTGACCCTGCCCGTGGTACTGCGCGTGAAGGAGTTGCAGCCCGGCAGATACAGCGGACTGCTGAAAGTCACGTCTGATCTTGGAACCGAAACCTGGCTGCCTGTCCGGGCAAGCGTGGCAGACTAGTCGAAAGGGATGGACTCATGAAATACGCAATCATTGGTCTGGCCGCTTTGAGCGCCATGGCTTCATGCGCCGATCCCTATACGGGCTTGTGGATCGGTTCGGTTTCCCTCAGGACGGTGAGCGAGGTCTCGGTCCCGCTGGATGAAAACAATGTTCCGCGGGCGCCTGACCCGACACGGCCGACCGCCACAGGCGACCGTGCGGATGTGACGCTGATCCTCCATGTCAATGACGCCGGCCAGGTCAGCCTGCTCAAGGATGTCGCGATCGTCAACCGCAACCTTTCGGGGGATCGCTCGGCCACGGCTGCAGAGGTTGCCGCAGCCGGTTCAGACGAAGGGTCTCTCTCTCTGGTCACGGATCCCACGCTGTATGCGGAGTATCCCATGCAGAAGGCGGTCCGCACGGCCAGCGTGGTCTTCGATTTCGGTGACGCGAGGGCCACGCGGGTGCTGGATGAGTTGGTGGATCACGTCGTCGACCTGGCGAAGTCAAAGACCGAACAGGCGACTGCGGGCGAAATCAGCACGGCCGCCGGGCGCAATCTGCTGGTGGAGGAAGCGGTGACCGAGGTGGCGGGGTGGTCGGCCGATGTCGTGGCGGATGCGGACGTCGCCGCCTCGTATGCGGCGTTTCTCGATTCGGTGCAGAGCAGCATTCCTGCGGTCGCGGCCTCGCCCGCGTTGACGACCGGAACGGCATGGACTTTTTTCCAGGTGGCCACAAACCTCTACAGACAGTCATCGTTCCACGATACGCGCGCCATGGATCTCGTCCGTGCCGTGCAAGCGGCGGGCACGGCCGATGCCCTGAGCAACGCGTGGAACGCGGCCGCGGCGCTCGCGGATGTGGACCTGACTGCGTTGCGGCTGCTTTCTGGCAAGGTGGCCGGTGATGCCGTTGTCGAAGCGGCCCGATATGCGTCGACCAACGCGGCCACCGTGACCGTCGATGCGTTAACCTCGCTTCCGGCCGTGCAGTCGCTGATCGCCGCCGCGCTGGCGTCCAAGGTGGCGGCCTATGCCATCGACTCGCGCGCAACGGACGCGGTGGAGGATGCGCTTGCTCGGATCGTGGCGGTCGCTCACGCCGGGGCCGCCGCGGATTCCGTTCCGGCGCTCATCGAGCAGGACGCCGTGGCAGCGGGGCGGGCCGCCTTGGCGGCGGGCGCGGCCAAGTGGCCGGCTTCGCGCAGCGCGCCGACGTCCGGCTACACGGCTTTTGTTAAGTCCTCGGCGTATGCAGCCGTGCCCGAGACGGCGATTCGTGCCGCCCTCTCGGCGGCGTTGTCTGAACGCGTTCAGAATCCCCTTTCGTGGCAGACGACCGTCTGGTCCGTCGCGAGGGCCGCGGCCGTGAACGCGTTGCAGGCCGTGTATTCGGCGGCTGCCCGCACCCTGCTGAATGAACTGGCCTTGGAGGGCCAGTTTGGCCTCGGCTACGGGGATCCCAGATATTCGGTGTCTCTGCCGGCGGATGAAGGATTGGGAGCCGCCGCGCTGACGGGGCAGATCTTTCTGCCCGCCAACCATCCGACAAACCCGTTTAGACATCGTCGTCACCCGGACCACTCGGCCGGGTTTGATATCACCCGGAACATCCGCATCGATTTTGACGCGGAGCAGCCGGAGGGGGCGATCCCTTCGGTCACTCGGGGCGTGAGCACCGTGAGCGGGCTCTATCGCGAAGAGGTGTTCGGGATACACAAGCCGCTCGGTCCCGGCAAAGATGTCGGCATCAGAACGGAAGGCCGTTTCCAGCTCAACCGTGTGAGCGCGATCGGGTCCCTGAACGGGAAATGACGCGCGATTTCATTTTGGAGAGCGACAATGAAAGCGAATTTCATCAGTTCTGGCTCCTGGCTGGCGCAAGCGGCTGCCGCGATGTTTCTGGCCGGTTTCGCGTTTGGCCGTGAACTTCCGTTCAAGGCGACACTGAAGCCGTTCCGAGGGGAGCTGAACTCCTCGCGGGTCAATGTGGTCATCGAAAACGAGTCGACAGAGCCGATCACCGGCGTTGTGGTGACGCGCAACGATGGCGGTAAATTCACCAAAGTGGTGGCGACGGGAGGGGGTGTCAATGGCACTTTCTCGTCGCCGACCTACGAGATCTCGAGCTTGGACAATTCGGGCATCGGTTTTATCCGGGAGTACTGGTTTAACGGCGCCTTTACGGAGAACACGCCTCCCAGCATCCTTTACAACACGCTGAAGCCGCAAGGGTCCCATGAGCCTCTTGAGCGCGGAATCATCAGAACTGGCTACTTCGCGGCAGTGCCAAATGCCGGGGACCGGTTTGGTGAGCGGCTGCACGGTTTCTTGAAGGCTCCGGAAACGGGCGTTTATAAGTTCAAGCTCAGGGTCGACGACTGCGCCTACGTTGTGCTTCATAAGCTCAACCCGTCCAAAACGGCGATGGTCGATGTCCTGTTGTTCAACGAAACCTGGGGCAATCATCAGGGGGCTTGGCACGACTCATCGCAGACGGTCACGCTCGAAAAGGGCGAGGTTGTCTATCTGGAGGCGTTTCATATTGAAGGTGGCGGTGCCGACAATCTGTATCTGCAGTGGGCGCCCGGCCTGCCGGTTTACCATCCGGAAACCGTTGTGACCAATAATCCGGCTCTGCTGAGTGACCGCCTGCTCATGGCGGAACGCTTTAAAAACGGGCTTTACGACAACTACTACGGGGGAGGAATCATCACGGTCAGCGGCAGCTTGTTCTTTGAGAACTGGTGGTTCTCATGGCAGGAACTCTGCAATTGGCAAGGAACCTATTATTCGCCGGCCACGGTCTCGCCTGTCTACAGCGCCATCACCAATCACATCCAGTCGCTGCATGTGTCGACGATTCCCGCCCACGTCACCACCAACTTCACTTTTGCGTACGTGGGAGCCACGGCCTTTTCAACCAAGAAGCCAGCGGCTGGAACCGCGTGGGCCAGTGCGGCCTGGCCCGACATCATCGACGATTTGCTCGTCAACGTGGGCGAATCCAACATCATCCGAATCAAGAGCATCAGCAACTTCAACGCTGGCGGAACCATCACGTTCGACGCGATCCTGAAAGAGGCCGCCCTTGCGTCGCAAGGCGGCCTGTGGAATTTACCTGCCGGAACGGCAAAGACGACGATCCAGGTTTTTGGCGCGTACGGGAATTCCAGTACCCTCGTCTTGGGCGATACGGAAGATACGGCGGCCGGTGTCAGCTACGTGTTCAAGTCCGATGCGCGACCGCTCTCGCTCCGCGTTGAATCGGTTGATGCCTTGGGAAACATCATCAAACGGGCGGGACGCTTCAAGGTCAAAATTGTCGACCCGACGCAAGACAGCACCTCGCCGAATTATGTGGTCGCCGAGCTCGACAACATAAACGTGGCACCCAACGACACCGCGACGTTCGTGCATAATCAGCTGCGCGCGGGCATGCAGGTCGCCTTTGAGGCGGTCGGCGAAATCTATTTCGACAAGGCAGGACGCTTCGCGTACGACACGTCAACGGAGGCGACTGCGCTGGACAAAGAAAGTGCCGTGGAGCGCTTTGTTGCCTCGGGGTTGAGCGTCAACAACACGGTGCAGACCGGTGACCCGACGCGCTATTCGTTCGAAATTGACAAGAGTACGACGATCTCGATTCGCTGGCGTCAGGACTTCTCTTTAGAGGTCCTCAGCGATTTCTCCAAGACGGCGAGTGTGCTTCTGTCGGAGGGGACCGGAACCCCTTGGGCGGGGCCGCTGAACGAGCAGTCGGTTGGCTCGCCTTCGCCGACAGCCGGGACGAAACACTGGATTGAGGCCGGGACGCAGATCGCCGCTCAGATCGCCTCCTCCGTTGTAGACCAGTCGCGCGCGGCCGAGCAGCTCAACATCCGCTATCTGCCTTACGGCTATATCGGTTCTGGGGCGGCCCGAGGCGATGTGCCCGTCGGGGCTCAAGCCACCTACACCAATCTGGCGTGGGCCAGCGTGGCGCAGGCCGAAGACCGTCGTCAGGTCAATTTCACGATGGACGGCCCTGGTTCGCTGCGCTATTTGTGGAAGATCCAGTTCGGCATTTATGCCTACGGCCCCGATCTTTCATTGCGCAAAGTGTACCACAAGGTGGCCAGCGGGGACTGGGTCGAGGTGGATCCGCTTCTCAACGTCTATTGGTTTGACCAAGGCGAGCAGGTGCGAATCTTGAACGCGGCGAATCAGGGAGGTGCCGACTCGCAGGCCCTGAGCGGATGGATGCTCGGCGACACCTATTATTTCGCCAGCGAAGGGGTGATCAACACGCAGTCCGGAGCGCTGGACGGGGCAACGTCCATCACAAAGGTTGACGGGAACCCCGTGGCTGAGTGGGTGAACGAGATCTCCATCAACGGGAAGGTCTACCGCGGGTTGGAGATCGCCTATTTGAAGCGGCCTGCGTCGGTCACTTGGAGCTATGGCAAGCAGGTCTTTTACGATCCGAACCTGCAGCTCGGAGAGTACATGCTTCAGGGCCGGACGGCACCGCTGGAGCGCTATGCGGGCGTGGTCGAGCGCCTCAAATCTCCGCCGTCGTATTTCGAGCCGGCCGATGCGGCCGTGTGGGATGCCAACGCCAAGGTGCTGTTCCCCTACAAACCCGGGGAGATTAAAGCCATCTTCACAAACGATGCGGGCGGCAGTTTCGAGGTCCGCATTACGGCGAATTGGCCCGCCAAACCGCACTACCGGCACATCGCGGGATCTCCCGCTGTCCAGCTGACCCCGGACTCCGCAGGCGCCTATCAGTTCGTAAGCCAGGCGTACACCGAGGAGGGCACCGGGGCTCAAATTCAGAACTCCAGTGAGTTCCTCGCCACCGGCGCCGGCTGGAGCGTGTTGAGATTTAAAGAGATCAAGAAGATCGGACGCTCTGCGCCTAAGGAGTACATCGCCATCCGAACGGTTCAGACCAAGGCGCTCATGACGTCCCTCGGGGAGAACACGGACGGCACGGCAATCATCGGATCCGCCATCCGTGACTCATTGGATCTCGCAGGTCTCGGTTCCGGATATCTGGTTCATCAGGATCGTGTGACCTACAATCCCGACATCTATCGCCGCGATGCACTGGTCTCGTTGACGAGTCCCGAGGTCTATGACATGACCTTGCTCAAGGCGCTCGTACCCCAAAAAGTCATCATTCATCCCGAAGCGTTGCCGGGGCCCATCATCCCCGTCAATCTGTATCCGGCCGGCGCGCCGGACACTCGGCGCATCATCGTGACGTGGTACGATGACCCTGTGCAGCGCGACGGTATTCTTTGGCCTTATGCGGCGCGCCGCTATGCGGTCCGTTGGCCGGTCTCGCAGGAAGAGGGGCTGGGGCGCATCGTCATCGCCAGCGAGTGGGGGAGCGAGAGCCTGAGCGCGGCCGGCGCCGACCAGGTCATTGCGCCGCCGGTCGGCGATCTGCCGGCGGCGACGACCTTCAACCCGTCGCGGTTTGCGGAGCTTAAAGTCTATCAGCAGCCCGACTCGGATGCGGCGGGCTACAATCCCAATGAAGAGCATGCGCTGATCGCTCCGTCATTCCGCTTCGCCGATGTCTCGCCGCGACCGAACGCGGCCTATGCGCTGAGGGCCGGCGATCTGAACAACTACGGTGGTGTAAAGACGTCTGAGCCGCGCGTGCTGGTGCAGTTCTATGACAACGTGCTGAAAACGTACGCCATGCGGGTGTTTTCCATTGTGAAAGAGGACTCCGCCGTGGCCGGGCACGCCTTTGCCCGTCAGGGCGATCTGGTCGCGAACACCTCCGTATCGGGCGAGTCGCTCTATGCGCAGCCGCACAAGACCATGGAGGCCGGAGAGCCGGTGATCCCGTTCTACCCGCTGGGTGTCGTGGAAGGCGCGGTGCCGTGTCCGGAGTCCGTCGGCACGGATCTCAAGGGGCAGAAGACCATTTGGAAAGACCACAAGAACTCCCGTTGGGCCGTTTCCGGCGGCTCGAATGCCTGGTTTGCCGTCAAAGCTTTTTATCCTTTGCAGCCCGATTTCTGGTGGCCCTCGGCGTTGACGGGGGCAACGCTGCTGAACGGTGAAGGCGTCGCGCCTCAGGTGGGCGCGAGCGTCGCATTTTTGCCGCCCAATCTCACGTCGGACAAGCGCCTGCCCACAAAGATCCTGTACAAGGCCGATTGGCCGCGGGTGGCGCCGGTTCTCAAAGCAGGCGAAACGCTGACCTTCTCGGGGGGCGAATACCGCAGCGATCATGCCACGATCACGGTTCCCACCGAGGACGGCTCCGGAACCGAAACCATTCAAACGCCCGGGCTGCCTGCCGTGGTGGCTTTTGCGGTGACGGAAGTCGTGTTCGACAATATGAATCCGGAAGGCCGGCTGGATCGCGTCACGGACCGCTGGACCGTACGGTCGGCTCAGGTTCTGGAAACGCGCACGGTCGCGCTGGCCAACACGAGTTTTCCGGACGCGCTTCGCCCCGCCGGCGGCAAGTCCCGCGACTTCAAAGGCAAGTACTTCTTCAACGATTTGCCGGCCTCGCTGCAGAAACGGCTGGACTACGATCCTGTTGCGGGTGTCCTTGAGATGAAGGGATTTGTCAACGAGAAGAGCAACACAGACTCCACGCTGACCGCCTCTCCGGGGGCCGTCTATGTGCTTGAACCCAACATTTTGACAGAAGCCGAACGCCAGGCGTTGATGGGACTCTCCGAGGATGGCGCGTGGCGTGCGGCTGTCAACGCGCTATTCAACCGTGCGCTCAATCCGAACGGCTTGAACGAAGGCACTTACGGCAACGGACGCTATTCAGTCGGGTTGCAGCCCAAGGTCGCCCGCAACGAATACGGCATCGCGTCGAACAGGCTGGAGAACGGAGTCGCAGTGACGATTACGGATCCCGCGGTGGCCGAAAACGCGCGCAGCTTCGGAGTCGGCACGGCCTTGATTCCGAACGGCGCGTTCCTCGACCCGCTTGCCGGGGATTACCCGGAGGTCAGTTGGGTGACGGTGGCGGAGAATAACGATCCGAGCATGGGCGGTTCGCCGGTCACCCTGCACGTCATGAAAGTCGACCGCAAGGAGCGTTTCCGCGGAGCGATCAAAGTCGTGACATCGGACAACGTATTCGACGAGAACGTGGTTTTGCGCCATTCGGGCGATTTCGGCGCGAACGTGGACGGACTGGTTTACGAATGGTGGTACCGCCCAGACGACGGCGCATTGAATGTTCCTCCGCCTTACTCGGTTGATCCGGCCTCGGCGGGCGACTGGAAGCTCTTCCCTGACCTGTCAGGCAAGAACGGACGCGGCCGCAACGAGGTTCTGCTGAAGGGCGACCCGAATGCGCCGGAAACGCTGATCGCCGACTCTTGGTGGTATGTGCGCTATCGGCACACCAACGACGTGGTCAGCGGAAACAATTGGGCCGTCAAGCAGCCCGACAATGCGCCGGAAGTGAACTACGAGTGGGCGGGCGCAGGAAACAGCGACCCCTTCCATGACTACGACATGGATGGCGTGCCGGACTACAAAGCGCAGCTCTCCATGGGATGGATCAAGCGCGTACTGGATGCGGTGAACCCGTATGAGGCGCGCATTGCCGATTTCACTGGAGATTCGCCGACGACGATCTCGTCCATGCTGCAGCAGTTGGGGCCGCGCTTTGAGGGGGCGGTCGCGCTGAATCCAGACAAGAACGTGGTCGAGAATGTAGGGCTGATCGAACTCTACCAGACGGTTCTCAATCGCGCGTCTGACCTGAGCATCAACCTGTCTTCGCCGGTCTCAACACCGGCGATTGCCAACGCCTTGCAATTGGCCTCAACGCGTCTTTCGGACTTCTACATGTTGCTGGGCAACGAAGCCTATGTGGACGCCAAGGATCCGACCATCGGCTATGGGTCGTCATCCGTCGAGTATGGCGCCGCTGCGCCCTCCGTCTTTGCCTTCCAGAACCAGGTTTCCTCCGTGCTTGAGGAGGAGATGGCGCTCCTGCGCGGCCAGGACGACAACATGGCCCGTCCCGTCTTCAACCGGATGTTCTGGAACTTCACCAAAGGCGAAGGCGAGGCCGCTTACGCCATGAACTACAACATCAGCGACATCAACAAGGACGGCTTCATCGATGAGGACGACGCGATGGCGCTCTATCCTCAGGGCCACGGCGATGCGTGGGGCCATTACCTGACGGCGCTCACCCAGCAGTACCATCTGCTCCGGCATCCGTATTTCAACTGGGTGTCGCGCTCCGAGTTCTACAACCTCAACGATGTCGTGATGAAGGTCGATTTCCTCGATGAACGCAAGTTTGCCCAAGTCGCGGCCCAGAAGGCCAAGGCAGGCGCCGAGATCGTCAACAACACCTACCGCGAACACTACGTTGAAGACGAGACGGCCCAGTGGCAGGGGTACACCGATGTGAATACGGATCGGGCTTGGGGCGTTCAGGATTGGGCCCGTCGCGCCGGCCAGGGGGCATACTTCGACTGGCTGACAGCCAACGCGCTGCTGCCTTCCGTTCATCCCAACGAGACGCTCACGGGCATCCAGAAGGTCGACCGCCAAGAGAATGCGGACATCCGCGTGATTTCTGCGAACCTGAACCAGATTCAGAACACGCTGGACGACGCGAACAACGGGTTTAACCCGCTGCGCGTTTCCTCGCAGGCCGTGCCGTTTGACATCAACCCGTACATGTGGGACGACGGCGTTTTCGGGCGCACCTACTTCGAGCAGATCTATGACCGGGCTGTAGCGGCGCTGAATAACGCCAAGTCGGCTTGGGATGTCGCCAATGCCGCACAGAATCGCCTCCGGTCGATCGCCAACACGGAGCAGGCGTTCCGCAACGAGGTCTATCAGCAAGACATCACGTACAAAAACCAGCTGATTGAAATCTTTGGCCGTCCCTATCCCGGGACAGTCGGTTCCGGAAAGTTCTATCCAGCCGGGTATTCTGGGCCGGATCTGGCCTTCTATTCGTTCGTGGCCATCAACCAGGTCAATGAGAACACGCTGCCCACCCCCAGCGCGGCTCTGGCCGAGATCGACGAGGTCGGGCAAGCGAGTTCCCTGCTTGCAAACTACGACAACTATTCGCCGCTGGCGTGGGACAAGTCGGATAACCTGAAACGGATCGCGACGCTCTTCGGTTACGATTCGACGATGAATAGCGCCGTGACCTCAAATTACTACGATCTGAGCGTATACGACCTCGACGACACCAACACGCTGGCAAACTATGGGTACTCGGTGCCCGTTACGGCTGCGAGCTACACGTTTATAGCGCCCAGCGAGTGGGGCAAACGCCCGGCCGTTGGCGAGTTGCAGACCGTCATCGCCGAAATGCTCCAAGTCCAGATCGCGATGGCCGATACGCTCGCCTCCTACGACGACATGTTGCGGCGGGCCAAGAGGACCATCGAACTGGCCTCGCTGAAATTTGAGACGACGGACAGGGTGATCGGACTCAATACGGCCAAGCAGATCTTGGTGGTCGCCAACGAGGTGGCGGCGCGGCTGAAAGACATGCTGTTGGATACGCAACAGGTCACTATTACGGCGGTCGAAAACCTTCAGGAGGGGATCACGTATTCGATGCCGAGCACGCTGCCGACGGCCGGCTTGGCGATCTCGCCCGGCGACGCTTTGGCGCCCGCCAAGGGTGTCGTAAAGACCACTGCGACAGCCACGCGCACCGGTCTCACGCTGCTGGGCAAGGTCATCAAATATGGTCAGATCGCCTTTGATGTGGCCAACCGTGCGTCGCAGGCGCTCGTCGATTTCTATATCGGCAAGGCAGAGCATCAGTACGAGGTCGCCGAACTGCTGGTCAGCATGGACGACATCGTGACCGAGGAGGCTCCGTTGCGCCTGAAGCTGATGGGGCAGGCCGAGCAGCTCCGTTCGCTCGATGACAAGTACCGCTCGATTCTGAACAAAGGTGCGCAAGTCATCGATGAGCGCGAGGCCTTCAACAAGAAAGTGGCCGCGATGGTCCAGCAGAACCGGTATCAGGACATGACCTTCCGCGTCGAGCGGAATCACGCCTTGGAGAACTATAACCGGCTGCTTGAGATCGCGGCGCGCTATACCTATCTGGCTGCGAAGGCGTACGACTACGACACGAATTTCGAAGCTGACGCGCCCGGATCGCCCGCCGCACTTTTTGCAGAGATCATCAAGGCCCGGACGCTGGGCGTCGTGGACGGTACGCCGCAAGTCGGCGACGGGCTGGCCGGAATCCTCGCCCATTTGAACGTGAACTATCAGGCGCTTAAGGGGCAGCTGGGGCTGACCAATCCGCAAATCGAGACGGGCAAGCTTTCGCTTCGCAGCGAGAAGTTCCGCGTGTTCCCGAAGGGGTACACGCCCTCCGGCAACACGACGGGGTGGAGCGACCAGCCGGACGCCGGGGCCAACTGGCGTCAGATTCTCGAGAATGCCCGCGTTCCGGATCTTTGGCAGGTGCCGGAGTTCCGCTATCTGGCCCGGCCTTTCGGCGACAGTGTGGAGCCCTCGGGCACGCCGGTTGCCGAGCCCGGCATTGTGTTGCGCTTCTCCTCAACCATCACCTCGGGGAAGAACTTTTTCGGCAATTCGCTTGCCGGAGGTGACCACGCCTTCGACCCCTCGGTTTATGCCACGCGCATCCGTTCAGTCGGAGTCTGGTTCTCAGACTACCTCTCGTCAGACGTGCTGGCCGACCTTTCGGCCTCCCCGCGCGTCTATCTCATACCGACAGGCGCCGATGTCATGAGCATTCCCAACGCAGCCTCTCCCAGCCAGACGCGCGTTTGGAATGTTGTCGACCAAGTGATCCCCGTGCCGCTTCCCGGCATCGAAGCCAAGCTGCCGTACTCCAACTTCGTGCCGCTCCTCGATTCGCTCGACGGACGCATCGGGCAGCAGCGCCGCTTCTCCAGTTTCCGCGCTTACCACGACTCGGGCGAAGCCGTCAACACCGACGAACTGGTGAGCGACTCGCGACTTGTCGGCCGCTCCGTCTGGAACACGGGCTGGACGCTCATCATTCCAGGACGCGCGCTGAACGCGGATCCCGACGAGGGGCTGGACCGCTTTATCGAGCAGGTCAGCGACATAAAATTGGTCTTCCAGACCTACGGATTTTCCGGGAACTGAGAAAGGATCCTCAAAATGAAACACCTTCTCTCTGGCTTGAAACAAATGTTGCCGACACGGACGGCACACGGGAGCGTCCCACCCAAAGCTCGCGTGGATCACCGGCATGCCTTTGGCGCCTTGCACGTACGGTCGTTTTTGCAGATCGCGGTTGTTTTCAGTTGCCTGTTGCTCGCCCCGGCAGTTTTTGCTGCCGGCATCAGCGAACCCGCGACGACCTTCTACGGCAAAGTATTGGGAACGGCAGACGTGCAGCCGTTCTTGATCACGGACGGGCGTTTGACGTGGGTCATCAGGCGCGCGGACGGAGTCGACGTCACTTTGACGGCCTCGCTGTTTGTTTACAACGATGGGGTGTTCTCCTACCGAATCGACGTGCCGCATGCGGCGCTTTCGCTCGGGCAGACGGCCGGTGCCGGCAATGTGCCTCTCGCGTTAACGGAGCAGACGCACCAGCATTTCAGAGTGACGCTGGATGGCGAGCCCGTGACGCTGCTGGGCCCCGCGGGGTCGTCCTTCACGGCCGCCCAGTTGCTGCGGTCATCAACCTATCGTCTGGATCTCGGTGTCAGCCGAGCGGCGACAGATACCGATGGTGACGGCATCCCTGACTGGTGGGAAGATCTCTATGGTCTGGACAAACAGGCCGACGACGCTGACACCGTCTTCGGCTCGGGCGGAATCACGGCGGCGCAAGCCTATGCGCGGGGCCTTGACCCCCGGGCCGATCATTCCGTGCCTGTGCTGGTTTCGACCGAAACGGTGGTCTATGCCGGAGGGAAGACCGCGCTGATTCTTGATGTCTCGGATCAGGACACTGTGCCGGAACATCTGGTCTTCTCCGTAGCCGGCCTGCCTGCGAACGGCACCCTTTCGTTGCGCGGCAATGGCGGTGAGGCCGATGTGCCACTCGCACTCCAGTCAACCTTCACCCAGGCCGATGTGTTGCACGGGCGGCTTGTTTATTTGTGTGGCCCGGCAGGAAACGATCCGGGCTTGATCTCTTTGACCCTCAGTGACGGACAACATTCGCCGGTTTCTTGCACGATGCGCCTGCTGGCCTTTGAGCCGGCGCTTGAGGGCGCGGCGGCCGAGACGGCCGAAGAAGCCCTGAGGCGAGACCTGTACGAGTATGCACAGGCGGGATTCGTTATTGCTCAGGGGAACTCAGTTGACGCGTCGCTGGCTTCAGTTTCTTACGCGCTTGTCGGCGCAGAACTTGCCGGAGGCGCCTCAGACGATGTCCTGATCGCCAAGCGTGGCCCGGACGCGGCAACCCTAGCCGGAAACGGAGGTGCGGATCGTTTTGTTCTGACGACATTCTCGGCTGGCACGGTTGCGTTGCCTGATTTCTCGATCGCAGAGGGCGACGTGCTCGACATTTCGGCTTTGGATGTCCCTGCGGGTGGCTTCCTGTCGGACGCCGTGTCGGTCAACCAGAACATGTTGGTGTTCGCGACGGGGCTTAGCGTTGCTCTTGACGCACTCGATCCTGCCGAGGTTGACCTCTACGCGATGGTTGCTTCTGGCGCGCTTGTGTCAGAGGTGCCCCTTGCGACGCGGCTGTCCGTCTACGCTTCGACGCCCATCGCCTATCGCAACGGCCCGGTTGCAGGCGAATTTACCGTGTTACGCCAAGGCGATGATTCGCAAGCCCTTGCCGTTAACGCGCTTCTGTCCGGGACAGCCGTCAACGGTACCGACTATGGCTACGTCGCAACGCCGCTGTCACTTCCTGCAGGCTCGAAAACGTTGAAGGTTTCCGTTGTTCCCTACGCATATCAGACCGACACGAAGGTGGCGAGCCTCAATCTGCTGTCTGGAAACGGGTATGCGCTTGCTGCAGCGCAACAGAGTGCCTCGGTGACCATCGAGCCGCTCAAGCCGCAAATCTATGTTGAAGCGATCGTTCCTCTCGCCGTCAAGGAGGTCGCGGAATCGGGGTACTTCCTGGTTTGGCGTGACGGTGTGACCGCAAGTTCGCTCGCGGTCCAGATGGCGCTCGGGGGGACGGCTGTAAAGAACCTCGATTACACGATCGCGCCGAGCCCTTCGGTGCTGTCCTTCGCTGCTGGAGATCAGGAGAAGTTAATCGAGGTCGGCGTCAAGCCGGAGGCCGATTTGGCGGCTGGGCCAAAGTCCGTAACGCTGAAAACCGTGACGTCTTCGCGATATCTGATCGGTTCGCCATATTCCTCTGCCACAATCGCCTTGGTGGACCGCTACGACACCTTTTCGGATTGGCTCGTCAGACAGACTGGCGGTTATACCGCTCTTGAGACAGGCGGAACCGGTCTCAATACCGAGACTCTGTTCAGGCGGTACGCCTTTGGCGCGGATGTCAGCGGCGCGGACATTGCCGGATTTCCCACTCCGCTTATGCAGGCGGACGGCACGTTCGTCATGCGGGTTAAGCAGCGCATCGGACTGCTGGACACACGGTACAGCGTGCGCGGCTTCACGGATCTTTCCGATCCCGTCGGCAGTGCGGTGGATTTGACACCCGTTTCCGCTCCGGACGGACATCCGACTGGATTGGAGTGGCATTACTATCGACTGAATGCCGCGGAGGCACAGGGCTTTATCGCAGTCGACCTGTTGAGCAACTGAGTTTGCGGTCATTGGGCGTGCACCACGGTGGCCTATCGTCATTATTTTCGTATTGGAGACAAGTTGATGCAACGAATCCTTTTCGCCTGCACATGGCTGGTTGTGGTCGCCGGATGTTCTCGGCCCTCCACGCCGGCGCCGGAGTCGGATAAATCCCCTGTATTGGCGACCGTGGGCGGCCGTGCCATCACGCAAGCCGATTTTGACGACTATCTTGCCCGACGGCTCGACACTCCTGCACCGCTTGACCCGCAAACCGTGCTCAGGGAACTTGTCGAGCGCGAAGCGATGCTCATTAAGGCCGAGAAGTCAGGCGTGGGCGATACGGCTGATTTTCGCCGCGAGTCCGAAAATCGGCTGATATCGACATGGCTCGCCGGTACGCTCAACAGGGAGCGCGAAGCCGCACGTGTGACCGAAGAGGAACTCAAAGCCGCCTATGAACAACGCAAGAATGACGTTTTTCGCCAAGGAGCGCAGAACCGTTATGCGATCCTTTACAGAAAAGGCCCGAATAAGGATGAATTGAAAGCGATTCTTGCTGAGGCGGTTTCCGAATTTACCTCTGACCGCGAAAAGAGGACCCAGAAGGGGCGGCTGACGGGCTTCGGAACGATGGCTGCGGATCGCTCTGAAGATACGGTCAGCCGTTACCGCGGCGGAGATATCGGGTGGTTTGATGCGGATAAACCAGAATCTGCACGCGTGCCGCAGGAGGTTCTCGCAGCCGGCGCTCAGCTTGAGCCGGGCCAGATCTCTCAGCCGATGGCCGCAGGCGACGGTGTCTACGTGATCATGAAATCGGATGATCGCGACGCCAAGCAAATCGCTTATCAGGAAGCCGCTCCCGCGCTGCGCCGCAAAATAATGACCGAGAAACGGGCGGCCATCGAAGCGGCTTTTAAAACCGGTTTGGTGGCCGATGTTCGGGTTGAATTCAAAGAGGCACCTTTGATCCATCCGAAGCCGCCTGTAAAACAGTCTCAGTTGCCGGCTCTTCCTAACGGCCCACAATCGTGAGCTCCTTTTCGTCACCTCACCGGAGGTCAAACACATGAAGACCACACAACGCTTTCTGAATGTGCTGAAAGATTCAATCTCTGTTTGGCTAAAGCTGGCCGCAGGGACCGTTTTGATGGTTGCCTCGGTGGGCCTTGTCCACGCTCAGAGTCTTTCGGGGTTGCCGCCCACCCTCACCCTGTATCGCAACCAGACGTTGACGAACGCGTTTTCTCTCAACGCCTGGCAGGGGAGTAACGTGAACGTTTCGGTTGAAGGGCCTGCGCTTTCTTTGCTGTCGGTGTGTTCCGTGGAACCGTCGGGCGGCACGGATACATCGCGGAACTTGATCGTTCGGGGGGGCACCGCCGGCGTCGCACAAGCGCTTCGGCTCATCGCTTCGGAAACACCGACTCCGGTGCACACTTTCACGGGGTCGGTTGCGGTCACAGTCCTCGAGTATCCGACCGTGTCCTATTCCCACACGAACGGCTTTCACAGCGGCCATATTGACCAAGACGCGTTGTCTGCGACCCTGACGGTGACACGCAATGCCGCTGCTACGATCGTATGGGGGCGTCACAGCAACACCACGCTGTTCCCTGCCACGAATATTTTCCCGTATGCCTCAAACATCTTTCCTCTTGTTCCCCGGCCAGGGCAAGCGGGCAGTGACACCTTCACCGTTTTCGCCACCGATAATTTCGGGGGGTGGACGAACAGCATCACCGTCGCGCTGACGGTGGCGCCCGTGCCCAACATCAGGGAGCTTGATGCGAGCCTTACATTCGACGAGGACTGCGCAGGCACGAACCTGTTTTCCGTCTTGTATGGCGACAATGCCAATCGGTTGTCGTATGGCGTGACTTTCGCGCCCGGCGGCCTCATTGAAAGCCATGCTTTCCTGACGATCGGCGGGGTCAGCACCAATCGCGCGTTGGTTGTGAATCCGTACGCGAACTCGAACGGTACAACCACCGCAACGCTGGTCGTTTCGGACGGAACACATTCGAGAACGAACACCTTCAGCATCAACGTGACGGCCATTCCTGATCCCCCATCCATCAATGGTCTGCCGGCGGAGATCTTCATTTCAAATACTGACCCGTGGACGAATGCGTTTGCCTCTGTCTCTGTGAGTGATCCGGATGACGACCGGCCTGCACAAGAGCGGCTGGATGTGTATGTCTCTGACCCCGATCTCCAGATTGTCTTCGCAGATTCAGCCGCAAGCACGGTGTCGAATCTCAATGCCCGAGTGTCCGCGCAGACCTCGTGGATGCAAGCCCTCACGCTCAAAGCCGCAAACGATCTGTTTGGCGTCGTTGGCCTCACAAACACCATTCCGGTTTCGGTCGTCGCTTCTGGCCGTAACGACAATCTGACGGTCACCAACACGATGCTGGTCCGCGTGTATTTCAAAAACACGCCGCCCGAGTTTGTCGTTAAGGTCAATCCCGGCCAAGAGCAGATGGACGAGTTGGAGACGCACACGCCGTTTACGCTGGAAAGCATCACGGATCCGGATGACACGCAAGTCAGCTTCACGCTTTCACTCCAGCTTGCGCCGGGGTATGAGACTTACGGCACGCTCAGCAAAAGCGTTGGCTCAGCCTTGCCGCCTGACGGAGGCGTGATCGGAACAGGAAATCGCGCGGACCTCGATCTCTTGCTCCGCAACACGCAGTTCAATGCGGGGGAAGGGGTGCTCGTCAACAGCCAAGGGCCTGTCTATTTCGTTTTCACGCTCAGCGACGGTTTTGACGCGACAGTCAAGACGAATGCCATCACCCTCAACCAGCTGCGCCGGCCCCCAGCCATTTATCTCGGGAACGGGGCACCCAAAGACATCTTCATTACCAGCGCCTTGCCTTCGGCGACGCCGTATTCCCGCAGCTATGTGACAGATCCCGATGAGGCTGGCAATCAGCCCGTTTCAGCTTCGATCAGCGTATCTCCCGCGATCGGTGACATGGATCTGAACTCGAAGAGCGCCTTGGCCGATCTGCAGACTCCGTCCGCACTGTCGGCCCTGCTGCGTGCGGCCACCTTCACGCCGTATGCCGACGCTTTGAGCCAACTGGCGGTGGGGCAGTCTGTTTCAGCCCGGATCACACTGGCCGTTACCGACGAGACGGGGCTGTCGGTCGCGAACAGCGAGGTCGTCGTTCATATTGAGCGCGTGAATGCAGCGCCCGTTGTGACCGTTCCGGAAGAGCAGCCTGTGCTCTTTGCCCCGGGTGCCGTCGTTAAGCCGTTTGCCGAAGTCAGGCTTGCCAGCGACGACACGAATGCCGTCACGTTTACGTTGTCCATCGATGACCCGGCGAAGGGCGCCTTTGGAAACGTCGATGTGGGCACCTCCGGTTTTTCTGCTCAGGGTCTTGGCACATACACCATAACAAGCCCAGATATTGGGCATATCCAGACCCTCGTCACCAACATCATCTTTACGCCGTCCTCAACCTATCCTTTCCCCCCGGACGATCCGTTCGGAACGACGTTCACGCTCACAGCCAAGGACTATCAGCTGTTGACCACCTCGCGGCTTTTGGCGATTCAGGTGCAAGATCCGCCTCGCAACTGGCTGGTCACCAAGCGTGTCAACGACGGTACGCCCGGAACGTTCCAGCACGCGCTCGAGCACGTCGCAAATAACGATGTGATCACGTTTGCCCTTCCCGAGTATCCCGCGACGATCCGCATGTCCTCCTCGGCGCCTGTCATCGAGACCGGACGTACCCTGACCATCAAGGGTCCGGGGGCGGACCTGCTGACGATCTCCGGCGACTCGGACGGCAACGGCACGCCGGATCGCCAGATCCTCGCCATCGGCTCTCCCGTGACGATCGAAGGCGTGACCTTTGCTGAAGCCAAGGCGCCGGTTGGAGGCGCGATCGCAGTCGCCAATTCCAATGGCAGGCTGACGCTGAGAAACGTGGTCATTCGCGATTGCGTGGCCACTCAATATGGGGGTGCCATCGATGTTGTTGGCGGTCGCCTGTCCGTCGAAGGCTGCGCATTCGTACGCAATTCCGTCACGGAAGATGGATACGGCGGCGGAGCCATCTCGACCTATACCGACGGGGACATCGGCATGACCAATACGCTCTTCGATTCGAACGCGCAGCGGTCTCAGAGCGGTGCAGGCGGAGCCCTGTTCACGGAGTTCCCGGACGGGTCATTGGATGACTATGCGGTGATCGACGTCGTGCATTGCACCTTCGCGGGCAACACCGACGCCTCGCTCGACTATACGGCCTCTTCGGTTTACGCGTGCTCGGGAACACATGTCCTCTTCTTGAATACGGTCTTCGCCGATGATCCTGCCACCCGGACGCTCAATCTGGACAGCGGCGCCGAAATATGGTCCTTGGGCGGCAACATCTGCGATGATTCCACCTACGTTCCGAATCAACAACAGGGTGGGACATCCGTTTACCTCTTGGATCCTGATTTTGATCTCGTCAGCACCGACGCCCGCTTGTCTGCGCTGGATGCGACGACGTCTATCGTCCCGTACAGAGCACCGCTTGAGGACAGTCCGGCCGTCGGCTTTGCTGCGCCCTCCCGTGCAACGGTGCTGGATCAGCGTGGGCTGCTGCGCGTCCCCGGCCCAGATACGCTGGGCGCGGCCGGCGCGGTGGATCCCGCTGCGGTCTGCAAGCCCACGATCACTGAAATCCAAGTGTCCGCAGAGACTGGCGACTCCGATTCATTCGTCGAGGTCTTTGTTCCGCGAAACAGCCAGGACGTCAACCTCGCCGGCTATTCCCTATTCGTCAACGGCGTCGCGGTCCATGAATTCGGCAGGGGCATGTTGGCTCTCACCAATTCGGTCTACACCAATCTCGTGCCGGCCGCCGGCGTGGCTGCGACCTACCAGCTGTCTCCGGGGCGAGGCGTCGTCGTGGTTTTCCCCAAGGGCGAGGTCGCTGACTTCACGGATTATTCGCCGCTCAACGCGACGCCTGTCGTGAGGGCTTCAATCAAAACGAACGCCGTCGAGTTCGCCGCACTTCTTTCCTCGCAGGGACGCGGCTCTGTCGCCTTGGCAAAGACGCTTGCAGATGCCCCGATCGTCCGGCAAACGTTCTTGACGGTGTTCAACGATCCCGACTCGGCTTCCGGCACCAATCTGCTCTCCACCTCGCACAACTCGATCGCCTCGGCGCCACAAGGGTTTGGCTTCGCGTTCCTTCCGCACAGCGCCGTGAGCCTCGACATGTTCGGGGGATGGCGGGGACGGCCGGCCGTCGTGCCGTCCAGCGTGTTGCTCCAGTCGCCGGGTGCGTTTGTTGACGGAACCCCGTTTGGCCTTCGCAATGCTACGCCGCACGCCGTGAGCGATACGTATATTTTGACCGAAGACGATGTCGGGTCTTTCGCAGTGCTGAGCAATGATATCGATGCCGACGGGAATGATCGGCTCGTTCTTGTGGATGTGAGCACGGCGTCTGCTTCTGGCGTCGGAGATGAGGCAACGGCTCAGTCGCACTATGGTTCAACCGTGTCCATCGCGCCGAATGACGCACCTCTGAGGGGGCTCCAGATGGACTACGATCCGCGTTTTGCGGCCGCGTTGCAGGCGCTGCCCGTCGGTGTCGAGCTCATGGACACCTTCTTTTATGAGGTCATCGATATCGGGTCCGCCAAAGTGGACGCCATCGCTTCGGGCTCCAGCAGCAACACGTGGGTGACGGCGCGCCATCACCGGCTCGACACCGGAGACACCGTGGCTCTCACGGGGACCTCCGTTTCCGCCTACAACGGGACTTTCCTGATTGAAGTCATCGATGAGCACACCTTTGCCATCCCCGTGCCGTTTGAATCGGTTGCCGAGGTTCCCGGTTTTTGGGAATCGCAGGGGCCGCGCGTGCCGAGCGCACGCAGCGAAACAGCCGTCACGGTCAAGGTCACCGGTGTGAACGATGCCCCTCTGGTGGGGGACGACGTTGTGACGAATGTGACGGAGACGTCCCGCGTCCGAATCATGGTGCGTCCGGAGCTCGCCCAAGCGGCCCTCTCTCTTCCGAGTGACCCCGTGCCTCCGCCGCAACCCAACCCGGCCCATCTGCTCGACAACGATGATGACATCGACACCGATGATGCGTGGAGCAACCTTCGCCTGGTCGGGGTCATGGGAGCCGTGCATCCGATCTCCAACTACACAGGCGTTGTGGGGCAGGCGTCTGTAACCGTACATTCAGCCGCGCATGGGCTCGTCTCGGGCGATGAGATTCTGCTGGCAAACTACGGCGGCCATCCTTCGTACAACGGGTATCATTCCGTGACCGTCATCGATGCGGACACGTTCACGATTCCCAAGTTCTTTGTGGACAACAGCCTCAATAAAGGGGTTTGGGTCATCCTGAACGACGCCAATCGTTACCATGCCGTGACGGACGTCGGCGCCACGGTTGACCTGACGCTGCGAGCGGACCCCAGAGAGGACAACCTCATCTACGACGCGGCGGCCTCTTCGTTCCTGAAGGGGTTGGCTGAGGGCGAGCTTTTCACGAACCGTTTCTACCAAGCGGTTGAAGACAGCCATGGCGCCATCGGCATTGGCGTTGTCAATGTGGTTGTGGTCGGGCTCAACGATACGCCGACCGCGCGTCCTGATCCCGTCGGGCTCAGCGTGCTGGGGCCTCTCGTCGGCGTTTCCAATTCGCTTGAACAAGTGTTGGCCGACGGGTTGGACATCCTGTACACGCTGCCTGCGGCATCGTCCACAACAGGGCGCGTGGATGTGCAGGCCGTCGATCTGAGCGGTACACTGACCGGCACCCTCGTGCTGTCGGACCTGTGGTTTACCGATGAAGATTCGGCGATCACGTTGGATGTTGCCGATCTGTTGGCCAACGATTCGGATATCGACCGCATCGACGTTCTCGAGGTGATCGGCGTGCACGCGGTGAGCCGTGAAGGAGCGTCTTTGACATTGGCGGGTGGACAGCTCACGTACAATCCAGCCGCTTCCGGCGCGTTGCAGGCCTTGGCGCGCGAAGAAACGCTGATCGACACGTTCATGGCCATCGTTTCAGACCATATGACGGGGGGCACGGTCACTTCGCTGGTCGCGGTGCTCGTGACGGGACTCAACGATACGCCTGTTGCGCAACCGGATAGCCTTGAGCTGACGGAAGATGACACGTTTGTCTTCAACCCGATGCGGTACCCTGAAGAATCGCCCGATCACTACGACTATGATCTGGACCTGGATGGGCATTTGCCGGATGACCGGTTGACGGTGATCGCAGTCTCCAATCTCATCACCTCGGGCGAGGCTCGGGTCGATCTCATGCCTCTTCTCGCCCGATATGATGCGACGGTGTCTCAACGTCTGAACCAGTTGGCCGACTGGCAGGACTTCATGGACTCGTTCGAGTACACGGTGACGGACAACAGCTTCTTCTTCGTCGTTGAAGACGAGTATTATGTGCCGTCCAACACGGTGGGCCAGGTTCTGAATGTTCTGGCAAACGATTGGGATTGCTCGTCCTCGAACGACGCACTCACCATCGTGGACGTCGGCCCGGCGCTGAATGGCGGCGTTGTGTCCATTGCGCCAGACGGACGGCATCTCGTTTACAGCTCGCCGGCCCATTTCGTCGGCGACGATTTCTTCAGATATGTGGTCGAGAATGAGGCTGGCGATCGCAGAGGCGCGAGAGTCCTTGTGCGCTCCGTGGTGCCGGCGCTCAACGGCGTCCTCCCTGCCGCCAACGATCACTTTGTTGTCGCCTATGGCGAAACGGCGATCCTGAATGTGATTGCCAACGACAACATGCTGCCGGACGGCGCGGCCGGACTGATCCTGGCCACCAACGTGACGGCGAGCTCGCAGGCCGGTCAACCTGTCGCCGTAGGGAACGCGTTCGTGTACACGGCGACAAACGGTTTGGAATCGCTGAGCTTCACGTATGAGGTGAGTGCGGGCGGCGAAGCGGTGGCGAGCGCAAACGTCGTCGTTGATGTCGTGGATCGCCGCGGCACGTTAGACGTTCAGGGTGACACGTTCAGCATACTCGCAGGCAGCGCGAGCAATGCCCTGCCGGTGTTGGCAAACGACGCGTTGCTGACAGGACCAACGGCGCATTTGCGCATCGCCGGCCTGATCCAGGCGGCGACCTTTGGGACGGTCGTTCCAGATGCGTCCGCCACGGGCCTCTTGTACACGCCCAACCCTGATTTTGTCGGCGTTGAGCAGATCCGCTACCTCGTCACAGACGGCTGGGGCGGAACCGGAACGGGTGAAGTGAACGTCGTGGTCGGCAAGATCGACACGGCCATTGATTTCTTTGCGGTGGAGGCAACAACCAATCTGACCGCCGTCGCGTTGGACGTTCTGGCCAACGACGGAACGCGGCCCTGCGCGCTGGACGCCTTGGCGCTGCTTTCGGTGAGCCCGATGCACACCCCAATCGGCTCTCTGCAGGTGAGCGGCAGCGGAAAACGGTTGGAGTTCATCCCTTCGAATACGGTCGGGCAGGTGGATTTCACCTATGTGGTTTCAGATTCTACGGCGCGCATGGCGACGGGCACTGTGACGATCGCCACGGTGTCCTCCGGCATCTATGCCAATACGGACCGGTTCTTGGTTCGCGGTGGCGGCTCAAACTATCAGTTGGATGTGCTCGCCAATGACCGCAGCTATCCTGACCTCAACAAGAGCTATTCGGTTCTCAGCATTGGCACAGGCGCCGAAGCTCCCAGTGCGGGCGGCGTCGTGAATATTGTTTCTAACCGACTGTCCTACTCTCCTGCAGCCGGATTCTATGGGCAAGAGAGCTTCAAATATGTCATGTCGGACGCTTCGGCGACGGCAACGGCTTGGGTGACAGTGACCGTGCAGCGTGGCGACCTCATGGCGAACGACGATCACTTCGCGGTGTATTACGAGATCCCGGAGGGCGAGACCGAGGCGAAGTCTTTCGTGTTGCCGGTGGTGTTCAATGACCGGATTCAGCCTCCTCTCGGACAGAGCGTCCGCATTTCGGGGCTCGGCGTGGGAACGAACGCTCCGAGCAACGGCGGCTCGGTCAGTATCGGTGCTGATGGCTTGTCGCTTGTGTACCGGCCGGCCGTCGAGCCTTCGACCGCCTTTGTAGAGCGCTTCGCCTACGAGATTTCCGATGGAAGCGACCGTCGTGCATCCGCCTTTGTGGATGTGGAGGTCATTAACCGGGCGGGGCTGCTCGACGCCGTCGCACAGGACGATGCGTTTACGGTGGCCCGCAACAGCACAGGAAACGTGTTGCCGGTGCTGAGCAACGATGCGGCGCTTCCCGGAACGGCTGCGGGGTGGACCCTCACGGGGGTTTCCGCTACGGCAAACGGCGGCACGGTCAACATCGCGGGAACCGCCGTCACGTATGCCCCGGCTGAAGGTTTTGTCGGCGACGACGAGTTCTCGTACCGCGTCAATGACGGCTTGGGCGGCACGGGTGAGGCCGTGGTGCGTGTGCATGTGGGGGCGTTGCCGACGATGCCCGATCTCTTCTGCGTCTTGTCCGGCTCCGTCTCGAACGAGTTCGATGTGGTGGCCAACGATCCGCTGGTGACGGCTTATCAAGAGGAGTACGATTTGGCAGGGGTCTTCGGTGCGACGCATGGCGGTTCCGTTGAGGTGAGCGCGTCGAACACCGTGCTCTATGCTCCTGACTCCGGCTATGCAGGAACGTATCCGTATGCGGAAACGTTCTATTACACCGTCGCGGACGACGCTGCAGGACTCGTTACCGGTTGTGTTCGCGTGGCGGTACATGAGGCCGGAAGCGATCGGGATACGACGACGGTAACAGTTCATGTTCAAGGCCGGAACGATCAGCCCGCCATACTGAACGTCACGCCGCCTCTCTCAATTACCGACAAACAGAGTGCACGTCCCTTTACGGGGGTGACCTTGACGGAGGTCGACCAGCAGACCCTGGAACCCATTGACGTCGTCGTCAGCCTTGATGACGCCGCCAGCGGCACGCTTCAGGAGCTGGGCGGTTTCCTGGACTTGGGCGAGGGGCGCTACGGGATCACAAACGTGACTGCGGCTGCCGCTACCGCGATGATCCGCAATCTGCTGTTCGTCCCCACCGAGAATCGTATTCCGGTTCCCACGGCCGTGCAGATCAGATTCTCGGTTGCGGTCACCGACAACAAATCAGACGTCGTTGTGAACAACCAGTCGGTTGTGACTGTGACGGCTGTGAACGATGCGCCGGTCATCACGGGAACTCGTTCCGGACAGACGGTCTATGCGGCTGTCCCCCTGCGGCTGTTCTCGTCTGTCACGATCACGGAGGTCGACGATCTGACCCTTCAGCCCTTGGATGTGACCCTGAGAATCCTGAATCCGTCAACGGGTGTGCTGCAGAAGCTCGGCAGTTTCACGTCGCAGGGCAACGGGGTTTACAAGGCGTACGGGCTCACGGCGGCCGAAGCGACGCGGCAGCTGCGGGAGATCGAGTATTTCATCGGCATCGACGTTGTGGCTTACGGCCAGCCCCTGCTGAACACCTTCCAGATCGTGGTGGATGACCGCTTTGCCGCGCCTCCCGTCTCTGACTCGCAGACAAGCGTGACGGCCTACCATTCCTTTGAAACCATGGTTCGGGCGACCAACACCATCATGCGCACATCGTTCGGCGATGCGGTGGATATCGGGCCGGAGTATGCGGTGGTCGGCGCGCCGGGCAGCGACGTCGCGGGCACGGATTCCGGAACGGCCTTCATTTACCGGCTTGTGCGCGGCACGACAAATACCTGGCAGATGTGGCGAGGGCTGCAGCCTCCTTCCGTGGATGCGGCGGATCTGTTCGGGTCTTCGGTCGCGATTCATGAGGACCTGATCGCGGTCGGCGCGAGTCAAGATGAGTCGAACGGCAGAGACTCAGGAGCGGTCTACCTCTTCCAGCGCGATCAGGGCGGCAGCAACAACTGGGGGCAGCTGATCCGAATTGCGCCGACCAACCTTCCGACGAACAGCAAGTTCGGCTATGCGGTTGCGCTGCAGGGGGATCTTCTGGCCGTGGGCGCTCCCAAGGCGACGCTCTCCGGCGCGGTGCCGGCAGAAGGCGCCGTGTTCCTGTATGGACGTCACCAAGGCGGGACGAACGCTTGGGGTGAGCTCAAGAGGTGGGAGCCTGCCGGTCAGACCAGCACAGACTTTGGCACATCGGTTTCGCTCTCGGGCGACCGCTTGATCGTGGGGGCGCCTAAAGACAAGGCCGGCATCCCGTTCGGCACGCCTCGCGGGGCTGCTTTCTACCTGTCCCGAAACGTCGGCGGAAGCAACAACTGGGGGGTGGCGCAGAAGATCACGGTGCCGACGATGACCGTCGGGGATGATTTCGGTCACAGCGTGTCTGCCGACGGCGATGTGCTGGCGATCGGCGCGCCGCTGGAGAACGTGGGCGCCTATGAGGTGGGGAGCGTTTACATCTACAGGATGGATGCGGTCAGCAACCGGTGGAGCCAGGTCTCCCGCTTGAGCGACAAGCTCGCTGACTCGACGACGGCCGGCAGTCATTTCGGTCACAGCGTTTCCGTCAACCGCAGCTTCATCTTCATCGGCGCCGCCGGGACGGAGTTCGCCAACGGAGGGGCGGCATATCTGTACCGGGCCATCACGAACAGCTGGACGCTGGTCGAGAGGTTTACCTATCCGGTCGGTTTGGCCAATGCCTTGCAATACTGTTCCGCCGTCAGCTTCAAGCGTGACGTGGCGATCGTTGGCACGATGCGGGTCACGTTCGATCCGTATGACAAGGAAGGCCGGGTCTACATGTATCGCTTCAAGTTCAACAATCCTCCGGTTGTGGCTGAGCCGGTCCAGGACCAATTCGCGGAATGGGGCCTGCCCTTCTCTTATGCGATTCCCGGCGGAATCTTCACCGATCCTGATGTGGGCGACACGCTGACGGTCCATGCGGCGCTGCCCACAAATGGGCACGGCTTGGCCATCGTGGGCAACGTCGTGACCGGGACCCCGAGCGTCTTGGGCCCCGTGCCTGTGAACCTTGAAGCCACGGATGACAGCGGCGCGCGCGCGACGCATGCGTTTTACGTTGTGGTCCTGGTCGACGGCGTGTTGTTGCCCTCTACCACGCGCAATTTGTGGGACCTGGATCATTTCGGGCGATCCATTCTGGATCCTGCGCTCGAAAGCGTGCTGTGGGGCGGCGGCGCGAATGCGGACGGCGACACGCTCAACAACGATCAAGAGTATGTGTTCGGCGGCGACCCGACCGCGGGTGGCGACCAGTGCTGCGTGGGGTTGGCTGCTGCGTCAGACGGCACCGTGCGCATCTCTTACGTGAGGCGCAAGAACGACCCCACGCTGACGTATACGTTGCAAGGTTCGTCCGCGCTGAGCCCCACCGTTTGGCTCAATGTGCAGTCGCTCGTGCTGGAAGAGACGGCGATGTCTCTCGGTGAGGCGTTCGAGCGTGTCACCGTGAGCATCATGCGCGCCGATGCCGGGACTGCCATGTTCTTCAGGGTTGTGGTCACGCAGTGATCAGGGTTCATCCCTTCAAGGTGCCCGGCGCTTAGCAGTCGCCGGGCACCTTTTTGCATGCCTGCAATTCACAACAGCGATGAGCCGTGCGCTACGGAGAGGGCTGCTCCTGTTGCGCGCGGCGCGTGACGAGTGGCTTAATCGCCTGACCGAAGTGTTCGCCCATGCGCATCATGCCGAGGTCGTTCGGGTGACAGCCATCGACGGTGCCTTCGCTGTCGTGGCCGAGCATCTCTTTGGCTTCCAGGTAGTGGAGGTGCTTCCAGCGCACGGGGTCTTCGGCCTTGAGCTTGTCGTAGACGCTGCGCAGGATGCGGGCCTTGGCAGTCGGCGCCTGTTCGAACGTGTTGCAGTCTTCCGACAGCAGGATCGGCGTGTCTGGACGCTTGGCGCGCAGCTGCCGCACGAACGGCTCGGCGCGCTCTTTGACTTGTTCATCGCTCATGTTCCAGAGGCAGTCGAGCACATAAACCGCGGCGTCGATCTCGGCGATGAGGTCGCACAGCGCAAGCTCCATGCGGCCGTTTCCTGAGAAGCCGAGGTTGACCACCGGAACTTCGGCAAGGCGACCTGCGATTGCCGTAAATGCGAGCCCGGGCCGCGAGACGCAGCCGCCCTGCGTGATGGAAGTGCCGTAGAAAACGGCGGGCTTCGTGACGCCGCTCGGCCGCACGGGCGGTGCTGATAGCGATCTGCCTGCCGGAAGACCGACCTCGATCTGGGCGGTGCCGTTGTAGAGCGGCAGATAGACGAGGCACTCGGCGTTCGGCTCCAGCGCGACCGCGACCTCGTTGGTGAGCGCGGTCGGTTTGCCGTTCTTCACGAAGCGCCACCCGTCCGGCGTGCGGCGGTAGACGTCGACGCCGCTCACGCCGGTGGCGGGCATGTGAGGCATCGCGAGGTTCGCGCTACGCACGACCCAGCGTATCTTGAACGACGACGAGTCGGTGACGAAGTGCAGGGCCAGCCCGGCCGAGTTGTGGCTTAGGTTCCAGACAGGCGCAGGGACGGTGGTTTTCGCGCGGGCGGGAAGGCGGTCGTAGAACGATTCGGTGTCGCTAAAGGCCTTGCCTTCAAGTGTGAGGCGGGTGCCGTCGTGCCAGACGGTGGTCTCGGCCGCGCCCTGAGCGTATACGCAGGTGGCGAGCGCGAGTGTTGCGGCGAGAACAGGTCGACGTGTGATCGCTATCATTTGAAGTCATCATAGGGCTTTCGGTGTCTGCCGTCAACGTCCGGTCCGGTTGTCAGGGTACGG
>Ga0075012_10000092_pt1 | contig 83917 bp, 75 predicted proteins | sample All_14_2_FD_71474 | JGI IMG/M metagenome (GOLD analysis project Ga0075012, IMG submission 71474) | Freshwater microbial communities in response to fracking from Pennsylvania, USA - Allegheny Zone_MetaG_DW_15 | ecosystem: Environmental > Aquatic > Deep subsurface > Groundwater > Drilled... | reverse complement strand
GCCTCGGGCCGGGCGGGGTGGAGCCGCCACAATCATAGAATATGCTTCCCTTACTCATAACGCTCACCACTACACCCATGGAAAAACCGACCGCGCTCATGATCCACGGGGCGGGGGGCGGCGGATGGGAATATCACTACTGGCAACAACCTTTCAAAGACGCCGGATTCGAAGTGATCGCCCCCGACTTGCTGCCAACCGAAAACGACTACGCCAAAACCACTTTCCCGGACTACCTCAGCCAGATCCGAACCCACGCCAAAAACAAGAAGCCGCTCATCCTCATTGGGGCGAGCATGGGCGGGATTCTCGCCCTGAAATCATCCGAAACCCTCAACCCCGACCTGATTATCCTGATCAATTCTGTACCTCCCAAAGGTGTTGGCCCCGCCCGAGAATCGAAGGAACATCCACCGATTATTGAATGGGAGAACGGCCCCATCGAGGACACCCGCGCTTCCCTTCCAGATGGAGATGAAGTGACCATCGCCTGGGCGCACCCTCAGTGGCGGAACGAATCGGGAGCCGTACTCAACGCCATCCGCCTCGGCATCGAAGTCAAAAAACCGACCTGCCCCGTGCTGGTCGTAATCGGCGAAGACGACACCGATATCCCGGCGGAAACCTCCCGCGCCATCGCAAAATGGGCAAACGCGGATACCTTTGCTTATGCAAAAACCAGCCACATCGGGCCGCTTATGGGCCACCGTCGATCTGAAATTGCCTCGGCCGTCGCCGCCTGGTGTAGCTCAAAGATTCTGAATATAAGAAGTAAGTAATCTGTCGAATGTTTGCAAATCGGCAAGCATGGTTGATGCAGTGGTCCATTCTCCTCTGGGATCCGGCAGCCTCCTTGCTCCGATCCTGCTAAATCCATTATGCGCTAAATTGCCGCGACCGGCCCCATATGAATTTAAGTTTGGCAAAAGTCCAAGAGGCAACAAATTAAAATCGAATCCAGTTGCCTCAAACATTGTCCTCAAATTATCTTCTTTGATACCGTTATTTCCTGAAATTCTGGTACTGAACATCTGGTGGAAAAAAATGAATACATATTCAAGGTTGCCTGGCGGAGCACAACCGCGTACAGCATTAATATACTCTTGAAATCTCTCTTCAAAGTAGCTTTCAAGCTCAGCATGTACGTGTATCCGAAACGAAAAAGCACCTTGCCTCCAACGGCTATTAAAAGTACCTCCAACACTTAGGTCGCGTGGCAACAAAACTCTGCGAAGCCGGTAAACCTGTCGGCTCAACTCTCGGTACTCTTCAGAGAGTCTAGGTTGCCGTACCAAATCCAGGCACCTCAATGTCAATCGAAGTATGACGATTCAGGACATCAATCCAAATTGAATACCTATCCTTAAATGCCCCAATACTCTTCGTCGTCTGTTCTGTTGCATTTTTAAATTTTCTGTTTGTGCTAGTCTCTTTAAATGCTGCAAGAACGGCCTCCTTTCCTGCAAGATTCAATTGCTCAATATTGGGATGAGAGAAAGTGTACAAAAGCACATCCAATATCGCCCTATTCCGTCTTGTTTCAAACTGACCTCCTAGCCATCTCTTACCAAAATTATCTCCAAAAATTTCAAAACCGACTGAAAGCGCATATTCGAACACTTGAATCTGCGCCTTTACTCTATCACCATATACTTCCCAATTATCGTTCATATCCTTTGAAAATTCATCCAGGAATTTCTTCAAATCGCCTCTATAACTTTCTGACGAAAATGCAAAGGCAAGATATCGCAACAGTAGCTCGCAGTCACGCATTCGAAAATCTGGCTCCTCTCGGCCCAGAATCTGTTGCAATAATTTAGACCCGGCCGATGCCTCGTCAAGCAAATCAGTAAACTCTCCTGGAACTAGCGCCTGGCGAAGTTCTTGAGGGGATAGAGCAACACTATTTGAATTCAGACGGATAAAAACAATATGAAGGTAGTCACTATCCGGCCAATTTTTAATTACAACCGTCCTCACGATCGCATTATCTAATGCGTCTCCATACTCACTAAGTTCAGGTTCCCTTAGGTCTGAGATGTTCTTACCCTCTAGCCGACTAATAATAGACAAATCTCGTAACGTAAATTTGTTTGCGCCTTCTTTGGCAATGCCATAAAATTGCATTAAAGTCAGAAGGCGTTGTTTTCCATCCAGTACAATATATTTCCCACGTCTTTCTTTATCCTCAGCTAAAACAAGGGGCGGAATTGGAATACCTGCAATAAGTGATTCTATAAATCTGCTTTTTTTTGATAGATTCCAGACATCACGTCTTTGAAATCTTGGGGTTACACTAATGTTTGACCGAGACATTTGACTAATTACAGTTTCAGCAGTCCAATCTGATCCGCCGACAACAACCTCGAATGCAGGTTCTTCAGTTATTTTAGTTTCAGGCTCAGCTTCCTCAATAAGGTCGTCTTCAAATTCTAGCTCGTATTGCACATATTTATGATACCTTTCAAAAGCATCACTTCCTTACTAATTTGAACAGCTATCAATTACCAGGTCAAACTCCACCGCTTCCCCAATAACTCCATTCACCTGCACCGCGACCGAGTGCACGCCAGGGTAATAAACGCGGGTCGTGATCGGCCGAAAACTGTGCGATTTGCGCACCACTCTTCTCTCCCCGGCACCTAAAGCAAACTTCGACAACTTAAAAACCTTCTGGCCAATTTTCCCCCTCGCCAAAACGAACCCAATCACGTAATCCACCATCACATTCGCCGAGTTATCACCTGAATTGAACAATTCAAACTCAAATGACATGGAGTCACCGATTGAAATAACCGATTCATTCACTCGCAGACCTAAGACTTCAACATGCGGAACCGCCCCTAATCCCATCAGATCAAGCGCCGCCGGATGCCCTTTTTTCAACAATCCGCGTAAGGCGTGTCGGATCAATTTCCCGGTTTCTTTGCTCTCATCCTCTCCCCATTCCCGCAGAATATCCACCACCAACTCGGGATGATCTTTCGCGATGTCGTTGAGGTTATTTGCCACGCTTCGCCGCACATATTCCGACTCATCGGCCCTTAGCTGTTCTAATACGGGCAGGATGGGTGCGGGATCACGCTTGAGTGCCGGAACCCCCATTCCCCAGGGGAGTCGGGGGCGGCACCCTTCGCTTGCCAGCCGCCGAACATGCTCATTTTCGTGACCCGTCCATTCGAGCATTTGGGCCATTCCTCGCTCCAAATTTTGAATCAAAAATGGCCGAATCGCAAACTCGGCACTGCTCTGCTGGGTGAGTTGCTCCAGAGCCGCCATCGACTCTTCCCAGTGCGATTGACCGTGCACTTCGACAAAATCCGGCAACACCATAGCCGCAAAAGATTGGCCATTTAGAACCGGGGCAGCCCGGCGAACGATCCCCACCGCTTGAGGAAAATCAGCGGGCAGAAACACTCCCATCGTCCGCGAAATGTGCCGCATTCGATCTTTGAGCTCTCGGTTTTCCCAATCTCCAGCAAAAACCGCGTCCAAAAATCCGTCCCGATCAAACGCGGGATTCGCATCTTTTAATCCCTCCCCCAACCGACCAACAAACTCCCGGTTGTAAACATTCTTGAATGGCTCCATCTCTACCGGTGATTATTGCTCAACTCGCTACCGGTAAAATGACTCCACGATCATGAGCAAAATGGATGAGAAAACTCTGAAACGGGTTTTCGCTTATAAAATCGCGGGGCTTTACCCAATGTACATCGCCAAGGCGGAAAAGAAAGGGCGGACAAAAGAGGAAGTTGATCAAGTCACTTGCTGGCTAACCGGATACGACCAAGCCGGACTCGATGCGCAACTCGCATCCGAAAATAACCTTGAAGAATTTTTTGCCCAGGCTCCGGCATTTAATGCCAATAGTTCACTCATCACCGGCGTGGTTTGCGGCGTGCGGGTGGAAGATGTTGAGCATCCGCTGATGCAAAAGGTTCGGTATTTGGACAAACTGGTGGACGAACTGGCCAAAGGCAAATCGATGGACAAGATTTTGCGAGCGTGACCTTTAGAGTCCTTGCGATTGAAGCTCTTTGACCCTTGATTTATAGTTCATCATCGTCCAGTTTTCGAACCCGATTTTGACTTTGTGTTTGAGGAGAAGGAAGAAAATCCAAAACGCGCACCCGCCAATAATGATCAGGGAACCGAGAATTGGGACAAAGGTGGCAAGGGCCGCAATCACCATATAGGGAAACGGGTTCAACTTCAGAATCTCAGCGAAGTACTTCCCTATCCATATCGAGCAAACGACACAGAGCAGCGTGGAAATAATCAAACCCGGAAGGGCCAAAGGGTGTTGCCAAAGAAGGCCAACCACGCTGACGGCCTGGACAATAATGAGCATCGACGCACCGTTGCACCACTCGTAGGCTTTGCCTAACAAGAGGATATGTTCTGATTCTTTTCTGGGAGTAACTCCGGGCTCACGAGGATAGTTACTTTCGATACTCACGGCACCATTATGCCGCGAAATTGACGAGAAAATCCCCTATGGAATCGCTAACTTTGTACGGTTTCAACCGACTCAACATCGGGAATTGAAACAACGGCTCGCACTCGTGCTTGATCGAGAACTTCTAGTCCGAGCGGCTTGGCTATTCGCTGGGCATGCTCAATTGCTAATGCATGATGGTCGCGTTTGTCCAAGCTTTCGGCATAGCCGTCCGGGATCGTATCCAACAACATCGCCTCGCGTCCGGCTTTCTTCCACACTAAGAAAACGCGAAACTGTTCAAATTCTTCCGCCTCTCCTTCATGTTTGACGGCTTCTGAAAATAGTTCGGCCCGCACGGCCACGCATTGAAACGCATCTTTCGCTGGACCGCGTTCACCAAAAAGGGCGGGAAGGAATCCTCGGACGGACTCGTAGGTTCCTTCTTTGAGATTGAGCCCAAACATTACTGTCCAGGTTGCGACTAAGAAGGCCCCAAACATCAAAACGCTGCCGGCAATGACTTCTCCGATAAGCACAGTTTTGGCCCCGTAGAGTCCGTGAGCGACCATGACCGCCGCCGGAATTGCGGCAACAAGCCCCCAGAGTCTTTGGCGATTTGGCGTTTGCCAACTCATCACATTCCCATCGCCGCCCGTTTTCTCTTCTAAGTATCCTGCCATGTCATCACCCTCTCACCATTGAAACGTTTGTTGACTTCATAAAGATTCTACATAACAACTATCACAAATCAAAATAAAAAGTTCCGGGATCGAATTCAACTGAGTTCAAAGAAACGGTTTTCATGGATTGAATACCTATTTTTTTTAACTTTGTTTCAACTCAAAACACTCCGCAAATCAAGTTCCTTACATTTCGTTGTTTTTTGGTCAAGCCAGGTTCTAATAATATTTCCATTCATCAAGTTCTCATGTTCTTCGGCAAAATCATCTGAACCAATTCAGGTGAAACATCACATATTGATAGCGAGTCAGGGTCTGCAAGCGCAACCACGTCAGCAGAAACTCGACACCGTCCTCTATCATCCCGATTAAAAATAGCCATCAAGTCCAGGGCATCAACCCCTTCATCGGTAAACTCACAGCGTGCAAAGTTCGCACAACGACGGAACAAAAAAACCGAAGACCGAGCAGCCGACTGCCGGTCCCGCCGTCACACTTCCCCAAACATTCGAAAGTCTGATTCGGGAGATTAGCGAACTCAAACCACCGCAGGAAAAAGAACAACCCATGGCTACTGAAAATTTTGATGCCGACATTGTTGTCATTGGCGCTGGCCCCGGAGGCTACGTCGCCGCTATCCGAGCTGCTCAACTCGGCGCAAAAGTCATCTGCGTCGAAAAGGAGTATCTCGGCGGTACTTGTCTTAACTGGGGCTGTATCCCATCCAAAGCCATGATCGGCTCGGTCGAACGACTTCAGGACACAAAGAAATCTGCAGAACTCGGGGTGACCATCTCCGGCGAAGTCGGTTTCGATTTCAAAAAGATCATGGATCGCAAGGACAAGATTGTTCAAACCCAACGGGGCGGGGTTGGCTACCTGTTTAAGAAAAACAAAGTAGAGCACGTCGATGGATTTGCAAGCTTTAAAGATCCGCACACCATTGAAGTGGATAAAGACGGACAAAAGCGCACCATTCGGGCCAAAAATTTCATCCTCGCCATGGGTTCTTCTGTCATTCATATCCCGGTTCCGGGGCTTGAAGGCGGACGAGAAAATGGGGTTTGGACTTCGGATGAAGCGGTTTCCGCTGACCACTTGCCCAAGCGCATGCTTGTCCTTGGAGGCGGCGCGGTTGGTTGCGAATTCAGCTATGTTTTCGGCGGACTTGGTTCCGAAGTGACCCTCGTAGAAATGATGCCGAACCTCATCCCGATGTTCGATGAAGAGCTAGGCAAAGAACTTGGCAAACAAATGGCGAAGGTTGGCGTTAAAGTCAAAACCGGAGCGGCGCTCGAAAAATGCGAAAAGAAAGGCGACGTTTGGGTCTGCCATGTTAAAACCGGTTCAACAGTCGAACAGATTGAAGTTGACGTAGTTCTTCTCGGTGTTGGACGCAAAGCGAACACCGAAGGCATGAACCTGGACAAAATCGGCGTTAAGCTGCACCGGCGCGGGGTTGAAGTGGTTGATGACACCCTCGTCACCCATGTTCCCCACATTTACGCAATCGGCGACGTCACCGGCCGCATTCAGCTTGCCCACGTTGCATCCCACGAGGGCATCGTTGCGGTTCATAACATCATCGAAAACAAAAAAGAGAAAGCCCAATACAAATCGGTTCCGAACTGTGTTTACACCGTTCCTGAAGTTGCAAGTGTTGGCCTAACCGAAGAGCAAGCCAAAACGCAGGGTTACGAGGTAAAAATTGGGAAAGGCATGTTCCGCCCCAACGGAAAAGCTATGGCCTCTGGTCACCAAGATGGGTTTGTGAAAGTCGTGGTCGATGCCAAATATGGCGAGTTACTCGGCCTCCATATGATTGGATCACACGTGACCGATATGATTCATGAAGGCGCGGTTGCAATCAATCTTGAAGCGACGCTTGAGTCGTTGTTTATGACGATTCACGCTCACCCCACGATGGCTGAGGTTGTTCTGGAAGCGTACGAAGACGCGCACGGAATGGCGATCCACAAGGCGTAGACAAAGAAAAAAACGAGCCGAAGACTTGCCTCAGCAATCTTCGGCTCTTATAATGTTCCCTGTTAGTTTTTCAAGGAGTTCTTCACGCGACATTCCCGAAGCAGCGAGACTCAAACCAATTTCTATGACATCATCTTCGCTCAAAGCGTATTGCAATCCGTTTATTTGCAAGAACACGTCCGACACTGCAAATGATGTTCGCTTATTCCCGTCTATGAACGGATGATTCTGCGATATAGCGAACCAATAGTAACCCGCCAATCGAGCCCAACTTTCTTCATTATCCTCAAATCCTTCGTAGATGGCCGAATTTTGAGGGGCGCCCAGTGCACTTTCAAGCACTCCGGCATCGCGAATACCATGTGCTCCTCCAAACTTTTCGATCATTACCTCATGCAAAGACAGGGCCAATTCTAATTCTATGAAAATGGGCTCCATCTTATTCGGCAAGTTTTTTGAGGGCGCGACTATATCTCTTCACAGTGTCATCGATTGACTTTTGAACAGATTTCTTGGCCGAGGTTCGGTCAGTTCCGCTTGCAAACCGACCCGTCTTAGGGTCACGCTTCGGCCCTTGACCTGGTCCATAGTGAGCCGCCGATTCACGAACATTATCAAACTTTTCTTCAGACATAACACTATTTTACCAAAACCGCTAAAATAGACAAATGCGAACCGCTGTCATCACGATTCTCCTGCTCGCTGCACTCACTGCATGCTCACCGCCCGTTCAGGTCAAAAAGAACCTTGATGGCTCCACCAATACAACCATCAAAACCGACAAAGGCGAAATCAATGTCAATGAAAAGGGCGGCACCACCCACATGAAGGATGACAGTGGTTTTGAGATGAAAAGCAAAACCGAATCTGATGGCAGTGTGAGCTATAAGGGCAAGAGTGCGGAAGGTGACAATTTTGAAATGGAAACGGGCAAAGGCATCGACCTCACCGAGTTCGCATTGAAGATGTACCCGGGCGCAAAATCGAAGAACGAAAATGCTTCCTTCCGTTCGGAAACCAAACAAGGTGTTGTCGCAACTCTGGTTGTCGTGACAAGAGATAAACCCGCCGATGTCATCAAGTTCTATGAACCCATGATCACGGAAAATAAAACGCTGAGCACGATGGATAACAATTCTCTGGTGAGCGGAAAAACGTCAAACAAGTCTGATGTCTTCATTTCTGCGAAAGAAGAAGCCGGCGAAACCACAATTTCGTTCACATGCACAATCAAACCCGTCCGATAAAAATCAAATGAATTCAAAAACCGCAATTGCCATCCTAGTCGCTTCATGCGCGCTTGTCGCCTGTGCGCCAAAAACGCCGATGGTCGAAGTGAGCCCCGAAAAAGAAACCGCGACTTACAATGATGGCAAAGGGAACGAAGTCATCACCAAAACGAGCGATGATGGCTCCACGGAAATCGAAGGAACGACCAGCGACGGAAAAAGTTTTTCGATGTCGTCAAAGAAGTCGATTGACCTCACCGAATTTGGGCTCAAAGAGTATCCCAACATCATTCCGGATGAAGCGACAACGCAGAATAATCTCATTGAAGGGGAACGCGGAAAGACGATTTCACTGCTCTTTTCGACGAAAGATTCCATCACCCAAGTCACAGACTTTTATGATTCCCAGATAACTTCGAAGAATAAATCTGTGACCAAAACTCCTGATGGAACAATCATTGGCGGCGAGACCGCAAAAGGGGCGAGTATGGCCATCATCATCAGTAAGTCAGGCGCTGACACCCAGGTCTCAATTACTGGGGGAACAAATTAGAAAGTTAACCATTTTTCCGGTTGCCACTTTGTTGATTCTTGGCTGCGTTTTTGGATGCGCACCCAAGGAAGAGGTTCTTTCGGAGATTCCTGAAACCGCAACGCAAAGCGGCGATCAATCGAGCATCAACGCGCCGATCAGAATTTCGCCGAGCACCCCAAAGGTAGCCCCTGCTGATCCTCTCAAAGTTGAAACGCCGCCAATCGAAGTCAATGTTGGGAAAGATGTTGACCTCCGAACTTTCGGGCTTTCCGATTACGGTAACAAAATCAAATCCGAGAAAAGCGACCAATCCTCATTCACTCAGAGCGGCCTGACCCAATCTGCGAGTCTCACTTTTGCCACCAAAGATGCCCCCAACAAAGTTGCGGATTTTTATACGAATCAGATCACATCCAATAAGAGCAAATCCGTGACGGCTTCAACCGCCGTGATCGGGGGGCTCACTAAAACCGGAGCAAAGGTGTTCGTCGTCGCCACCAAAATCGGTGACAAAACCCAGGTTTCCATCAACGCGACGCTCACGCAATGACTACCCTCCCCCGAGAAGATCATCTTGTTTCTGCAATTGAATCTTTGAACCTGAATGGTGCTTCGATTCTCGCTCAGGTTATCCCGCTCGCTCAAATTCCCGAGATCATTGCTCGACTCCCAGACCTGACCAATGCGGGCACTCGGACGCTTCTCAGCACTCAAATCGGGCAAGAACTTGCCCAGCAGCTTCTCCCGATTGCCCAAGCCGCGATCGGTTCCAGCGCGTACCCCGCTCGAGCTATTCTGTTCGATAAATCCCCCACAACCAATTGGAATCTCGGCTATCACCAGGACACAAAAATCCCTGTCCGCGAGAAACACGAAATGCCTGGCTACACGCATTGGTCGGTCAAAGAAGGGATTCCCCATTGCCGCCCCCCGGCTGAATTCCTGGCAAACATGGTTGCGCTTCGCGTTGCCATTGATGCAAACGATGACACGAATGGCCCGCTCCTTGTTTCACCAACTACTCACATGCGTGGGTTCATCAGTGCCGATGAAACTAACGGAATCGTCGAAGAAAAAGGGCAACTTCAGGCTCTGACAGAACCGGGAGACGTAGTGCTGATGAAGCCGCTGACCCTCCACGCCTCGGGAAAATCAACTTCCCCAAATCGCCGCCGCGTGATTCATATCGAATACGCCGGTCAGCCGTTGCCGTCTCCCATCCAGTATTTTTTCTAGGTATGCAACGCTACGGGGTGTTTAACAGAAGAATCTGTTAATATGGAAGTTCATTGCAATTGCAATCGGATTGAGGAAAAATATGAATGCCCAATATACACGTGCTTGCCTTTTGGGGTTAGCCGTCGCTGCCACTGCTCTTTCATTTGGTCAAGGTCGACTTTATGCCGTTGATAGTTCTCGTGCCTTTTCTGAGATCGACATGGCCACCGGTGCCAAAACGGTTCTTGGATCTGTAAGCGCCAACGCCGGTACCACAGGCGGTCTGGCTTACAACGCCGTGACGGGCACGATGTATGTCACGTCAACGGGGAACGACTCGCTTTACACGCTTGATACAACAACGTTTGCGGCAACGCTCGTTGGTGCATATGGCGACTCTGCGGTCGTTATGCACGGTCTGGAATATAACAGCACGAACGGAACGCTTTACGGCTCGTCCAGTCATAACGGTGGCCTTTACAGCGTGAACACGGTGACCGGTGCGGCAACTCTGATCGGCACATCTGGTCTGACGAGCTTCACCAATTTGGGGTTCAACTCGGCCACCAATACGATGTACGCAACAAATAGTAGCGCGGACAGCTTCTATTCAATGAACACATTGACCGGTGCTATGACCTTGATTGGCCCTCTAACCGGACCAACGAATCCCAACGGCCTTGCTTACAACTCCGACAATGGCCTTCTCTACCTCGTTGATAACAGCACAGACATTCTGTACACGATCAACACGGCAACGGGAGCCGCAACGGCAATTGGTTCAACCGGATCTGGCAACTTGCTTGGCCTGGTTTACGTACCCGATGCTGTGCCCGAGCCGGCAACGATGACCATTCTTGGTCTGGGTGCGCTCGCCCTGCTTCGCAAAAAACGCAAGTAACAAATCTTGCACAAAAAGGGAGTGTTCATCGAACGATGGACACTCCCTTTTTTACGCCGATACGTTCTCGGCAAAAACGAATCCCATTTTGACGGCTCGTTCTTCTATCTGGCGAACATGACGCTCATTGTGTTCGACAATGATTTCAAAGCCATCCGCGAGATTAAAGTTCACAATCGGCACGATGGGATTCTTGAACTTATTCGCAACTAAATCTTTGCCTTTAGCCTGTTCAAACAGTTGCAAAACGCGCTCACTATTATCAACCCACTTCTCCAAGTCGAGCTTGGAAGTTGTCCCTTTTGGAACCATTGAGCCCGGAACGGGAATTCCTGGTCGATGCATTCCCCCCAAAAGAAATCCTGCGATAAATGTGTGTTTTGGCTCCCCGCCTGAATCCGCGACCCCGCGGCTGATGACTGCCCCCATCGCCGGAATGTATGATTCGGTGGCCATATTCAGATGCGCCAAAATCTGACCTATCCCCCAAACACCGGGCTCAGCTTCGCGGGCAATCTCTTCATCACTCAACCCATCCGCAATCCGCTTGACTCGATCAATCTGACCTCGCAATCGGCCCTCAAGCCCTTCTAAAAACTGCGTCGCATTCATAGCTGAATACTACTACGTTCGCGAACAATTCAAAAGTCGCGCATAACCTGTGGAAAACAAAACCAAACTCCCCCGGCTTCCCAACCCATACTCTCGTCTCTAAATCAGGCTCAAACCGCCAGTATGAAACTCAAACGCGTCAAGATCTTCGGATTCAAAACCTTCGCTGAGCGCACCGAGGTCGAACTCGATGGCAATATCATCGCCATCATCGGTCCCAACGGATGCGGTAAATCCAATATCGTCGACGCAATTCTTTGGGGACTTGGCGAAACGAACGCCCGAAATCTACGCGCTCAAACGGCCAAGGAAGTTATTTTCTCTGGTTCCAGCCGAAAGAAGTCGCTCGGCTTTGCCGAAGTCGCGCTGCTTTTTGATAACGAAGATGGTTCCCTGCCCATTGATGCCAGCGAAGTCAGCATCACCCGCCGACTGAATCGCGCGGGGGATAGCGACTACACCATTAACAAACGCAACTGCCGCTTGCGCGACGTCAATGAACTGCTTGCTGACTCGGGCCTTGGCCGCGCGGGATACGCGATTGTCAGTCAGAGCGACATTGACCAAGCTTTGAGCGCATCGGCTATCCAACGACGAGCCTGGATTGATGAAGCAGCCGGTGTGCAACGGTATCGGACTCGCCGGAATGAATCACTTCGCCGACTTGATCACGCCACCGGACACCTTCAGCGCGTTCACGACATCATTCACGAAATCGAAACCCAACGCGAACCGCTCCGCGAAGAAGCGGAAACCGCCAAACAATACAAAGTCACGCTCAATTCTCTTCGAGAGATTGAATGCGCCTTGCTGGGTAAAGAACTCGCCGAAGCTTATGCGGAGATTGATGATCTTGAAAAGCGCATTGAAGTGACACTGAATGATGTTGACCGTGAGAATGATCGGGCCGAAGAACTGCGAACGAAACACCGCGAGACGTTGCGCAAAATTGATGGACTCGACCTTGATATTGAACGCCATCGGGAACTTCTGCTTGCCGCTCAAACTAAGCTTGAACAAGCGATCAGCCAAGTTCAGCTCAGCGAACATAAACTTGAGAGTCTAAAAACACTTGAGGCGACTCTCAGCCAGGAAAAAGATTCGTCGGCCGAGCAGATTGCCGCCGCCCAAGCTGATCTCAGCAAAGCCAAGTCGCAAGCTGAATCAGACCAAAAAACCTTCGAGGAACTGGAGTCGGCGCTTGGAAATGTTGATGCCGAAGCCAAGGAGTATGCCGCCCAGCTCAAGTCGCTTGAATCCGAATTGAATCAAGCTCGGCAAACCCAAAATGAATATGAGCGGCATCAGCTAGAAGCCCAACACACCAAATCGCGCATCAAAGACTTGAAGAAGGAACTTCAAGGCGTCATTGAATCTCTTCCTGATCTTCAAGAAGCAGTCAGCGAAAACGAGATTTCGACCGGCGAACTTCAAGCAAAAGTTGAAGGCATCAAAGAGCAACTTAAAGCGATTGATCAATCGCTTCGGAACCTGCAATCCGCCGAAGATCAGCATGCCGCCGAATCGCGCAAGCTGCTTGCCCAAATCGCCGCGCTTGATGGTCGCCGCCGGGGGATTGAAGCGACAATTGAAGCCAACGAGGGACTTGCGCAGGGCTCGCGGGCGGTTATTGAAGCGGTCAAAGCCGGACGCCTCCCGAGCGATTACACCCCCGTCGCCCACGCCATCCATGTGGAAAGCGATCTGGTTCAGGCGATTGAAACCGCGCTGGGAGCCGCCGGTAATGACCTGATCGTTCCGACCGAAGCCGCCGCCAAAGCGGCAATCCAGTTTCTGAAAGAGTTCCGGGCTGGGCGGGCAACATTCCAACCGATCCCACTCATGCGGCCCCAATCCACGTCCCCTGAGCTTCGGCAAATTCTGAATCAAAAGGGTGTCATCGGCCTGGCAAGTGAGCAAGTTGACTGCGATCCCAAACACCGCCCGGTGATCGACAGCCTGCTTGGTCGAACCGTCATCGTTGAGGAACTCGACACCGCGCTTGCCCTGGCCCGAACCCGGGGATGGAGCCGGATGGTTACGCTCGACGGCGAACTCATTCACGCTTCGGGTGCCGTCACGGGTGGCGCCCAAAAGTCAAAAGGCACCGGGCTTGTGCAACGACGAGCCGAGCTTGATCAAGTTGAACAAGACCTCAAAGACCTTCAAGTGAAGCTAGATAAGGCGCAAAAGTGGAATCAGGAACGGGCCAAAACGGAGTTTGAGGATCAGCGACAAGCACTCATCAACGAGCTCGCTACCCAGCAGTCCGAATTTGATGAAGCCCGCACTTGGCTCATGAGCCTTAAGCATGAGCTTTCCACAACCGAATCGAGCCGAGATAAGTTGCAAGCCGAGTTTGACCGCCTCACAAAGCTGCAAACTTCGGATATCAAACCGATTGATGTGCCCGCGATCGAAGCCGCGCGAGACAAACTCATGCGGCTGCTCGCTTCCAAATCAAGCGATGCTGAAAGTGCCCAAGCGCGCATTCGCGAAGCTCGGCAGCGTGCGGCAGAATCTGCCGAACGCTCCACGGAAGCCGAACGCCGACTCTCGGCGATGTCGAGCAACGCCGAGCAACGCCAGGCACGGCTTGCCAATATTAATCCTGAGCGAGAGAAGCTGACCACCCTCATCGCGGAATCAATCGACGAAAAAGCGAAACGCGAATCCGAAGTTGCTCAACTTCGGCAAGATACGATCGCCCTCGCGGAGAAACGCAAGCAACTCGCCACCGATGCTGAGAATCTCACCATTCAATCGGAACAAGCACAGAAATCTGCGCAGTCGGGTGCCGAAATCCTTCACCAGTGCGAAATCAAACGTGCGCGCGCCGATAGCCGCCGATCCACGGCCACCGAACGCGTTCTGGAAGAATATGGACTTTCTCCGGAAGAAGCGATTGCCCAGTCGGAAGATGCCTTGATCGCCCCCGATGCTCCGGCACTCGTGGCAAAACTTCGCCGCGATCTCAAAGGCATGGGCGACGTTAACTTGGGCGCCATTGAAGCATTCGAGCGACTCACCGAACGACACGATGAACTTGCCCACCAAACCGCCGATATCGAAGAAGGCATGGCGGAAATCCGTTCGACAATCAAGGAGCTGGATGACCTCACGCGCGTTCGATTTGTCGAAACATTCGAAAAACTCCAAACAGCCTTTGGTGAAGTATTCGTTAAGCTCCTGGGGGGCGGCGAAGCGAGTATCAGCCTGACCGATCCGGCGAACATTCTTGATTCTGGGGTCGAAATCAGCGTTACGATTCCGGGCAAAAAACAGCAGAGACTCGAACTTCTCTCGGGTGGCGAACGCGCGATGTCGGCCATCGCTTTCCTCTTCAGTTTGCTCAAGGTCAAGCCTTGTCCGCTCGTTATTCTGGATGAAGTCGATGCTCCGCTCGATGGTCGCAACGTTGAGCGGTTCATCAGCATGATGCGCGAATTCAACGACCAAACCCAATTCATTTTGATTACGCACAATAACGTGACAATCGAATCGGCGGATGTTTGGATGGGCGTGACGATGCAAGAACCGGGATGCAGTACGGTTATCCCATTCCGAGTGCCAAGTCAGGCTCTTGATCACGTTCCTGAAACTGAACTTAAACCTGCGATTACCCTGGCATAGTTCAATAAAAACTCGATATTAACTTCCTTAACCTGCTAACCTCAAAACCATGGTTATGCGTCGCGCACTCCCTGCCGCAATTCTCCTTGGGCTCAGCGTCCTCGGTTCAGCTCAGGCTGATCAAAAAACTCTCGATAAAATTGTTCATGAAGGCAAAATGAACAACCAGGTGATGGATCATCTGCGCCACCTTTCTTTGAACATCGGGCACCGATTGACCGCTTCGCCAAACCTCGACACGGCTTATTCCTGGACGGTTGAGAAATTAAAATCTTTCGGCTTGACTAATGTCCGCCTCGAAGAATGGTCAGAGTGGCCAATGGCTTTCCATCGCGGCCCCAGCACCGGGAAAATTGTTGCGCCTAACGAAATCCAGCTTCAATTCACAACCCGATCTTGGACAATCGGCACAGATGGCCCCAAACGTGGCGCGGCTGTGCCAGCCCCCAAAACCGTCGCCGAGTTTGAGGCGAACAAAGCCAGCTACGCCGGAAAATGGATTGTTTATAAAGAAACACCTTCTCGGCCCCGCGCGGCCCGAGGTGCGGCCCCTGCCGAAGCAACTCCCGAACAACAAGAATCGATGGCGGTCGAAGCAGGGTTGAAAGCGGCAGGTATTCACGGAATCATCACTCCGAGCCGCAACGAACTTGTGATTACATCCGGAAATTACGATGTCAAGAGCGTTGATGCTCTCGATAAAATCCCGGCTGTGCTCGTTCGCAAATCGGATATGGAACGGATTTTTGGGTTCATCGATGCAAATCAGCCGGTCGAATTAGAATTCAATTTGGATCATAAGTTCACCCCCGGTCCGATCAAAAATTACAACGTTGTTGCGGAAATTCGGGGCACCGAAAAACCGGATGAAGTCGTCATCTTTGGCGGTCACATTGACACCTGGGATGGCCCGGGCACTCAAGGCGCGGCCGATAACGGGACTGGGGTCAGCGCGGTACTCGAAGCGGCCCGCATCCTCATGGCTGTTGGCGCTAAGCCCAAACGCACAATCCGATTCGTGCTTTTTAGCGGCGAAGAGCAAGGTCTGTTTGGTTCACGCGCTTATGTTGAACAACACAAAGATGAGATGGACAAAATCTCATGTATTTTCATTGAAGATGGCGGAGCAAATTATGAAGGCGGCACCTATGCACTTGAAAGCATGTTGCCGATGTTCGAGCCCATCATGACGACGATGAACAAGGCGTTCCCGCAAATGCCCGTCAAGATGCGCACAGTGGCAACAATGCCCCGTGGCGGTGGAAGCGACCATGTTCCTTTCAATGCAGTTGGTGTTCCCGGCTTCTTTTGGGATGAAACCGGAATGTTCGATTACGGATACATTCACCACACGCAAAACGACCGCTTTGAACTCGTGCCGTACAACTATATGATCCAATCCGCGACGAACAGTGCGGTGGCTTGTTATGTGATCGCGAACGCGAAAACGATGATGCCTCGCGCTCCGAAACCCGCTGCTCCGCCAACCACTCAGTCTGGCGAACACGACCACGATCACAATTAATCCAATCAAGATGTTCTGAGTTGATCCGTCAACAGGTGGATCAACTCAGAACAAACTTTAGAGCACATTGAACAAAGAAAATCCCGTTCCGTCCCCTTGCACCAATATCTGCAAGCTGAACGATCACGATATCTGTATCGGCTGTTTCCGCACGATCGAGCAGATCATTGCGTGGCCCCGGCTCTCCGATTCCGAAAAGCTTGAGATATTGACCTCGCTCAAATCTCAAGCCGCTGATTCTGTCTGAGCCGAACGAACTCGTTTTAGTTCCGCATTCAGCTCAGCCAATACATCAACCGAAAGGCAATCCGTTTCAGATTTTGAGATTGTACAGATACTCAAGTTTGTGATGTGACCCGACTCTTCTTCAAACTGTTTTTCCACGCTTGCCATAATACGATTCGTGACTTGATCTTCGGCCTCCGGCAAAATCAACAAGAACTCCTCCGATCCTGCCCGACCCAAGATGTCTTCATCGCGGCACACTGACCGAATCGAATCACAAAGATGACACAGCAGTTCATCGCCAGCCTTGAATCCTAAACGCGCATTGACAGCTTTGAAATCATCAATGTCGAAAAGAATCGCACTGAACTGGCCCCCGTTCGCCGAGTAGTCACAAATCGCATCCAAATAGTCCAGCAACGCTTGATAGTTGAGGGCACCCGTGAGCGGATCGCGCCGCGTCGCATCCCGCAATTCCTCTGTCCGAATCTCCAACTCTTCAAGTTGATTCTTCAGTTCAACTTCCAGCATTCGCCGATCGGAAATATCGCGCATATTGAAGATGATCGCTTCTACGGTTTCATCTTCTAACAGATTGCGAGCGGTGATCTCCGTTGTTCGTGGGCTTTCTTCACCCACCAAATCAATGATAAACCGCGAACTTCCGCTTAGTGCTTCGCTCCAGCCTAGCTCGGCTATTTCTCGCGAGTCTTTGTCGACCAAACTGAGCCAATTCCGCCCAATCACAGATTCCACGCCAATGCCCAGCACGCTTCGCACAGCGGGCGAAGCATAAAGAATAATGCCTTCCGCCGAAATCATGAGCACCGTATCTGCTGAACCTTCAATCAAGCTACGGAACTTCGCTTCCCCACGGCTTTCTGCTTCCAGGAGTCGTTGGCGATCGCTCAAGTCGGTTACGACGGCCAGAACGTCAGTTGGTCCCGCCACGGTCACTCGGAAACCTAACGAAACGTAACGTCCGGCTAAATCGCCCGAGTATTCAAAAATGAACGGCTTTTGGCTCAACCGCGTTTGCTTTGCTGCCTTGCTCAATGTTTCCGAGAGATCTTGACCAAAACCTTCTCGCCATTTTGCCCCGCGAATCGATTGAATTTTTTCGACTAATATTTGGGAATTGTCATGGATCTCTACAAGGTTTAAGTTCGCATCAAATCTCAAAAGTGAGTGAGGCAATGCTTTGATGATTGCCAGTCGGGCCACATCGTTCGACACCAAAAGCTCCCGCCCATATTTCTCAGATGTCACATCACGGATGACCGCCGCCGCACTTCTCACTGCCCCACCGCCATCAATGACCGGCTTGATCGAAGCCTGCAAATCCATGTTCTCGCCCATGTAGTGCTTGAGCGTCCATTCCAATTTTGGAATCGATTCACCCGAAAAAATCTTGCGAATGGTTGATTTGGCCGCTTCGCTGGTTGAATCCCACTGCACGCAGTCGATCACGTTACGTCCTATTACATCACTCGCCGGGACTCCGGTCAGATGATGCATCTGGTCGTTCCATCGTAAGATGCGACCATCGGATTCAAACTCAATAATCGCCGCCGGGAGATTGTTGACCGCTTTTGTGATCGCTTCCGATTCTTTCAAGCTACTTGCGGAAATGTCGGCATAAGAACCTCCGCTGCTGCTCGACGCCAAACTTTGCACGAGCAATGTTGTCGCCCTTCGCTTCAAGGCGTAAATCGATGCAATGAGGGTTCCCAAAAGCATCATGCCCGTCCCCCAAATCAGACCAGTAAAAAGCTGCTCCGACTGCTTTTCTTGACTTCGCAACTCGGTTGCCCCGCGATCCGCTTCTTGCTTTGACGCCCTGAGCAATGCCGAATCAATTTGTGGAATCAGGGCTGCCCGGCGTACCTTTGTCCAAGCTGACCCAACCTTCAGGGCAATCGCGGGATCTGCGGCCCGAACCATCGCTTCTTGATCCTGGATTCCCATTCGCTCTCGCAAAATCAGGTCGAGTTGAAGCCGCGAATCCAAACCTTCCAAGGTTCCGATTTCCTTCGAAAATCCTGTGAGATGTATAATCCCCGCTCGGATTTTTATCAAGTTGGAATGCACAACAGCAGAAGCAATCACCCCGACCAAACAGACCGTAAACAAAAGCGTTAAGAACCAAGTTTTTTGCCAAAATTGAACGCGTGTGACAACGTCGCCGGCGCCATGAAAAGCGGAATGATCGATCTCATCCCAGTTCAAACTGCGGATATTTGATCCGATAGACAACTATTCAACCTCCCGGGGAATTCGCTCCATAACCTCGCCCAAAACTAATCCAGAAATCCTAACCGTTTTATCTTTCGAATGATCGCCACGTACCAATTCAACCTTCGACTTAGCTAGACCTAAAGTCTTTGCAATAAGCTTCAAAACCGACTGGTTAGCCGCTCCATCCACCGGGGGTGCATTCACCCACACCCGCACCTTGCCATCTGATTGAATCAACATTTTGTTTTGCGAAGAATTTGGCGTTACTCGCACCGTCAATTCACATGCCGGGAGTTCTGCCATCAAGCACCTTCGCGTTCACCTACCCGGTATATTTGGCAAGTTCACAAAAAGCTTTAGCTTTTACCATCATTAAGTTTAGCTTTGACCTTATCTCTATTAACTTTTGCCGCCGGATCATCGGGAGCGAGCTTGATATAATTCTCCCAAATCCCAAGCGCTTCCTTAAAAAGTCCAAGCCGATCGTATGAGTGCGCCAAAATGCGATAAGTGTTCGGGTGCGGCTTCGGATTCATCGACAAAGTCGGCTCCAACAGCTTTACGACGGGCTTATAAGATCGCTTTTTGTAATAGAACTCCGCTTCGGGATAGGCCGCTTCCGCCCATGTCGGAAACTGCTCTCTGAACCGAACATAGGTTGCCAGTTCCAAATCGGGACGCTCGATGTTGCCGTACATAAAGCCCAAATCGGTTACGATTTCATAATCGTTCGGTCTCCATAGTATCTCCCACGATTGGATGCCAATTGTCGCTGGAAACTCCCCGTCGTTAAACAAACTATCCTTTTCGGTGCTGATGCGCCAATATGCCGCTTCGGTGATTTTTTTGGCCCCAGGAGTCGAGGTCATTTTATCTAACTGAGCCACGCTCATGGCACCCATTCCCAAGCCCATCAACAGCATCAGTATTCGAATTTTCATATCGTTCACTTATTCAGCAGGTCACGTAAAACTGCTTGCACAGTCTGAGGATCGGCACGTCCTTCTGTCTTTTTCATGACCTGGCCGACAAAAAAGCCAATCAATGATTCTTTACCGGCTCGATACTGCTCAAGTTGCGTCGGATTTGCATCCAAAACTTCTTGCGCCGCCGTTTCGATGGCACCCGAATCGCTGATCACCGAAAGCCCTTGTTCTTCTACGACGTGTGAAGGCATCTTCCCGCTCCCAAAACATTCCTCAAAAACTTCCTTCGCCATCTTCCCGCTGATTTTTCCACTTGAAATGAGATCAATCAACTCGACAATGTGAGCGGGCCGAACGTGGCTCGCGGGCTTGTCTTCAATTCCTTCGCCCTCAATCAATCCCACCTGACCGTTTTCATTCAGGAGCCGGGCAAATTCGCCGTTCATCCAGTTACAAGCCAACTTTGCATCCGCGCCAAGCTCGACGCATTTCTCAAAAAAGGCTCCCCAATATTGTTCGGAAACCAAAACACCTGCGTCATACGTGCTCAAACCGAAGTCATTTTCATATCGCAATTGCTTGGCGAGGGGCAACTCAGGAAGGGTTGCCCGAATGCGGCTGATCCGCGCTTCATCAAAGTGCATTGGAATTAGATCAGGGCACGGGAAATACCGATATTCCGCTTCGGATTCTTTCACGCGCATTAAGTAGCTTACGAGGGTTTTGTCATTCCAACCCCGAGTTTCTTGTCGAACAACTCCGCCTTCTTCCAATAGGGCCGACTGCCGTTCAAGTTCATAGCTGATGCCTAATTGCACCGACCGGAAGCTGTTCAGGTTCTTTAGCTCGGTCTTCGTTCCGTAGGTTTCCGAACCTTTTTTACGAACCGAAATATTCGGCTCGCACCGCATCGATCCTTGTTCGAGTTTCCCATCGCATACTCCGAGATAGATCAAGATCGCGCGAAGCTGAACCATGTATTCCCGGGCTTCGTCCGGTGATTCAATATCCGGCGGAAACTCGGTGACAATTTCCATGAGGGGAACCCCCGCTCGGTTGTAATCCACTCCGCTCCCGCCCCCGGGAAGGTGCATTAGTTTGCCCGTATCTTCTTCCAAGTGAACGCGGCGAATTTTGACGCGCTTGGTGCCGCCATCGGCGGCAGGAATCTCCAACCAGCCGTTGTAGCCAATCGGGTTCGTATCACCGTATTGGCTGACCTGAAAACCTTTGGGCAAGTCGGGATAAAAATAGTTTTTACGATGAAAAACGGAATCTTCGGGAACCGTACAATTGAGTGCGAGTGCAGTTTTGATGACCATCTCTACCGCAGCTTCGTTGGGCACGGGCAATGTCCCCGGCAAACCCAAACAAACCGGGCAGGTTCGGGTGTTTGGCATTCCTCCAAACGCAACCGGACAACGGCAAAACATCTTGCTTTCCGTCATCAATTCAGCATGGACTTCCATGCCAACACTCACTACATATTCCGACATCCAGGCTCCATTCTACTCACCTCCGCCTCGCTCCAAAGTGCCCCTGCCCTTCCCAACTTACTGCCATACTAAATTGCACGTTATGCCTACCTTCCATGAGGGCCTCAGCTTCGACGACGTGCTCCTTCTCCCCCGTCGAACAGAAATTCTTCCCAACCAAGTCGACACCAGTACGACTCTTCTTCCCGGCGTCAATCTCACCACTCCCATCGTTTCTGCGCCGATGGACACCGTCACCGACTCAAGGCTCGCCATCGCCATCGCCCGAGAAGGCGGAGTTGGCGTCATCCATCGCAATATTTCGATAGAAGAACAAGCGCGGCAGGTTGACCGCGTCAAACGGTCAGAGCACGGAGTCATTACGAATCCGATCCAGCTCACCGAAGACAAAGTGCTCCAGGAGGCCGTTGACCTCATGGAGCATTTTCATATTAGCGGTGTTCCAATCACGGATAGCACGGGCAAACTCGTCGGAATTCTCACCAACCGCGACATCCGTTTTGAAACCGATTTCAACCGTCCGATTACCGAACGCATGACGACTAACAACCTCGTCACTGCGCGCCCGGGAACGACGCTTGATCAGGCTCAGGCATTACTTGCCGAGCACCGCATTGAAAAGCTCCCGATTGTGGATGAAAACGGGCTGCTGAGGGGTCTCATCACGATCAAAGACATTGAGAAGGTTAAGCGCCACCCCAACGCTACGAAGGACGACAAAGGTCGCCTTTGTTGTGGTGCGGCGATTGGACCTCTTCGCGAGCCTTACGAAAGGGCTAAAGCATTGATGGATGCGGGCGTCGATTTCATTGTTATTGATGCCGCTCACGGGCAAAGCATCGGCGTGATTAACTGCGTGAAGATGCTGAAAGATAAACTCCCTGATCTCAAGGTGATTGCCGGTAATGTGGCCACCAAACAGGGTGTTCGCGATCTTCATGCGGTGGGTGCCGATGCGCTTCGCCTCGGAATCGGGGCCGGATCAATCTGCACGACTCGCGTTGTTGCCGGAGTTGGGGTTCCGCAGTTCACCGCTGTGCTCGATTGCTGTGAAGAAGCCAACAAACTTGGCCTGCCCACCATCGCCGATGGCGGCATCCGCTCCAGTGGAGACATTGTCAAAGCTCTTGCCGCTGGTGCCAGCACAGTTATGATGGGCAACATGTTCGCGGGTTGCGAAGAATCACCCGGCGAAATGGAAATTTATCGAAACCGCGCTTACAAAGTCTATCGCGGTATGGGCAGTATCGGCGCGATGAAGCAAGGATCTTCTGACCGGTACTTCGCGATTAAAGAAGCCGGGGCGGCAATGGTTCCGGAAGGAGTGGAGGGCCGTGTGCCGTTCAAAGGTCCGCTCGGCGACACCGTCGCTCAGCTAATTGGTGGCCTTCGTTCTGGAATGGGATATTGCGGGGCTGCAACCCTGAAGCAACTTCACGAAGAAGCGGAATTTGTTAAGATCACGGGTGCGGGACTGCTTGAATCCCATCCCCACGATGTTTGGATCACGAAAGAGCCGCCCAACTACAGCAGTCCGTTTGCTCAGTCGAGCGAATAGCATCTTTGAGGATTCTCTGCCTTTATGCTGAAAGGCAGAGAATCACTTCAACGAGTAGATTTTGTAGTTTTGCAGTTTTTCTGTAAGCTTTTTAACTTGCACATCTTTATTCGAAAAAATTCTGAGGTCAGACTGTGTCCACCCCGATAACTCATCTGCAAGCTTGTCCGCAACTTTTTCGAATTGATCTTCCGCATTGGTGAGAAAAACGCCTCTGTTAATGACCACGACGAGCACTCTCTGGTTCAAACCTGGAAGTTGGTTTAAGCTCATCCTTGCGAAGAATACAGATTCAACCGCCTTCGATCTCGAAACGATTGAACGAATCCGCTCAATCTCCGCCATTGCCGCACCGGTTGGTTCCGGAAACGAGTTTTCTTCCCACGGCATTACTTGCTCGTATGCGATGGCCCATTCGTCATAGCTGTCTCTCAAAGTCTTCAGTGTCGATTCTGCTTCAACGCTTTTGCCCTGGATTTGCAGAAGCTGATATCGCCGCTGATTCACATCATATAAAAAGGCTGGGTAACTCGCCATTTCTTCAATCAATGGTTCAGCTTCAATTGGATCAAGCTCAAAGCTTATGAGAGCATGCGCCCGCATGATTGCTAAATTGTCCGGAAACTCAAATCGGCTATGCCGGAGATAGGTGACAGCGTCTTCAACCTGGCCAAGTTCAACGAGATAGTTCGCATAGGCGATGTGTTCATAGGGCGTCAAAGGCTCTTTCCTATCTCGAAATTCTTCTAGCCCTTTCATGAAATGCGACTGTTCATCTCTAAAGGTTTCCCACGCTTCTCTTTGCCCTTGCTGCCAAGCGAGACTAATTTTCTTGCAAATCTCTGAATCTGGCCCGCCAAGGTAGCGGTCAATTCCTGTCTCCTTGAGGGGTTCTTGGAGCCACTCCTGTAATTCTGAGATGGCAAGCGAATCTTCAGGATCAAATTTACCGCCAATCGCCAGAATACGCTCGCGCAAAGTCGGGTGCGACTCACCGGGCAGACTTACCCGCCTCCCTTCTGATTCAATTGAGGTTAGTTTAATTGTCACGGGCTCCCGCGCAACCAAAAGCATCCTTCTTATCCAATTGGGAAATGGTTCAGAAAGTTCTTGAGCAGCCTTTCTCGTCCGGTTTCCATTGACTTCGTATCGGACGCTCGCCGCTAAATCTAGGCGAAAGTGTGCACGAACGGAGTTTTCCTGACCAACCGCTACCGCCGCCAATCGATCAGCTTCAAATTCTCTATCTCGTCTTAAAACAGCGGACATCGCGGACAGGCGCGGATAATACCAATTCGCAAACATTGGCGACCAATCCACAATTGTGCTCTCGTTGTTCGATAGAATCTTCCACACCTCCATCACACGGAAAACCTTCAGTGATGTGTCCGCATCTCGATTTGTGTGATGGGCAAGCTCATGAGCTATCACCTCATCCACCTCTTCGGGCCGCAAGAAAGCCATTAGCGGAATTCCAATGGAGACATGCAAATCAGGCCGTCCCAACAAGAAATATTTCGGAACGGCAGAAGCCGATGCATTCAAATCGTAGGTGAGACTAATCGACGTAATTGGTGGCCCACCAATCAATTTGCCGATCTCTTCGACACGCCGGAACAAAGCCGGTGCGTCCTCAAACTGGAGTCGCTCACCCTGAGGCTCACCAAATTTCATGAGGAGAATCTTGACAATGTTATAGAGTCCAGCTCCCCCAGCTACCAGGAAGAACAATGATCCCCGAATTCGCTGAGAGTTCAACGACATCAGAAGCGGAAACAAGAAAAGGAATAGAAAGAAGAGTGCGAGCCCAATAAAAATGAAATAGCCGAGACGAATAAACTTTTGCACTTTCCGCTGAAACTTCGCCGGATCTGATATCTTTTCAGATTCTAGCCGCCCTAGATATTCACTATATTCTTTATGTTCCATTTATCGCACTTACCATATCAGATTCCCTCCTGGTGATGCAAACTGTTTTTGGGCCAAGGTAGCCTCCCTACCATGAAGCTCAATCGCCGCACATTTTTCGCCGGAGCCGCAAGCTTGGTCATAAAGCCGTGGCGATTCATCCCCGAATCGACCGTTGCCAAAGTGGAGCAAGGCACCCTTCAGGGCGAGGTTGAAAATGGAATCCGAGTCTTCCGCGGAATTCCCTTTGCCGCCCCTCCGCTGGGCAAACTCAGGTTCAAATCTCCTCAACCGCCCCAACCCTGGACTGGCACCCGCGACGCGACCAAAAACGCTCCGGCTGCGATGCAATCCGGTCAGGGCGATTCCGAAGATTGCCTTTATCTCAATGTCTTCGCTCCCGCCGAAACCGGCAACTATCCCGTTCTAGTGTGGATCCATGGTGGCGGCAACACAGGCGGGGGAACGAACGGGCAAAGCCCCGGCGATTATGTTCAAAACGGAGTCGTAGTCGTCACTGTGGCTTATCGGCTGGGTGCATTCGGATACCTCCCTCTTCAACACCTCCTTGGCGACGAGTACGCCACATCTGGCTTCAACGGGATTCAAGATATCGTGGCCGCCTTCAAATGGGTCAAGCAGAATATCCATGCGTTTGGCGGCGATCCCAATCAAGTCACGATTGCTGGGCAATCGGCAGGAGCTAAGAATGTCGCCGCGGTTATGGCGACACCCAATGCAAATGGGCTGTTCCACCGCGCGATTATGCATAGCGGAAGCGGGCAAACCATCCACCGCCCAGACGCCGGCAAAGAGGTCACCGCCCAACTCCTCCGAATCCTTTCCATTGCGCCCCAAAATGCCGGGAGGCTTCTCGATTTGTCGCCCCGTGATCTCCTCACCGCCCAGCAACAACTTCAGCGCGACTATCCAGCAAATTTCCCGTTCCGCCCGACCATCGGCGGTGAACTCCTCCCCACCATCCCGGAAAACAACATTCAGTCCAATATCCCGCTCATCCTTGGCACCACCCTTCACGAGAGCCTCTCATTTTTTAACATCAAAGACGCTGCCACCCCTATCCAATCCCGCGAAGTCTCCAACATCCCATTTGAAACCATGCAGAAAATGGAGGACATCTACCACTCAGCGTTTCCCGATATCTCCGATCTTGACCGGCGGATTCGGATTCTTACTGCTCAAGAATATTGGATGCCGAGCGTGCGATTTGCCGAAAAACACGCCGACAACGGGGCAAAAATGTGGATGTTTCGCTTTGACCATGCCAACACCGACGCCAAAAGTGATCACTTTAACTACGCAACCCACGGAGCCGAAATGCAGTTTATGTGGCGTCGTCATCCAAACTGGGCTATTCACGAAACATGGGTCGATTTTATTAAGGGCAAAAACCCGACTACCTGGCCCCTTTATGCGAGTGAGAAAAGAGCGACCCGCATTTATCAACAAGGTGGCGAACCAGCAACCCAAAATGACCCTGCATCCCAAGAAAGACTTCTCTGGGAAACGTCGATCTAAATAAAACAAAATTCTGTATGTTCACTTGTGGATGCCACTTAGTATCAGGGCAGCTTGGCCAAAAGTTTATCACCGTGTTTCTTTCTAAGAAACTTCGATAGCTGGTGATTTCGATCATAAACATATAATTCAGTGTCCGGAAATCCTCCGGAAGCTTTTCGCAACTGGCGAGCAATCCGTTCTTCATCCCGCTCTTTTGCTAATTTGAAATTGCGAGACTTAATTACAATGACAACTGCATTGACAAAGAGCCATTCGAATTCGGGGTTGTCTCGCCGATATGCGTAGACCACCTGTATCTCCGGAAACTCCTTTGCAGCCTCCAACCAACTTGCCTGTTCCTCATGCTTTAACTTGTGATGTTTCAGTTCTGTTTTGTATGTAAAGCCACTGATCTTTGCTCGCCTTTCTTGCTCGACAAAATAAGCATCCTCGAACTGTTTCTTTTTAGCCTCATATTCAAAAGCATCGCCAAAATGCCAAGCGAAATAATACCGCAAGTAGAGTGCCTCGTATTGAAGTTCTTCCCTTCCTAACATTTCCTTATATAAAGGTTCAACCACAAGTGGATCATATAATGCGGCGTAGTCTGCTTCAGACCTTAACAACTCTAGGTCATCAGGATAAACTTTCCTGGCACATCTTATGAATTCAAGAGCTGCCTTACCTCCTTCACGAACAAAAACTTCCAGTACGACAGAGTCACATTCTTCCGCACTCATTTTTGTCACATCTTTACCAAATTTCTCATATTGTTGGGCACAAAACTTGTAAAGTAACCGACTGCTCCGCCAAACCCCTTCACTCTCCTTGACATATCCTGCATTCAACTTTTCCGCTGCAGGAGAACCTTCACTTTCCAAATATGCCGCATAACCAGATACTCCAATAGGTTCTAGTGCTCGGCGCAACAAGCCCGTAAGCACTCGATCAGTAGAACTCTCGAATTCAATTCCTGCTGAGCGCAACCTTTCTGACAATGAAGGATGACTGTCAAAATGTCCTGTTGCCCTCCTGAACAACTTGTGAAACACTTCAGCATAAACTGGATTTTCTTCTGGTTGTAATCGTGACGCTCTACAATAGAAATCTGGGATAGGAAGTACAGACTCTTTGACCCAACAACCAAATGCGCGCGATAGAACAGGATCATACATCCAACGTGAAAGTGCCGAACGGATAAAGAATATGCTCATCACGTCTGGATTCGAGACCCGCTTGGCTACTTCATCAGCTTGTCGTTCTTTTGACCTCGAAGAGACTTCAGAAATAGCTTGAGCTTCCCAGAGCCAGTCTCTAAGAAACGGAAAAAATGACATTAGGTTGTAACATGCTTCTTGACAAAAATGCACTTTGTATGCCATCTCCGCATCGCTCGCCAAATGGTGGGCAATTTCATGAGCTATAACCCAATCAATTTCTTCGGGTGAACATTCAACCAAAAGTCTTCCACCAAGGACAATATATGGTTTTGCTTTATTCCAATGTTTTGCTCGGTCAAATCCTGCGCCGGCATTCCGATCATGCGAAAGATAAAATCTTTCAATTTTTGGAAGCCCCATGTCCTTCGTGAGAGTGTCTATCCTATTAATGAGAGCGGGGTAGTCATCTCGAAAAATTTCAATATAATTCCTCTCTTCTTTTTTCCTAAATAATCGTTCTAGGCAAAATATTCCTAAAAAGATTGCAATCATAGTGAGTCCAATTCCCCGAAAGTCGGAAGACATCCTCATTGCTTCACCCAGAACTGCACAAATTAAAACCAATGTAAGAAGGAAGTAAAAAAACGTAAACGATCTCTTCAATAATGAATCGCATCGTCTCTCCATTTTAGCCGGGTCTAGATCATAAGCATGCCCAATTTTCCTTACTAAATTTTGATAAGCCTCGAAGTGCTCCTTACTTTCGAATGAGTAGCTCACGCCAGACTCGCTAAGATCTCGGCAGTCTCCCCAACCGCCGAATCAAAAATCTCCAACGCCTGCGAGATTTGCGATTCGCTCACAATCAGCGCCGGTTCCATTCGAATCACGCGTGGGTTATTCAGCGTGTAAGCCGCCACCAATCCCCGCTTCACCATCTGCCCAATGACCAGTTCCCCAACTTCATCCATCGAAAATTCGACGCCCACCATGAGCCCCTTGCCGCGCACTTCTGCGATCAGATCGTATTTTTTGCCGATCTCGCGGATTCCTTCCATCAAAAAGTCGCCTTTCAAGCGCGCTTGCTCAACCAATCCTTCTTCCTCAATGACCGCGATCGCCTCGAGCCCCGCCGCGCAGGCCAGTGGTGCCCCGCCAAAAGTCGAAGTGTGCATCAGCGGATTCGCCGAGTAAATCTTCTCGCAAATATCCGGTGTGTAGGTTGTCGCGCCAATGGGCATCACCCCGCCGCCCAGCGCCTTGGCCATGGTCATGATGTCCGGCGAAACCCCTTCGTGATCGCAGCCAAACATCTTCCCTGTTCGGCCAAGCCCGGTTTGAACTTCATCGACCAGGAGCAGGGCCCCAACTTCGGTGCATCGGGCGCGAACCGCCGTTAAATAGCCCACGGGCGGAACATGAATGCCCCCTTCACCTTGCAAAGTCTCGACGATAAAGCACGCCGTCGTTTCATCAATCGCCGCGCATGCCGCGTCCGCATCGCCGTAAGGCACAAATTCGACCCCCGGGACAAGCGGTTCGAACGGCTTGCGATACTTTTCTCGGCCCGTAACCGAGAGACCCCCAATCGTCTTGCCGTGGAAGCCTCCAATCGTGCTGACCATTTTTGTGCGACCGGTCGATCCCTTAGCAAATTTCAGGGCGGCTTCAATCGCCTCCGCCCCGCTGTTACTGAAAAATGTGAACTGCAAACCGGCGGGCGTAATCTGCGCCAGCTTCTCGGCCAAATCTGCTTGCTTTTTCCCAAAAAATGTTTTGCCGCTCAGCGGCATTTGGTCGAGCTGATCTTTCACCGCCTGAACGACTCGGGGGTGCCGATGCCCGAGCGAAAATACGCCGTATCCGCCCAGAAAGTCGAGGAACTCGCGCCCGTCGTGGTCGCGCATGATGCACCCTTCGGCCTGAACTTCCACTCCAAACCCCGCAAAGTTCATCAGCTTCGCCAAATAGGGGTTGATAAACTCCGTGTACTTCCCCACCACTTCCGCATGCAGCGCATCCGCGTTCATGTTCAAATTATACGCCGCCCGCAATTTTCCCTAGATTTCTCCGTGGGATCAGTCACTGAACTTCAGTCAGTCTACAAAATTCCTGAGATCAAATTCTATTTGGAATTAGCAGACCCTGCATTCAATTCTCTCAGAATGTCTCCCCGGCGTGAATAGTATTTATCCTCAATCCATTCCGAGGGCCGAGGCTGACCCTCTGGCCACTTAAAATAAGTATGCGTCGTGATACCTTCAATACAACTTGATCCATTGGTTGAAACATCTTCCAAATGCCCTCCATGCAGGAGCAAATAGTCGGCAATGTCTTCATGCCCGTTCCAGAGAGCAATGCAAATCGCCTGCTCGTTAAACTCATCGACTGCTCTCACATCAGCACCGGATGCAACTAACTGCCGGACTTTCGCCAAGTCGCCATTTCTTGCTGCACTGTGTAGTTCACTTCCCCGGTAAGGACCACGAAACGGATTCGTAAAGAAAAGCCCCCACATCCCCAAATATGCACAAACAATGACCATCCCCCAAAGGATGACTCGTTCCCAAGTCAAGTCAGCTCTTTTCGTTTTAACTCGCGGAGGTTTGCGTTGATTTTCACCCACAAATCAGTGTAACGATTGTCGATGAAGTTTCTATCCCTTTTCATGAGCATCGATTGCCCCAACCCCTCACCGGATATTAAAATACTTCGCCGCCGGGTGGTGGATCACAATCGCACTCGTGGACTGCTCCGGCTCAAGCATAAACTCCTCGCTCAGCTCGATCCCGATATCCGCCGGCTGGAGCAACTCCATCAGCATTGTCTGATCTTCCAAGTTGGGACAAGCCGGATAACCAAACGAATACCGCGACCCTTGATATTTCGCCCCGAAGAGTCCCTTCATATCCGTGGGATCTGCCCCGCCAATTCCCAGCTCATGGCGCATTTGCTTATGCCAATATTCCGCTAATGCCTCCGCAGTCTCGACCCCCATCCCGTGCGTATAAAGGTAATCCTGAAAATCCCCATCCGCAAACTGTTTGCGTTCGTGTTCGCTGACCCCACCCCCAACGGTGACAATGCTGAACCCGACAACGTCCATCTCGCCGGAATCGGTTGATCGGAAGAAGTCCGAAAGACACTGCCTTTTGCCATCTCGCTGCCGAGGAAACTGGAATCGGCATCGCTCCGATTTCGCATCTTCATCAAAAATGATCAGGTCGTTCCCCTCGCTCTGGCACCAGAAATAACCCCACTTCACGGCGGGTTTTAAAACGTTCGCCAGCTCTCGGCACTTGCGTTCAAAAATCGGTTTCACATTCACGTCGAGCCAAGCCGTGAACTGCGGATTTGTCATATCTTCCGGCTTTTTATATTGCCATTGCCCGCGCCATAGCGCAATTGGGTTGATAAACTTATACAATTCAAATATGTCAAAGTTTTCGCGTTTTCTCACCCCATAAAATGGCAACTGTGGAACAGTCTCGGCGGGCAAAGTTGGACTCTTCGTTCCATCATAGACATAGAGTGCCGGGTCTCGATCCGGCAAACGGTGACTGCTGACCCGCGCCGCAGCTTTGACCGGAGCTTCAAAATCTTTGCCCCCTTCCCCACAAAGATCGCCCATCAATCGCAAGCCTTCAAAAGCATCCTGAGCATAGAAAACCCGCCCATCATAGATGCTGCGCAAATCTTCTTCGACATAACTTCGGGTCAGCGCGGCTCCGCCCAAAATCACCGGATACTTCGAGAGTCCGCGGGCATTCATCTCGAGCAAATTGTCGCGCATGACGAGAGTCGATTTCACCAACAATCCGCTCAAACCTATCACTTGGCATTTATTCGCTTCGGCTTCCGCTAATATGTTATTGATTGGCTGCTTGATCCCTATATTAACCACGCGATAGCCATTGTTTGTTAAGATAATATCGACTAAGTTTTTGCCAATATCATGCACATCTCCGGCAACCGTTGCTAGGAGCATCGACCCCTTCTCTGACCCTTCGACCCGCTCCATGAGCGGTTCCAAAACTTTGACCGCCGCCTTCATCACTTCTGCCGACTGCAACACAAACGGCAGTTGCATCTTCCCTGATCCAAACAGCTCGCCGACGGTCTTCATGCCATCGAGCAAAATATCGTTGATAATCGCTAGCGGCTCATAGCTTTCGAGCGCTTGGGCGATATGCGCATCCAAATTCTTTTTGATCCCATCGACAATATGTTTTTTGAGTTGGTCTTCAATCGAGAGCCCCGCGAACGGGTCAACACTTGTGTCGACCTCCTTCACGTCCTCAAACCGCTTCATGAGCTCAATCAGCGGGTCGTAAATCACCTCTCGTTCGTCTGCCATCACACCCTAATTTGAACCCAAAGTATGACACCCAACCCTCTATTCCGCCCGGGATTCGCGAATCCCTCGCAGGCATTCCAAAATCTGCTCGCGATCCGGAACGTCGCGCAATGTTGGCGTTACTTCGCTATACCGAATCAACCCTTCCAAATCAATGACAAATGCGGCTCGCAAACTGCTCGGCCCCATCCCCGCAAAATCTTCCAAAACCACATCATAAGCTTGCACGACCTCATGCCGAAAATCGCTCAGGAGCCGGATATTGATCCCCGAATGCTTTGCCCACGCCGCCTGAACAAATGCCGAATCCACACTAATGCCATAAACCGCCGCCCCGGCTCCCTCAAACTCCTCCAATCCGCCGGAATCACTGCAAAGTTGGGCCGTGCAAGTGCCCGTAAACGCCCCCGGGACAAACAAAAGCAGCACCGGTTCACGGCCAATATGATCAAACAGCCGAACTTCCTGCAGCCCCTTCTTCCCCATCGTTAACAACGTAAAATCCGGCGCAAAATCTCCAACTGACAAAGCCACTCCAACAGTATTCCCTAATCCAAAACTGGAACTAATCACGGTCGTTAACCAGTATCGTGAGTTACATGGTCATTTCTGCCACGATCGGTCTCACTCTTCTCAATCCTATACCGTTCTTACAAGAACCACCGACCGAATCAGTACAATATTTTGAAAAGTATCTGCAAACTTCGCGAATTCCCGGCATTGTCTGTCTCTATCACCAAGGCGATTCTGCTCCATTGACCATCAAAACGGGATTCTCAAATATTGATCCCAAGACCTCCATCAATGCCACTCAACTCTTTGATTCGGGCAGTATCGGAAAGATGTTCACGACGGTTGTTACGCTCAAACTCGCGGAAGAAAACAAGCTCAAGCTCACCGATCAACTGGGTCAATATGTTTCCGAAGTCCCCGATTCTTGGAAAACGGCGACCGTCAGCCAGCTTCTTGCCCACACCGCCGGGCTCCCTGAATATGTGCTTTACGATGGCATCCAACTCACACAGGATTTCGAGTTACCCAAATATTTTGAAGTCATGGCGGATAAACCGATCGACTTCGCTCCCGGCACAGAGTTCCAATACAGCAATTCAAACTTTTTTATGTTGAAACTGATTGCCGAGAAAGCATCGCAAAAATCGTTCACCGAACTCTTGATAGCCTATGTGTTTTCTCCAGCAGATATGACGGAGACCGGCCCGCTTTTGGCACCCGATGTTCTAGAAAAACGCAAAGCCACGGGATATTGGATTAGCCAAAACGTTGACCCAATTGGCCCCGCCGGAAAATCTCCTGATCTCGGATCGGGTGGACACTTCACCACGGTTCAAGACCTCACCAAATTTGCTCATTCCCTATTCAAAGGCACCTTACTTAGCAAAGAAAATCTGACAAAAATGACAACCCCCGCGCCCTTACCCAAGGGTCGAAAATCGGGCTACGGATACGGACTCTTTATTCGCAACGTGAACGGAACGACTATCTGGAGCCACGGCGGAAACAGTGTCGGGTACGCCGGCAGCATCACTTACATTCCTAGTAAAGACACAACCATTGTTCTTCTTGGGAATGCGTACCAAATGTCGGGAGATAGCGTCGCACTTGGACTCGCGCGGGTTCTTTATCCAGAACTGAATCCAAAACCGTTCACCGAACAGCCCGACCCCAATATTGAGCAATCGAAACAGCTTGTTTCTGTGCTTCAAGAACTTGCGGCTCGGAAAATCGATGGCGACCTTGTCAGTGCAGAAATGCGGGCCCGTCTCGCCCGCCCTCGCGGACAAATGACGCTACAAAACTTTTCCACCTTAACTTCTGCCGAATACGATGCCTTTATGGGCTCCGAAAAAATGGAACCCGACACGATCATCCGAATCCGAGTAAAGCACGGGGAACGAAAGTCCATTGCGCACTTCACGGTTGATGCCGAAGGCAAAGTTTATGGAGTTTCTCTGTCTCCGGTTCAGTAGTGCCTGGCCTATTGATTCAAACCCAAGTCCAACAATCATCGTCTAACTGATTGATGATTAAACCGTTTGTACCCGTGGCACTTCTTGCATGCGCCTTCGTAGTTGGTTGCAATAGCCAGGATGCAAAGGATCTTGGCCAAGATGCCGGCAAACTCGCCGAAACTGCGGGACGCTCCGCCGCAAATGCGGGTGTTGCAGTCAAGGTCAATACAATGCTTGGTTTGCATAAAGATGTCGACATTTCCGGCTTGCATATCGAAGCTGAGGGAGGAAAAGTCACCGTTGGCGGACATGTGAACACGAAGCAGGAAAAGGCCCTTGTTCTTAACCTGGCAAACAAGACTCGTGGGGTCGAAAAGGTGATTGATAAACTGCGCGTTGAGCCATGAAAGCGTATTAGTTTGGTTCAATTGGTGCAGACTCGATGTCGGCTCTTCGCACTAAATAAGATCGTCAAGCAAATTCTTCTAAAGTTGCATCGTCAACCCATCTGGCAAGGACACTCAATGCCGCCAGAAATTCTAATGCGACTTGCTCATTCATATCCTGAGGAGTTTCGTGAGTGAGTGGATTTCTAATTCCCGAATATATACCTTCTGCGAATTTCATCGCTCCCGCTTGTAATGACCTGTAAGTTTCGCTCCCGTCGTTTAGCATCCGGCGCAATCGGGGCTTTCCCATCTGAGGTGGATCAGTGCTAAATGATTCCTGAAACAGCTTCGTCTCGCTTACATCTCGTCGACTTACTCTGTTTTGAGTTTCAGCGTTGACCTTTTTTAGCGCATCCTCAATGGCAGAACGGTAGTGACCAGATTGCCAGAGAGACTGCGCGCCACTCCAGACCCATGGGTGCAAACCAGTTACCGAAATCGTAGGAGCAAATTCACCAAGATTGTCACTTAATTCTTTATCCCGTTCTAGTAGTGCAATTGCGCCAGGAACACATCGCATGTGCCGAATCCAATCACCGTGATGAATCATTTCCATCTGATTAGTACTATATTCCGAGCTCCGCCAGCCACTAAGTACACGATCGAGAATTTGTTCTACAACATGCCTCTGCCCCAGAATCTCGGCTGCCGAACCATTTCTCTGCCGAGTTACAGAATCCCAGTCAATCAAATGCATGAACTGGTTCAGTTCTTTAACTGCCCATTCCTTGTTCAATTTGCTCATGTTTTGACTTTACTCCTCACTCGTCACAATACTATATGAGACTGGAAACAAAAAAGGCCCCTTCCGAAGAAGGGGCCTTGAAAATGTATCCGCGCGGCGTCCATATCTCCCGGGCAGTCACCCACCAAGTACATCCGGCGCTGTAGAGCTTGACTTCCGTGTTCGGGATGGGAACGGGTATTTCCTCTACGCTATGGCCACGCGAAAACTCGCTTAGCATTTGTTACCGTAATCGGCAAAAACGCTTTGAAAGCCTCATAGTTTGTTTGTTGACTGCCCGTAAAAGATCACCAGAAGCTCCTCTGAAGCTTAGTTATAAAGCCCTCGACCAATTAGTATCGGTTAGCTGCACGTGTTACCACGCTTCCACCTCCGACCTATCACCATGTAGTCTTCATGGGGTCTTACTCTTTCGATGGGATATCCAATCTTGGGGTGTGCTTGGCGCTTAGATGCTTTCAGCGCTTATCACGACCCGACGTGGCTACCCAGCTTATGCCCCTGGCGGGACAACTGGTACACCAGAGGTCGGTTCACTCCGGTCCTCTCGTACTAAGAGCGACTCCCCTCAAATATCCTGCGCGCGTAATGGATAGGGACCGAACTGGCTCACGCCGTTCTGAACCCAGCTCGCGTGCCGTTTTAATCCGTGAACTCCGGAACCCTTGGGACCTTGTGCAGCCCCAGGATACGACGAGCCGACATCGAGGTGCCAAACCATGCCGTCGCTGTGAGCGCTCGGGCAAGATCAGCCTGTTATCCCCGGGGTAGCTTTTATCCGTTGAACCCTGACGTGCCCACGCACAATCAGAGGGTCACTTAGACCTACTTTCGTACCTGCTCGACTTGTTTGTCTCACAGTCAAGCGCACTCTATACCTATACGCTCAGCGGCTGATTTCCGACCAGCCTGAGTGCACCTTTGTACGACTCCGTTACTATTTAGGAGTCGACCGCCCCAGTCAAACTACCCGCCACAGACTGTTTCCAACCCAGATAATGGGTCAGGTTAGCTGTTCAGATGTAAAAGGGTGGTGTTCCATTGGTGCCGAAGCTCCCACCTACGCTCTACATCTACAACCAAACAGCAATCTGAAGGTGTAGTAAAGCTCCACGGGGTCTTTCCGTCCTATTACGCGTAGCCCGCATCTTCACGGGCGCTACAGTTTCACCGGGCTTCTCGTTGAGACAGTGCCAAAGTCGTTACACCTTTCATGCGGGTCGGTATTTAGCCGACAAGGAATTTCGCTACCTTAGGACCGTTAGAGTTACGGCCGCCATTCACCAGGACTTCAATTCAATGCTTTAGCCGAAGCCTGACATCTCCTCTTAATCTACTGGCATTGGGCAGGTGTCAGCCCCTATACATCGGTTTTCACCTTAGCAGAGACCTGTGTTTTTGGTAAACAGTCGCCTTGGCTGCTTCGCTGCGGCCTCCCGAGGGAGGCGCCCCTTATTGCTAACTTACGGGGCTCTTTTGCCTAGTTCCTTAACGAGAGTTCTCCCGAACGCCTTAGTCTCCTCGACTTCCCTACCTGTGTCGGTTTACAGTACGGTCGATAATAGCTGAAGCTCCAGAGCTTTTCGCGGCCCCGATTCAATCCAACAGCTTTGCCCCGAAGGGCGAGGCTCACAACAACCAACGGTGTGTCTGGATATCCTCGAAACGTCACTCTTTCGCACTATTACCGGGGCAGGAATATTAACCTGCTATCCATCGGCTACGCCTTCTGGCCTGGCCTTAGGACCGCCTTACCTCCGTCTGACGAACATAGCCGGAGAAACCTTAGGGTATCGGCGTAGAAGATTCTCACTTCTATAATCGCTACTCGTGTCTGCATTCTCACTCGTACACGCTCCACCAGTGCTTACGCTCTAGCTTCACTGCATGCACGACGCTCTCCTACCGATTGACTTACGTCAATCCCGAAGCTTCGGTGGATGATTTGAGCCCCCTTACATTGTCCGCGCGAAGTCACATTCGGCCAGTAAGCTGTTACGCACTTTTTAAAGGATGGCTGCTTCCAAGCCAACCTCCTGGCTGTTTACGCGACTTCACATCGTTTCACACTTAATCATCACTTAGGGACCTTAGCTGTCGATCTGGGCTGTTTCCCTTTTGACCACGGACCTTATGGCTCGCAGTCTCACTGCACCGCTAATCATATGGCATTCGGAGTTTGGTTGGGTTCGGTAAGCGGGTAAGCCCCCTAGCCCATTCAGTGCTCTACCTCCATATGACAACACGATACGCTGCACCTCAATGCATTTCGGAGAGAACCAGCTATCTCTGTGTTCGATTGGCATTTCACCGTACTTACCACAACTCATCCCGAGATTTTTCAACATCAATGGGTTCGGCCCTCCATGAAGTGTTACCTTCACTTCAGCCTGGCCATGGCAAGATCACACAGTTTCGGGTCTACTGATACCGACTTGACGCTCTATTCAAACTCGGTTTCCCTCCGGCTTCGTGGCTAAACCACTTAACCTTGCCGGTACCAGTAACTCGCAGACTCATTCTGCAAAAGGCACGCCGTCACCCTTGACTGGATTACTCCAGACATGGGGCTCCGACTGTTTGTGGGTGGTATGGTTTCAGGTTCTATTTCACTCCCCTCCCGGGGTTCTTTTCACCTTTCCCTCACGGTACTGGATGCACTATCGGTGACAAGTTGTACTTAGCCTTTCCCGGTGGTCCGGGATGATTCACGCGAAATTCCTCGTGCTTCGCGCTACTCGGGTACATCCTAAATCTGAGTTATATTTTGAGTACGGGCCTATCACCCTCTATGGAAACGCTTTCCAACGTTCTTCCTCTATACTTCTCTAGTCTTTTTTTCTTTATCTCTCTAAATTTAGGTGCGATTCAATCGCTTGAGTCGTCCCAAATTTAGGGAGATAAAGTGGATGCCCCACAACCCCGATTGGCAAGCCAATCGGTTTAGGCTGGTCCGCGTTCGCTCGCCGCTACTGACGGAGTACCTTCGGTATCTTTTCCACTGGTTACTAAGATGTTTCAGTTCACCAGGTGCCCTTCTCAAGAGCTATGTATTTACTCTTGGATAACGAGGCATTACCCTCGCTGGGTTTCCCCATTCGGAAATCTGCGGATCATCGGTTCTGTGCACCTACCCGCAGCGTATCGTCGCTTACACGTCCTTCTTCGGCAACTTGTCCCTAGGCATTCACCATACACCCTCTTTAGCTTTCGAACTAAACTTACGTTCGAGTAGCTTCCGGTGTCTTTTACGCGCAGTCAACAAACCACTATGAGGCTTTCAAAATGCTTTCGACCGATCTCCGGTCTTGCTGAACTTTCGTCCAGCGGCGAAGAGGAACTATACCAGCGGCCCTCCCAAGAGTCAAGGACCCCTAGGAACTTTTCGGAAAACCGGGACCACTAGCACAGACCTAACACCAAAATTGTACGACAAACACGCAGTTTTGCCAAACACAAAATGCAAAATTGACCCCAGTTACCCCCATTTGCACCCCCTATTTACACCCTGAAACGTTAGGTTTTGAACCTGAACCACACCAAATCCGCGCCCGGCCCCCGTTCCCCACCGGTCAAACCATTCTCAAGGGACCATTCTTTGCCCTCCCCGCCAAAATTGATGTAATTTTGCTGGGCAGACGTCCCGCGAAGGGCCCGTTCCCCTGGGCCAGGTCGCTGGCAAACGGACCCGGCTCTTTCTTAAAGCCCGCCTCGTTCCCATTTCAGTCCTGAATAAAGGCCCGACCCTTGTCCCAAACCCTTGTCCCAAACCCTCGTCCTAGACCCCTGCTCACATGCAACCGCACATATCTATAGCGACGTTAACACTCCTATATAGCCAAAAACAATGCCCGTATTCCCAGAACCCCCGTCATCAGGCGCATCAAAACTTGCGATCATCGCATTCGGCGGAGTGTGGGTTTGGATCGGGCTCGTCAATGGATACCAAGGGATCGTGCTTCAGAAGATCACCCGGCGATCAACAATACTGGCCGAGGGCCAGGAGGCGGTGCAGCAAGGTTTGGGCTGGCTATGCCTCGCGGTCATCGCAGCGTTTCTTATCTATAAAGGGGTTAGTTGGGTCGATAACTCCGACTACTAAAAAACTGCGGGCCCTCTGCACAATTAAAAGTTATCTTCCCAACTGCCTTCCGGAGCTTTGACCTTTCCGAATCCCCGCCGTCTAAAAGCCCAAACAATGCCCGGCATCCCGAGTCCACCAATAATCGTCCCGATTGGCGCAAGCAAAATTGAATACCCGCTCACAAGCCCAAACGCGAATGGGATTGCAACAAGCGGAATCACGATAGTGAAGAGAGCTACCGCCACGGCTTTCTTCGCCCATTTCTCATAAATGGCATAAACCATTCCCCCAAAAGTCGCCCCGCCCACAAGCCCCGGGATAAACCCCATCGCAATTCCGCCTACAAATGTTTCCTTGTTCCCCGTGCCAATCGCAAAAAACAAACCTGTAATAAAGAATGCCCCGCACATCAAGGTGCTCACCAAATAACCCATCACCCACAAAAGAAACGATGGCTTCTCTTCAAGCACGCCCTCTATTTTCTCACTCAATTGCTCTTCGGGGGAATCCATGCCGTCAATGTACTTGAATTAATCTAATAATGCCCTGACTCAACCCACTTCGATCAATGCATAACGTGGTCGCCCAGGGCCGTCTGAATATAGTTCACCTGCCCCAGGTGATAAACCATGTTCCAATAATGCTGGCCCAAAACGTCGGCCATCGACATCGTCACCCCTGGCCCAAACGGCAATACGACTTCATCATCCAGCATGTCGTCTGGGAATGACAGTATCACCGAACAAAGTCTCATCGTTGCTTCCTGTGCTTCGACTCGGCACTCATCAAAAGTTAAAAGCCCCGCTGCCTTGGTCACTAATTCACTATGGAAACTCTGCGACAAGACTCCCCCCTGTAATAACAGATTGTGAAACTCCGGCGAAACCGCGACCTCCTGCATCATGCTCAGAGCCGAACGCATCCCCTCAGCCGGTGACCACTCAACTCGATCATCGGGCAACGCCTCCACCGCGCTAATCAAATCAAGCAACGCTTTTTGCGTCTGCCTCACCACATAATCTTGGAGTCTCATTCGATTCCATAAGTATGCTCAAAAACCTAGTCTGCAAAACATTCCAAGCCACTTCCTTAAACTTAGGGCACAAAACCCCTTCCCCAACCACGTATCATAAAGCAGATGTCCATCGCTACCCTCGCCCTTACGACACTCCTACTTTCTGGGCAGGAAAAGCCCGACCACACCGGACGACCAAAACTCCTGGAGATCATGAAGTTTCTCCAATCCAGCGATACATGCCACATCGAAGGATCCCGGTTCGTCGAATATTCGCCCACTCACTTGGAATTTGAGGGCGACATCCAGATCTTCCGCCATAAGAAAAATCTCCGCTACTCTTATTCCGGTTATTGGGGCGACGCAACCCTCCTCATTATTGGTGCCCAGTATATGTCGATCTCGACCGGTGACGAACCGTTCATTTCCGAGGCTCCCAAATCGTGGGCGGCCCGTCCCGAAAATCCATCGTTAGATGGTTACGGCGGAATCATCGTCTCCTTGCTCGCACCACCCTCTGAAATCAATTCTTTTGTCGACGAAACAAAGCCGATTGTGCTCGAAGCAAATCCAGCGTCTCCCGAGATCAGCTTTTTTGATCGCAACGGAACGAAGCGGCTTATCCGTCAAAACGCCGACAAGTCGATTGAGATCCGCACTCCGAGCCCCGGATTCCCAGGGTTTACCGACCCAAACAATTCTCTCGAGGTCTTTCGGGTCAAATCGACCAACAAGTCGTTCCCTGCCTGGTACTTCGAAATCAAAAAATAAGCCCAAGGTATTATCACTATCCTAGCCAGGGGAGTGTAGCTCAGTGGTTAGAGCAGGAGGCTCATAATCTCTTGGTCGTGGGTTCGAGTCCCACCGCTCCCACCATATTTATCTTTATGCTTTTTTCTGGCAATCACCATTCGCAGTCTATTTAATGCCATGTCGTTGGAGCAAAAACTACACTTCGCATATAATTTCTGACAACACCTTTACCTGTCGCTGCATCCACCCAATATCACTATCTTCGCTGAATATTCAGCATCTCATATAAAATTTGACGGTTTTTCCACCAATTTTCGCGAAGACAATCGCATACCGAAACACTCTTGTGAAATACTGCAATTGTGTTCCTAGCCACCGTTATTAACAGTCCTGCCCAAGCACCGTTGCTTCCCTATGAGCTGAGATGCCAAAGCCTCACGAACCCCGAAGCCATACAAGAACTGCAACCTATCCTCAGCTGGAAACTGAAAGCGACTTCCAAAACGGCGAAAAACCAAAAACAGTCCGCCTACCGTATTGTTGCCGCCTCGACCCAAACTAATCTCAAAAATCAAAAGTTTGACCTGTGGGATTCCGGAAAGATTGAATCCTCCGCCACATTCGGCATTCGTTACGCCGGCAAAAAGCTTCAATCCCGCAGCCGAGTTTGGTGGATGGTGCAATCGTGGAACCACGAGAACGCCGCAACCTCTTGGTCGTCCCCGGCAAACTTCGCCATGGGGTTACTCGACCAATCCGAATGGAAAGCGGACTGGATTCACGGGGCGAAGCCCATCGCGGCCCCAGATTCGCTATCCGATGCAGAATGGATCTGGATCCCGGGCGACAACATCAGCCAGTACCCCGCCGGATCACACAGCTTCACGAAGTCCTTCGAAAACAACAACCTCAAGAAAGCTGAGATCACCCTGACGGCAGATAACACATTTGTACTGAAACTGAACGGCAAAACCCTCCACCAAACGACCGAAACCGAAGCGTGGTCACAGATTCAGACCGTTGATCTAACTCCCCACCTTAAATCCGGCACAAATGAGATCGAAATCGTTGCCACAAACGCCACACAAGGATATGCCGGTCTCATCGCCACCGTCACGCTGACCGCTCTAAATGGTGCGGCTACATACATAAGAACCGACTCAACTTGGCTCGGCGATGGTAAATCCGTCAAGGTACTCGGCAAAAACGGAATTGCCCCATGGAACACGGTTCGCAAACTCCGGTTCGTCAAAGCACCGGCGCAATATTTCCAAAAGGCGTTCACCCCCAAACCAAAAATTGCCCGCGCTACCGCTTATTACACCGCCCTTGGCAATGTCGATCTCGAAATCAATGGCAAGCGCGTCAACGATGATCTGTTTACGCCCGGCTGGACCGATTACAAAATCCGCACCTATTATCGTGCGGTTGATGTCACCAAGATGATCAAATCCGGCGAGAACAATATCCAGGCGATTCTCGGTCAAGGATGGTTTGCCGGATACATCGCCTGGGGTGCCCAGCGAGAGCACTATGGCGACACCCCCATGACAAAGATTCAAATCGAAATTGAGTATTCGGACGGAACCAAGGAAGTCATTAAAACCGACAAATCCTGGATGGTTTCCGGCGGTCCAATTCTCGACGAGCATTTCCTCCACGGCGAAAAGTACGACGCCCGCATCACCCCGAAAGATTGGAAACCCGCCCAAGTAGGTACCTACAAAACTTCGCTGGAAGCATTCACCGGCGAACCCGTTCGGGAATACGCTTCCCTTCCCGCCAAGTCCATCAAAAAAATCGGCGACGGCAAGTACATCATCGACTTCGGTCAGAACCTCTCGGGATACGCCCGCATCAAGGTCAAGGAGAAAGCCGGAACCACAATCACGATTCGACACGGCGAACGGTTGGACGACGAAGGAAATCTTTACACCGAAAACCTCCGCCTCGCTCAAGCCATCGACCAATACACAACCAAGAGCAATTCAACCGAAACCTGGAATCCTCGGTTCACCTTCCACGGGTTCCAATTCATCGAAGTATCGGGCCTCACAACCGCACCAAAACCCGACACCATCCAGGCTATCGCTATCTCATCAGACACTCCTGAGGTTGGCAAGCAAGAAACCAGCGATGCGTTGCTCAATCAACTCCTGAGCAACTGTTGGTGGACACAGAAGATGAACTTCGTGGACATCCCCACCGACTGTCCCCAACGCGATGAACGACTTGGCTGGACCGGCGACGCCCAGGCGTATGTTCAAACCGCGGCCTATTTCTCGGATGTTCAGTCGTTCTTCGATAAGTGGCTGGTCACTCTCGATGACGCCCAGCGCGCCGACGGTCAGTACCCGCAGGTCGCTCCCGTTCTCAAAGGCTTAGAAGATGGTGGCCCGGCATGGTCCGACGCGGGTGTGATCTGCCCCATGGCCATCTACGATGCCTATGGTGATGAAGCGCTCCTTGCTCGCCACTATCCGAACATGAAGCGGTTCGTCGAATTCTGCCGGAATCGCTCGAAAGAAAACCTTTTGCCGCCCGACAACTACCACTGCTTTGGCGACTGGCTCAGCATCAATGCGGATACTCCCAAAGACGTGATCACCACTAGCTACTTCGCCGGAAGTGTCGCCCTCGTTGTCCGAGCTGCCACGATTCTCGGTCACACCGAAGACGCCGCGAAGTATCAAAAACTCCACGACGACATTAAAGTCGCATTCCAAAAAGCGTACGTTTCCGAAACGGGCGTCGTCAAAGGCGACACTCAATGTGGATATGTCCTCGCTTTGGGATTTGATCTGCTGACACCAGAGCAAGAACTACTCGCGGAAATGCACTTGATCGAAAACATCGAAGCACGCAAAACCCACCTCAGCACCGGGTTTGTCGGCACCCGCGACCTCTTGCACGTCCTGAGCAAAATGGGCCGCAACGACATTGCGTTTAAGCTCCTCCACAACACCGACTTCCCAAGTTGGCTCTTCCCCGTTAAAAATGGGGCGACCTCAATCTGGGAACGATGGGATGGCTGGACACCTGATAAAGGATTCCAAGACATCGGCATGAACTCCTTCTCGCACTACGCTTATGGCGCGGTTGCGGGGTGGATGTTCAAGACCATCGGCGGCATCAGTCCGCTTGAACCGGGTTACGGCAAAATCCTGATCGCACCGCAAATCGATCCGAATCTGCAGTTTGCCAAAACATCGTACGATTCCGTGCGCGGGCCGATCAAAACTCATTGGACAAAAACGGGCACAAAAATAGATCTCACGGTCGAAATTCCGCCAAACACAACTGCCACAATCGAGCTACCCAATAGCAACAAACCGGCAATTCAAGTCGGTTCTGGAATCCACACTTATTCGTGGAATCTTGTCAAATAACTGCTCAATAATCCCCACGCGCAGACGAAACAGTTGGGCCGATTTGTTACACAAAATCGGCCCAATTTTTACGTAACATCTTAACGATCTATTCATCTAACCCCACATGAGGGCACTCCTCCTTCTCCCACTTTTCATTGCTTCCGTCGCATTCGCCGATGACCGCCAGCAAGGTGCCGCCGGAACAGCAAGCGGCAGCGACAACCAAGTTTTTAATCTCATCCTCACTCCCGGTCAAACTGCCGACGTAAAGATTGAAGCAAAGGAGAACGACGTGATCCTTGCCACCGTTGGAAGTCAAGCGTTCGATCCCGCAATCGGTCTCTACACCAAAGACGGCGTCAAGCTCATTGAAAACGACGACATCAAAGAAGGCGACCAATCTGGTCAGATCATCTTCCGAATCAAAGAGGCGGGTGAATACAAGCTCGTGATCACCGGATTCAAAGGTGCCGCCGGTGGACCGTTCGCCATGAATCTCCGACGATTTAATGCTCCCCCTTTGACGGGATCGACTGTAACCGCAGATTTCCGCGAGTCCGGTGCCGATTGGCGGGCCATTCAAGTTAAACAAGGTGTCCCAACAGTAATTGCTATTCAAGGTTCTCGGAGTCAGCTACCCACTGGCTATGATGCCAACGGAAATCCTCTGTCTCAAACCGACGACTTCACGTACACGATGGGCGGACGCTTCACTTACACGTCCCCCACCGATCAAGAAATCTATGTTTATATCCCTCGGGCCGGATACAAAAGTTTTACTCTCGATGCCCTTCCCATCCAGGTCGACGCCATAAAGGAAGGCACACCCATTGCCGGAAATCTCCCCCGGAGTCAAGCGATTTCATACCGATTCCGGGCGAATGCGGGCGATCTCTACCGCGTTCTAGCTGGCCCGGGTCGCGCGGGATTCCAAGTCAACGTCCGCCCGGTCAAACTTGATAACAAAGAGCCCCAGACTCCTCTTTCCGAGCTCCCCAACCTTTCAAAAACCCCCAACTCAAAGACGTTCTTCATCCGCGAACCGGGCGAATATGAGGCCATCATTGCCCATTCTGGATTCAATGCGGTGCCTTACACTCTGAGTCTCAATAACTTTGCTCAAGACTGGACCACCGATACCCTCAGCCAGGTTCTGCCCATTGGCGACAACTACTACTATAAATGGAATCTCCCAATCGGAGTTCTCATTGACCTTGCCGCCGATAGCGAAGTCTTTGATCTGAACTTCACGCTCTACAATCCGCAAGGCAATCCCATCACCGAACAGGATGACTCCGGCGAATCGACCAATCCCAAATTCCAAATGCTCGTCACCCAACCCGGAACTTACTACATTCGCATAGGATCGGTTGGCGATGGCGGTGGCGGAAAGTTCAATCTCGCCCGAACCATAACTGCCCCTAACAAGTTCGAATCCGGCAAGGTTTTCCGCACCACGAATGCGAAACCGGCGCTCCAGCTCATCGAAGCTAAGAAGGGTCAATTCTTCTACCTCGCCGTTGAAAAGAGTCGCAACATCAACATCGGGCTCTATCGACCGGACGGTCAAGCAACGGGATTCTCCGCAATCAACGAACCAAACGGCCGAATGATCATCATGATCAATCCCGAACAAGATGGCAACTACTTGCTGGTTATCTCAACAAACGAACCCGACGCCGAAGTGAAACTCACCACGGTCAAAATCGGCAATTAGATTCAAATCAGGCTCGGACGTTCAAGGTCAACAACAAACAGCTTTGAAACGTCCGCGCCTCGGTTTTTGAATTCAACCCACAAACCATCCGCGTTCATCTGGCTGATCTTGTACTCCGTCTCTGATTCTTTCAGGGGCACAACCAGATACGGCATGATCGACCGTCCCTCATCAACTGCGATTAAACCAAATCCATCGCCGAGCTCACGTCCATCCAAGACCATGAAACTATCGAACGGGCTGCCCGGTGCCGTGCCTCCGTCTTGGTACGGAATCGTCATGAAAGGCGAGAGGGTCAACCGATTAAAATTAGGAAGACGCGCAAACGTTTTTAAGATGAACGCAGGCCAATAAGCCGATTCCTCTTCCTGCATCTTATCCAACGGCCAGTCCGCCGGCAGAATCATGAACATCTCGGAATAGTGAGGTTCCCCTTTCATCCGCCTCATCGACATACCCGTCGTAAAAATCACGTTGTGCGGACACTTGGGATTGGGCGGAATTGTGTGAACATCAATATGAAGTTCATCGGAGACCAACTCATGCCAAACCATGTCAACCGGCCCAAACCGCTCTTCAAAATGCTCAGGAACAACCTCCAAAAGCGTGTCCAGATCAATGCCCTGATCGCGACCAAAAAGCTTGGCGAAGAATCCCATAATGAATAGTCTAACAAGACATTCACAATTTTTGCAAATTAGTCTTTAAACAGAAACAACTTGTCGACGACGAATACTCACTTTCCGACAAGCGCCATCGCGGTCTCCCAATTCCAAAATAAAGATATCGCCATATTCGTCAAACTCAAACGGCCCTTCATCTTCGGGCTTCCTGAATAAATGGAATGCTAACCGGGTTAACAAACCGACCATCAAAACCTCGCGGTCTTCTTCTTGCGGATCGGTTCTCAAATCATCCATTCCGATTTTGCGCATCCCATAAGTCCGTGCAAAACTTCCCTCTTCATCCGAACTCCAAACCACCCGAAGGTGCGATTCCGGACGTTCACAATTCCCATTCTTTTCTAAGAACCCTCGAAATTCTTCTGCCGTCCAGATCCGTTCACTCACATGGTCAAACACCACCGAACCGTTCATAAAGCCAGAAATCGCATCGACCATATGCGGAACAAACTGCAAATGCCTAAAATCCTTCAGTCGAGCCTCGCTCAAATAACGCACCTTCACTAACGAATCACACTTTGCGAGGCGGCTCAATATCTCCTTGGTCGGCTCAACGTTTTCTTCAAACAGATCTGGTCTAAAAAAAGTGGGGTTTTTATCTTTCAGGGCCACCGCCGTGTGCAGCCGAACATCAGTAAACAGCATCCCTTCCCTTGCCCCAATGCACGGACGCCCCGGCCGATTATGCGGGTTCGAGCTAATCATACGATCCATCAAAGTCGTCTGATCGGGCAACTTGATCTCACTTGTATAAATCCAGTATTCGGTCAGGGATAAATATCCTGGCTCGCGGCGACCCATAAACGCCCGCCAGGCGAACAACCCAAACAGCACCAGCCCTAATATAACGGGTACCAAAAAGTAAACCCAACCGCTCACTCAGGCAAAACTCCAGTTGCCCAGTTCGTCGCAAGCTCCGTTTCTTCCGGCGTTAAATATGTCCAGCAGATCGTGCAGAGCCCCGCTTCGTTCACCCGGGGATCGCGGCAAAGCAAACATTGATCAATCCGAACCGCCGCCCGTACAATCCGGGCCTGAGTCAGCGCCCACCTTAATTGATCGCGCGGTATCCCTTCCGGATTGATTCGTCCATCCACCACCCAATTCTACACCCGACCCACCTGGGTAACCTCACATTCCATGCGAATCGCGACTTTCAACGTCAACTCCATCCGCGCCCGAATCCCCCGTGTCCTCGAATGGCTCGAAGAAGCTCAGCCCGATCTCGTCGCGATTCAAGAAACCAAAGTCGAAGATGCCAAATTTCCGTTTGCCGAACTCGAATCGTCTGGATATGAAATCTCGATCCATGGTCAACCACGTTATAACGGCGTTTGCTTTCTGAGCAAGGGCCCGATTGAAGACGTTCAGACCGGATTCGGAGACCCGAACATGCCCGAAGACGCTCGCATCATCCGGGCGGTCTATCAAGGCATTCAAATCATCAACACCTATGTCCCCAACGGAACCCAGGTCGGTATCGATAAGTGGGATTACAAAATGGCCTGGCTCGAACGATTCGGTCAATTTTGCAAAGATATCGCCAAACCGGAAGACCCTGTGATCTGGCTTGGCGATATCAATATTGCGCCCACTTCTGATGATGTATTCGAACCTCAGAACAAACTCGGGCATGTGGGTCACCATCCGGATGAATTCAGCCGATTAAAAACGATTGTCGAATGGGGTTGGACAGATACATTCCGTCGCCAAACACCCGGCCCCGGACACTACACCTTCTTTGATTTTCGGCTACCGATGAGTGTCGATAAGAATCTCGGGTGGCGGATCGACCATATCTACGCCTGCCCGGCGATCAAGAAGAACTGCAAACGTGTTTGGTGCGATATTGAAGCCCGGCGCAAAGAAAAACCGAGCGATCACGCCCCCTTGCTCGCAGATTTTGAGTTCTGAAATGAAATACACTCTAGAAAACCTTTCTCCAGTTGAGTTCACTGAGCTTGTTCAAGATTTACTCAGTGCTGAATTTGGGCAAACATACACTAAAATGCTAGAAGGTCCAGATGCTGGCATTGATATTCTTTTTTATGGCAATAACAAGACTCCTCATACGGTGATTCAATGCAAACACTACGCACAATCTACATACAGTCAGTTAGTCGCTTCTTTGAGAAAAGAGGTCACAAAAGTCTCAAAGATCAAACCCAAACGATACATAGTCGCTACTTCCCAACAATTGACTCTTCGAAAAAAAAGGGAAATTTCTGCACTCTTTAAAGAAGGGACTCTTGCCATAGATGACATCTTCGCCATAAGTGACTTAAATCATCTCCTCAGACGTCATGGAAACGTTGAGTCTGCACATTACAAGCTATGGCTAGGTAGCACTGCACTCCTAACAAAAATCCTTCATGAAGGAACGAGCGTCTGGAATCAACATCTAAAATCCAGAATTGAGAATAGAAATACACTCTATGTTCAAACCCCGTCCTTCAACAGTGCTCTAAAAATTCTCAACAACTATCGTATCGTACTAATTGCGGGACCACCGGGCGTTGGCAAAACAACACTTGCCGACGTCATCTGCGCGAAAATGATCGAAGGAGGGTTCGCATTTAGAGAAATTATTGACTTAGAGGATGAAATTAGAGACTTACCTGAATCAGGAAATATCGTGCTATATTTCGATGATTTTTTGGGTCATAGTGTGTGGAGAGATAATAGCCCTGGCTCAGAGAAACGGTTCACCAGACTAATCGAGCTAGTTCAACGTAACAATAGGTTCTGGTTAGTTCTTACTACCAGAACGTACTTATTGGAAGATGCAAAAAAAGTTTCGACTTCGATAGAAACGAAACTTGACAAATCCAAGCAGATCATGCTACATGTTGGAGAAATGTCAATGAGCGTACGTGCGAAAATATTATATAATCACTTATATTTCAACAACGTATCCTCATCACTTTGCGAGGCTTTCACTGATTGGACAAAACTTCAATATATTCTAAAACACGTCAACTTCAACCCGCGAATTATAGAGTCCATAACATCAAAAGCATTACATAGTACAGCAGAGCTAAATTTAGCGGATGAACTGATCAATGTGTTAATAAGCCCAGGCGAAATATACCAGAGCATCATTAATGACCGGATTGGTGAAGAGGCCCGAGACCTCTTGTTCGCAATTTTTGTATCTGGCGTGCCGACGACAATAAGCTCGGTTTATACGCTCTGGAGAGACATGCGGAAGAAGATAGATGGAACTAGTTCGAACAAGGAACTTTTTAACAGGAAGCTGAAATCCTTAGATGACAGTCTTGTTCGCATTTCTCCAATAGATGATAGCAAAGCAGGAACACCCGGTGAGTTACTGTATTTTTTCAATCCTGGTGTTCGTGAGTGTGTTAGAGACACACTCTGGTTGCATGACGATCGATGGATGCTGTTTTGCAAAGAGGCTCATACTAGCTCAAGACTTGCTCGTCTGAGTCGATGTCATCCTGATGCAGCTTTAAAGTCTAGCTCAACGGCATTCTCCGTTACAATGCCAAAGATGTGGTACGTGCAATGGCACCGGCTTGCAGGTTTTGCACATGAGGAAGAGAATATCCATCAACTAATTTGTGACTTTAGAGAGTCAGCTGAGTTGAGAATGTGGGACTCTAAAGAGAAAGATGTGCGATCATTTTTAGATGTACTTAGGAGTACAGAGAATGAAAGTGGTCAAGAGATAGAGTGGTTCAACGTGTGTTCTCTTTATTATTCAAAAAAGTTGGTGAAGATTCTAATAAGCCTCCCTTGGATGGAGGAGGCACTTACAAATAGTATCGATCAGCATATCAGGGATGGTTGTAGTAACTACGATGCCATTGACTTAAAGAACAAGCTAGAAATGATGGGTGCCATCTCACGATCATCTGTTCAGTCCCTGAAGGATCTAGGAACACAGAGAGTTAATCAGTTTTTGAATGACTTCGAAAATACCGAGGAAGAGATAGACAGAAATGACTTCGATGAAGCCGAATATTTAAACCAAAATTTAGAACTTGGCCTTGACGATGAAATCGATTTTTATTCTGGAAGAGTTGCCGAAAATAATTCACATCCAGGTTCAGAGTTGCCCGTAATAGATTTAGGAGATGACTCTCTGTCAACTGCAGAAATTCAATCGCTTTTTTCTTCACTTGTAACCCAACACGCATAGCTGATTTGAGTTCTAAACAAGAAAAGGCCCGGCTTACGCCGGGCCGAATCTTTCGGAGAGGAAACACGCTCAAAAGTCGTTTAGTTCATCATTTCTTCGGCAAAAGAAACCAATTCACTCATTGGTCGCTCTCCGAATAGAACGCATGTATTTCCTTGAACAGACCAAGTGACGCTGTTCACTCCATTCAACTGCCCAGATTTAATGGCTGGATTTGAAGTTCGTTGATCAAGTCCTTCGATTCGATCTGCGCCTTGAATAATCGCAAGGCCAAAGCCGGAAAGTCCAAGTTGATCGCGGAGGCCGTATTTAACGAACGCGCGATTGCCTTCTAAATAGCCGCCAACGATACTGGTTCGCTGGAATTTAGAAAGGTCAACATTCTCGGCTGCCTGAACCTGCGGCACTTTGGACGCCGCCGTACCGGAACTAATCGGATCAAGCAAACCAGCAATCTGGGTGTTAGAAACCGTTCGGGAACCAACTGTTCGGTTGACTATTCCACCGGCAAAAATCATCAGGAGGAGAGCGCCACAAAAGATCCACGCCCACTTTCCAACAAAACTTTCTGTACTATTGACTTTATCAAGCTCGTTCAAGCGACCAACACACCGTTGCCAAGCTTCGTCGTTTGCAATCGGTTTGCAATGCGTGACCAAGGCAGATTTTAATGAAAGTGCCCATTCATATTCGGCACTCAAATCTGCGTTCTCGCTGATGAGCTTACGTGCCTCTGCCTCTTCGGCGGCATTCAGCTCGCCATCTGCTAAGGCATGCACCAGTTCAATTTCTCGACTCATTTTTCGCTTTCCTGTTTTAGATAACCCTCTTGTCGGGCATATCGTTCCAACTCCCGACGAAGAATCGTTCGACCCCGTGCAATCCGCGACCGTACTGTACCAACTGGCACATCTGTCGCGAGCGCAATCTCGTCGTAACTCATCCCTTCCAGGTCACTGAGGAGCACCGCTATCCGAAAAATCTCGGGCACTTGGGCCAAAGCTTCTTCGACTTCTGCTCCCAGCATGTCGTCTAGCAACTGACGGTCAGGAATCTGTTCTGCCGCACCAACCGGTTCGTAGCTCGATTCATCATCATCAAGCGAAATTGAATGGCCCGTGCGCTTTCTTCGTCGATATTTGTTTATGTAGAGGTTGGTAAGAATCCGTAAAATCCACGCCTTAAAATTCTCGCCGTCGAAGCGATCATACGCTTCGTAAGCACGAACAATCGCTTCCTGAGCCAAGTCTTCTGCTTCTTCCCGATCCCGAGTCAAACGCAAAGCTGTGCCGAATAACGATGGGTAAACCGTTTCGGCTTGACGCTGGAATCGATCGCGTGAAGAGCTGGCTCTCGAGAAGAGCATGGATGCGACGCGATTCTACCTCCGCATCACTCTAACACTCGCCTTAACGAGCGAGTTCCCACTCAACCGATCCATGTTTACAAACCGGCACAAATACTGGGGCTAATTTCTATGCCGCAGTACTGATATTGAACGATGCCTGAACCTTCTCAAGCTCTTGAGTCACAACCTGCATAATAATCGGAATCTGCTCAGGAGGCAACCCAATGGACTTCGCCAATGCCGCTTCTTCTACGACCTTGCCGACACCTGGACCAGCATAGCCACAGAGAGTCGCGATATCGTTTGCCCAACCCACAACGCAAGTGGTTTCGTAATAATGACCATCTTGTTTCGGATCGAGATGGTGACGAATGCCATTCTTCATCAGGTCATTCAATCCCCACTTCTCCGCCAATATTCCACCGACTAGAGCGTGGTCGTATCCCATAACCTCTTTTTCAGAATCGATGAGCGACTTGCCCGATCGTTTGCTCAGATCAACCGCATCATCAAATTCTGTCGGCAAAAACCGCTCAAAAATCAATAAACCAATATCGTGCAACATCCCCGTGCAGTAAAGTTCTTCGCCCTTGGCTGGCACCTTTAACTTCGCAATGACTCGACACGCCAAAGCCGTCGCGACTGAATGTTGCCAAAACTCAATCTTATCAAACCGCTTCGACTCCGACTTGTTCATCGTCATCTGCTGGAAACTAATCCCAACAACCAAACTTCGGATCGCGCTCATTCCCAAAAAGCTAATTGCTCGACCAATTGTCGGAACATTTGCGCCGCCGTAATAAGCACTGTTGGCAACCTTCAAAATCTTGGCAGTCATTGCCGGATCTTGCTCAAACGCCTTTTCCAGTTCGCGCTGATTGGCATTGGGGTCGTCCGCCAGACGCATAATCTCCCCTACCGCTTGCGGCAGTACGGGCAGATTCTCGCTCCGCGCCATTCGTATTTCCAGACTCGCCAATTGCACAACTAAATAATAGGAATCAAAAACTCACGTCTCTAGTAGTTCCATGTGAAAATACTTAATTTCTAATAAATATTCAAAATTACTCATAAACCCCCAGGTCCTAACTCCGAAACCATTTCACCGTCAAAAGTGTCTACTTAAGTGTATTGGGCTCAAGTGGTTGAGCCCACCGGCAGAAAGATGGATCACTACAAGACACTCGGAGTTGATAAAAAAGCCAGCGAAAAGGAGATCAAATCCGCCTATCGCAAGCTCGCCCGTCAGTACCATCCTGACCTCAACCCCAACAACCCCGCTGCCGAACAAAAATTCAAAGAAATCAGCGAAGCCCACGAGGTTCTCGGTGACCCTGAAAAACGAAAGAAATACGACCGGTTCGGCGAGAACTGGGATCAAATGCAAAATGGCCCGCAAGCTGGCCCCGAAGGCGTTCGGATCGAAGATATCGGGTTCGGCACGATCTTCGAAAATCTGTTCGAAGGGTTCGGCGGTGGCGGCTCCTTCCGCAGCCAAACCCAGCACATCCCCCCCACAAATGTTGAGCAACAAATCTCTGTATCCCTCGAAGAACTCGACACCGGCACCAAACGAACCCTGACTTACAACGTGAACGATGCCTGCGCCCAGTGCCACGGTTCTGGACAGGTTCTGCTCACCAATCGCGGCCTTGCCCCGTGCCCCAACTGCAACGGCAGCGGCCTCACTTCCCGATCCCGCCGAGTCGAACTCAATATTCCTGCTGGAGCCTCAGAAGAAAAACGGCTTCGAGTTTCTGGAGGCGGAACCCGCGGAAGCGATGGCAAACAAGGCGATCTTTACGTCCGCATCAAGCAAACCCCCAACCCCACGTTCCGCCGCGTGGGCAACGACCTCGAAACCGAAATCGAAGTCGATTACATCGAAGCCGCTCTCGGCGGAGAAGCCAAAGTGCCAACCCTCCGATCCAGTGGCACGCTCAAGATTCCCGCCGGAACTGCATCCGGCCGAACCTTCCGGCTCAAGGGCCAAGGGATTAACAAAGGCGATATCCTCGCCAAAGTCAAAATCACTTTCCCATCCGAAATGAGCTCCGCCGAACATGCGGCCCTTGAATCGATCCGTAAATCCCGAAATTCCAAGAAAGGGAGCAAAGCCAGCGCATGAGAAACAACAAACAACCAGTCTATATGATCGGGGTTGCCGCGCAGCTCTGCGGCATCCATCCCCAAACTCTTCGTCAATATGAAAAACTCGGCCTCGTCATTCCCGCTCGCGTCGGGGCAAAGAATCGACTCTACAGCGAAGTTGATATCAGCCGCGTAAAGCAGATCCAGCGACTGACTCAGGACCTCGGCGTTAATCTTGCGGGAGTCGATATCATCCTCAAACTTCTCGATGATATGGACGATATGCGGAGCGAATTTGAACAACAGTTCGTAGAATTTGCCCGTGATGCCGAACTAAGAATGACGGCAATGTCTAAAAATTCAAACGCCCCGATTCGGCAAGATACGCCCCTCGTACCTGTGCCTCAAATCACGATCAAACGACGGTTCGAATAACGGCTAACGGATCACCGGCGGCAGTCCAATATCCGAATTTTCACTGACTGATGCGGTCTGAGTTTTCAGCGATTGCCGCCCCAACGTGAGTGATCGCCACACCCATTCGACTGGCCCCATTGTGAATTTGCGCAGCCACAAATGGGCAAACACTACTACGATGATCCAGACTCCTAAAACAACCCCCATTAATCCTGTGTAGTCCAGCTTCCCAAACATCCCAAATCCCCAGCTATAAAAGAAAAATGTACAAAGCACACTGGTCATGAGATATCCGGTCAACGCCATTTTCCCAACCGGTGCAAATAACCGGCTCAAAATTCCATTCGGAAACTTCTCCACGAGCACCGCGCCGAGAGTTGCATAACCGATAGCAAGAGGCGAATTCAAACCAAACTCGACCGCCACGCTCAAATGATCTTTTCGAGTCATTGCCATAGCCACGCCAACTCCCAGATTGATCAGCAAACCGATAAATCCAACCGCCAATAATGTATTGGTTGTCTTTTGGTGGGCTGAGGGCTTTGAAAATATGCCTTTTCGGGCCATCCACAATCCGATCAAAAATAGACCACCCAGCTCCATAAAGATCATAGGAAACATGAGGAGCATCATTCCCGCAACCGGCAACCGAAATTGCATCTGTTCCAAGAACGTTCCCGATTGATAGACCCGGAGTTCGTTCGCCGAGCTAAACATCGAACCAAGGCCCATTCCACCGCTCGACCCACCTTGCATCATCCCCATCGCCGCCGCCGAGCCCAATCCACACATGGTTGATAACAGTAACAGCGAAATCGAGATTCCCAAAATCCAGCGGTCATCCAGACCCGCCATCCACATCACGATAAATGCCGTGAGCGAATACATAAAGAGAATATCGCCAAACCAAAGGAGGACGATATGGATCGCTCCAATCCCCATCAAAATGGCATTGCGCTTCAAATATGTCCCGGGCCACTTCCCCGCCGCCTTCAATTTTCCGTATTGCAAGAACAATCCGGCTCCAAAGAGCAAGCAAAACAACCCACGGAACTTCCCGGTCACGAATGCCGTTCTTAGCCCCTCAACCCAATAGTTCATCCCGGGAATCGGCTCCTTTTTCCCACCCATCATCTCCGATGCGTCCATCCACCCAAACGCAAAGATGTTCGCGAGCAAGATTCCTAAAATGGCAATCCCTCGCAACACATCCAAACTTTGGATGCGGCCCTTGAGTGTTGGTGCAATCGCCATAGGTGAGTTCTCTAATTGACGATTACTGTCCGGCCGACCACGCTGCGCTTTCGTCGCTGACCTTCAAACGATCCGACAAAAATCCTAACGCTTCTTCAATCGCCTTCTTCATTTCTGGGATTTCAAGATTCACTTCGTGCCGCATGCCCGGAATCAGACGCATTGTGTGCTTTGCTCCCGCCTTCTTCATAGTTTCGTCTAGCCGCTTGGCTTGCATCACGGGCACGAGCTCATCTTTCTCGCCGTGAATCGTAAACACTTCTGCCGCATCGGCACCCACAAACGAAACCGGGCTGAAATTCTTTGTAGATTCACTCAGCGGATCATATTGCACACCCGTCACTTGCATCGAAAGGAAACCGGCCACCATTTTGTCAAAGTCGTAGCGCAAATCTGTGGGTCCAAAAAGATTGAATACGTACTGAACCTTGCTCGATTCATCCGCATATTCCGTCAACTTTTTGCCTTTGGTATCCGTAAAGCCGAGTAGCAACGAGAGGTGTCCGCCCGCACTGGCTCCCGCTGCGCCAATCTTTTCCGTGCGAATTCCATACTTCGCGCGATTGCTTCTAAAAAACCGAACGGCTGTTTGAACATCATCAAGCTGAGCCGGATACTTGCTTTGCGGGGCTAATCGGTAACTCACCGTCGCCGATGCAATTCCAACCTTAGCCAATTCCAAACAAATCGCCGCCATATCCTCCCGTTTTCCTCCTGTCCATGCCCCACCATGAACAACCAAAACGAACGGATCACCTTTCGCATTTCTCAGCTCCGGCGCATAGAAATCGGCCTTGATCTGGGCTCCACCCACCACGGAGTAAACAATGTCTTTCTCCGAACCCCCAATCGACATCGCCAAACCGCACACCAATGTTGAGAACATAACATCTATTGTAACGCTTCAAAGGCGAGGGAGGATTACTATTCGTGCCAAAATAACATCCAATGTCCGCAAAATCAAGTACACCAATCACCATCGGCTGGTTAGAGAAAGTGTCATTTCCGGACTGGGGCATCAACAAACTGATCGCCAAAATTGATACAGGCGCCAAAACCAGTAGCATCCACGCCGAAAATATTGTCGAACGAGAAGACGGCCAAATAGAATTCGATATCATCACCCGAATCGGTCACGATAACAAAATTGTCCATATAGTCTGCCCTTTCACCCGAAAAACCAGCGTTCGATCCAGTTCTGGCAGAGCCCAAAACCGGTATGTCGTCAAGACTCATATGCGGCTCGGTGGGGTTGAAAAAGAAATAGAAATCACACTCACATCCCGCAAAAAAATGCTCAGACGGGTACTTATTGGTCGCACAACTCTGGCAAACTCTTTCATCGTCGACGTCTCTCAAAAGCACCTGGCCTGATCTCCATGAAAATCGCAATTCTCAGCCGCAATCGCAACCTGTATTCAACACGTCGACTCCGCGAAGCCGCCATAGAACGGGGCCACGAGGTCAAGGTTCTCGACACGCTCAAATTCAGCATGCTCATCGAACAAGAAGAGCCCGAGCTGTTTTTCCGGGGCCGCCGACTCTCCCACTACGACGCCATCATCCCGCGCATTGGGTCATCGATCACTCAATACGGCTGTTCCGTCGTTAACCAGTTCCAACAGATGGGCGTCTTCTGCGCCAACACATCGAGCGCGATTCTCAACACCCGCGACAAACTCCGTTGCTTACAAATCCTGTCCAAGCACGATATCGGCATGGCTCCAACAAGCTTTGTCCGCGATCGAAAGGACATCCTCAACGCTATTAACCTAGTCGGCGGTGCTCCCGTCATCATTAAACTGCTCGAAGGCACTCAGGGCGTCGGCGTCATCCTTGCCGAAAACCAAAAAGTCGCCGAAGCGATTATCGAAACTCTGCACGGAGCAAAGCAGAACGTGCTTGTTCAGAAGTTCGTTGCCGAATCAAAAGGCAAAGATGTCCGCGCTTTCGTTGTCGGTAACCGAGTCGTTGCCGCAATGCGCCGGGTCGCCCAAGGTCAAGAATTCCGATCCAATATCCACCGAGGCGGCAAAGCCGAACCGATTGACCTTGATCCCGAATACGAACGCACGGCAATCGAAGCCGCCCGAATCCTCGGGCTTCGGATTGCCGGTGTTGATATGCTTGAAAGTAAGGATGGCCCTCAGGTCATCGAAGTCAACTCTTCCCCGGGTCTTGAAGGTATCGAAACCTGTACCGGGCTCGATGTTGCCGGACAAATCCTTGACTACATCAGCGATCAGATCGCATTCCCCGAACTTGATATTCGTGAACGACTTTCCCTCTCCACTGGTTATGGTGTCGCCGAGCTTGTGGTTCCCAACACGTCCGATTTCCACCAAGTCGCAATCCGCGATTCCGGGATCCGCCAACGTGACATCATCGTTCTCACCGTTGAACGCGGCGAAAAACTCGTTTCCAACCCCAAAAGCACGTTCCACCTGGAAGCGGGAGACCGCATTCTCTGCTTTGGCAACCACGAATCGATGCGCGACCTGATTCCCCAGCAACGCAAGCGTAAGCGCCGAAAGAAACCGGAAGAACTACCAAAAGAATAAGCGAAATTTAATCGGCTTCGCACGTATAATAAGGATATGGCAGATCCGAATGATGTCGCTGGCACCAAAGCACTCCGGCAAGAACTTTCTAAGCGCGGCCTTGACACCACCCGAACCGATATGCGCGTCACTCACGGCGTCGCCTATATTCGCGGGAGCGTTGGCGTTATTAAAGGCGGCCCCCAAGATGTCCGTAAGGAACTTGAAATCATCGCTAAGGTTCTGCGAACCAAACCGATGATCAAAGATGTGGTCATCGACTGCACGATGCGAAGCTAGTCCAGCTTGTCGCGCCAAAACTCGACAATTTTTTCTGCATACGCCCTTCCAAGACCCCGTTCCAATGGTTCGGGGTCAAATATTTTGTGAACTCCCCATTCTTCCGGAATCTCCGCTGGTGCCGACTCTGGCACATCTATGCCTGCTAACGTCAACACCGCCCCCGCCCACATCCTCGGCACGCTACTGAGTTCATAACCCCCACCCCCGCATCCCAAAATTGGCAAACCGGTATCCCTCACAATTCGGACAGCTTCAATCCATTCCTGCACCGAAACACGCAAATGACCAAGTGGGTCATTAAAGTGCGCATCACAGCCCATTTGCAGAACAATCGCTTCGGGCCGGAAATGGTCAAGGACTATCGGGAACACCTCCGCAAACGCCCACAACCAAGTATCTCCTGTCGTATGCGCTTCGAGCGGTAAGTTCACGACTGCCCCACCAGCACCCGTTTCTGTCACAAAACCCGTCCCCGGATAGAGAGTCTTACCGCTCTCGTGGATCGAAAACGTCACAACATCCGCATCATCTTCAAAAATCGCCTGAACCCCATCTCCGTGATGGAGATCTATATCGACATAAAGCAACTTTTTAAAGCGTGACTTCATTATCGCCAAAGCAATCGCCGGATCATTAAAGACACAGAATCCACTCGCCTTCTCCCGCTTCGCGTGATGCAGCCCACCCCCAATATTAAATGCTAACTGATCTCCCGCGATCAATCGCTCGGCTGCCCGCACCGATCCCCCGCAATAAGCCATTGAAGCTTCAAAAATCCCCGGGAAGGGCGTAGTATCCACCGACCCAAACCCGAACTGGAACAAATCTTCCTTGCTCTCATGCCCACTACCGACTCTCCTCACAAACTCCAGATACTCATCTGAATGAACCGTTAAAGCATCCTGATCTGTGGCTAAACCAGGATCAATAAACTCCACGCTTGGCACCAGTGCCTTTAATAATGTCGTCGTTCGTGCGAGTCGAACCGGTTTGAGTGGGTGCCGCGATCCAAAATCGTAACTCATCATTCGCGGATGATAAAAAAAGTTTGGCACCATCGATCAAAAGAATAGCACCTTCAAAAAAAGTGCGCCCCCGCCTAACGACGGGGGACTATCCAGGGTTTTGCTGAGAGGGCGGGGTTAAAACTGTGCCTGTGTTACGTCGCCTCAGATTCAGGGTCGTCTTGTAAAGCTTCACGGGCCAAGCCAAAGGCTCCGGCAACCGCAGCCAGGGTAACTGCTACTGCAACTAGGGTCATCATCATCTAACTAAAGTCTTCCTCCACCCCAATGGGTGACACTATTCTTGTTCCCCATGAAACCCACGATTTCCTATTGGACTGCTACTGCATTTACCAGGCTTTCAACCATTTCCGGCACCCTTACTGGTCGCACACTTACCAGCAAAAAATCATACTGGCAGTACCCTTACCTGGGGTCATTTTCCCAGCAGAAACCACAGGTATCCTGAATAAATGCTCTCGATTACGGCAAGTTACTTCCTTTTTTCCGCACCACAGAAGTGGACAGCCGGCGATCTCACCGTTGAAGTCAGCAAAGAAACAAGCTCCTGGCGAGTCCTCCTCCCCAACGCGACCGAAGTCTATCAATCCAAGGGAATCGAGGCGATATCGTATGTTCTCATCAAAGGGGATGAGCTTACAATGACCGGAACAAAAGCCGGACGCACGTTCTTTACTAAGCTCAAAACCTCCAACAAAAACACCCTCCACGTCGAAACCACTTTTCACGCAAACGGCACCAAGACTGCAAACAGCCTTGTCGAAGAGTTCACAGTCCCGGCGGGCGAACTCGACAACCAAAGCCAAACGGGACTCGCTCCGGGTTGGAAAACGCCTTTCCTTCTTTACACTGCACCCAAGTCATCGACGGCGATCTGGCCCGATCTCACTCACTGGAATATCCGCTATCCCATGCCCGCAAGCCTTGAACCGGGCGTGATTGGTTACCGCAACGCCACCGTCAGTCCAGATGGAACCTGGCAACCGACAGACGCCAATCGAGCGATCCCCTCAACATCGCAAGTCAGTTTCTATATCCAAGCCTCAGACACTTCCCTCACCGCAGTTGAAATCGCCAATCAAATCTTTGCACAACAAGCCAATACTTTCCGCCCTCAGGCATTTCCGCAACAATCACCGATGACAACCTCCGCGGACGTCACCTATAAATTTAGAAAACAAACCCTCGACACCTACCACGGCATTTTTGAAATCGAGCAATCGACCACGGACACTCGATGGAAGAAATTAGCCGGCAACGGCTTAAACACCATGGGCCTCCCTGCTGGTCAGGACGATAAGGTCACCCTCGACTCTTCCGTCAATGCCTTCCGCGCCGCTGCCGCAATGTACAGCTGGGGTGTCGACCGAAATCAAAGCGTTTGGATTGACAATGCTCTTCAGTTGATGAATCTCATCGTTGCGGGCAGCAGCCCAGAAGACGGTTTTGCTTCAACTGTCAGCGTGAGCGGCGGTGAGCTCCTTAAACCTGCTTCCCTTGCCTTGCCTGAATTCGAAGACGAAGCGGCTACGGCATTCTTTGCCGCCCAGCTCCTTGCAGAATTCCCCGATAACCCAATCGCCGCCCAACTCACGACTCGAATCGCGGGAGTCCTCAAACGAATTCCTAATTCCCCACCGAGCCCCGAAGTCGCCTCTCTTATCGCGGCTTGTTCAAACCTCGAATCTCTCCCGGCATCGGTTCGCCAACTTGCCGTAGAAAACCTTATTCAAACCCAAGCGACATTCGCAATCACCGCAGAAAACGCCAACAACCCCTGGACACTTGAAGCGTTTTATTGGCTCCGAAAAATCAACCCGAGTCTCTACGGCCCAGAAATTACTCAGATTGTCAACGATCTGATTCTCAAACAAAATCTCACCGACAGCCGAGATCAAGACCGGCTCGCCACGTTTGGTGCATTCCGCACAACTTCGGGCGAAATCAGCCCCCAAACCCCCCAGTTCGCAAGCATCCTCGGACGCACTGCCGTCTTGATGAATAACCCAGAATGGCTTGATCGAGCCGCTTTCGCATTGCGATCGGCCCACAGCACATTTGAATCATCGATTGGAGCGCTAGCGCCCGAACTCGCGCAAAACATCACTTGGGGGACATCGGTTCCTGGTTTCGGAAACGTGATTCCCAACCAGCCGGATCCGCGAACAAGCTTTGAAGCATGCGAAGGCCTGCTCAACGCGGCCTCATGGGAACTGATGCGCCAAACCCGCGGTGCATACGTCTTCCCAGATGGCAAAATCGTGGGCGTAGACGGTCTCGCAGCATCACCGGATAATAAACTTCGCAACACCCTCTTCGGCAATCCGCTGCCGTTCTCCGGAGTCCTTCAAGACGGCCTGAAAACCAACGGCACAAACGACCGTCCCGCGATCCTCTCTGCTCCCGGATATCCCACGATATCAACAATTTTGATCGAACCCCGTGGCGCTGACCTTTTCGTCATTGCCAGCCCCGGACTCTCAACCACCCAAGTTGAAGAGAGTTCTAAGGGCAATTTCATTATTGCGGGCCGCACGATTCCCGCGACTTCTGGTTCTGTCGGTTTTGAAACCAAATTACCCGCCGTTAAAGGCCCGACACCGATCACCTTTGTTGGCCAAATCGGTGATTTCCAACTCAGCAAAACCGTCAACCTCGCTCAAGGTGCGCCCGTCACGATGGCGACGGATTTAGCAACGTGGTACCGATCCGGTGACTATCGCTGGAGCGGCCACTCTTCCTTCGAGAAGAACGGACAAACTTGGCTCTCCACCGGCGACCTCGGCAACGGCAGTGAAGCCACCTGGATGACAGGTCTCTATTACACGCCCTGGCTCACCGCTACCGGAAAATCATTAGAATTCACCGCATCGGGCGAAGGCGATTGCCGCATCTTGCTCATCGACTCAGAAACCGACACGCCGATGGAAACTTGGTTCCCTGAAGACGGCACAACCAAGGTCTCGTTCGATCTCAGCACCCTCACCGGGCGTAAGATCAAGATCGTGATTCAAGACCGCGATGATAAAGGTTTGGTCCGAATCTCGAATCTGAAAGTAACGAGCTAGTTTGCCAGTTACCCCTTCATTGGAGGGGCACAACCATACCCGACAACAATTGAATTGAGTCTTTGGGTTGACGTAGCTGGTTAGAACTTAACGCCGTAGTCAAATCGCATCTTCCAATCTCGGAGATACGGATTATTTGCCGGGCGACCCTGTCCCCACTGCAAGTGCTCCAGGCTAAAGCTGAACGATTGGTTCGGCCCTGGGCGCTGTGTGAAAGTAATCCCATAACTATGGGCCAGCGAAGTTTGTCCGCTTCGAACAAACTGTTGGAGCGAATAAGTCAGCTCTACAGGCGAAGGCTGATCGGCAAACAAGGTTGCATTCAATCGTGCTTCTCGTCGCAGTTCATCCTGAACGTTATCGCGCTTAATCTCGTTCCAGTTCAAATCAAATTTCAACTTCGGATCGTTCTGATACTTCGCTGTCCAGCTTGAAGTCCGCTCATCCAAAGGCACCGTTCCCAGAAGAACGCCACCGCGATTTTGCAATGGATTCGTTGTGGTTTTGTGCTCCAGAGCCAAGAATTTGTTCGCTCGGTATCCAATCGCGTAATCGCGAATGAACATCGAACTGTCATCCGGCATTGTGCGAATTCCGTACTTCAATGCCGCTTGGAACGGTGACTTACCCGACTTGTCCGTCGTAAGCAAGAACGTCCGGTCAATTGCCCGCACGCCGTCGCCGCTGACTTGACTATCGTATTTCCAACCAAAACCGATGTTCCCCGTTGCCGCAGAGAAGCCCATATTAATGAACTCTTTCTTCCATTCCAAGAAGTCGCGTTGTGTATCCGTTTTGTAATAGAACGCAATGTCTTGAATGGCACCGATCTTAAACGGCACCGCATTAGCAAAGCTCACGTTCCCAAAGTGGTTCTGCCGCTGACCATCCCAGCGATTGGTTTGGTAAGTTGCCCCGCCAAAGTCGAGTCCGGCAAACTTACCGCCGCTCAAACCGACGTTGGTGTTCATCGTTCCCGATGCTTCGCCCCGTGCATCGCGGTTGTAGCCGTAATCCAAGCGAACGCCGGAACCAAAGTCAAACCAAACGCCATAGTTGCGTCGAACTTCGTCGGCCAAATCACCATCTCGCAAAATGCGCTGATCTTCGACACTTACGCCGAACCGATCATTGACTTTCGTGCTCAGCTTGTTGCGCGATTCCGTTTCGCGCGTTCCGTTATCGTATTTCGTTTCGCTTTGCGTGGTTTGGAAGCTTGTTGTTCCGCTCAATTGTTTTTCGTAAGAGAGCGTGCGCTTCAAAGCATCGGGCAACGCTTGATCTGAGCCCGAGAATTTGTGATTCTCTTGTTGAACGGTCAACTTGCCGCCCTTGCCCATATCTTGCTGAACCGAAGTGGACGTGTACTGAGTATCAATCTTGCTCAAACCATCGGCGGTGACTGATTGCTCGACCGATTCAAAGCCCAGCATTGTTTTCGGAGAAATTCGAATCCCCGCCGTGAACTGCCTAAAGCCGCGCATCTCATCAAAAATGCTGTTGATCGCCGATGTTTCGCGGTAACCAAACGACATTGCATCGTTCGGTTTGTAATTGGCGATCAGTTCCGATTGATCGTATCCAATCAACCCTTGAAGCAATCCGCGCTCTGCATCAACCAATTGACCAACATTCTGGAACGTCGAATCAACGTTTCGTTTCCAATAGCTGACACCAAGGCCGCCCACGCTCAAATCAAGTCGTTGCCGCATTGCCGAGCCTGTTGCCTGCTCCGCCCGCATCAAATTAAAGTCGAACTTACCGTTCTTACCAAAGGCCGTCTTAAAGTCAAGATCAGTCTTCTGCAACCCATCAATCGTACCGAGCCTCTTTTGCTCCGTATCCATCAATGAAGTAATTCCCGCAAAGCCGTCACTCGAAGATTGCTCAGAGAAGGTCAGGCTGGTTTTGCCTTTGCTCACCGCAAATTCGTTCAGTCGAATCGTGCCCGATTCATTATCAATCGTGACTCGATTCCAAAGTGTTTTGTAATCGCCAAACCCGCCGGAGAGCCGCATCCCTTCGCGATCAATCCCGGAAGTGTTCAACCCACCAACGTCTCGACCATTCGCCTGAGCCGCCGGGTCATACATTCGCGCAACATCACTAATAAACGAATTCCGATCACCATCTGTGAACGCGCCTTGGCTACCAAATGCATCGTCAATCTTGCGCGCGATGTGGTTAAAGCTCCATCCGCCGTATCCAAGGTCAAAGCTCGACCCCTTCATGTCCCCATTTGCCGTCATCATCGAATCCGAACGATAGTTCGTCTTCAACCAGCTATTCGCGACTCCAAACGAGTAGTTATCGCGATCAATCCCTCGCTCTTTAGCAAGTTGACCCTTGTCCCCTTCACGCAGATCACCGAACCGAGAAAATCCTTCATCAACCGATTGCCGGGCCCACGAGGCCGTCAACCAGCTATTTTTGACCGAGAAGTTTGAGCGCCAAATCCCTTGCTCATCTTCCGATCCGCGAACACTCAAATAATCGAAATTGCTTTCGGTTCCGCCACCCTTATAACCCAGACCCAAATTCTGTCGCTCAAGTCCACGCTCTTTGCGCAGCTGAGCCCGATCTGCTTCCCGCAGACCATCAAACTTATTAAAGTTAGGATCAACGACGAGGGAGTTCCAGTTCAGGCTCACGCCCGCCAAACTCGCTGCCGCCGAACGCCAAGTGACCGTTCCGGTTCCGTCACCAACCGTTTGAACGCCACCGCCAAAACTCATTTGGCCCCACTTCGCATCCGTCAGACCAAAGCCCGTACGTTTCAGTCCTTTTTCGCCTTGGAACGCCTGAATCTGTTCTGCGGAGAAACCGGCACCCGCGAAGGAAGAGAATCCGGCAAAGCGATCATCAATATCTTGATAGTTCAGTTGCAGTTTTCCGCCCAGCGCGTTGGTCTGATAATTTTGAACAATCGCCTGGCCAGTTCCCTCTTCAATTTCCTTTTGAGGGCCGTCGTCACCGTAAAGACTCGAAGTGTCCGACTTCTGCCGGTCGTTCACGAGCATCAATCCGTTTAGCGTTCCCCCGCCAAACTTCATCGAAGTCGCTAATCCAAAAATGTTTCCGCTCAAAACCGTGCCGTCGGCAAGACGCTCGGTGTAGCCCATCCCCATCAAGGCTCGAGTTCCCGGCGACACATCGAACGTAAATGCGTTCGAATCACCCGAGGTCACCGACCCATAAATTCCCTCACGCTGCTTCTTGTCGTCATAGCGATAAGAAACATTCACGCTCTGACCGTCACGGTAAGGAACCTTCAAATAGATCAAACCACTTGGATAATCAACAGAATAATCTCGTTCTCGAGAAAGTGTCCGGCCCGCGAGAACAACCGTTTCCGATCGCTCAATCACATGACCAAATCGTAAAGGTACCGAAAGCGTGCCGTCTTTGAGTCGAATCAAGTCAAAAGAGGCTTTTCCGCCAACTGGGGCCGAAGTAGTTTTCTCCTCTTCTTTCGGCGTATCAACAAGTGGCAACTGAGCCTTGCCGATCATCGGCAGTGCCAGTATCGCTAGTCCATATGCTCCCCAGCGTTTTGCCCTCATCTGTCTCTTTTTCGCCTTCCTTAGTATTATAGGCAACTTCAGACTCATTTGAACCAAAAAAACCCAATAATTTTTGTGTTCTGAGACTTTCTGCTGCTTACAAGGGCGTAGACGACTGAATAAATACCGGGTTTCACTCGATCAGACTAATTTCAAAAAATAGTTCTCCCTAGAATCTTACACGGATGAAAGACGAAGAGCGTCCAGTTGTCGTCAGTCTCACAACCGATGAGGCTTACGAAATACTGAACCGGTGCCTAAGCAGCGTGGGTGATGACACCCCCCTGTTCCGAGATGCTCTACGCCGATTTGCCTGGGCAATCGAACGATCAAATCATATCGAAGACGACGCCGCCTGACGCGTTCCACATTCCGTCTCAATCCCCAAACCAATATCTCTCAAAAAGCCATAGTCTTCGCCAGAAATCTCCACACATCCCAATCGCTCCGTATGAGGATTCATGATCTGTGCATCAAACAGCGCGAACCCTTTACTCCGCAATTCTCTTAACAAGTAAAACAGAGCAACCTTGCTCATATCTCTCATCCGATGAAACATACTATCTGCCGAAAACACTCCCCCAATCGCCGTCCCAAAAACCCCTCCGACCAACTTACCGTCGACCCAAATTTCACAACTATGTGCCCATCCTTCGTGATGAGCCATAAAGTAAAGCTCGGCTAACTCATCTGATAGCCAATTCTCTTTGGTTCGAAAACACCCCACCACCACCGCCTCAAATTCTCGATCAAATGTCACTTCATAATCTGCTCGCTCAATAACTTTCTTTAATGAACGGCTGACATGCATCTCTAATCCCGGAAAAACTGCTCGATCCTCAGGCAAATAAAAACGAATAACACCATCGTCATCCGTCATCGGGAAGGCCCCCTGGCGATAAGCCATCCAGAGCATTTCAGTATTAAGATCAATATCCTGCAATCATTTTCCCCTAGCTCCCAAGTAATCTATACCCGTATGTCAGTTCAAGAATTCCTCACTGCCCAGCTAAACGATGTCGGCAATCAACTCACCGCAGTTTTTGCCAACTATCCGGAACAAAATTGGCACGAAAAAGTTACTCCCGAAGCCATGTCTCCCGCCGAAACCGCCTACCACCTGGCTGACTGTTACAACGCCTTTCTCACTTCTGCCGCGGGCGGGAAACATGAATGGGGATCAACGGTCATCGAAGATCAAACGCCCACCGGTCAGATCAGTGCCATGCTTGCTCTACGGGCGAAATGTCTCGACATCGCCGCTTCATCCGACGACCCAAAAATTCAAGGTTTGGCAAGTGACTACATTTCACTTCACGACGCTTACCATGTCGGGCAAATGGTAACTTTGCGAATGAAACTTGAAGATTTCGATTCGTACAGTATTTATAAATAAAAGTTGCCCACTAACTGGTATAAAGTACAAGCTAGTGGGCATTAAATTACACTTTAGTCACACGCCCAGTAGTAAGTACCTGACGTTGGGTGAGCATCGCCTGATTTGTGTCCTTCCGGGTGAACAACCGTATCATCAAACTGCCCCGCTCCGCTCACCGACTTTGCGTGACCATCGGCAAAAATCAGTGTTCCGCCCCGGCTCGACCACTGCTTGTAATAGTTATAAGGCGCATCACAATCATAGCCATAGCGCGAACAATCCGCCAATTCAAACCCCTTCTTGCGGTCAAAGAAAGCCATCATATCTGTCCGCATTGTTCGCGAGTTGGCCGGATCAGCCATCGAAGTTTCCGTCACCACCCAACTGTCCGTCGAACCCGGATCTCCCTGATAACTTTTGCTGTATCCCGCCACCATTGTATGCAGGCATTTTGTGAACCGATAGCTACTGCCATACGCTTCCCAATAAGTTGATTTACCCGTGTCCGCACTGGTCACCGGACCGCCCGAATCCAGAGGGCTCTTAAAAATCTCCTTATTCTTTGTATAAGGCAAAAGCCAAACCTCAACCCCCTCGTGCCCATCAACAAATGGGGCGGGATTAGTCTGATACGCCATAAAAATCGGCATCGTATCATCGTAATCGCTAATGTAGAGCTTGTTCGAAAGCCCAACTTGGCGGGCATTGCTGAGACAAGCCGTATTCTTGGCTGCCTCTTTTGCTTGCGCAAAAACTGGGAACAAGATCGCCGCCAAAATCGCGATGATCGCAATCACAACCAGAAGTTCAATCAAAGTGAACGCACGTGTTTTCATAATTTTCAACTCGTGCAAATTAAAGAGCCCAACTCCGCTATCAAAACGGAGCCAGGCTCAATGTCAGGCATGGTGCCTTAACTCCGCATTCCTACGCCAGTATTACCTGGATCAGGTTCAAAGGGATCGGACGATTAATCTCGCCACATCTCAGCCAGTGTTTAGGCACCCCTTGCGAGCAAGCTCTTAACTTGCTAATTCTAAAATACGATACCTTTCTCCGCAATAATGCCCCCTCCCATAAGAAATTCATAAACTTTTCCAGTTTCCGCTTCATTTCAGCCTAAAATCAAAGAGAACACACACCATGGCCAAACACACAATCGCAACCATCCCCGGAGACGGCATCGGCCCCGAAATCATGGATGCCACGCTCGAAATCCTCGACGCTGTCGGATTCGAAGCTGACTACATCCCTCTCGAAGCCGGACTCTCTGCGATTGAAAAAGGCCTCGCCCCCATGCCGGATGAAACGGTTGAACGTATCCGCGAAATCGGCATTGCGCTCAAATCTCCCACCACAACCCCCTCCGGCGGCGGACACTCTTCGGCCAATGTGACCCTCCGCAAAAAGCTCGACCTCTTCGCCAACGTCCGCCCCGCAAAAACCCTGCCCGGAATCAAGGGCCCCTTCGCCGACAAAAACCTCGACATCATCATCGTCCGCGAAAACACCGAAGACCTCTACGCCGGCATCGAATACATGGCCCACCCCGATGTGGCCCAGTCGATCAAAGTCATCACCCGCCAAGGTTCGGCACGATTGTTCGAATACACCTTCAAAATGGCGATCGAGCAAAAGCGGAAGCAAGTGACTGTGATTCACAAAGCCAATATCATGAAGCTCTCCGATGGCCTTTTCCTCGAAGAATTCTACAAAGCCGCCGAACGCTTCCCTTCCATCGAAGCCAAAGATATCATTGTCGATAACTGCTGCATGCAGCTCGTCACGCGGCCCGAACAGTTCGATGTCCTCGTCACCGAAAATCTTTACGGCGATATCATCTCCGATCTCTGCGCCGGCCTCGTCGGTGGACTCGGCCTCGCTCCCGGAGCAAATATCGGCGTCAACTGTGCGGTGTTCGAAGCCGTACACGGTTCCGCCCCCGATATCGCGGGCAAAGGCGTCGCCAACCCCACCGCCCTCCTCATGAGCGCGGTCATGATGCTCCGCCATCTGGGTCATCACGACAAAGCTGATAAGATTCAGCAGTCCGTTCTCCGCGTCTGCGCCGATGGAAAATGTTTGACCATCGACCTCGGCGGAAAAGCCGGCACCAAAGAGTACGCCCGCGAAGTCATCATGGCGGGCAAAGGCTAATCTCAGCCTAGAGTCTTTTAACAATTGATTGCCCAATAATGGGCCTCTAGCACGAAATGCCTCTACTATTTACAACTAAACATCGAGCTACATAGGTAGCTAATCTATTGTTCCTCGAACGCGAACAGATGCAATTTTCGGCAGAATGCCTGCGTCAACAATCGAATCCTCACTCGCTAGACCATGTGGTTTGAGCTCAGAAAAGTACACATCCACCACATCTAAAATATCGCCGTTTTTATCAAGAACATCAAATCGAACTGGTAAGATTTTTACTGCTTCGGAACCCTCATATCGAATTTTGATTATGATTTGTTTCGCACTTAAGTAGCCATCGGTATTTTCAAATCCAATCACAACGATATTGCTAATGTTCTCCTCCTGCTCCAATTTGTATTTTTTATCGAATGCCCTTTGGCTATCACCATTTTCCTTATCGATTTGAGCCTTGGTTTTCCACCCTGCAGATGTAGAAATTTCCTTTACACCAGTAAATCGATTAATTCTGTTGACATCAGGGTATTTCCGAGTGTACTCATAGGGTGTTGGCCAAATGAAGCCGAAAAAACCTATACCTAAAGTGGAAAGAGCGAAAATTCTCCATAGTGGCAACTTAGGCTTGATGTTGTCCATCAGGCTATTTTGCTCGAAGTCGACAACGAAATGCGAGGCGGGCAAAGGCCAACTCCTTCCAGATAAACTCAAATTTGTGAGCGAGTCCCCCACACTTCAACCGATCCAACCAAAAATCCTCCTCCTCGGCAGCCAAGGCATGCTCGGCACCGACCTGCTCGCCGCCCTCCTCGCCCGCAACTGGAGCGTCGATTCCCCCTGGGCGAACGACATCGACATCACCAACCCCCAACATCTCGAAAAAATCCGACGCCGCGACATCGGCCCCTACACCCACATTATTAACTGCGCCGCTTACACCGCCGTCGATAAAGCCGAAGGCGATGCCATGGCCGCCATGCGCCTCAACGCTGTTTCCCCCGGACTGCTCGCCTTTGCCGCCAAAGAAACCGGCGCAAAATTCATCCACATCTCCACCGACTTTGTTTTCGACGGATTCTCCCAAACCCCCTACTCCGAAACTGATCCCCCCAACCCGATTGGCGTTTACGGAAAATCTAAGCTCCAAGGCGAGCAAAACGCGATCAAAGAAAACGACCAAACCACCATTTTCCGCACAAGCTGGCTCTATGGTGCGCACGGCCCGTGTTTCCCCAAAACCATGATCACCCACTTTCTCAAAGGCACCGATCTCAAAGTCGTGAGCGACCAGCAAGGCTGCCCCACCTCGACGGTTGATCTCAGCCAGTCGATCTGCCAAGCCATCGAACTCGCCATCCCCGCCGGAATCTATCACGCCACTGGCCCCGACCAAGCCACCTGGTTCCAGTTCGCCCAACTCGCCATCTCTACGTATAAGGAGATGCACAATTTGCCAAACGAGATCAAACTCGCCCCTTGCACGACCGCCGATTATCCCACACCTGCCAAACGCCCTCAATATAGTGTGCTCAGCAATGCAAAGCTCGAAGCTGCTGGTGTCTCACCCCACCGCCCCTTCCCCGAATCCCTGCTCGAATTCTGCTCTCGTATGAAGTTAGACAGTTGATGTAAATGTGACTATAATAAAGGTAATCACACAATGCCTACTTTAAAATCCCTCGCCGTTTTCTCAATTCTCGCCACCACAATACTCTCCGGGTGCGGTGGTTCCGGAAATACACAGTCACCACTTGATCCAGATTCCTACACCGTGACAAGCTATGCCGGAAACGGCTTTATCGCAACTTCGGCAAGTGGTGCGTTCGTCTATCTCGACGCATCAAACAATGCCGTCTTGGTTTCGCCAAGCGGTACCCCAACGCAACTCATTGCGAATGTGTCTGGCTTCAGTTCCGCCCACATCAGCACAAATGGCGAACATGCTGTAGTCGTTACTGCAGATTCGTCACCTCCTTTTGAATTAGTAGCGAGATATTTTCGCAATGGAGTTGAGCAATCGTTGCCTGTTACACCGCTAGGAAGCAGCACACCCCTCATGGTCGATGACAATGGATTTCTTTACGGTCAAAAACCCGGCGAAATCTATCGCACCAACGGCATCGTGACCGAATTGTGTACGACACCAAATAATGGCTCTACTGCAATACGCTTAGCGCATTTAAGTCAAGGCGAAAACCCTGAGTTCCTTGAAAGTGTTAGTTTAGGTATTGGAACAATTCCAGATGGCAAATGGTACGAGTTCAAAACCGGAACAACGCCCACCCTTCTTCACGACCTGAACGGATCAAATATCGCAGACTTTTCGGTAGCTGGATTAACCAATGACGGCACCGCCTTTGGGAGTTATTTTGAAACAACTCCCCCAACTTCGTTCACCAAAGCGAAAAACGGGCCTGTCGTATACGGAGGTTCTCCCGCGACGAAAGTTTTTGGTCGGCTTAGCGATGGTTCCCTCTTTCTCACCGACGGTTCAAATTGTTTTATAGAGTCCGGTCTGGATCGACTCTCAATCGACGAGATAACGACAATCGATCAGGCGAACGCGGCGACAGGCTCATTTGCCCGAGGCAACACAATATTTACTTATGGTCTAGATGGATCGACAACCACATTGCTTGTAATCAAACGCAACTAACCTGCGGGTGGTTGCAACATCGTAAAAAAGTGGCGGACAGCTCCGGAAACACGGGAGCCATCCGCCAATTGAACAACCTGCTTACTTACGTTTTCGACGCCCAACAACCGTCGCGCCAATTGCCAAAGCAATCATCGTCGCCGGTTCCGGAACTGCTTCAAATTCCACGCTATCAATACCCGCCTCGCTATCGCCACCCTGCACCGCATAAAGCAATCCAGTGATCGCAGGACCGCTTGAAACTACTCCTAAGAATTCACCCGAAAGTCCAGACGAACCCGTCGTATCAAAATTGTTAAAATCGACAAAGGTGTTGTCGGCCAAGAAAACTCTCAGATCGCTTCCCGATTGATCAATGTCGTAAAATCCGACATAACTCAAAGGAGCCGCAAAGTCAAAACGAAGAGCACGGTTTTCACGGACGGCTAGCCCTTGTCCAAACGGAACCGAGCTGCCAAAAAACGCCGAACTACTCTGCACGCTCATCAAAGGAGACGGATCCAACTCGGTAATCACTAGTCCGCCCGTTAATGTCACTCCGCTCAACGCTGTTCCAATAGCATAAGATTCAAAATCTTCAACAACGTCGGGTGTAGCGACTCCGGCCGCCGCCAGCCAAGATTCACGAACCGATGCATTGTTTGCTGGGTCGGGCGAATTGAATAGCGTCACCTGCGCATTTCCACAAACCGTGGCAAGTCCAATCGTGAGTAAAAGTGCTCCTCTCATGCAATGCACTATATCAGTCGCACCATTACATAGCCATTAGTTAACGTTTCATAACTGGATTGCGACCCAACTCTCGCATTTTTGCTGGGCCTTGACCAATCCCAAAGCTTCCTCACAAAAATCTCACCTCCCCCACCTATCATTCGCTTCATGTTACAAAGCGTCGCGCTCCTCCTGCTCAACCAAGTCGCCCAACCGCAAGTCAAAATCGAAATCCAAGGCAACTACCGAATCATCACCGCCAACGGAATCCCCGATCACGCCACCGGCCAATTCCCCAACCGCAACAACCCGAACTCCATCGCCCCGCAACGCTATTCGTTCCGAATCCCCGCCAAACCTACCGAAAACGAAACCGCCACTCCCCTGCGCCACCAAGATTTTGGTATCGCCCTGAACGGAGTTCCGTTCGATCCGCTCACCGCCGAATATTGGAACCGCGACCGAAGCTCTGGCTGGAACGAAGAAGCAATTTATAAAGGCGTCGGTGGACTCGGCATCGACAATGCAAACGCCCATGTTCAGCCCACCGGCGCCTATCACTATCACAGCGTCCCCAAGCCCCTTATCAGCAGCAAAAACAACATGATCCAAATCGGCTGGGCTGCCGATGGATTCCCGATTTACGGCCCTTACGGTCCAAGCAATGCCATGGATCCAAAGAGTCCCTTCAAAACCCTCAAAGGCTCATATCAACTCAAAGAAGGCACTCGCCCATCTGGCCCCGGAGGAGCGTATGACGGCAAGTACGTCCAAGATTGGAAATACGTCCACAAATCCGGCGACCTCGATGAATGCAATGGTCGTTTCGGCATCACTCCCGAATTCCCCAACGGCACGTACTACTATGTCGTGACCGAAGATTATCCCTGGATTCCCCGCAACTTTCGAGGCACTCCCGACCCAAGTTTCCAACGTCGACCCGGCCCTCCCCCTGGCGGTCGAGGACGTGGAGGCGGCACCAGCCACACCCACAACGGCTCAACCCATTCCCACTAAAAAAGAAATGCCCCAAGGAAAATTCCTTGGGGCATCCCGTTAGATTGCCGACTAATCGTCGTCGAGTTTCGCTTTCACACCCGACATGGTCGAGCCTGAAACCGTCCCTTCAACTTCAACAAGCGGACTTGAAGCCAGCGCCGTAAAGAACTGCTCCTTCGTGATTGAGTCGCCGTTGTCGTTTCGATAAGTCGCCGATCCCGACATCGAGACCGTGATGACCGAACTGTGAGTTCCGGTGAAACCCGACCAGCTAATCAAAGTCACGCTGAACGTCGCCGCGATCGAATTGATGTTACTAATGGTGCCATTGATTTCGTGCGGATTGTTTCCGCCACCACCACCGCCGCCAGTGCTGCGGATTTCAAGTCGTTTCGCCAGCATCGAACCGGAACTATAGGTGCCTTCTACCTTAACTGCTGCCGCCGTCAATGCCTGAGCAAAGAACGTCGTTGAGTTAATCGTGGCCCCGTTGGCATCCCGATAAGTGGTTGAACCATTCGTCGTGATGTTCAAAGTTCCGCCGGCCGTACCAGCAAAACCCGACCATTCCGACATCGTGATGCTCAAAGTTCCGAGAGCTGCATTTGCCGCCGAAACCGGACCTTTCGCTTCTGAATAGTCATCGCCGCCCGAACCATCTTCGAGCTTCACCTTCGTCGCTGTCAGCGTATTCGTTCCTGAATTGTAAGTGCCTTCGGCTTCTGCGCTTCCTGTTGCCAGAGCCGCATAGAATGCAGCGGCAGAGATCACCACGCCTTGTCGATTAAAGAACTTGGTCGTGCCCGATGTTTGAACCATAACCCAAAGATCACTCGGCAAAAATCCGCGTGTTTCCTGAGCCTTAACTTCAAACTGACCGGCACCTTCGTTCGGGTTGCGAACCAACCCTTTGACTTTATCTTCGTCATCTCCTGAACCTGGAGAATCTTCAATCTTCACCACGCTCGCCAAAAACGATTGGGTCGAAGTTGAGAAAACGCCGCGAACTTCGATACGTTTTCCGTTAGCAATGACCGGCGACGCGGCCCCATTGCCATTAAAAATCGATGTGTTCACATCGGTCTTAACTTGCACAACTTGACCGCCTGTTCGAGTCAGTTTCATTGTGAAGTTCGGTGCCGTACCTGCGAGTTCACTCACGATTCCCGAAAAGTCATCACTCACGTGATTGGCGGTGTTGTTCAGTCCAGTTCCGCTAAAAACTGAACCAACCGGGGTGACAAATCCAGAGGCCAATGTCCAACTCGAGAGGTCAAAGTCAAATGCGACCGCGCCACCTGCCGGAACCGTCAACGGTGCCGTTGGCGTAATGCCAAACCGCGATCGACCATTCGACAAGTTAAACGTTGTGGCGAATTGCGCGTTCGTTCCGGTTGTCGAGCCCGTGGTGAAGAGCACCAAATCGCGACCAACCGTGAACTTGATTCCGGTAATCGACTGACTTGGAAAAGCCGCCGCACCCAAGAATTTGAACAAATTGCCCGAGCCCGTGTTGAGTGCCCGAAGGTCAACTTCGACCCCGGCATCCGAACTGAACACTTTTGAACTACCACCACTATATTCGAGTTCAACTTCGTGGAATCGAACCCAAACATGGTCGTAATTTGTGCTCAAATCATCGGTCACAAACATCGAAACCTGCTGGCTCGTATTCACCGAACCACCAGAACTCGAACCACCACCGCCTCCGCAACCAACTAGCAGAAGCATCACTGTCGCGACTGCAACCAGCGCGACCCATAGTCTTTTCAATTTCATTTTTTTTCCCAGCTGACAATCTTAATCGTTGTCTCAATGGTAAAGACGGCTATCCTACTCCTATAAATACGCGTAATACTAACTGTACAAAAAAAGTATGATTCCCCCAGAATTAATGGCAACACAGTCCACCTCAGAAATCCTAATGATTCGGCCCGCCATCGCCCAATCAAACCCCCAAACTCAGGGTTCAAACACCTTCCAAATCGCACAAAATTCTGAAGATTTGTTATCAACAATTCAAGCGGAATTCGATAACGCCACCGATCTACTTCAAGCCGCTCAAGTTAACGTCAATATCATCTCCGATACACCCGAACCACCGACTCCCGACGCAATGTTTCCCAATAATTGGTTCTCAACTCACCCAGATTCAGCCTTGGTGCTTTACCCAATGCTTGCCGAGAATCGCGCCGCCGAAGCCAAACCCGCCCCTTTGGAATTCCTTCGCCACCGATACACCAACGAAATCGACCTCCGCAATCTGCCCCCCCTTGAAGGCACCGGCAGCCTCGTCCTTGATAGGCTCAACAACCACGCCTACGTCGCTCGCAGCCCCCGCTCATGTCCTGAAACCCTTGCCCGTTGGGCGCAAACCGTTGGCTACGGATTCACAACATTCAGTGCCGTCGATAACGCCGGTCAGCCGATCTACCACACCAATGTCATGATGGCAATTTGTACATCGTGGGCCACGCTAGTAACCGCCTCCATCCCCAATCCCGAAGACCGTCTCGACCTCTTTGAACAGCTCGAATCTCGCGAAATAATCGAACTATCAATGCCCCAGCTTTACGCCTTCGCTGGAAACATGATTGAACTCAAGACCACATCCGGCGACATCCTCATCGTGCTTTCAGAAACCGCCCATCAAAGCCTGACCGAAGATCAAATTGACCGGCTCTGCACCCACGGAAAGCTTCTACCCATCCCGATTCCCACAATCGAAAAAATCGGGGGCGGCAGCATCCGCTGTATGATCGCTGAACTGTTCTAACGCGCGAAAATCTCGCCTAAGAAGTTCTTCATCGCCTGCCAACTTCGCCGATCCGCATCCGCGTTATAAGCTCCACCCGGTTGTGTAAAACCGTGAACCGCATTGCCGTAAGTCGCAATCGAAAAGTCGCATTTGCCCGCCTTCATCTCATCAATAAAACCGTTCACCTGGGCCGGTGGAACACTTGCATCATCTGCCCCGTGGCAAACCAAAATGCTCGCTTTGATGTTCCCCGCTTCTTCAGTCTTTCCGCCATCCAGCGAACCGTGGAAGCTCACCGCTCCGCGAATATCCGCCCCCGATCGTGCAAGTTCCAGGGCTCCCGTTCCGCCAAAGCAATAACCAATAATCGCAATCTTGCTTTTGTCAACGCCCGGGGTGTTGCGCAGAGCCTCCAAACCTGCATTCAAACGCGATCTATAAAGCGCTCGATCTGCCTTATATTTTCCCGCAATCTGCCCACGCTCACTTCCCGTCGGACGATTCCCCTTCCCGTAAATATCTACTGCGAACCCCACATAACCCAACTCCTTCACAATCATGTCCGCCCGCATCTTCTCATAATCCGTCAATCCACCCCATTGATGAACGATCAAAATTCCCGGCGCAACCACATCCTTATCGGGCTTAGAAACATATCCCTGCAAGGCCACATCGCCATCTTTGTAATCAAAATCCTGTCCCAAAAACGCCGTCGATGTCATCATCCCCGCAATCAGCAAGCTCAACATATTTGCAATGACGACAAACTTCCATCGAATATCTCGCTGATCAGAAAAATCTTGCTCCAGTTTTCTGTGATCAATATCACCTCTTCTGTGACCAATATCACACACAGAAATGTCTCGTAACCGATCTAGAAAGACGTTATGCCAACAAAGCTCTCACTCATTGTCCTCGCCGCATTCCTGACCTGCGCATCCTTGATCGGATGTTCGAATTCAACTCCTACCGACGGTAGCAAGCCCGGAGAAACGGCAAAAGCAAAGGCAAGTCCAATCGTCGGATCTTGGGAGGCCCACAACAAAACCTCCGATGGCAAAGACGCCAAAATGACTTTTGAATTCGATGCCAACGGGAAGTACACAATGTCCATGTTCCCCGAAACCTCAGAAGTTAAAATCTCGGGCCCTTACACTTTTGAAAATAACCACCTCAAGTTCACTGCCGAAGCCGTCGAAATGATCAACCTTCCCAAGGATGTTGCCGATAAAAAAGCCGAAATCGAAAAGAACTTTCTGGAAGAAGCGAAGAAAGAAGATTTCAGCTCTGATGTGAAATTTGATGGTAACGACAAGATGTCCTTTAGTTTCAAAAAAGACACCCTCAACTTAGTCAGAAAATAAAACCAGAGAGGGCGACTCGCTTAGAGTCGCCCTCAATCTCAGATCACTGCCGAGTCAAAGTAAATTCCATGCCGCCGGTCGAACCGCCCGCAAACCGTGTCTCCAATCGACCATTTTGCGCCGAAGGCTGCAAAAAGTTACCGTTGATCCGCACGGTTCCCCGCGTCTCTCGGTCATTCGTATTGTTCCATCGCCAAACATAGCGGAAGAAGTCGGCATCGTCAATATAGCCACCGTTGAAAAATTGCGTTTGAGGATTGCTATCTGTCCGTTGCATTTCGATCTGTGCTCCACCGAACGAATCAACCGTGACCACCATAAATCCACTGCTTTCAACGCTGTTGCCGCCCGAGTTAAACACCTGAAACGGCCCACTCCACGTGCCTTGAAACTCGTGAGAAGAGTTCGATCCCCCACATCCCGATAGCATCAATGCCGATCCAATGCCAATTCCTACCAATATCCGTCGTTTCATATTTCCAATCCTGTGGTTTTTCAGACGCCTGAGTCATCCGCCAATTTCCACATCCGGTTAAGGATAAACTAATTTTATGAGCACAACCCTTGGCAGCGACGCCAAGTCCCGGATCGTGACCAGCCCTCGCGGCTCTCAACTGACTTGCAAAAACTGGCAAATCGAAGCCGCCTACCGCATGATCCAAAACAACCTCGACCCCGAGGTGGCAGAACACCCCGAAGACCTCGTTGTCTATGGCGGAATCGGAAAAGCCGCCCGCAACTGGGAGTGCTTCGAAGCCATCCTCAACGCGCTCAAAAATCTTGAACCCGACCAAACCCTGCTTGTGCAATCCGGAAAACCTGTCGCTGTTTTCCAAACGCACACCGACGCCCCCCGCGTGCTCATCGCCAACTCCAACCTCGTCCCCAAATGGGCAACGTGGGAACACTTCCACGAACTCGACCGCAAAGGGCTGATGATGTACGGTCAAATGACCGCCGGTTCATGGATCTACATCGGCAGTCAAGGAATCGTTCAAGGCACTCACGAAACTTTTAACGAACTGGGACGCCAACACTACAACGGCGACTGGTCGAACAAATGGATTCTCACCGCTGGATTAGGAGGTATGGGCGGGGCTCAACCGCTCGCCGCTGTCCTCGCTGGAGCCCACTGCATCGCAGTCGAATGCCAAGAATCCCGCATCGACTTCCGCATCAAAACCGGTTACGTTGACCAAAAGGCTGTATCCATCGATGAAGCCCTGCTGATCCTCCAACAAGCCAAACGCCCAACCAGTGTCGGGCTCCTTGGTAATGCCGCCGAACTCGTTCCTGATTTTGTCGCCCTCGCCAAATCGGGTGGCCCAAAACCCCACGCCGTCACCGATCAAACCTCCGCCCACGATCTCATCAACGGCTACCTTCCCGCTGGATGGACAATCCCCGAATGGGAAGCCGCCCGCAACGGATCACGCCAAGACCAAACGAATCTCGCCGACCAAGCTGCCAAATCGTGCGCGGTTCACGTGCAAGCGATGCTCGATTTCCACCACATGGGCGTCCCCACCATCGACTACGGCAACAACATCCGCCAGGTCGCAAAGGATGAAGGTGTCACCAACGCGTTCGACTTCCCCGGATTTGTCCCCGCGTGCATTCGCCCAATGTTCTGCCAAGGCAAAGGACCATTCCGCTGGGTTGCGCTCTCCGGCGACCCCGAAGACATCTACAAAACCGATACCAAAGTCAAAGAACTCTTCCCCGAAGATTCTTCTCTCCATCGCTGGCTCGACAACGCCCGCGAGCGCATCGCATTCCAAGGACTCCCCGCTCGCATCTGTTGGCTCGGCCTCGGCGATCGTCATCGGGCTGCACTTGCGTTTAACGAAATGGTTGCGTCGGGCGAGCTCTCTGCGCCCATCGTCATCGGCCGTGACCACCTCGATACCGGCAGCGTCGCCAGCCCCAACCGCGAGACCGAATCCATGCTCGATGGCAGCGATGCCGTCAGTGACTGGCCCCTTCTCAACGCCATGACCGCCGTCGCGGGTGGCGCAACCTGGGTCAGCCTTCACCACGGCGGCGGAGTCGGCATGGGTTACAGCCAGCACTCCGGAGTCGTGATCGTTGCCGATGGCACGCCGGAAGCCGCCACCCGAATCAGCCGCGTTCTCTTCAACGACCCCGCTATTGGTGTCATTCGCCACGCCGACGCCGGTTACGAGCTCGCCCAACAAACTGCCGCATCCAACAACCTCATCAACCCGATGACATAGTCCACGAACTACAATTTTCGTCATCCCCGCGAAGGCGGGGACCCAGACAACCTTCGCCCGACAGTCGCCCTCAATTCTAATCGCAATCCTTGCAAAGTGAATCCATGCAAACCATCACCCCCGGCTCCTTGACCCTCGCACAACTCCGCGAACTTTCCGCGACCCACACCCCCATCCAAATCCCTGATTCCGCATGGACGAAGGTCAATGCCGGAGCGGAAACCGTCGCGAACATTGTCGCGAAAGGTGAACCCGCCTACGGAATCAACACTGGTTTTGGCAAACTCGCCAAAGTCCACATCCCCAACGACCAACTTGCCCAACTCCAAACCAATCTTGTGCGGAGCCACGCCGTCGGAGTCGGCCCCATCCTCGATCCCGAAACCACCCGCCTCATCGCGATTCTCAAAATCTCATCCCTTGCCCAAGGCTACAGCGGCATCCAAGCCGAATCCCTCAAAACCGCCATCGCGATCCACAATGCCGGAATTCTCCCGTGCATCCCGAGTCAAGGCTCCGTCGGTGCATCCGGCGACCTCGCCCCCCTCGCCCACTACACGCTCGCTCTGATGGGCGAAGGCGAAGTCCTCTACCAAAACCAGATCAAACCCGCTGCCGTCGCTCTGGAAGAAGCCCGTATCAAGCCCCTGCAACTTCACGCCAAAGAAGGTCTTGCATTTCTCAACGGCACCCAAGTCAGCACCGCCATCGCCCTCCAAGGTCTTTTCAAAACCGAGCAAGTTTTCGCCGCCGCAATCCTCGCCGGGGCCCTTTCTGTCGATGCCGCAAAGGGCTCCGACGCCCCCTTCGATCCACGCATTCATGAAGTCCGCGGACATCAAGAACAAATCGACGTTGCAAAGCTCTACCGCGATCTTCTCCAAGGCTCCGAAATCCGCGCGAGCCACCTCGAAAACGACGACCGCGTTCAAGACCCCTACTCCCTGCGTTGCCAGCCCCAAGTCATGGGTGCCATCCTCCAGCAAATCAACGCCCAAGCCCGAATCCTTCATATCGAAGCCAACGGCGTCACCGATAACCCCCTCGTCTTCCCCGAATCGGGAGATGTTCTGAGCGGCGGCAACTTCCACGCCGAACCCGTCGCCCTCGCCGCCGATAGCCTCTCCATTGCCTGCGCCGAAATCGGTGGCCTTGCCGAACGCCGAATCGCCCTCCTCATCGATAGCACCCTCAGCAATCTCCCCGCGTTTCTCACGCCCAACCCCGGGCTCAATAGCGGATTCATGATTGCCCACGTCACCGCCGCCGCTTTGGTCAGCGAAAACAAAACGTATGCCCATCCTGCCAGCGTCGATAGCCTCCCCACCAGCGCTAACCAAGAAGATCACGTCAGCATGGCCACGTTTGCCGCCCGCAAACTCAATACCATTGCCGAAAACGTCCGCCAAGTCATCGCCATCGAACTCCTCGCCGCTGCCCAAGGAATCGAATTCCATCGCCCGCTCAAATCAAGCGAACCCATCGAAAAACTCCACCACGAAATCCGCCGGCACGTCCCCGCTTACAACGAAGATCGTTACTTCGCTCCTGACATCAAAAACGTCGCGAATTTGACTTATGATCTCCGTAATTTCCTGGACCACCAAAGCCTCCTTCCCAGTTCAAAATAGCAAATAATGCCAGATAATTAAGCGGGATGATTCTCATGTACACTTCATGTTATGAGAGTTCTTCTTGGAATCGACACGATGCGAGCATGGCAAGGCGCCGCTAACTTACTTGTCCGGCTGTTTCCCGAAGGTTTTGATGCCGAACTTGTCCACTGCATTGAATCAGTGCTCCCCGATTCCTCCTTCCCCGCTTTCAGCCAAGATCATCCGCTGACTTTCATCTACCAAGAACACCGCCGTCAAGGTGAGGAAGCCATCGAAGAAGCAACAACATTCCTGACTCAACACGGTGTTCAGTGCAAAAAAACAATCTGCGAAGGCAATTCAAGCCGAGTCATTACCGAGATCGCCGAGAAAGAAGATTGTGACCTCATCGCGATCCGATCATCCATCAAATCGCAGTCCGAAGCTCTGTTCTTTGGTAGCACCGCCAAAGCTCTTGTCCTCAGTGCAAAGCTTCCGTTGCTAATCGTCAAAAACGATCATGCCGACTCCGGTGCCGTCAATGCAATTCTGTCCACCGACCATTCACCTTACATGAACAGTTGTATTGATCGAATGCAACAAATGAGTGGAATTTCGTTCGGAAATCTCACGGTTTTCACAACAAACGAAACACGCAACGAAACCATGTCCTTCTTACTCAAGGATTTGCCCGATATTGCCGATCTCGCGCCAAAGTGGATCAAAGAAAAACTCGAAGAGACAAACCAAGAAATTGCCAAAAAATTGTCAAGTGTCACATCGAATGCTTCCGTGCTTGTTTCCCAAGAAAACATTCGAACCGCCCTTCCAAATGCCATAAAAGAGACTCAATCCGAGCTCCTTGTTATGGGTTCGCAGGGTCACAATTTCTTTGAAAGGCTGATGTTGGGCAGCCAGTCGATGCACCAAGTTCTTCACGAAAAGACATCCGTCTTACTCCTAAAAGCCGATAAGATTTAAGTGCGTGACATTTGAGTGAAGTGGTGTTGGACAAAGGTAAATTGTTCAACTCCATTTCACAATAAGCGCAGTTTCTGGTAAAAGCACAAAATGTCCCGCGATCGCACAAAGTGCTTTCGATGCCATCAGCCTCTTGAGCCTGGCAAAGTGCATTGCCCGCATTGCGGACTTTACGAACCGTGGCGTGAACCACCGTCTCGAACAACCCAAATCGCCTCGCTATTCCTCATATCATTCGCCGGCCTCTGCCTCATCATCTTTGCCATCAAACTCCTTAATCAGCCTGGCCCACGCGACCCCGGCGTGAAACTCGCCCTTCTCATTTTGGGCGTGCTACTCATGTTCCTCGGCTTCATTGGCGGCGTCACCGTTCT